>Ga0213920_1000235_pt1 | contig 50762 bp, 53 predicted proteins | sample McNCre1117MG_FD_161054 | JGI IMG/M metagenome (GOLD analysis project Ga0213920, IMG submission 161054) | Freshwater microbial communities from McNutts Creek, Athens, Georgia, United States - 11-17 MG | ecosystem: Environmental > Aquatic > Freshwater > Creek | place: USA: Georgia | collected...
AGCACGGCGTTGGCCGTTGCATTCTTTAGCCCCTCGATGCCCATCATCTGGATGTAGGCCCAGCTGATAACCAGCACACCGGCCGAACCGAAAGGCGCGGCCGAGATCGGGCCGTATGCCGTGAGGTCCATCGGAGCCATGCTGTGACCAGGCAGGAACGGAGCAAGATGCGAACGGGCGATAACCGGGCCAACGCCTGGGCCGCCGCCGCCGTGCGGAATGGCGAAGGTCTTGTGCAGGTTGAGGTGCGAGACATCGCCGCCAAACTTGCCAAACTTGGCGAAGCCAACCACCGCATTGGTGTTTGCGCCATCGATGTAAACCTGGCCACCGGCGGCGTGCACCAGCTGGCAGATCTCCACAACGGCCTCTTCGTAAACGCCGTGAGTGGAAGGGTAGGTGATCATGAGAGCCGAGAGCTTCTCGCCGGTTTCGGCAATCTTGGCCTTCAGGTCTGCCACATCAACGTTGCCCAGGTCATCGCAGGCAACAACCACAACCTGCATGCCGGCCAGCACGGCCGAAGCCGCATTGGTGCCGTGCGCGCTAGACGGAATGAGGCAAACGTTGCGCTGGGAGTCGCCGCGGCTCAGGTGATAACCACGGATGGCAAGCAGGCCCGCCAACTCGCCCTGGCTGCCGGCGTTTGGTTGCAAAGACACGGCATCGTAGCCGGTGATGTCGTTTAGCCAGGCGCTCAGTTCGCCAATCAACTCCAGGTAACCCTGTACGTCCTCGCGCGGTGCAAACGGGTGCATGAGCGCAAACTCCGGCCAAGTTACGGCCTGCATCTCTGTGGTTGCGTTTAGCTTCATGGTGCAGGAGCCAAGCGGAATCATGCCGCGATCCAGCGCGTAGTCGTAGCCGCCAAGCTTTGAGATATAGCGCAGCATGGCGGTTTCGCTGTGGTGGGTGTTGAACACAGGGTGGGTCAGGTATTCGCTGGTGCGCTCGTGCCCACCGATGCGCGTAGCCGCAGCACCCAGTGCATCGGTGACGCCAAAGGCCTGTGCAATCTTGCCCAGATCTGCCCAACTGCTGGTTTCGTCAACCGAAATGCCAATCGTCTCGGCATCCACAAGGTGCAGCGTGATGTTGTGCTCGCGCGCGGCGGCAAACACCTTGGCGGCATCAACACCAACAACACGCATTGTGTCGAAGAAGGTGTTAGACGCCAACTTGAGCCCCGCGTTTTCTAGCGCGGTTGCCAGCGATGCGGCCTTGCCGTGAACCTCTTGGGCAATGGCCTTGAGGCCAGCTGGGCCGTGGTAAACGGCGTACATGCCGGCCATGACGGCGAGCAATACCTGCGCGGTGCAGATATTGCTGGTGGCCTTTTCTCGGCGAATGTGCTGTTCGCGCGTTTGCAGGGTTAGGCGGTAGGCGGCTGCGCCATCGGCGTCAACCGAAACGCCAACCAGGCGCCCAGGCATAGTGCGCTCAAGCTTCTCGCGCACGGCCAGGTATCCTGCGTGCGGGCCGCCAAAGCCCATGGGCACGCCAAAGCGCTGCGTTGTGCCGGCAACTACGTCGGCTCCTAGTTCGCCAGGAGCGGCAAGCACGGTGAGGGCCAGCAGATCGGCCACTGCAACGCCGAGAGCTCCGGCGGCGTGAGCTGCCTCAAACGCGGCCGCGGGGCTAACAATTCGCCCCGATGCACCCGGATACTGCACCAGCACACCGAAGTACTCGCCAACGAGTTCGGCCGCACCGGCAGCTGCATCGAAGTAGCGAATCTCAATGTCCAATGGCTGTGCGCGGTGCTCCAGCAGGTGTTTGGTCTGTGGCAGGGCATCGGTGTCTACATAGAAAACGTTGGATGCCGAACTCGCCGACCTGCGCGCGATCATCATGGCTTCAACCGCCGCGGTGCTTTCGTCAAGCATCGATGCATTGGCCGTTGTCATGCCAGTGAGGTCTGTCACCATGGTTTGGAAATTGATGAGCGCCTCTAGGCGACCCTGCGAGATCTCCGGCTGGTATGGAGTGTAGGCGGTGTACCAGGCTGGGTCTTCCAGAATATTGCGTTGAATTACTCCAGGGGTGTTGGTGCCGTAGTAGCCAAGGCCAATGTAAGACTTGGTGATTCGGTTTTTACCCGCGATGGCGCGCAGGCGTTCCAAGGCATCGGCTTCGGATACCGGTGCCGGCAGCGCGTGGCCTCCGTCGTACTTGATGGCATCCGGAATGGCTGCGGCCATGAGATCGCCGAGCGACTCGTAGCCGAGGAACTGCAGCATTTCGCGCTGTTCGGCCGCGTTGGGGCCGATGTGGCGCTGTTCGAACGTGTGCTTCATTACTCGCCTACGAGTGCGTCGTATTCGGTGCTGCTTAGTAGTTCTGGAAGCTGCTCAAACTTCACCTTGATGAGCCAGCCGGCACCAAATGGGTCGGCGTTGACGGTCTCCGGTGCGCCCGCGAGGTCTGCGTTGACCTCGGTCACGGTGCCGGTGAGCGGCGAGTAGAGTTCGGAAACCGACTTGGTGGATTCAATCTCACCGAAGATCTTCATGAATTCCGTGGCAGCGCCCACCTTCGGCAGGTCTACGTAAACTACCTCGCCAAGGGCGTTTGCGGCGAAAGCGGTGATTCCCACGGTTGCGGTGTTGTCATCGCCCAGCAGCACCCACTCGTGCTCTTTGGTGTACTTCAGGTTGGTTGGGTTAGCCATTTTGTTCTCCTCGTGGGTTACTTGGTGCGCTTGTAGAAAGGGGTGGAAACTACTTGGTACGGCTGGCGGCTGCCACGGATGTCCACCTCGAGGGTGGTTCCTGGTTCCAAACTAACCGATGTAGACACGTATGCCATTGCAACGGGATAGCCGAGCGTTGGCGAGAGCGCACCCGAGGTGACCTCGCCAACGGGGGTGTCTGAACCAACCGCATAGACGGCATAGCCGTGGCGGGCGGCTCGCTTGCCCTCGCCAACCAAGCCAACCAACTTGCGGGTTACATTCTGCGATGCCTGCGCCAGCGCGGCCTTGCCAACAAACTCGGTTTCGCGGTCTAGGCGAACCACTCGGCCAAGGCCCGCCTCGTACGGGGTGTGGCTGCGGTCTAGCTCTTGGCCGTAGAGTGGCATACCAGCCTCTAGGCGCAGGGTGTCGCGACAGGCCAGACCGCAGGGCACAACATCGGTGCCGCCGGTTGCAAGCAGCAGCTGCCAAATTTCGCGCGCGTGGGCCACCGGGGTGAACAGCTCGAATCCATCTTCGCCGGTGTAGCCGGTGCGGCCAATCAGCACCTCGATGCCGCCAACAACGGCAGGCAAAATGGCGTAGTACTTGAGGTTGTCTAGGTCTGCCGAGGTGAGCGAAGCCAAAATGCTGGCCGACTGCGGGCCCTGCAGGGCGATTAGCGCCCAGGCGTCGCTCTGGTCTTCCACCGATGCATCGGCGAATGCCGTAACACGCTCTTGCAGTGCCTCAACCACGTTGAAGCGGTTGCCGGCATTTGCCACAACCAGGTATTCGGTTTCGGCGAGGCGGTACACGATGAGGTCGTCTATAACTCCACCGTCTTCGGCGCAGATAAGCGAGTACTTTGCTTTGCCAATTGCGATTTGGCTGGATGGGTTCACGAGGGCTGCATCTAGGAACTCGGCTGCTCCGGTTCCGGTTACGAAAATCTCTGCCATGTGCGAGATGTCGAACAGGCCAGCCGAGGTGCGCACAGCATTATGCTCGGCCAGCTCGTTGCCGTAGCGAACCGGCATATCCCAGCCACCAAAATCGGTGAAGGAAGCCCCGAGGGCAACGTGCTCTGGGTGCAGGGCGGTTTGTTTCATTCCGTTTATTTCCTTTGGTTGGCAGGGTCTGAGGTTGAAGTGGATGCAGTGCATCAGCCGAGGAAGCCCCTAATCAGCGATGCCGAGCCGTCGAGGTGCGCGCGCATGGCTGCCTGGGCTTTGTCGGCCTGACCGGTGAGGATCGCCATCACAATCTCCTCGTGCTGGGCGCTGGAGTGGGCAATATTTGGCTGAAGTAGCGGGAACTCGTTGAGCAGTTCGTTCACCTTCATGCGTGATTGAGCAACCTGGTTCACGAGTGCGTTGCTGCCGGTGAGTTCGGCAATAAGTAGGTGCAGGCGGCTGTCGAGCCGACGGTAGTCATCGGTGGCTGCATTTTTGCAGTCTAGATGAGCCTGCCACAGGGCATCGCGCGACTCCCCGGTCATCTCGGCAACGGCCGCAACATGGGCGGCCCCGCTCTCCAAGACGTCGCGCAAAATCAGCACGTCGCTGATTTCATCCTTGGTATAGCTGGCTCGCGGCAACAGTTCGCCATCGCGGCCAAATACAACAGCCCCCGATGGAATGACTTCGGCGATGAAAGTGCCACCGTACCGACCGCGCCGGACAACCAGGTATCCGGCGTCGGCCAGTGACGATGTGGCATCTCGCACGGTGTCGCGCGAGACATTGAGCATTGTTGCCAATTCGCGTTCCGGCGGCAGTTGCTCGCCGGGTTGCACGAGGCCGAGACGGATGGTCTGAAGCAGGCGCTCCACCGTTTCCTCGTAGGCGTTGCCGCCACGGATCTTGGTTAGCAGGAGCGAACTGCTCACCAGTTGGCCCGATGGTTCGGCTTCGGTGCTGATTAGCTCGATTGGTTCAATGCTCATTGGTGTTGCGGTGTGGCTTTCGATTTATAGCGGGGTTACGTAGGCACCGGAGATGCCACCGTCAACCAGGAAGGTGCTTGCGGTGATGAACGAGGAGTCGTCCGATGCAAGGAACGCAACGGCGGCAGCCAGTTCTTCGGGCTTTGCAAAGCGGCCAACAGGCACGTGAACCAATCGGCGCTGAGCGCGCTCTGGGTCCTTTGCAAACAACTCCTGCAGCAGCGGGGTGTTTACCGGGCCGGGGCAGAGGGCGTTTACACGGATGCCCTGACGAGCAAACTGTACGCCTAGTTCGCGGCTCATTGCCAAAACGCCACCCTTGGATGCGGTGTACGAGATCTGGCTGGTGGCCGAACCCAGTACCGCAACAAACGAGGCGGTGTTGATGATTGAGCCAGATCCCTGCTTGGTCATGTGGCGAAGGGCCGCGCGGCAGCAGAGGTAAACACTCTTGAGGTTTACGTCCTGTACTCGCTGCCAGGCAGGAAGCTCGGTGGTTTCGATGCTGTCGTCATCGGCTGGCGAAATACCTGCATTGTTGAAGGCGATGTCGACGCTACCAAACTGGGCCGCGGTGGAATCGAATAGGTTGTTCACCTGGTCTTCCTCGGCAACGTTCACCTGGATGAATGCGCCGCCAACTTCCTCGGCCGCCTTCTGGCCGCTTGCCGGGTCCATGTCGCCGATCACAACGAATGCACCCTCGGCCGCCATGCGTTTTGCAGTTGCCAAACCAATACCGCTGGCACCTCCAGTAATCACGGCAACCTTGCCAGCGAGGCGCTGGGTGAGGTCGATTTTCTCGATACTCATTTCTTTCTCCTTCGTTCGATCCAGCTAGTCGGCCGGAATGAATACGTTCTTTTCTTCGGTGAAGTGCAGTGGGGCGTCGGGGCCTAGCTCGCGGCCGAGGCCGCTCTGCTTGAAGCCGCCAAACGGGGTCCAGAAACGCACCGATGAGTGCGAGTTGACCGAAAGGTTGCCGCTCTCTACAGCGCGTGCAACGCGGATTCCGCGACCGATTTCGCGGGTCCATATGGAGCCGCTGAGCCCAAACTCGGTTGCGTTGGCAATCTCGATTGCCTCGGCTTCATCTTCAAAGGCGTGCACCGTGACGATTGGCCCGAAGATCTCTTCAGTGAAGCAGCGGTCGTTCACGCCGTTTGCGAGCACCACAGTTGGTGCAAACCAGTAACCCGGGCCGCTAGGGGCCGAGCCACGGAACAGCACATTTGCGCCATCGAGGTATTTTTCCACCGATTCCAGGTGCGCCTTCGAAACCAGCGGGCCCATCTCGGTGGACTCGAGAAGCGGATCGCCAACCTTGACGCCCTTTACGGCGGTTTCGAAGCCCTCCATGAAGGCGTCCATAGCCGAACGCTGCACCAGGATGCGGCTGCGGGCGCAGCAATCCTGGCCGGAGTTTTCAAACACGGAATAAGGTGCGGTTGCCGCAGCCTTAGCTACGTCGGCATCGTTGAATACGATGTTGGCGCTCTTACCACCGAGCTCAAGCGTGATGCGCTTGATTTGGTCGGCGGCTCCGCGCATGATCTGCTTGCCAACCGCGGTTGAACCGGTAAAGACCACCTTGCCCACGTTTGGGTTGGTGATGAAACGGTTGCCAACCACGCTGCCCTTGCCTGGCAAAACCTGGAACAGCCCCTCTGGCAGGCCACTGGCGAGAGCCAGCTCACCGAGGCGAATGGAGGTTAGGGGAGTCCACTCGGCAGGCTTGAGGACAACCGCATTTCCGGCTGCCAGTGCTGGTGCAAAGCCCCAGGAGGCAATGGTCATTGGGAAATTCCACGGCGTAATGATTCCAACCACACCGATTGGCTCGTTGAAAGTTACATCGATGCCGCCTGGCACAGGAATCTGCTTGCCCATTAAGCGTTCGGGCGAGCCCGAGTAGTACTCAAGCACGTTGCGCACGTGGTTGGCTTCCCAGCGAGCCTGCGAGATTGGGTGGCCGGAGTTTCGAACCTCCAGCTGCGCCAGATTTTCGACGTCGGCATCCACTGCCGCTGCAAATCGTCGCAGCGCCATCGCGCGGTCGGCAGGGGCAAGCGCGGCCCACTTCTTCTGGGCAACTTTGGCGCGGGCAATCGCTTCGTCGGTTGCCTCCACCGAGAGGTGCTCGATGGTCTCCATCGGTGCCTCGGTTGCTGGGTTGATCAGCGTGTAGCTCATTTGCTGCTCCTGTATTTCTGGGCCGCTGTAACCAGCGCCTCAAAGAGTCGGTTGTCTTCCGGCGTGTGTTCAGGGTGCCACTGTACCGCCAACCCAAATGGGTGACCCACCAGTTCAACACCTTCGATGATTCCATCGCCGCTGTTGGCAACAACGCGCAGGCCTTCACCCAGGGTTTGAATAGCCTGGTGGTGGTAGAGCGCGCCAGTTACCTCGGAGTCGCCGCCAAGAGCCTGCTGCAAACCTGTGCCTTCAACCACACCGATGTGAGCAGTGCTGTAGACGCCGTTGCCGAGTTGATACTTGTTGCTGCCAACGACATCCGGAAGGTGCTGAATGAGGGTGCCGCCGCGCAAAACGTTTAGCACCTGCTGGCCGCGGCAGATGCCGAGGAATGGCAGGCCGGCATCGATGGCAGCACCGTAGAGTGCGCGCTCCAGTTCATCGCGGCGGGTGTCTGGTTTGTCCGTGGTTGCGTGCGGCTCTGCGTTGTATAGAGCGGGGTCTACATCGCGGCCACCGCAGATCACCAGGCCATCGAGGGTTGAAATGACCTTGGCTGCAGATTCGGAGTCCATTGCCTGTGGCGGAATGAGAACCGCAATGCCACCGGCTTTCGAAACCGCCTCGAAGTAGTCGCTCGGCAAAAACGCGGCCTCAACATCCCAAACGCCACTCTGGGCGCGCTGGCGGTAGGTGGTTAGGCCAATCAGTGGCTTAGAGGCGCTCAAAACCGCGTACTCGCTCCCAGTCGGTGATGGCGCGGTCGTACGCCGCAATCTCGGTGCGGGCGTTGTGAACCAGGTGGTCCACTACTTCGTCGCCAAAGATCTTGCGGGCCGTGGCCGAGTTGTCGAAGAGGTCTGCGGCCTCGCGCAGGGTTGCCGGCACGTGCGGTTTGTCGGCTTGGTAGGCGTTGCCCGTGGTCATTTCTTCCAGCTCAAGCTCGTTTTCCATGCCGTAGAGGCCGGCTGCAATGAGACCCGAAACAGCCAGGTACTGGTTTACATCGCCACCCGGAACACGGTGCTCAACGCGCATGCCGTGGCCGTGGCCAACAATGCGCAGGCTCAGGGTGCGGTTATCCATGCCCCAGGCAACGGCGGTTGGCGCAAAGCTGCCCTCAACGTAGCGTTTGTAGCTGTTGATGTTTGGTGCGTAAAGCAGGGTGAACTCACGCATCAGGGCAATCTGGCCGGCCAGGAAGTGGCGGAACATCTTGCTCATTCCAAGTTCCTGGGTTTCGTCGGCAAACACGGCGGCGCCATCGGTGCTTCTAAGCGAGATGTGGATGTGGCAGCTGTTGCCTTCCTTCTCATTGAATTTAGCCATGAAGGTGATTGCCTTGCCGTGTTCGTCGGCGATCATCTTGGAGCCACTCTTATAGATGGAGTGGTTGTCGCAGGTAACCAGGGCCTGAGCGTAGCGGAAGGCAATCTCCTGCTGCCCCAGGTTGCACTCACCCTTCACGCCCTCGCAGTACATTCCCGCGGCGTCCATCTAGTTGCGGATATCGCGAAGCAGCGGCTCAACGCGGGTGGATGCCAGGAGGTCGTAGTCAACGTTGTAGTCGGTGCTGGCCTTTAGGTTGTCGTAGCCTTTGGCCCAGGCACCGCGGTAGGTTTCGTCAAACACAATGAACTCGAGTTCGGTGCCAACGTATGGAACCAGGTTTTTGGCCGAGAGGCGGTCGATCTGCTTGCGCAAAATGGCGCGAGGCGATTGCGCAACCGGCTGGTGGGTGGTGGTTTGGAGGTCTGCAATCACCATGGCGCAGCCCGGCAGCCAAGGCACCAGGCGCAGGGTGCTCAGATCCGGAATCATGGCCATGTCGCTGTAGCCGCGTTCCCAGGATGAGAAGTCGTAGCCATCGATGGTGTTGTTGTCTACGTCTACGGTTAGCAGGTAGTTGCAGCACTCGCTGCCGTGGTTCATGATGTCTTCGATGAATAGGCGCGCCGATACGCGCTTTCCAACCAGTCGGCCCTGTATGTCGGTGAAGGCAACGATGACGGTGTCGATTTCACCCGCCGATACCAGCGACTTCAATTCGAATGTGGAAAGCAGACCTTTATTTTTTGCCATGTTCCTATTCCTCCGCGTTGAGGTTGGTTTCTCAACCTTTAGAAAACACCATGAAGCTGAACAAAGTCAAACATCTGCGTGAAATAGCCGCTTTTTTACAGAATCGTAATAATTATGGCCAATTTGGTTACGAAATCTTTATCTAATGGTTGGTTTTTGCGCCATTTTTAGGTCTAGGCTCACAATCACCAACACAACAATGCGGTCGTGACTCGTAGCCTCACCAGGGCCACGACGGATAAGGAAGCACAACGCTATGTCCCAAGAGAAATTGAAAGTCTCTGGCGTTACGTATACGCACGAGTCTGCCGCTTATTACGAGAAACGCCAGCTAAAACGCACGGCCGGCCTGTGGGGTCTTTGGGGCCTCGCAGTTGCCGCAGTTATTTCCGGAGACTTCTCCGGTTGGAACTTCGGTGTATCGGCCGGTGGCTTCGGCGGTCTGCTGATCGCATTCGTGATTCTGGTGGTGATGTACTACGGCATGATGTTCAGCATCGGTGAAATGGCCGCAGCCATGCCACATTCTGGTGGCGCCTACTCGTTTGCCCGCAAGGCCATGGGCCCATGGGGTGGTTTCATCACGGGTATGGCCGAGACCATTGAGTATGTGGCAACCACCGCTGTGATTGTTTACTTCTCTGCCGGTTACGCCGATGCAGTGGTGGGCGACCTTACCGGTTTCCACTTCAGCGCGGATCCCCACATCAATCAGTACGTTTGGTGGGCCATTCTCTACGTTGCCTTCATCGCCCTAAACTCGGCTGGTTCGCACGTTTCGTTCCGCTTCGCGATCATCGTTTCCATCATCTCGCTGGCAATTTTGGCGCTGTTCAGCATCATGGCGCTAGCCTCGGGCAAGGTTGACTTCGCATCGCTTTGGAACATCAAGCCAGACGCCGGCCAGACCAGCTTCTTGCCTCACGGCCCTATCGGAATTCTCTACGCCATTCCGTTTGGCGTTTGGCTGTTCCTGGGAATCGAAGAGCTGCCGCTTGCTGCCGAAGAGGCGCACGACCCAGCCGCTCACATTCCGAAGGCTGGTTTCTGGGCACGTTCAACCCTGATTCTCACCGGTATTGCTGTGATGTTCCTCAACACCGGAATCCTGGGTGCAGACAAGGGCGGTAGTGCTGCCGAGCCGCTGCTCGATGGCTTCCGCAAGATGGTTCCACCAACCTGGGCCGCAGTGCTTGGCCTGTTCGCACTGCTCGGTCTGCTGGCATCTCTGCAGGGCATCATGTTTGCCTATGGCCGCAACATGTACTCGCTCAGCCGCGCCGGCTACTACCCTAAGTCGCTTTCGGTTACCGGCAAAAACCAGACACCGTACATGGCGCTTATCGCCGGTGGTGTCATCGGTTTTGTAGCACTGATTGTGGTTGATCAAACCGGTGGCGCAAACTCGCCAGCGGGTGCGATCGTGCTCAACATCGCGGTTTGGGGTGCCATGCTGGCCTACCTCATGCAGATGGTTTCGTTCATTCTGCTTCGCCGCAAGTTCCCAGATCTAGACCGCCCATACAAGAGCCCTTGGGGTATGAACGGCGCTGTAATCGCCGGCATCATCTCGGCCATCTCGTTCATCGGCTTCCTGATCAACCCAATATTCCTGCCGGCCATCTACGCAATCATTGTGGTTTACGCACTGATGCTGGCCGTGTTTGCAATCTGGGGTCGTCACAACCTGGTGCTCTCGCCTGAAGAGCGCTACGCGGTGCACGGGGTTCACGAGTAAAGAGTTAGACACCTGAGGTGGGGTCGGCTTCCATGCCGGCCCTATTCTCGGTTAAATAGGTTTCAGAAGAAGAAATGCAATGACGCAACTATTCGCACTCGATCTATTTACTGTGGGCGTTGGCCCCAGTAGTTCGCACACGGTTGGCCCTATGCGCGCCGCCAAGCTATTCGCTTTACAACTCACCGATGAAGACCTACTGCCTGCCGTTGCCCGCGTGCGCATCACGCTCTTCGGCTCGCTGGGTGCAACCGGTGCCGGCCACGGCACCACCAATGCGTTGGTGCTAGGCCTTGCCGGTGAAAACGCCGATACCTGCAACCCGGATGATCTGATTGGCGCCTGGGATGCCCGCGTTGCCGCCGGTTGGTGGCAGGTGGGCGCTGTGCAGTTGCCGGTAACCACCGATGACCTGGTGTTCATGGCCAAGAAGCGCCTGCCCAAGCACAGCAATGCCATGCTCTTTGAGGCCCTTGGCCCGAGCGGCGATTTGATTCTTGAGCGCACCTATTATTCGGTTGGCGGCGGGTTTGTTGAGGGGGAGCAGGCTTCCGAGGTGGCAGATGAGGCCGATGGCGCTGGCGAGGTGCCATACCCGTTTGCCTCTGCTGTTGATTTGCTGGCGTGGTGTGAGGCCACCGGTTTGACCATTGCACAGGTTGTGCGCGCCAACTGCGTTGCCCAGGTGGGTGAAGCTGCGGTTGCCGCCAAGCTTGAGGGGGTTTGGGCTGCGATGGCCGCCTGCGTGGATGCCGGGTTGAGCGGTGAGGGTGTGCTGCCGGGCTATTTGAAAGTGGATCGCCGTGCTGCGCGAATGGCCGCGAAGTTGCGGGCGCGCGAGGCCGAGTTGGAGTCGCGAAGCGAACTGGCTAACGAATGGCTGCAGGCCTACGCCATTGCCGTAAACGAGGAGAACGCTGCTGGGCGCCGTGTGGTTACCGCGCCGACCAACGGGGCAGCGGGCATAATCCCTGCGGTTGGTTATTTTGCCAGGCAGTTTAAGAGCGTGAGCGACGCCCAGTTGGCCGAGGACTACCTGCTCACGGCTGCGGCAATCGGCAGTCTATATAAGATGAATGCCTCAATTAGCGGTGCCGAAGCCGGTTGCCAGGGCGAGGTTGGTTCGGCCTGCTCGATGGCCGCCGGTGCCCTAACCGCTGTGCTTGGCGGCACACCAAAGCAAGTGGAAAACGCCGCCGAGATTGCCATGGAGCACAACCTTGGGCTCACCTGCGACCCCGTTGGCGGTTTTGTGCAGTTGCCGTGCATTGAGCGCAACGCTATTGCCGCTGGCACGGCCCTGGCCGCAACCAGGCTGGCCCTCAACGGCGATGGGTCGCACAAGATCAGCTTGGACGTAGTGATTGAAACCATGCGCCAAACCGGCCGCGACATGAGCCACAAATACAAGGAGACGAGCATTGGCGGCCTGGCTGTGAACGTTATTGAGTGTTAGTGCTGCCAGCGGCAACAGATTCTGCCAATACCGGTTACAAGATGTCCGCGCCCACGTTGATTCCCCGAGAGCTCATTTGCTTGATTGCCTCGGCAATTTGATCCCTGGTTGCGCTTTTTGCTGCCTCTTTGAGTGCGAGCCTAATGGGTTGGCACGGAACTCCCGCAATTTTTTCCACAGCCTCAACTGGGCCGACGATTGCCCGAACGTTACCTGGAAGATTCCTTTGAATTCGGGTTGTTGTTCGAACTCGGTATTTTTTGGGATTGAAATCGCCTATCTCAAGCAGGCTAAGTACAGATTCGCCTTCCAGGATTGCACCGGAGTCAACGGCCAGAACTGCCTCTAGAGCGGCACTTGCCTCCGTTATTGGGAATAAGTACGACCTATAGACGCCTTTGCCTACTCGCTCAATTTCTCCTCTTGCAGCGAGTTTATGAACTGCGACGCTGGGAATCCCTTGCTGTTTGGCGTTATCAAGCGTGATGAGGCCCAGGTTCTCACCAGCCAAGATGATTAGTCTTTTCGCATAACTCTGCCTACTCATGCTGAAAACATACCAAAAACGGTATGAAAATAGCAATACTCAAGTGCAGCAAGAAAAACTGGAACAGCTCTAAAAGCGGCTTTTCAGCAAACCATCAGTTAGCCCCAAGCGCCCTGCCAGCGCACTTCCAGCCGGGTGCACAAACCTTGGATTCAAGGCAGATCCGCTGCCTCTAAATCGAAAGGTTAGAGCAATGACTGAACCAACCGTTACCTACACCACCGATGCCCCTGCAAAGCCGGCCCGCCGCATGCCCACCAAGTTGAAGTTGGCGCTCGCCGGCGTTGGTATTGCCGCTGCTTCAATCACGGGAACCGCAGGCGTAATGGCTGCAGTTCTTCCAAGTCTGCAGGCAAGCCACAGCCAGCAGTTCCAGCAGGGTCCGGGCCATCAGGCGCTCGGCGGCCAGGGCTTTGGCAACCAGATGCAGGGTGGCCCGGGTGGTTTCGCCGGTGGTAAGGGTCAGAGCCAAAGTGGATCATCGGTTGGCGCCAATTCGGGCGGTAACGCAGGCAGTGGCTCCACCGCTCAGGGAACCGCCCCGCAAAACTTTGGTCCGCAGGGCGGGCAGATGCCCAGCTTTGGCAACACCTCGCACGCAACCCAAAACGGCTAACCGCGATGAAGGCGCCAGCCAGGCCTGCGGGTTTGGCTGGCGTTCACTTTTTCCGGAAATCCACCGAATTCGAAGCAAGCCAAAACTGTCAAAATATCGACTTAAATGGTCCCTCCCACAAAATTGAGCAAAGTGCTTACACTCTTGTGCTGCCTTGACAGAACGGCTAGCTTAACTCCACGCCCAACTGCAAGATAATGATTGAGGATTGCAATTCAAGCACCCGATATCTAGCGAAATCGCCTGCAATTGGCCTATGCCAACTGTAAGAATGTTTGGTATCTGGAGTCTAAATTCGCTTCGGCGGGGTGCTCTGCCTTATTTTTCGGCAGGGTTAACTTCACACCGTGCATTCTCTTTATTCCGTACTCAAGCATTGGTCCGTCATTCTCCTCAAGAATGCTTGGGCGGATGCGAACCTCAAACTCAGGAGTAATGCCGATAACATTCCTGTCGTATGCAGCGTGGTGAATCTTGCACAAAGCTAAGCCATTGGTTACTGCTGCAAAACCATTTTCTGCAGAATCCGGAATGATGTGGGCGGCATCCAAGAGCTCAACATGTTGAAGCTTACATATCGCACATGATTGTTCGTATGCTCGCAATACTCTCGCCCGGAACCTTGGCTGGTGAATTCGTTGGAGCGTAGTTCTCTCAGCGTAGGCCTTTTCTATAGACGTATTGTTCACCACAAAGTCCTCTTCGAGATCTACCGCAACGCTTGAAAGGCTAACTCTGAATACTTGCTCTTGCAGAAAATCGTTCGTCACGTAGACCGGGTACCGAGCGATATATTTACCTTGTTCAAACTCCTCAAACAGGATTAGCGGGACACCTTTTTCGAAGGCAAGTCTAAGTTTCGAGTTTGCCCCTCGGCCATCCGGAGAGGTTTGATATTTGTAGTTGAGGAAGTCATCGGAGTCACTTCTGTAGTCACCGTATGGGTTATCAAGCGTGGAGGTTATGCTGACAGTTTCACTAAAATCCCTGGGGTTCCAAATACCCTTCCGAGGATCCATGAGTGGAATGGTGACGCCGTTCCAAGAGAAGCCTTCTCGAAGTTCTTTTCTTGTATGCCAGGGCTTGATCACCGACTGTTTTTGAAGCCACAAAAACATTGCATTTCGAATTTGAACTTGATCTTCCCCACTAAACATGTTTGCAGCTTAGGCGATCTTGCTCTCATGCAAAAGATCCAATCTGATGTTTCCCGCCTTGGGCTACGGCGTGTGCCAAAATTGCACCATGGCTAAAGACGTAAACCCACCTCGCGGCAACCGCGATTTCCTTCCGCTCGAGAAGCGCAAGCGCGAGCAGGTGTTGGGCGTCATAGTTGATACCTATAGAGCCCACGGCTTCCAGCAGATCGAGGCTCCGGTTATGGAGGATCTGGCTCGCCTTACATCGGGGCAGGGTGGAGACAACGAAAAGCTTGCCTTCCGCGTTATGAAGCGTGGTGAGGAATTGGACCGTGCGCTTGCCGCCGAGGCTGGCGCCGACAATCTGGCAGACCTAGGCCTGCGCTACGACCTCACTGTGCCGCTTACTCGTTTTTATGCAACCAACCGAGCCAAGCTGCCAAACGTTTTTAAGGCGATTCAGACCGGGCCGGTGTTCCGTGCAGAGCGCCCGCAGAAGGGTCGCTACCGCCAGTTTGTGCAGTGCGATATCGACATCATCGGTGATGCAACCGAACTGGCCGAGGTTGAACTTTTGAATGCCAGCCTGGATGCCCTGGCTGCGATTGGTTTGGCTGATGCCACCATCCGTGTGAATCACCGCGTGCTGCTGAGCGCAAACATTGCAGCACTTGGCGTGGGCGAGGGCGATGCCGCCAGCGCCATGATCACCATTGACAAGCTAGACAAACTCGGCGTGGATGGCGTTGCCACCGAGATGGAAGGCAAGTTTGGTGCGGAGGTTGCGGCTAAGGCGAAGGCCTGGCTGGAATCGATTGCCGGCGAGCTTGCCGTGCCTGCCGAACTGGCGAGTCTTTTTGCCATTGTTGGTGCGCGCCACCCGGGCAAGTTGCGCTTTGACCCAACCTTGGTGCGGGGCATGGGCTACTACACCGGGCAAATCTTTGAGATTGAACACCCGGGTTCTGGGAGCTCGATTGGCGGCGGTGGCCGTTACGACGGCATGGTGGGTCGCTGGTTGGGCCAGGATGTGCCTGCGGTTGGTATTTCGATTGGCTTTGAGCGCGCGGTGGACCTAGTGGACGACACCGTGTTCGGTGCGGCTGGCGGCTTGGTGCTGGTTCTGGCGGATGATTCGGTGGACGTGCTGGCTGGTGCGCTTGGATTACAGGCAGAGCTCATTGCCGCTGGTGAGGAATCGGTGCGAATTGAACGCCGCCCCAAGAAGCTGAACCTGCTGCTTGAGAGCATGGCGGAGCAGGGCTTTGGCCGCTTTGCGATGGTTGATGCTGCGGCGATTGCCGGGGGAGTGGCTGGGCTTGTGGCCAAGGAGATTGGGTAGGGCACTGGTTCCGCTCCGGCCTGTGGATAAAGATCCCTGTGGCACCACGCATTTCACTATGTTTGGCAAGTGACTTCCGAACCTAAAAAAGCCCTTTGGGAAATTGAGTTTTACGACTTAGTTGCAATTGAACGCGCTCTAAAGCGCGTAACACCTGCCCAGCTGGCAGAGGTAATCTACGCAATGGAGTCAGAGTTTGCACTGTTCGGATTAGAAGTTTTTAGTTTGGGAATTGCCAAGTGGCTAGGTGATGGACTCGCCGAATACCGGTTTAGGCGCTCGCCCGACTTGCTTTTGAGGTTTTTCTTCTGCGTTAGAGGCGGCAAAATCATTGTGATTTTAAGCGCATACGACAAAGGGCGATCGAATTCGAAGTCGCGGCAACAAACGGAGATTGTAAAAGCCAAGAAACTGATGAAGAAGCTCTAGCCTATTCATGTATTTAAATGCATAATGAAACTATGAAGACAGTCACTAAAAAGCGAATGACCGCTAAGGATGCCTTGGCCTACCTCGAGGCCAAGGGTGGCGTTGTGTCTGCCGAGTTTGTTAGCCAGCAGGAAGCACGCCTTGAAGCGCTAGCAATTCAACTTCGGATTCTTGAAGGGATCAAAGCCGCGAGACTGGAAAATAACCTAACTCAGCAGAAATTGTCTGATTTGAGTGGGGTTCCACAGCCGGAAATCAGTCGATTTGAAGCTGGCGACGGAAATCCAACCTTGGAAACGCTGGCGAAGCTATGCCATGCCTTGGGCTGTTCGCTCAGCCTCACTCACGTTTGAGTGGATCTAACCCGGGTAACCATCCAAGAAGGTAATCACCGGATTGGCGGCGTATTTTCGAAATGCCTGCAGTGGCTTGGTGCCAATAAAGTGACTGAGTTCGGTTGCTTCAACGCCGTCAAACATCCAACGCTTTTCTAGACCAGGTTCGTCCGAGGGCATCCATGAATCGATGCGGTAAATGCCGCGGATGATGCCGTAGGCCACGCCGAAGGCGTATTTGGCGCTTGTTCGGGTGTTGCTGCCCACAACCCAGTGCTCGCGAGTGGCTTTGTAAATGCCCGCCGCATCCAGGGTTGGGTTCCACTTGTTTTGGATCTTGAACATCACAATAGGCAGATTTAGTTGGCCCATTGGCTCGGCGCCGTGTGCCTGCACGAAGGCAGTGAGAGTTGTGAGGCCGTGTGTGTCAGAGTGGTGACCCTTCACCAAATTGGTGAGCTCCAAGCCTGCGGCCGCGTATGCATCGATGACGGCTTGTTCAACTTTAAGCGCCTCTTCGTCGGATTCGAGACCCGTGCGCAGAAGCAGGTGTTCCACCTCGAAGCCAGCGGATTCAATTTCTTTGATTCGGTCCAATTTCTCGGTCGCCACATCTGGGTTTTCGTCGGAGAATTTCTTGTGGCTCAGCAGGCGGTCGCCGGTGCCTTTGCCCACATAGAAAACCTGGCCTCCATCGCGCGGGTCGCGCAGTGCGTAAACGTACTTGCCTAGGGCCGAGGCGGTCTCGTAGTCGAGTTTGAATAGTTCCTCGGATTGGTTTGGCTGGCCGTGAACAACCTCGTTAAGCAGAAGATTAATGTGCGCCTTTGCCTCGCCATTTTGGCGCAGGGTCCAGACCCACTTCAGCGGCGCAAACTCGGGCAATGGCGACTCGATTTGGAGCCAGGCGTCAGGGATTTCCAACTCTTCTTCTTTGGAAAGCGATGGCCCTGAGTAATCTCCGAAGCCATCCTGTCCATCCGCCCAAGCCCAGGTGATGTCGGAATCTTGATCGGCTAGGTTTGCGGTAATCCAGTCGGCTGCTGCGCTTATGTTCATGACGGTGGTGTCATCGGCGATGCCTGGTTCGCGGTGGATGGCTAGCGCAAATTCAGCCACCAAAGCGTGGAGATCGTATTCTGCACGGTTCCACACATCGGTTTCAAGAACTCCGTTTGCGCCACCGGAGGTGCTGTTGGTATTGAGCCAAAGGATAAGAGCGCCATCGGTGTTATAAAGCGTGTATGTGTGGCCAAGGCCTCCGCTGGTTGCTTCAATACCAATGGCAAATGACTTATTTGTGAATGCCATAACCTCAGCGATTACGCGCCAGGCGAGTTGCGTTTTTTGAGTGTCCATTTTGCCCCCGATGTTTGGAATTGATTCTAAGTATGGAGGACGCCTCGGACATTGAATAAATGTCTTGACCGCCCGCTAGCCTTGAGTTATCGTTTTCGATAACAAAGGCGGTTTCAAATGTCGGTAGATGCCCTAATCAAACAGATACGGCAGCGGGCGCAACTCACGCAGGCGCAGCTGGCTCAGCGCACCGGCATTGCGGTTCCCAACATCTCGGCCATCGAGGCTGGGCGCAGGGTACCGAGATTTGACACGGTTGAGGTGCTACTTCGGGGCATGGGTGTGCGCTTGCTACCAGTGGAGCAGGGGCTCAATACAGTATTCGAAGTTTCTGCATTTATCCATGAGTATTTTCGCGAAGGCGATATTGCGAGTTGCTTTAGGCAGTGGCTGCAGCTTGGCAATGAACTCCAAGGCAGTGACGGCGTAACGCGGTTGCTGCTTGCCTACCAAGCCCCCAGCACAACTGGGAGCCAGCAGTGGGATGCCGCGATTGCTGCCCTGGTTGAGTATCGCCTCAACGTGGTAGGTGTGCCATTGCCGCATTGGCTTAGTGAGCCGAGGTTTAGTTTGGCCCAGCCGGAAACCTTGCTGGTGCATGAAAAGTACAACTATCCTGTTGATCCAAGCGAGGTGGCGCCTGAGTTCCTCAAGCGCAATATCCTGTTCCCAGCCGAATCGCTGGTGAGCTACTAATGGCGCGTCTATTCACAGGTGAGGAACTCTCGGCGGCACTCGGAAAACTCGTTGCTCAACTTGTTGAGAAGGAAATTGAAACCGACATTTATGTGGTGGGAGGAGCCGCCTTCTTGCTTCGTCAAATTGCCCGCCGAAGCACAGTTGATGTGGATGCCAAATTAACAAGTTCGGAACTGGTTCTGGAAGTGGCCAAAGACTTGGGTATTCAGAATGGGTGGGCACCGAATTGGTTCAACAATGCTGCCCGTATTTTTGTGCCATTCGACACCGACTATTCGGCATGGGAGCTCTACGCCACAAGCGGGCAAGTAAATGTCTATTTAGCACCATTCGAAGACTTGCTCATAATGAAACTGAATGCGGCTCGTCCAAACCGAGACGACGAAGACCTCAGATTCTTGATTGAGCACTTCGAATTCCAAACAGTCGATGAAATCTCCTACGTCTATGAAACACGGTGCCCAGGCGACACCCTTTCCACCAAAGCCATCCAACTTGTTACCCAACTCCTCAACGAAAATCGTTCAATAAACATTGGGCTCGAATAGACCAACAACTAAACTAAATCTCAGATCACAACGTAGTTTTCCGCGCCCTCATGCGCATTCCAATCTCTGGTGGTCATCAAGGCCACCCCATCCAAGAGGAGAAAACCTTGTCAATCATCGAAGCCATTGGCGCTCGTGAAATCCTAGACAGCCGCGGCAACCCAACCGTTGAGGTTGAGGTTCTGCTTGAAGACGACTCGTTCGGCCGTGCAGCAGTTCCATCCGGTGCATCCACCGGTGCCTTCGAGGCACACGAAAGCCGCGATGGCGACAAGGGTCGCTACCTGGGCAAGGGTGTTCTCGGCGCTGTAAACGCAGTAATCGAAACCATCGGTGACGAAGAAGAAGGCATCATTGGCTTCGACAGCCGCGACCAGCGCCTGGTAGACGCAGCCCTCATCAGCCTCGACGGCACCGCAACCAAGAGCGCACTCGGCGCCAACGCAATCCTCGGTGTATCCATGGCAAACGCCCGCGCCGCAGCCGAGAGCACCGGCCAGCCACTCTACCGCTACCTCGGTGGCCCAAACGCCTACGTACTTCCAGTACCACTGATGAACATCATCAACGGTGGCGCACACGCCGACACCGGTGTGGACATCCAGGAATTCATGATCGTGCCACTGGGTGCTGAGACCTTCAGCGAAGCACTTCGTTGGGGCGTTGAGGTTTACCACGCACTCAAGAGCCTGCTGCACAGCAAGGGTCTGAGCACCGGCCTCGGCGACGAGGGTGGTTTCGCACCAGAGCTGCCAACCAACGCCGCTGCACTCGACCTCATTGCTGAGGCAGTTGCCAAGGCTGGTTACAGCCTGGGCACCGACATCGCACTTGCACTAGACGTAGCAAGCACCGAGTTCTACAGCGAAGCAACCGGCAAGTACACCTTCGAGGGCCAGGAGCGCACCTCGGAAGAAATGATTGCCTACTACGCAAACCTCGTTGCAAACTACCCACTGGTTTCGATTGAAGACCCACTGGCAGAAGACGACTGGGCTGGCTGGACCAAGATGACCGCCGAGCTTGGCTCGAAGGTTCAGCTTGTTGGTGACGACCTCTACGTAACCAACCCAGCACGTCTGCAGAAGGGTATCGATGAGGCTGCCGGCAACGCCATCCTAGTGAAGGTAAACCAGATCGGTACCCTCACCGAGACCCTCGACGCAGTTTCGCTGGCACAGCGCCACGGCATGAAGGCAATCATCAGCCACCGCTCGGGCGAGACCGAAGACACCTTCATCGCAGACCTAGCCGTTGCAACCAACGCCGGCCAGATCAAGACTGGTGCACCTGCCCGCTCGGAGCGCGTAGCCAAGTACAACCAGCTGCTTCGCATCGAAGAAGAGCTAATGGACGCCGCGGTCTACGCAGGCCGCAGCGCATTCCCACGCTTCGCCAAGTAAGCAATACTCTGGAGTAATGAGCAAAAAACAGACGCGCCCCAACGCCACCGTGCGTGGGGCGCGTTCTGTTGCGCTCAACTCCGCACTTGCCACCCGCCTGCGAGGGCTACAAAACAACCTCCAAGTTGTGGCAATCCTAGGCATGGTGGTTCTCGCAATCATTGCGCTGTCACCACAGGTGCAGATCCTCAACCAACAGCGCCAACAGATTGCCGACCTCCAAACTCAGGTGGCCCAGGCCAAAGCAAACCTGGCGCACATGCGCGTTGAGCGCAAGCGCTGGAGCGACCCCGTATACATTCGCTCGCAGGCACGCGACCGCCTCTACTACGTGCTTCCTGGTGAGGTTTCCTACCTCGTTATGGACGCCAAAGGCCTAAACACCTCCGATGTCTCCGGCACCGTTGGTGCAGCCCTTGCACAACAGCGGGCATCAACCAAAATCTCCAGCTCAATCACCCGAGCCAAAAAGAACTGGGTGAACTCCCTCATGCAATCGGTGGTGCGTGCCGGAATCGAAGAGCCAACCACCACCAAAGCCGGAAAGTAGCAACATGCCACTAACCCCAGCCACCGCGGAAGACATCGCGGAGGTCTCCCGCCAACTCGGCCGCCCGGCCCGTGACATCGTGGCAATTGCTGCCCGCTGCGTTTGCGGCAAGCCAACCGTTGTGCAGACCAAGCCACGCCTGGCCGATGGCACTCCGTTTCCTACCGTCTACTACCTAACGCACCCGGCGGCAACCGCCGCGCTTTCCACCATGGAGGCGGCAGGCGTGATGGTGGAATACCAGGATCGTCTGGCCGAAGACCCCGAATTTGCGGCTGCGTATCAGGCAGCGCACAAGGCTTACATTGCAGACCGCGACGCCATTGCCGCGGCAGAAAACATGGAACCGGTGGCCGAAATTTCCGGCATCTCGGCGGGCGGAATGCCTGTTCGTGTTAAGTGTCTGCACGCACTTGCCGGGCACGCTTTGGCTGCCGGCCCCGGTGTGAATCCGGTTGGAGACCTCGCACTTGAGGCCTGCACCTGGAAGCCATCGGTGTGTGCCTGCGCCAGCTAAGCGCAAAACATAACAAAACCATAAATTGTTACGACAAACTAAGGGCTAAACTAGAACCATGCCAGCAAACAACGTAGGCGCCGCTGCGCCAAAGATTCTTATTGTCGGTGGCGGCTACGCCGGTTTCTACACCGCCAAGAAGCTTGAGAAGCACCTCAACGCAGGCGAGGCCGAGGTTACCCTCGTAGACCCGCTTCCATACATGACCTACCAGCCGTTCCTTCCTGAGGTAGCAGCCGGTAGCATCGAGGCAAACCACGTTGTGGTTTCGCACCGCAAGCACCTGCGCAAGACCAACATCATCACCGGCAAGGTAGTGAAGGTCAACCACGCAACCAAGACCGCAACCATCGCTTGCGAGGGTGCAGAGCCTATCGAGTTCGTCTACGACCAGATCGTCATGACCGCCGGTGCTGTTAGCCGCACCTTCCCGATCCCGGGCATCGCCGAGAACGCGATCGGCATGAAGTACATTGAGGAAGCCGTTGAGGTGCGAAACCGCCTCACCCGCAACTTCGACCTTGCAAGCAACCTGCCTGCAGGCCCACAGCGCGACCGCCTGCTCACCGTAACCGTTGTTGGCGGCGGTTTCGCTGGTATCGAGACCTTCGCAGAGCTTCGCTCGCTTGCAACCTCGCTGGTTAAGTTCTACCCAGCCATCCACATGGATGACGTGCACTTCCACCTCATCGAGGCAATGGGTCGCATCATGCCTGAGGTTTCGCTGCCAACCAGCGAATGGGTAATCGCCAACCTCGATGCCCGCGGTGCCAAGATTCACCTAAACACCCAGCTGCAGTCGGCTGAGGGCGGCAAGATCCAGCTCTCCACCGGTGAAAGCTTCGAGTCCGACCTGATCGTCTGGACCGCCGGTGTTATGGCTAACCCAGTTGTTCGCCTCACCGATTTCCCTCTGGACGACCGCGGCCGCATCACCGCCAAGGCAACCCTCCAGATTGTAAACGGCGAAGAAGTTGTTGCAGACGCATGGACCGCCGGCGACGTTTCGGCAGTTCCTGACCTCACGGGTAAGGGCGTTGGCGGCTTCTGCGTGCCAAACGCTCAGCACGCTGTTCGCGAAGCCAAGCTTCTTGCAAAGAACATTGTTGCCAGCCTGCGTGGCGAGGGCATCAAGGAATACATCCACGACAGCCTCGGTGCTGTTGCCGGACTGGGCTTGGGCATTGGTGTTTACCAGTGGCGCAAGCTTGCCTTCAAGGGCGTAATCGCTTGGTTCATGCACCGCGGCTACCACGGCCTTGCAATGCCGATGTGGGAGCGCAAGTTCCGCGTATTCGGCGGCTGGGTTTCGCAGTTCTTCCTGGGCCGCGACATCGTTGGTTCGCCTGAGGTCAAGACCCCTCGCGTTCAGTTCGAGACCTTCGCTTCGCGTCCAAAGGCCTAGCCTGAGGCGTTGAACCGCTAAATTTGAAAGGCGCCTGAGTTTCGGCTCGGGCGCCTTTCGCACTGCCCCCATAGTCCAATGGCAGAGACGGGCGACTTAAAATCGCTACAGTGTCGGTTCGAGTCCGACTGGGGGCACAAATCTTTGATTTGGGCCGTCGGGCTACCGACATTTATCTGGGCCCACAGCGGTTGCCGTGAATGTTTCATTCGCGGCGGCTGGGGAGGTTCGAGTCCCAGTGGGGGCACCATTTATGGTGCACGCCTGGGACACCCAGACGTGTGGGCCCCTGCCGTGTTATCGCAAGCCTTTGGCTTGTGATTGGCAGGGAGCGGTTCGAGTCCGATATGTAAACAATCTGAAACATTTTCAGCTGTTCGCTCAGGGCAATCTGAGAGTTGTCTGGGAACTGTCTAAAGTGTCTGTCCCTGGCCGTAGAGTTTAAAACGGATGCAGCCCATCATCGGTGGGTTGGCAGGCGCCAAGTGGGCGCCGCCTAGGCATTTCAGGAGTAAACGATGGACTACGCAGTATGGGTCATTTTGGGCCTTGTTGTTATTGTGGGCATTTACCTTTGGAGCACCTACAACGGTCTTGTCACCCTCAACGTACGTGTTGATGAGGCCTGGAGCGACATCACCGTGCAGCTCAAGCGCCGTGCGGATCTCATTCCAAACCTGGTTGAAACCGTGAAGGGCTACGCAACTCACGAGTCGAGCGTTTTTGAGAACGTCACCAAGGCGCGTGCGGCAACTGTTTCGCCTCAGGTTTTGGCGCACCCATCGGAGGCCGCGAAGGCCGAAGGCGATTTCGCCGGTGCCATGAAGAGTCTGTTCGCTGTTGCCGAGGCCTACCCTCAGCTGCAGGCAAACCAGAACTTCCTTTCGCTTCAGGGCGAACTGAGCAACACCGAAGACAAGATCATGGCTGCGCGCCGTTTCTACAACGGTGGCGTTCGTGAGTTCAACACCAAGATCAAGACCTTCCCAAACAACCTCTTTGCCAAGAACCTGGGCTTTGCTGCCCGCGAGTTCTTTGAGGTTGCAGACCCTGCGGCTATCGCCGAGGCGCCTGCAGTTAAGTTCTAGTAAAGGACCCAAATGTATCGGGCTATTGCAGCCAATAAGCGCAACACCATCTTCATAATCGGTGCGTTCGTAGCGCTCATCGCGGGGCTCTCCCTGTGGTGGGGCTACTCCACCGGCAACGGCTCCAGCGCAATCATGATCATTGTGTTTGCCGGCGGCTACGCAACCTTCCAGTACTTCCTGGCCGGTTCGCTTGCCGTGATGATGTCGGGTGCGCAACAGATTGAGAAAAAGGACAACCCGCGCCTCTGGAACGTGGTTGAAAACCTGGCGATCACCGAGGGTATGCCAATGCCAAAGGTGTACATCATCAACGACCCCGCACCAAACGCTTTTGCAACCGGCCGAGACCCAAAGCACGCCATTGTGGCGGCCACCACGGGTTTGCTTTCAATCATGGATGACGCCGAGCTTGAGGGCGTTATGGCTCACGAGATGAGCCACGTGAAAAACTATGACATCCGCGTGAGCACCATTGTGTTTGGCCTGGTTTCGGCAATCGGCATGATTGCCGACATGGCCATGCGCATGGCCTTCTGGAGCCAGATGTTTGGTGGGGGAGACCGCCGCGATAACCGCGACAACGACAACTCGTTTGCACTGGTATCCATGGTGATCGGTATTGTTGCCAGCCTCATCGCGTTTCTCATTGGTCCGCTCATCCAGGCTGCGGTGTCACGCCAGCGCGAATACCTGGCCGACGCCACCGGTGCCGAAATCACACGCTACCCTGAGGGGCTAGCAAGCGCCCTGCAGAAACTGGCCGACTACGGACGTCCGATGCGCCGACACAGCACCTCAATGGCCCACCTGTACATTGCAGACCCAATCAAGCCTGGCATCGTGGAGCGCGCATTCAGCACCCACCCACCGATTCCGGACCGCATCGCTCGCCTTCGCAAGCTAGGCGGCGGCTTCTAACTAAACTGTCCGGCTAGTGCCGAGCTAAGAGTGCCAGCGGGCTCGATACGAATAGTGTCGAGCCCCTGCCATTTCTGGGCCAGGCGCAGGTTCTTGGCAAGGCCGGCAGCCACCGAATCCACCTGCTTGGCATCAAGCCATTCCTCGGTCCAGGCCGCCTGTGAGATCAGCACGCCGTTCTGGCGGTCGCTCTTCAAATCGATGCGGCCAACCAGCTTGCGGTTGTGCAAAATGGGTAGGCAGTAGTAGCCAAACACGCGCTTTTCCTGGGGAACGTAAATCTCAATCTTGTAGTCGTAGCCAAACAACCGCACATTGCGATCTCGGTTCCAAACCGTTGGGTCAAACGGGCTAAGAATGGTGGTTGGGTTGCTGCCTCCTGCAGGCGGGGCCTCTAGCTCCGCAAGTGCCCTAGCGCCAACAAATGCGGCATCCTTCCAACCCTCGGCCTTGGCCGGCACGAGCACACCTTCTTCAACCAACTCGTCCATGGCTCTGTTGAAATCGGCCTTCTGGTAAGTGCCCCACTGCCTGTGGTAGTCGTTTAGGTCCTTCACGCTCGCAACCGCCAACACATCGATGGCCCGCGTGAGGAGTTTCTTGCGGCTGGCAACAGAATCCGAGTTCTCAAGGGCATCCAGCACCGAAACCGGCAGCACCTGCTGCGGCAGAGCGTAGCGCCTTGAGAAGTTATCGCGCCCTGCGCTAGTGAGCATGCCAAACATGAACATGGCCTCGAGCACCAGCTTTACATCGCTCCAACCCCACCAGGTTCCCTTGCGCTTGTTGCGGTCGTGGTCCAGTTGGCTCACCGTTAGTGGCCCGCGGGCTTCTAGCTCGGCAATAATCCATGCCTTCAGGTCCTGGTTGTCCTCAAGAACCCTGCGCAGCCTGCCCTTGTTGTTATAGGCAGCCTCCATGCGCCACTTGTAGAGCGGAAGGTCTTCGGTTGGAATCACAGATGCCTCGTGCGCCCAATACTCCACGTATGGCGAGCGCTCGCCAGCCTGCACCGGCGTGAACAGCCCGGCGGCCTGCCGGTCGTATGCCCCGATACGGCTAAACAGGGGCATAAAGTGGGCGCGCTCAAACACGTTGACGCTATCGATCTGCAGCAAGCCTAGGTGGCGCACAACATCCATTGGAGTGGGTTTGGCGGAGGTAGTTAGGTGCGCCATGCCGCGCATACCGAGGCCCGAAAGGGCGAGCATCCTGGCCTCTGCGGCGCTCAACTGAAGCATGGTTACTCCCTCGCAACTAAACTTAAACAAGACTACGGCCAAGAAACGAGACACCGATGACCAGCCACGCACCCGTGACCGCGCCAACCCTGGAGGCATTCCAGGCCGCACGCGAAAACGTGGCTGACATTGCTATTGAGACGCCGGTTTTGCACTCAAACTACCTCAGCACCGAAACCGGTGTGGAAGTGTACTTGAAGGCCGAAAACCTGCAGCGTACCGGTGCCTACAAGTTGCGCGGCGCCTACAACCGCATCTCCAAGCTCTCCACCGATGAACGAGCCCGCGGTGTTGTTGCGGCGTCGGCAGGCAACCACGCGCAGGGTGTTGCCCTGGCCGCAACCAAGTTGGGCATCAAGGCCACTATCTTCATGCCGGTTGGCGCCAGCCTGCCAAAGGTGCAGGCAACTCGCGGCTACGGCGCCGAGGTGGTTCTCACCGGTGCTAACTTCGCTGAGGCACTTGCCGCCAGCCAGGCTTTCGCGGCCGAAACCAACGCCGTCTTCATCCCGCCATTCGACAACATCGATGTTGTCACCGGCCAGGGAACCGTTGCCCTCGAGGTCTTCGAGCAAGTGCCGGATGTTGAGAACATCATCGTTGCGATTGGTGGCGGTGGCCTAGCCGCCGGCGTTGCCGTTGCCGCCAAACTTGAGGCCGCTCGCCAAGGCCGCACCGTCAAGGTCTTTGGTGTGCAGAGCGAGCACGCCGCCGCCTACCCACCGAGCCTGGCCGCCGGACACGAGGTTGAAATCCAGACCTCGGCTACCATCGCCGACGGAATCGCGGTTTCTAAGCCTGGGCACATCCCGTTCGAACTAATTCGAGCCAACATCGATGAGGTTGTCACCGTTAGTGAGAACGAGATCGCAAAGGCCATCCTCACACTGCTGGAGCGCGCCAAGCAGGTGGTTGAGCCCGCAGGCGCCGTTGGCGTTGCGGCGCTGCTCAGCGGGGCAATCAAGCCCGTTGGCACCACCGTGGCCATCCTCTCGGGTGGCAACATAGACCCAATGCTGCTGCAGAAGGTAATCCACCACGGCCTGGCTGCATCGGAGCGCTACATCAACATCTCTGTGATGCTGCCAGACCGCCCAGGTCAGCTGGTGGCAACCGCAAGCGCAATCGCTGCTGCCGGCGGCAACGTGCTCGAGGTGCTTCACACCCGCCACGGCAATGCATTCCAGATCAGCGCTGTAGAACTGAACGTTTCGGTTGAAACCGGTGGCCATGAGCATTCGCTCAAGGTGCTGCAGGCATTAAAAGACGCGGGCCTCAATCCACGTCTGAATGAGGCCCGCGTCGAGTAGGTAGCTTTCGGCTACATGTTCTCCATCGCTGGGCGAGCACCGGTGATCCAACCAACGATCTCATCGTTGTTGGTCTTGCTGGTCTCTATGTCGGCAACCTTGCGGCTGCGGTTTAGAACCACCATGCGGTCTGCCGCAGAAAACGCCAGCGGTAGGTCGTGGGTAACCAAAACCACCGCGATGTTGTTTGCCGCCATGCGCTTGATCATTTGCTCAACCATTACCTTCTGCTCGTAGCCGAGTGCAGCGGTTGGTTCGTCTAGTAGCAGAATGCCTTCGGCCTGCTTTGAGACACGAACTGCCGAACGAGCCAGGGCAACGCCCTGACGCTGGCCACCGGAGAGCATCTCAACCGGGCGGGTGAGGGTGTCGATCTTCACACCGAGGTTGGCAACCTCGCGCTTAGCCTCTTCCTTCATTGCCTTGCGGTCGAGGAAGCCCAACCAACCGAGCGGACCCTTGCGAAGGATCTCGCGGCCCAGCAGCAGGTTGGTGGCGGTGTCCTGGGCATCAACCAAAGCGAGGTCCTGGTAAACCATCTCGATGCCGGCGTTTGCCGAATCGCGAGGGGAGTGGAACTCAACTTCGCGGCCGTGCACCTTGATGACACCGTTGGTTGGGCGGTGGGCACCCGAGATGACCTTGAGTAGCGTGGACTTACCTGCACCGTTGTCGCCGAGGAGCGCAATGCACTCGCCCGGACGAACGTTTAGGTTTACGGTGTTGAGCGCGCGCACGTAGCCGTAGAAGAGGTCGATTCCCTCGAGCGAGAGCGCGAATTCGGATTCGTTTTGCTTTGCCATGTTCTTAGGCATCCTTCTTCTCGGTGGCGGCGCCATCGGTGGTGTTGGACAAGTAGTTGGTGGTTGGCATTGCAGCCGATGCAACCGCCGGAGCTGGAGCCGGGGCCGCAGACCTGTGCTGAACAACCTGCTTGCTAACGGCCTTCTGGATTACCAGCTCGACGTAGAGCGCGAAGATCAGCAGCGCACCGGTGATTACAGTTCCCCAGAATGGCTGGATGTTCTTGATCACCAGAATCGAGGCGATCTCGGAGATAATTACCGAACCAACGAAGACCTTTGGCAGCGAACCGCGGCCACCGGCGAGCGAGATGCCCGAAAGTGCCACTGCGGTGAGGCCGGTAAACAGCTGGTTGGTGGCCGGTAGTGCACTGGCCTGGCTGGTGAAGGCTGTGGTTACGATACCGCCAACTGCTGCCAGGATGCCAGAGATAACAAAGCCGAGCATCTTGTATAGGTTGGCGTTTACACCACTGCGACGAAGAGCCTCGGCGTTGCCACCTGCGGCCAGGAAGCGAGCGCCACCGCGAGTTTGGGTTAGGAAGATGGTGAACACAACGTAGACCAGCAGAACCACCATGAACGGGCCGGGTAGGCCAACCATGGTGCCGTTGATCTTGGTTGCGAAGTACTGCTGGCTACCGATGAACTCGAGGCCCTTGAAACCGAACAGCGGTGGGCCGTTGGTGACCACAGCAGCCAGGCCGGAGGTAACCGAGAGGGTGCCGATGGTGACGGCAAGCGGGTTGAGGCCCTTGAGGGTGAAGAAGGCGTTGACGAGGCCAAACACCGCACCAGTGATTAGCGCCAGGATGATGCCCACCCACACGCTTTGGTGCACAAGCAGTGCCTTGGCCAAAACCACACCACTGATTGCTGCGATACCTGGAACCGAGAGGTCGAGTGCGCCCGAGAAAACACCCATGGCGATTGCGGCCGCAAACAGCGTTGCCAGCGATGCACCGCCGAGGATTAGAGAGAAGTTGGCGAAGGTGCCGAAAATTGGTGCGCCCCAGGCGCTGAAGGCACCGAAGAGAGCTACGAAGAGGATTACGATACCCCAGCTGCGGGCAAAGACCAGGAGGGACAGGGTGTCCGGTTTGCGCATATTTAGACCTACTGTTGCTTGAGTTTAGAAATGGTTGTGCCCCTAGGGGTTTAGCCTAGGGGCACAACGCGAGGTTACTTCTTGATAGTTACAATCGGGGTGTAGATCTGGGTGCCCTTGGCAGCCGGGTTCTTGGCCATCTTCGCCAGGGTGGCAATGTTCTGGCCGAGGTCGGATGCAAAGTCGATCTTTGCAATGGTGTAGATGGAACCAGCCTTCACTGCTGCTACTGCCTGGTCGCCACCGCCCTCACCGGTGATGCAAGTCTTGCTGGCACGAACGCCAGCACCCTTGAGGGCTGCTGCTGCACCCATGGTGGCTTCATCGCTGAAACCGAACACGCCAACAGCCTTAGGGTGTGCCTGAAGTGCCGAGGCCACTGCGGTTTGCGAGGTTGCGAGGTCGCCGTTGCCGGCAACGGTTGCCACGATGCGAACCTTAGGAGCCATCTTCTTGAGAGCCTTCTTGGCCGATGCCAGGATTACTGGGTCGCCAGGCGAACCTGCAGCACCCTGAACGTAGATGACCTGGCCCGAGCCCTTGTACTTCTTGGCGAAGCAGGAAGCGAGGCTGTTACCGATGATGGAGCCAACCTTGCCGTATGGCAGCGACGAGAAGGTAACGCCCTTCATCATGCCGCTGAAGTTGTAGTCCTTCGGAGTGCCGTTTACAACCGAAACGATGCCTGCATCGCTGGCGGCCTGAACAGCCGAGCTGATTGCGGTTGGGGTGGTGGTGATTACCCAGAAGCCGTCAACCTGCTTGTTGGTGACCCAAGACTGGATCTGCTGGTTGGCGGTTGCGCCATCGAAGTTAGGGTCTGCGATGACCGAGTTGTAGCCCTTCGAGCCGGTCACGGCCTGGAAGCCGCCCCAGATGCCGTTCATGGCAGGAATCTGAAGGCTGATTGGCATGAAGCCGAAGGTCTTTGGGGTGGTTGCCGAGGCTGCAGTTGCAGTTACGGTGCTTGCGCCAGCTACCAGTGCGATTGCTCCGGCGGCGGCCACAATGCGAGTTACGTTCTTCACGAAGTTCTCCTATGGTTTGCGTCGTTGCCGAAAGAACTACCCTGTTCAAGCGCTGACGGTGAACACAATTTGTTCACAGGTTCAAGGTAAACCGCTATTCCGCAAGTAAGTCATACCTAAGGCGAATAACAACTATTTAGGCCCGGTTATACCTTCGTTACATTTTAGGTTTGGCGGCGTAGGAAACCACAGCCAGGGCCGCGCAGCCAGCAAACACAAGGGCAAGCGGCCAGACGGCCAATTCGCCACCGATGCCAACCAGCGCTGCTAAAACGCCACCGAAAACGAACTGAATTGACCCCTGCAGCGCCAGCGCCGTGCCTGCCAAATGGCGCACTTCGCGCAGGCCCATTGCGGTTGCAGAACCGAAAAGCAGAGCCATTGCCGATGGCACTAGGAAGAATGCGGTGAAGATCATCGGTGGGTTGATGTTGCCGGTGAGCACCGCTATGCCAAGAATGACGGCGGCCGCGGCCAGCATTGAAACACCGATGAGGATCTGCCGGTTGGGCCCAACCCTGCCCATGATTGCCGCCGAAATTGCACCAGTTAGCATCATGCCAACGCCGTTGACGGCGAAGTCAACCGTGTACCAGGTGGGCGAGAAACCGAAGATTTTCTCCACGATGAATGGCGATGCCGCGATATAGGAGATGAGCATGCCGAAACCCGCCCACAGCAGGGTCGCGTGCAGCAGGTAGTTGCGGTTGGTGAGAATCTTGCCGGCAGCGCGGGCGAGGGCGATGAGCCCACCGGAGTGGCGCCGTTCCGGAGCCAGGGTTTCGCGCAGGCGAATGGAAGCGATTAGTGCCAGGACCCCCGCGAATCCGCCGAGCCAAATGTAGATGCCGCGCCAATCGGTGATTACCAGCAGCGCCGCGCCACCTAGCGGGCCAATCACGGGGCCTAGGCCGGTGACCATTCCCATCATGGCAAAGCCGCGAGCCGCGCGGTTGTCGGCTGCGATGTCGGAAATCATGGCGCGCCCGCACACCATGCCCACCGATGCCGCCACACCGATTAGGGCGTTGGAGGCAAGCAAAAGTGGCAGCGATGAAGTGCCCGCGCTGATGAAACAGCCGATTGCCACCAGGGCCGGCCCAAGCACCAGAAGCCAGCGCCTGCCTATGCGATCCGATGCCGGACCCCAGACCAGCTGACCTGCCGCCATGCCAAAACTGAAGGTAGTGATGACCAGCTGAATTCCGCTCGGTGTGGTGTGCATCGCCTGGGCCATCTGGGGGAGGGCGGGCAGGTAAACATCGGTGCCAAACGGGCCGAGAATAGCGATTAGGCCGAGCGTGGCAAGGAGCGAAACTGAGAGCAGCATATTCGCAAGGCTAAAACGAAAGCGCCGCCTCCACTAATAGGAGACGGCGCTTACACGTATTGGGTTAGCCAGCGAAGTTGCGAACCTCGAGGATTTTGACGGCGATGGTCTTGCCGTTTGGCGCGTAGTAGTTGACTTCGTCGCCGATCTTCTTGCCCATAATCGCAGCGCCAATCGGGCTCGATGGCGAGTAAACGGTGAGGTCGGTTCCCTCGGCCAGCTCCTGCGAACCCAGTAGGAACTCGGACTCGCTGCCGCGCATCTCAACCTTGACGATTACGCCTTGCTCAACAACGCCGTGCGACTGCGGGGCCTCGCCAACGGTTGCATTGGAGAGGAGAACCTCAATCTTGTTGATGCGAGCCTCGATTAGGCCCTGTTCTTCCTTGGCGGCGTGGTAGCCACCGTTCTCCTTGAGGTCACCCTCTTCGCGGGCATCCGCGATGCGCTTTGCGATCTCGTGGCGGGCCACGGTTAGAAGGTGTTCAAGCTCGGTTGCCAGGCGGTCGTAGGCTTCCTGGGTGAGCCAGGTGGTCTGCTCCTTGTGCACAATCGCTCCCGTTAAAAAAGTAGGCGGGCTTCCCCGCATAAATAAAGCGCCCAGTCAATGGCTGGGCACTATCTCGCACCTATGGTGGCGCTATTTCTTCAGTTTAGCGATTCCAGCACGAATCCACTACAGCAGCGATGGCGGGTTCGACGGTGATTATGCGAACCTTTTGGGCCAAAGTCTGCCCAGAATTTAGAGCTATTTGAACTGAACCCACCGATGAATCGTGCGAATTGGTAGCTGAGACCTGACAGTAGACCAACTTGTTGGACGGATTATTGACCTGAATTTCGACCAAAACTGAGTGCGAATTTGTGGTGGTGAAACCCACAATGGTGCCAGTTGGTTTGGCCTGCCCTGCAAACGCCGCCCAAACAATAAAGATAAGTAGGGCGCTAAAGAGCACCGATGCCAGCACTATAACCAGGCGGCGGTCGGCCGCTGCCCTACGTTTTTTACCGTAGCGGGCCTCCATGAGGTTTGTTGACACCATTAAAGATTAGGCTTAACTCATGAACTTCGTGATGGCACTGCTCGCAGGCGACCCACTCAACCCAGACCCAACCGCAAGCCCAGACCCGGCAAACGTGTTCCACAGCCCTGGCATCGTTGGGTTCCTCGGCACCTTCATCATGGTGATTGGCGCCGTGGCTCTAATCTTCAGCATGGTGAGCCGCATTCGCAAGGTTAGCTACAAGGCCCAGATTCAGGAGCGCATCGCTGCCGAGAAGGCTGGAACCGCAACCGCGCCCGAGGGTGAGCCTGCAGAAGTTACCGAAAAGCCAGCCGCCAAGCGCGAACGCCCAGCTCCGCCTGCCAAGCCAAAGCGCTAAAGCTAGGGCTCACCCGCGGCTAGGCCCCAAAGCTACCCGCGGCGGGGTGCAGGGCAATCAGCAAAATTCCGGTCCAGTGGCACAAGAATGCCGCAACCGTAAACGCGTGGAAGAACTCGTGGAAGCCAAAATGCTTGGCATCTTTGCCCGGCCACTTGAACGCGTAGGCTGCCGCACCAATCGAGTACAGCAGGCCACCGGTGAGAATCAGAATCATCATGGCTGCATTTGCGTGCATGAAATCACCCACAAAGCCCAGGGCCACCCAGCCCATGCCAATGTAGATGGGCACGTAGAGCCAGCGCGGCGCCGTAATCCAGAACACCCTAAAACCGATGCCAACAATCGCGGTGGCCCAGATGATGATCATGAGGGTGGTGGCCTGGGTCTTTGGCAGCGCCAGCCAGGTAATCGGTGTGTATGAACCGGCGATCAGCAACAGGATGTTGGCGTGATCGATTCGCTTGAGAATGCGCTTGGTGCGCGGCTTCCAGTTGAAGCGGTGATAGAGCGCGGAGTTGCCGAAGAGCAAAATGCTGGTGGCGAAGAATATGGCCGAGACCGCCTTGGCCTCAACACCGTTGGCTAGCACAACCAGCACAACGCCCGCGGCAATGGCAATGGGTAGCACACCGGCGTGAATCCAACCGCGCCATGATGGCTTGCGCTCGGGCACGGTTTGGATTGGGCGCGTACTGAAATCGTTGAATGCCAGGTGCGGTAGGTCGTCGCCAGTAGGGTTGCTCACAAGCCAAGATTACTCCTGGTTAGGTAGTAGCATTTTGGCTATGCGCAACCTGATTTACCGCCTCTATGAGGGGCGCCTCGCGCGCAAGGTTGCGGGCCGCGATGCCAGGAACGACCTACCAAAGCACGTTGCGGTGATGCTGGATGGCAATCGTCGCTGGGCCAAGAACCGACAGCTATCCAAGGCAGCCGAAGGCCATGCCGCGGGTGCTCAAAAGATTTTCGAATTTCTGGGATGGTGCGACGACCTCGGCATCGGTGTTGTGACGCTTTACCTGCTGAGCACCGACAACGTGAAGAACCGTGCCGCCGGTGAACTAACCGACCTGCTCGAAATCATCGGTGGGTTGGCAGATAACCTGGCGGCAACAGGCAAGTGGCGTGTGCGACTGATGGGCGTGCGCAACCTTCTACCACCCGAGTTGCTGGCCCGCCTCGAGGCCGCAGAAAAGGCCACAGAGCACTGCGATGGCACCCAGGTGAACCTGGCCGTTGGCTACGGTGGGCGAAATGAAATCTCCGATGCGGTTGCCGAGATTCTGCGCGACCGCGCCGCTAAGGGTGAATCCCTAGCCACGGTTGCCGAGGAGATCAGCCCCGAGCTGATTTCGGCGCATCTTTACACCGGCGGCCTGCCAGACCCAGACCTAATCATTCGCACCAGCGGCGAGCAGCGCCTCAGCGGCTTCCTGCTCTGGCAGAGCGCAAGTAGCGAACTTTATTTCGAAGAGGCACTCTGGCCGGATTTCCGCAGGGTCGACTTCCTGCGTGCGCTGCGCGCCTTTGAGTCGCGCCACCGCCGCTACGGCGCCTAAACCGAAGAAGCAACACACAAGTCACCGCTTTGTAAACTTTTGGCTTTCCAGCGTGTCGCTCGCTCAATTTGCAATCGCCTCGGGCGTACCTTTAGGTCAAAGGTCACCGACGATCGGGGAGCAAATGGAAAAGTCGCTCGAATCCAACGTTGAAGCAGTAATCGGCACCAAGGTGAAGACCTATGTGCTGGATACATCGGTGCTGTTATCAGACCCCAAGGCCATGTTCCGGTTTGCGGAGCACCAGGTGGTGTTGCCAATCACCGTGATCAATGAGCTTGAGAAAAAGCGCCACGACCCTGAAATCGGCTACTTTGCCAGACAGGCGCTGCGCCACCTGGATGACCTGCGCGCCAAGCACGAGCGCCTCGATTTTCCCATCGCGGTTGGGGACGGTGGTTCGCTGCGGGTCGAACTAAACCACACCGATCAAAGCGTGCTACCAAGTGGATTCCAACTTGGCGACAACGACTCCAAGATCATTGCCTGCGCTTTCAACCTGCGCGAAGAGGGCCTGGATGTCACGGTGGTTTCTAAGGATCTGCCAATGCGTCTGAAGGCAGCAGCCCTCGGCATGGGTGCGGAGGAATACCGCAACGAGCTGGCGCGAGAAGCCGGCTACAGCGGCATCGCCGAGTTGGCGCTTAGCCCCGATGAAATGGCAGACCTTTACAACGACGAAATCCTAAGTGGTGATGCGGTAGCCGCAGCAGTTGCCGAGCTGCCAGTGAACACCGGCCTGGTGCTCACCTCCGCCCGAGGGGGAGCGCTTGGTCGAGTCACCGCAGATCGCGCCATTCGCCTCGTGAGGGGAAGCCTCGAAGCCTTCGGGGTTCGCGGCCGCAGCTCGGAGCAACGCCTAGCTCTAGATCTCCTGCTCGACCCCGAGGTGGGCATCGTCTCGCTCGGCGGTAAGGCCGGAACTGGCAAGAGTGCGTTGGCGCTAGCCGCAGCCATGGAGGCCGTGGTGGAGCGCCGCCAACAGAAGAAGATCTTGGTGTTCCGCCCGCTCTACGCGGTGGGCGGCCAGGAACTCGGCTATCTGCCCGGAAGCGAATCCGACAAAATGGGGCCGTGGGGTCAGGCGGTATTCGACACCCTGAGTGCAATCTGCTCGCGTGAGGTAATTGAGCATGTGCAGGACCGCGGAATCCTCGAGGTTCTGCCGCTCACGCACATCCGTGGGCGAAGCCTGCACGACGCCTTTGTGATTGTGGATGAAGCGCAGTCGCTGGAGCGCAATGTGCTGCTCACCATGCTCAGCCGCATCGGTCAGAACTCGCGCGTTGTGCTCACCCACGATGTGGCGCAGCGCGACAACCTACGTGTTGGCAGGCACGATGGAATCGCGGCCGTGGTGGAAGCGCTAAAGGGTAACCGCTTGTTTGGCCACGTAACTCTAACTCGCAGCGAGCGGTCCGCCATCGCGGCTTTGGTCACGGACATCCTGGACGTATAGCGGTAGCACAGCGCACCAGTTGCCGTAGGCTAGCCCTATGAGCAGAACCGACGTAGCCCAAATCACCGATGCCGGCGTTGCCGAGCTGATCGACAACTACTTTGAGGCCCTCTGGGCGCAGGACATGAGCATCTTCGACCGCGTGTTCCACAAGGATTGCGTGCTCTATTCGGCCCAGACTGGCGAGCTAAACATCCGCCCATTTGCCATTTACCGCGATGCAGTTGCCAACCGCGTTTCGCCTGCAAAAACCGATGGCGACGTGCGCCGCGACAGCGTTTTGCTCTTCGACCAGATCTCGCCAACCCTTGCGCTGGTGAAGGCCGAACTGAACATGTACGGTGGTCGCATGAACGACTACCTGAACGTGGTTTTCCTCGACGGCCAGTGGTGGGTTATGGCAAAGATGTGGGAGCGCATGGGCGACGCCCAGGCCTAAACCAAGGTGTCAAAAGGTAGTAAACGCGGCCATCTGGCCGACTTCTCGCCGCTGCGCGAATCACCTCAATTTGCGCGCCTCTGGGTGGGTAACCTACTCAACGGCTTTGGCACTCAGCTAACCCTGGTTGCGGTTGCGCTGCAGATTTACGCAATCTCGCACAGCACCGCCGCGGTGGCCCTGGTTGGCGGAACCGCACTTGTGCCAATGGTTTTGGCCGGGCCAATCGGTGGCATGATCACCGATGCGGTTGAGCGCCGCCTGGTGCTGATTGTCTCGGCCAGCATCATGTTTTCAGCTACGGCGGGGCTGCTCTGGTTGGCGCTCGCCGAACAGGCCGCTGTGGCACAAGGTGGGCACACGGCACTCTGGCCGTTCTACGTTTGCACCACGGTTACAGCGGTTTCGGCCGTAGTTCTGGGCGGTGCGCGCCAAGCAGTTATTCCACGCATTTTGCCCAAGGAACTGGTAACCAAGGCAAGCGCGCTAAACGGCATTTCCATGGGCACCCAGGTTATGGCCGGCCCGGCGCTCGCCGGAATCCTGGTGGCGGTTTCCAGCTACTCGGTGGCCTTCGCAACCGACCTCGCGCTCACCGCAACCGGCTTCCTGGGTATCGCCACGCTTCCCAAGATCCACGTTGCCGAAGACGCCGTGCGCCCTGGCTGGAAGTCATTGGTTGAGGCCATGCGCTTCCTGCGTCAGGCACCGCAAATTGGAGCCGGCTTTGTGGTGGACATCATCGCCATGACCTTCGGCCGCCCATATGTTCTGCTTCCGGCAGCTGCGGCCAGCTTCATCGGTGGCGGGCCAATAACCGTGGGCATCGTCACGGCAGCTGGTGCTGCTGGGTCATTCGCAACCAGCGCATTTAGCGGCCGTCTGGTTGGCATCAGGCGTCAGGGCCTAGCCATCGCCAACGCGGTGAAGTTCTATGGAATTTTCACCGCGATTTTTGGTCTCGTGCTGCTGGTTACAGAGTTCGGCATTGCCGGCGGCAGCCTCCCCAACGTTGGTTCAAGCCTGGCTACCGCAAACCCGGTTGCACTAGCCGTGGCAGCCTTCGCGTTCTTTGGTATGGGGGCCTCCGATGAAGTCTCCGCCATCTTCCGCACCTCGATGTCGCTCACCTTTGTGCCAGATAACCTGCGCGGCCGCATGCAGGGCCTGTTCCTGTCGGTGGTTGGCGGTGGGCCACGCCTGGGCGATGTCTACGCCGGTGCCATGGCCGGGCTGTTCGGCCTCTGGGTGGGGCCGGTCTTTGGCGGTGCCGTCATTGCTCTGAGCATGTTCTGGCTGTTGCGCGTGATTCCATCGCTGCGGAAATACGAAGCTTAAATACAAACTCCCCGATGCCACGCGAGATGGAACCGGGGAGTTTGCCTACGAATCTTTAGAGGCCTGGGCTGGTCATCGAAAGCACGTCGAGTGCCTTGTCCAGCTGCTCCATGGTGAGCTTCTCGCCGTCAACGTAGCCGAGGTCGATTGTGGCCTGGCGGACGGTGATGCTGTTGGCAACCGAGTACTTAGCAATCTTGGCAGCTGCCTCGTAGCCGATGTACTTGTTGAGCGGGGTCACGATGGAAGGGCTCGACTCCGCGAGGGCGCGGGCGCGAGTCTCGTTGACCTCCAGACCCTTCACGGTCTTGTCGGCCAGCAGGCGCATCGAGTTGGCCAGCAGGCGGATGCTCTCGAGCAGCGCGTTGCCCATCACAGGGATAGCAACGTTTAGCTCGAAGTTTCCGGTGGCGCCGGCCCAGGCAACGGTTGCGTCGTTGCCGATAACGCGGGCGCAAACCATCATCACGGCTTCTGGGATAACCGGGTTGACCTTGCCAGGCATGATTGACGAACCAGGCTGGAGGTCTGGGATGTGCAGCTCGCCGAGGCCTGCGTTAGGGCCCGAGCCCATCCAGCGGAGGTCGTTGTTGATCTTGGTTAGGCTAACTGCCAGAACGCGCAGCGCGCCCATTGCCTCAACCAGGCCATCGCGGGCACCCTGTGCCTCGAAGTGGTCGCGCGCCTCGGTGACTGGCAGGCCTGTCTCGGCCGCAAGCAAAGCGATTACCTGCTGAGGGAAACCCTTAGGGGTGTTGATGCCGGTGCCAACGGCGGTGCCGCCGAGTGGTACCTCAGCAACGCGTGGCAGGGTGGAATTTACGCGCTCGATGCCGTAGCGGATCTGCGCGGCGTAGCCACCGAACTCCTGGCCTAGGGTAACCGGGGTGGCGTCCATCAGGTGGGTGCGGCCGGCCTTAACAACGCTCTTCCAGAGTACTGCCTTTTCCTCAAGCGCTTCGGCCAGGTATGCCAGCGATGGCAGGAGGTCTTTGATTAGCGCGCTGGTGACTGCAACGTGAACCGAGGTTGGGAAGACGTCGTTGCTCGACTGCGAGGCGTTGACGTGGTCGTTTGGGTGAACCGGAGCACCGAGGACATCGGTGGCCAAGGTTGCAAGAACCTCGTTCATGTTCATGTTGGAGCTGGTGCCCGAGCCGGTCTGGAAGATGTCAACCGGGAACTCGCCATCGTGGTTTCCTGCGATGACGGCGTCGGCTGCCTTGGCAATGGCCTCGGCCATCTCTGGCTTCAAAACGCCTAGGGCAGCGTTTGCGTGTGCTGCGGACTTCTTGATCTGGGCGAGGGCCGCGATGTGCGCGCGCTCAAGGGTGGTGCCGGAGATAGGGAAGTTCTCAACTGCGCGCTGAGTCTGCGCACGGTAGAGCGCGTTGATCGGAACGCGTACTTCACCCATGGTGTCGTGTTCAATGCGGTATTCCACGATGGTACCTTTCGTTATTTTTCATTGCGACCGAACTCGTGATTCGGCCCAAACCTTAATTTGCTACTGCACGTTTCCGTGAATGACGATGGGGTGGATTTCGCCCTCGAGCAGCTTGTAGTTGGCGCCCACCACAGCCAATTTACCCGCACGGATGGCCTCGGAAATCACTCGAGAACGCGAGACCATCTCGTGGATGGTGTCCTCAACATGCATTGTGGTGATGTCATCGATTTCATACAGGCCGCGACGGTTTGCCTCGAGCACGGTTGGCTTGATTTTGGCTACGAGTTCGTGGATGAACTTGCCCTCGGCGCCCATGTGTCCCTGCACGTCATCGATGGTGGCTCGGATCGCACCGCATTCGTCGTGTGCTAGAACCAAAATGAGGCTCACGCCGAGCACCTCAACCGAGTATTCGAGCGAGCCGAGAATGGTCTCAGCAATTACTTGGCCGGCATTGCGCACCACGAAGAGGTCGCCGAGGCCAACATCGAAGATGATTTCTGCGGAAAGGCGGCTGTCAGCGCAACCGAACAGGGCCGCAAACGGGCGCTGTTTCTCGGCCAAGGCCGTGCGGCGGTCGATGTCCTGGCGCGGGTGCGCCGGCGAGCCATCTGTGAAGCGCTGGTTACCCTTGAGCATTGCATCCCAGGCCTGCTGGGGAGTCTTTGGGCGGCTGGACTCAGGCTGCAATGGTTGCCTTTCGGTTGGGGAGAGCGCGAACGCTACCTCTAAGGATATAGGAGGTTGAGATTGTGCGCCACGAGCGCGGCGAAGCGGGTGAGCGTTGCGTAGTGGGCGGTGCCGAAGACGATCACCTGATCGGTTCCGGTTGCCGTAGTTATGTCGGTTACCAGCGCGTAATCGTGCGAGAGTCGAGGACTATTGGTGGTTGTGCTCTTCCAAACTGTGAAGGTGCGACCACCAATTTTGCGTGCGCCGGCTGGCATATCGCCCTTTAGCTGGAACACGCTCCAGGTTGGGTTGGTGCCGTAAGCCTGGGTGAGCGCCACGTACTGGTCTTGCGGGCCCACAAATCCCAGGTACCAGTTGTCTACGCCGTCGGAGGTTTTGGTGTTCCAACTGGCGCTGTTGCTATACCAACCCTTGCCAAGCAGAGGCGGGGCAAGCACCGGCTTGCCGGTTGACTTGGCGGCCATCTTGGCTACCTGCTCGTATTTCACCGGCTGCAGCAGTGATTGCGTTGGGCGCGGGGTGATGATGACCATGACCACTACTACTGCGGCGGTTGCCAGCATGGAATAGAGCAGGTTATTGGCGGTTTGCTTGGCGCGGCGCGCCTGGGCGGAGTTGCTCACTAGGCCTTGGCCTCGCTGGTTTCCGCGTTCTGTGCGTTCTTGGCTGCAAGGGCTGCATCGAGGCGGGTCTTGGCGCCACTTAGCCACTTTTCGCACTGCGCGGCCAGAGCCTCGCCGCGTTCCCACATTGCCATCGATTCCTCGAGTGTTGCGGTGCCCTGCTCCAGGGCAGAAACCACCTGGACCAGCTGCTCGCGAGCCTGTTCGTAGCTGAGCTGCGCTACGTCTGCGTTTGGGTTTTCCTTTGAAGAAGCCATCACCATCTACCTTATTTTGTAAACCTAATTGGCGGTTGCCGAGATCTCGCCCTTGGCCACGCGAACCTTAAGCTGCGTGCCCTTTTTCACCGATGCGGCATCGCCAACAACGGTTCCGGAATCGGTGCGAACCACGGCGTAGCCGCGATCCAGCGTGCTCTGCGGTGAGAGCGATTTAACCTGCTGGCGCAGGTGCTCGATGCTACGAGATTCGAGCGCGAGCAGGTTGCCGAAGGCGTTGCGGCTGCGTGCAACTGCGGTTTCGAGTTCGAGCGCTCGTTGCTCTAGGAAACCGTATGGGTTTGCCATGATTGGGCGGCTGCGAACCTGGGCCAGGAAATCTAGCCCGCTGGAAACGCGGTTGTTGGCCTGCACCCAGATTCGCCCGAGCAAAAGCCCAACCTGGCGGCGCTCCTCAACTACATCCGGCACCACGCGCTTGGCGGCATCGGTTGGAGTGGATGCCCGAAGGTCTGCAACATCATCCAGAACCGGGCGGTCGGCCTCGTGGCCGATGGCCGAGACCAGCGGCTTTGTGGTTGCAGCAGCCGCACGCACCACCGATTCATCGGAGAATGGCAGCAGATCCATGAAGCCGCCGCCACCGCGGGCAACGATGATCACGTCTACCTCGGGGTCGGCATCCAGAGTTTGAATGGCTCGCACCAGCTCTGGGGCGGCTTTGTCGCCCTGAACCAGCGAGTGAACCACCTTGAAGCGCACCTCGGGCCAGCGCAGGCGAGCGTTTTGGAGCACGTCTTTTTCGGCATCAGAGTCTTTGCCGGTAACCAACCCAACGCAGTTTGGCAAGAACGGCAGCGGTTGCTTCTGCTGGGTTAGCCCCTCGGTCGCCAGCTGTTGGCGCAGGCGCTCGAGGCGCTCCAGGAGTTCGCCTAGGCCAACCTTGCGCATCTCGTAGACCTGCATGGTGAGCTTGCCGTTTTTAGGCCAGAAGTTGGGCTTCACCAGCGCCACAACGCGGTCGCCTTGGCGAATGGTTGAGTCGATCTTTGCCAGGTTCCAGGCGTGTAGCTCTACCGATGCCTCAACCGTTAGGTCGCGAAGCGAAGCGAAGAGGTTGTTGGTGAGCGAGATCTTGGTGATTTCGCCCTCTACCCAGAGAAAACCGAGCTTCTCGATGTAGTCCTTGAGTGTTTGGCCGAGGCGCGAAACGGGCCAGGGCTGATCCTGGCTGGAAGACTTGCTAACCGGTGGCTGGGCACCCCAAGAACCGAGGTCGCTCATTCGCTGCCTTTCGCCGATAATTGAGGGGTGAACGAGATTAAGCCTAACGCCGAGCACGGACAATTTAGCGCCACCGATGCCGCCTCAGCCGGTTCGAAGAAGGTGCTGCTGGCCAGCCCGCGCGGATACTGCGCCGGCGTCGACCGGGCCGTCATCGCTGTGGAAAAGGCGCTAGACCACTACGGTGCGCCAATCTACGTGCGCAAGCAGATAGTTCACAACAGGTTTGTGGTTTCGTCGCTCGAAAAGCGCGGTGCCATTTTCATCGATGAGGTTGATGAGGCACCTGAGGGTTCGATTCTGGTGTTCTCGGCTCACGGTGTTTCCCCGGCCGTGGTTGCCGCCGCCGAGGCCCGTGGTCTGCAGACCATCGATGCCACCTGCCCCCTGGTTACCAAGGTTCACCGCGAGGTGCAGCGATTTGCCAACGAGGATTACGACATTTTGCTGATTGGCCACACCGGCCACGAAGAGGTTGAAGGCACTGCCGGCGAGGCACCGAGCCACGTGCAGATAATCGACAGCCCGGCCGAGGCAGAGAAGGCAGTTGTACGCGACCCGAAAAAGGTGATTTGGTTGAGCCAAACCACACTGAGCGTGGACGAAACCATGGAGACCGTGGAGCGCCTGCGCGTGAAGGTGCCTACCCTGCAGAACCCACCCTCGGATGACATCTGCTACGCCACCCAGAACCGCCAGGTGGCGATCAAGAAGGTTGGTGCCGCCAGCGACCTGGTGATTGTGGTTGGTTCGGCCAACTCCTCCAACACGGTGCGCCTAGTTGAGGTTGCCAAGGATGCCGGTGCAAAGGCCGCGTACCGCGTTGACTTCGCCTCCGAAATTGAGGACGCCTGGTTTGAGGGTGTGGAGACTGTTGGCGTATCGAGCGGTGCCTCGGTGCCTGAGATTTTGGTTGAAGAGGTGCTTGAGCAACTTGCGCAGCGCGGCTTCGGGGATGTCCGCAACGTCACCACCGCCGAGGAAGACGTGCAGTTCTCGCTGCCAAAGGAACTGCGCAAGGACCTAAAGCAGGCCGGCCAGGACGTTTCCAACAAGGCCAAGCGCTCTTAGTTTCTTGCCGCCAGCCAAAGGTGCTATTGTCATAACAAACTTTCGCACCGATGAAGGGCAGCCCATGACCTACCGCCTCGCAGCCAGCGCCGAAATGCTGTTCCTAGACCTACCGTTTGAGGAGCGCGTTTCAACAATTCACCAGCTTGGCTATGAGGTTGAGATCTGGAACTGGGCCAACAAGAACCTGGAGTCTTTAGCCGCAACCGGAGCAACCATTGGCTCGATGACCGGCTACCTAGAGGGTGACCTCCTGGAGGACGACGGCATCGCCCGCCTGCTCGAAACCGCAGCGGAGTCAATCCAGGCATCGCGGATTATTGACTGCCCGCGACTAAACCTGCACGGAACCGGGCTGGACGCCAACGGCCAGGCCATCCGCAAGCGCCTGGTTGTAACAGGTGCCGAGTGGCTGAAGGCACGCGACACCCTGGCGCGGATTGCCGAACTGGGCGAGAAGCACGGCAAGATTTTCATGCTGGAGAACCTAAACCTCGCTGTAGACCACCCGGGCACGCCGTTCGCCCGCGCGGAAGACACCATCGCGCTCGTGGAATCGGTGGGTTCGCCGGCGCTGCGCCTTAATCTTGACCTCTACCACGCTCAGATCGGCGAGGGAAACCTGGTTGAACTAGTGCGCCGCGCCTACCCGCTCATCGGTGAGATTCAGGTTGCCGATGTACCAGGGCGCTGTGAGCCGGGCACCGGCGAAATCAACTACGCGCGAGTTGCTGCCGAACTGAAGACCCTGGGATACACCGGTGTTGTTGGCCTCGAGGGCTGGGCAGCTGGCGACAGCCGCGAGGCGCTTGCCGGTTTCTCGGCCGCGTTTGCCTAACTAAAATTAGTGGTTTTCACCAGGCGACCATCGCGTGCGAAGGTCTTCCACTCGCCAACCTGTTTGTCGTTTTCAAAATAACCGCAGCGCATTAGGCTGCCATCGGCGCGGTAAAACTCCCAGTAACCGGTCATCTGGCCGGCCGCATTATTCTCGCCCTTAAAGCGAGGAAGCCCGCTCGGGTAGAACGGGCTTCCTGTAGACATCTTTAGTCTCAGCTCTGGCTAGAGGCTCATGCTCTTGCCAAACGAGCCAAGCTCTCGGGCTGCCTCGGCAACGCGGGCCGACATGCCGGCCTCACCGATCTTGCCCCATGCGCGTGGGTCGTAGTGCTTCTTGTTGCCCACTTCGCCGTCAACCTTGAGAACGCCGTCGTAGTTGGTGAACATGTGCGCAGCGATTGGGCGGGTGAACGCGTACTGGAGGTCGGTGTCGATGTTCATCTTGATGACACCGTGGCTAACGGCCAGAGCGATCTCCTCAGGGGTGGAGCCCGAACCACCGTGGAACACGAGGTCGAATGGCTTGTCCTTGCCGTACTTTGCGCCAACGGCAGCCTGGATCTCGCCGAGCAGCTCTGGCTTTAGTACAACGTTGCCTGGCTTGTAGACACCGTGCACGTTACCGAAGGTGAGCGCAACCATGTAGCGGCCGTTCTCGCCCAGGCCGAGTGCCTCGGCGGTTGCTAGGCCGTCGGCAGGGGTGGTGTAGAGGTGCTCGCCGTGGCCGCCCTCAACGCCGTCTTCCTCGCCGCCAACAACGCCAACCTCAATCTCCAAAACAGCACCGATGCTCTTGGTGAGCGCCAGCATCTCCTTGGCGATGGTTAGGTTCTCGCCCATAGGAACGGCCGAGCCGTCCCACATGTGCGAGTTGAACAGTGGGTCCTGACCGTTGCGCACGCGCTCCTTCGAGAGGTCGATCAGCGGACGAACGAAGGAATCCAGCTGGTGCTTTGCGCAGTGGTCGGTGTGGAGGGCAATGGTGATGCCGTAGTTCTTGGCAACCTCGCGAGCGAATGCGGCCATCGCTGCTGCACCCGATGCCATGTTCTTGATGGTAGGACCGCTCCAGTAGTCGCCACCACCGGTGGTTACCTGGATGATGCCGTCGGAGCCAGCCTCGGCCAAGCCTGCGAGGGCGGCGTTGAGGGTCTGCGAGCTCGAGACGTTGATGGCAGGGTATGCGAAGCCGCCGTTTTTGGCGCGGTCGAGCATCTCGAGGTATTGGTCTGGGGTTGCAACTGGCACGTTGTGCTCCTAAGCGCTTGATTGTGTGGAGTTTGGCGCACGTTGTTGCGCCCTGGCACATCTTTGGGCTCCTCTACGATGTTACCAATAGTGCAACCTTGTATGGCAGGAGCAACATGACCAGCACGCACCTTGGGCAGCCCACAATGGACATTTTCACCGCGACGATTGCCGCGGCGGTTGGCTCTTGGTCTCTGGTTGGCGCGGGGGACAAGAACGCCGTGGACAGTGCCGCAGTGGATGCCATGAGGGCCTCGCTGCGTGGTGCCGAGTTTGGTGGCGTGGTTGTGATTGGTGAGGGCGAAAAAGACGAAGCCCCCATGCTGTTCAATGGTGAGATTATCGGCGGTGCCCGGCCCATCGAATGGGATATTGCGGTTGACCCCATCGATGGCACGGCGCTCGCGGCCGAGGGTGTGCCGGGTGCTGTGAGCGTGATGGCGGCATCGGTGCACGGCGGCATGCTGGCGGCCCCAGAGGTTTACTACATGCAGAAGATTGTGGCGGGGCCGGCCGGCAGGGGAGTGCTGAGCCTAGATGCCAGCCCGGAGGCCAACATCGGTGCCTTGGCTAAGGCGCTTGGTAAGGATGTCTCGGATGTGAACGTGGCGATCATAGATAAGCCGCGCAACCATGAGCTGATTCGCCGCGTGCAGGATTTTGGTGCCAACTGGGTGCGCTTTGCTGAGGGCGATGTGGCCATGGCTGTTGCCGCGGCTGCCGGGGATGTTGGCGTAGACCTGCTCCTTGGCATTGGCGGCAATCCGGAGGGTGTAGTTACCGCGTGCGCAGTTCAGGCACTCGGCGGTTTCATGGAGGGGCGCCTGATGCCGCTCACGCCAAACGAGTTCAGCCGTGCGTTGGGTGCCGGCTACGACGTTGAGCGAGTTTATTCACTGGACGAACTGGCATCGGGCGAGCGCTTCATCTTTGTGCTCACCGGCATCACCGATGGCCTGCTGGCCCAAGGGGTGCGAGAAGCCGACGGCCACCTGCTGCTACAGAGTTATGTGCTCGATAGCGCGGTGGCCGGGGCAAGAATTGTGGAAGTGCGAATTCCGCAGTAGCAACTGCCTGAAGTTTTAGGCTTCGGCTGGTTCGTCCAGCGGCTTGTTGCGGTCTGGGTTTTCAACCAGGAACGACTCCGGTAGGCCTTCGATGCTCTCGAGGCCGGAGGTTGGCTGCTGAACCTTGTGGGCACCCCAGCGAACTGCGGTCTTGATGCCCTCGATTACGTCGAAGCCAACGCCGAGAACGGTTTCGCCCTCTGGCAGTGGGTTAGCCGAGACGTGGCTGAGGAAACCGGCGAGGGTGGCATCGCCGGCACCAACTGTGTTGGAGACCTTTACCGGGTTGGTGCGGGCACCGATTGCGCCATCTTTGGTTACGGCGATGATGCCATCGGAGCCCATGGATGCCAGGACTGCCTCGATGCCGTGCTCGCAGAGCTCGGTTGCGGCGTCGATTACGTCACCGACGGTGAGCAGGGTGCGGCCAACTGCCGAGGCAAGTTCTTCGGCGTTTGGCTTGATGATTGCTGCGCGGCCACTGCGGGCCCAGGTGTTCAGCGGCTTGCCACTGGTGTCTAGGGCAACGCGCACACCGATGGCTGCCATGCGGTCGAACAGCGGGGTCATGTCCACAAACTCACCGGTGTACTTGTCCACCGGGTGTGCGCCTGCAACTACCAACCACTTGGAACCGGCTGCGATTACGGTCTGCTCGGTGAGGTCGATTACTGCGGCCCAGTCGTCTGCGGTTAGCGGGCGAGGTGGCTCGGTGATGCGGGTGGTGGTGCCGTGGTGCTCAATGATGGTGGTGCTCACGCGCAGGGTGCCTTCAACCCACAGCGGCTTCACGAAGTGTTCGCTACCGGTGCGGGTGATTACGGCTGGGTCGCCGTTGCCAACTGGCACTACGGCTGGAGCGTTGACGCCGGCTAGCGAGAGGCCACGACTTACGTTGATTCCCTTGCCAGCGAGTTCTTCGCCTACGCCGTCGGCGCGGTTTACGCCACCTGGGATTAGGTCGTGTACGAAGTAGGTGCGGTCGAGCACCGGCGCTGGGGTAAGGGTTACGACTGCTGGCGCTTGGTTGGTGCCGGTCATGAGGAACTCCTCGGAACTAGGGAAACTGCCTGATTTTATCTGCCTGTGCAGATCGCGGCAAACACCTTTGTAGGCACGCTCTAGTTACAAAGTATAACCAGTGTCAGGCTTGCCTTTCAGGAATCTCGCAGGGCTTTTCGCTACGGAATTAGTGGTTTTCGTGGCGTTTCACCGATGCTTTTCGTTGTTTGGCAAACAGGCACCGATTTGTTGTTTGAGGCTACTGCTCGGGTTCCTGTTTCCAGCTAAGTTCGGAGGCCGTGATTGATCTTGGCGAAACGGTTATTTCGTTCGGGGCCTCGATAGTGCCCATGCCCAAGTCGTTTTCATCGAGGTCGTTTAGTTTGCGTGCCGTTACCAGGAATCGCTTTTCGAAGCTTCCAACAAACGCGTTGAAGGCGTTGACGGAGCTCTTGAGGCTGCCTCCGAGTTTTTCCGCTAGTACAGCGATCACGCCTGTGCGTTCGTAGAGCTCTTGACCGATTTTGATCATCGAGCGAACCTGGTTCTCATCCACGTTCTGTCGCCAGATGTAGTTGATGGTCTTGAGCACCGAGAACAAACTCACCGGTGAAGCGATGGCGACATTCTTCTTGAAGGCGTATTCGAGTAGTGTCGGGTCGCTATCGAGGGAAGCAGAGAGTAGAGACTCGCTCGGAATGAAGCAGATTACGAAGTCTGGGCTGGCGTTGAGGCTTGTCCAGTAGCCGCGCGAGGAGAGGTCATCGATGTGACCACGCACTGCGGAAACGTGCTTCTTGAGTAGTGCTTCGCGGTGCGCCTTTTCAACGCCTTCCGCTAGGTCGCTAATTTGGGTTGCCTCCTGGTAGGAGTTGTACGGCACCTTGCTGTCGATGGCAAGTTGCTTGCCACCCGGCAGGTTAATGAGCATGTCTGCGCGGCCAGTGCTGATTGCAGCCTGTTCGTCGTAGTCGAAGTGATTCTTGAGGCCGGCAAGTTCAACCAACTTGCGCAGTTGGGCCTCGCCCCAAACACCACGCACGCTGTTGCTGGAGAGAGCGTTGGCGAGCTGCTGGGTCTGACGACGCAGGTATTCGTCGCTCTCTAGGCTCTGACGGATTGTCTCGTTCAGGGTTGCAACCTGCTCGGCACGTTGTTTTTCCATGCCTGCCACAGCGGTTTGCATCTCCACTAGCTTTTCGCGCATTGGCGAAAGCGCCTGCAGGAGGCGAGACTCCTGTTGATCCTTAGCCTCGCGTGCCAGGCGGGCCTGTTCCATCTGACTAATTTGTTTCTCTAGCGCAGTTGAAGTTGCATGAGCTGCGGCCAGCTCGCTCTCCATCTTGGTGGCTTTGGTTTCGATCTTCTTGGTTTCGGCCGCGCCAACAAAGTATCCGCCCATCGCACCAAACATTAGGCCTGCAAGCAAATAGAGAATTTCAGTCGTCATGCTGCGATTGTTGCAGAGACTTACGACATTTATTCGGCTGGTTTGTGCAGCGGCTTCAAGACCTGGCGAGTTGCTGCCAGAACCTCATCGAGGCTGGTGGCGCCTTCTTGCCGTGCAACATAGATGATAATTGCGGCGCAAACGCGCGAATCCTCTAGTGCGTCGTGGTGCTTAAACTCATCCCAGCCAATGCGCTCGGCAACGGCGGTGAGCCTGTGGGAATCCAGCCCGGGGAAAGCCCTTCGGCTAATGGCCAGGCTGCAGGAATACTCCAACTGGGGAAGTTCGCGGCCAACGGCGGCGCTCGCCTTGCGCAGCACGCCCATATCAAATGGTGCGTTGTGGGCAATCAGCACATCATTGCCAATGAACTCGAGCATCTCCTCAAGAACCTCATGCCAGTAGGGGCCGTCGGCAACATCCGATGGCCGTATGCCGTGAATGTTGATGTTGCTCTGATAGAACTCATCGAAGCCGGCCGGTGGCAGACAAAGCGAGACGTATTCGTCAACAACCCGTCCATCGCGCACCTTCACTAAGCCAACGGCACAGGCGCTCTCGGCTGCGTGGTTGGCGGTCTCGAAGTCGATCGCGGTGAAATCTAACGGCATGCCGAAAATTCTGGCACACAGTGACGACATTAAAGGTGCAGTGCCTCAACGGGTAAACTTAGTAACCATGGCTCTAACCATCGGTATCGTAGGACTCCCAAACGTCGGCAAGTCCACCCTTTTCAACGCACTCACCAAGAACAACGTTCTGGCCGCCAACTACCCGTTCGCAACCATTGAACCAAACGTTGGTGTTGTGAACCTCCCGGATGCCCGCCTGGGCAAGCTGGCCGAAATGTACGGTTCGGAGCGCCTGCTTCCTGCGCCAGTTTCGTTCGTTGACATCGCGGGTATTGTGCGCGGCGCCAGCGAGGGCGAGGGCCTTGGCAACAAGTTCCTGGCCAACATCCGTGAGGCGGATGCAATCGCCCAGGTTGTGCGAGGCTTCACAGACAGCGATGTAGTGCACGTGGACGGCAAGGTTGATGCCGCGAGTGACATCGAGACCATCAACACCGAGCTGATTCTTGCTGACATGGAGACCCTGAACAAGGCTCGTCCGCGCATCGAGAAGGAAATCAAGGGCAAGAAGGCTGAGCCAGCAGCCCTAGAGGCGATCGATGAGGCACTCGCCGAGCTCGACGCCGGCAAGCCGCTGAGCCAGACCAAGGTAGACCTCACACCAATCAAGGAACTGGGCCTACTAACCGCCAAGCCAATCATTTACGTTTTCAACGTGGATGAATCCGTGCTCACCGAGCCAGCTAAGAAGGCGGCGCTCGCTGCCCTGGTTGCTCCAGCCGAGGCCGTGTTCCTAGACGCCAAGGTGGAGAGCGAACTAATCGACCTCGATGCAGAAGAGGCGGCCGAGCTGCTGGCATCGCTGGGTCAGGAAGAAAGCGGCCTCGACCAGCTGGCACGCATTGGCTTCGACACCCTGGGTCTGCAGACCTACCTCACCGTTGGCCCGAAAGAGGCACGCGCCTGGACCATCCGCAAGGGTTGGAAGGCTCCGGCAGCCGCCGGCGTTATCCACACCGATTTCGAGCGCGGCTTCATCAAGGCTGAAATCGTTTCCTTCAACGACTTAATGGCTGCCGGCTCGATGGCCGACGCCAAGGCCGCCGGCAAGGTGCGCATGGAGGGCAAGGAATACGTAATGCAGGACGGCGACGTAGTGGAGTTCCGCTTCAACGTTTAAGGTCTGTGAAATAAATAACGGCTTGGGACTTCCCGAGCCGTTATTTATTTAATGGGCTTTTTACAACGAAC
>Ga0213920_1000236_pt1 | contig 50751 bp, 52 predicted proteins | sample McNCre1117MG_FD_161054 | JGI IMG/M metagenome (GOLD analysis project Ga0213920, IMG submission 161054) | Freshwater microbial communities from McNutts Creek, Athens, Georgia, United States - 11-17 MG | ecosystem: Environmental > Aquatic > Freshwater > Creek | place: USA: Georgia | collected...
TGATCTTGCCGCTACCGGTGAAGCGGAAACGCTTCTTAGCGCCAGAGTGGGTCTTCTGCTTTGGCATTGATTTCTCCTGTTTCTACTCGGCAGCTTCTTCGGCTGCCGACTCGTTTGGCTTTTCTGCTGGAGCAGCCTTGGCGGCTTTCTCTGCAGCTTTCTTGGCTTCTGCCTTAGCGTCTGCCTTGTTCTTTAGCGGGCCAATGACCATAACCATGTTGCGGCCGTCGATCGAAGGATTCGACTCGACAGCGCCCAACTCGGCTACTTCTTCGGCAAGCTTCTGAAGCAACTTGATGCCCATTTCTGGACGTGACTGCTCGCGACCGCGGAAAACCACGATCACCTTGACCTTGTCACCGGCCTTGAGGAACTTCTGAATCTGACCGCGCTTGGTTCCATAGTCGTGATCATCGATCTTCAAACCGAAACGAACGGTCTTTAGAACGGTGTTGACCTGGTTCTTGCGTGCCTCACGAACCTTCTGGGCTGCTTCGTACTTAAATTTTCCGAAGTCCATTAGTTTCGCAACTGGTGGCTTTGAGGTAGGGGCAACCTCGACTAGGTCAAGGTCCTGCTCTTGTGCCATGCGCAACGCATCTTCGATGCGGACAACGCCAATCTGCTCACCAGCAGCGCCGACGAGGCGAACCTCTGGCACGCGGATGCGCTCATTGATGCGGGGATCGCTGATTTGTAGCTCCTTTAGACGTGACATAAATGGCCACGCCACAGGCGGGCAGCCTGAATGCGTACAGAAACGATAAAGTCTCCAGCTTTACCCGGCCACCTATGTGCCATAAGCACTAGTTCGGCGATCGCGGGTGGGAAATAAATCCACTTCTGACCGAGGGCGAACCTCGGAGCCATGGGTTAGCCTATCAGAAAGAACTCAAAAGGAGAAGCCCTTGTCTGCCTCAAATTCAGAATCGCGCGAACCACAGTCACCTGAGGTTGAAATGCACGACATCGCCGATCTGCCAGCCGTTGAGGTAATCGGCCGCTACGCAGTCGATTTGCTCACCGTGGCCGCCGTTCAGTGTGGCCTGGCCGAGGACGGTCGCAAGGGTGACCTAGATGAGGCTCGCAAGCTCATCAACGCGACCGCCGGTTTCATCACAGCTGCCGCTGCCGACTTGGGTGACCACCACGCTCGCCCACTGCGCGACGCCCTGCGTCAGGTTCAGCTTGCTTTCCGCGAGGCTTCAATCATCAAGGATGCGCCTGGCGCTGGCCCTGGTGAGAAGTTCACCGGCCCAGTCAACTAATTCATTCGGCGGCGATTAGTCGCAGCTGCATCGAATCGACGGATTCGGCAATCAGTTCGCTCGTTGCCCAGGCATCGGTCAATCTGCCGATCAGCGCTTGCACATCATCCTGGCTTAGGCCGGCAACCAGCTTCAGAGTGATTTGAAGTTCGGCGCCCTCGAGTCGAGAGTTTGGGTCACCGGCTTCAAGGTAAATCGCCAAGACGGATGGTTCGCTTTCATCCAGCGGCTCGGCGAATGCCTGACCGACGGCCTGATTTAGAAAGCTCGGAACCCACTCTTGCTGCAGAGCCATGGCCTTGATGGCTGGGCGCCTAAAGACGAATTCGGTTTCGCTGCCAGGGTCTAAAACGATGCGGGTGTTGCCTTCAGAGGCGGCTGCAAGTGCAACGCGAATGGCGTCGCTTGGCACCGGACGCGCGGTCTTATTCCAGCGCCCCATCGACTCAACCGAGCTAAACACCGGCAGGCAGGTCTCCCCATCCGGGGTTTGAACGGTAACGATCGAAAGGTCTGCGCTCTTATCGACGGTTTGACCGTGAGCGCCTTCCCCTGACTCACCTAAATCGGCGAGCAACGGAATCAATAGTCGTGAGGCGGCAAAGGCTGCGAAAACCCCGCGCGGATCGGCTGGGTTGGCACGAAACTCGGCGAGCGCCTCAATAAGCGCTGGATTGGCCGAACCGTCGTCGTTCGAGAACGGATTCGACTCGAAACTGCGACCTTCCCAAGGCACACCGGCAGAATCGGCAAAACGATCCTTGTTGATGTGCTTGTGGTCGTGGCTATCCATGGTCTGCGAAGGTGAACCTAGACGCGAACGTTGGCGATTGCCAGCGCCTCTTGCAGAGTGAACTTGTTGGCGTAGAGAGACTTGCCGAGAATGGCACCCTCTAGACCATCGGCAACCAACGCGTGCAGGTCACGGATGTCCTGCAGTGAGCTGATGCCACCCGAGGCGACAACCGGCTTTGAGGTGCGCTGCATGACTTCGCGAAGGAGGTCTACGTTTGGACCCTTCAGGGTGCCATCCTTGGTCACATCGGTGACCACATAGCGAGCACAACCGGCACCCTCTAGGCGGGCTAGAACCTCCCAGAGGTCACCGCCCTCACGGGTCCAGCCGCGAGCAGCCAAGGTAGTGCCGCGCACATCCAGGCCAACGGCGATGGCATCGCCAAACTTGGCAATCACGCGCTCGGTCCACTCTGGGTTCTCAAGGGCTGCGGTACCTAGGTTCACTCGAGTGGCACCGGCTTCGAGAGCGGCCTCGAGCGAGGCGTCGTCACGAATGCCACCAGAAAGTTCGATTTTCACCGAGCTAGACGCATTTACTACCTCGCGGATGATTGCTCGGTTATCACCGCGACCGAACGCTGCATCCAAGTCAACTAGGTGAATCCACTCGGCACCGGCATCGATCCAGGTTTGAGCTGCCTCAAGCGGGCTGCCGTAGTCGGTCTCTGAACCAGCTTCACCCTGGGTTAGACGCACTGCCTTGCCATCGGCCACATCAACGGCAGGTAGCAGTTCTAGATAAGTCGAGTTTTGAGCCATGTCGGTTTCTTTCGTTTGAAGCTTTGCGGGCTGATGGTGAACTAGAAGGTCTTTAGCCAGTTGGTTAGCAACTGAATGCCGGCCTGGCCGGATTTTTCAGGATGGAACTGGGTCGCGGTCAACGGGCCATTTTCGACAGCAGCGACAAACTTGCAGCCGTATTCGGCCCAGGTTGGAACTGGCGAGGGAATCGGCCCGAGGCCGTCGTACTGCCAGTTTTGAACACCGTAGGAGTGAACGAAGTAGAAGCGCTCGTCGGCAATGCCCTCGAACAGACGCGAATCGGCCGGTGGGGTAACCGTGTTCCAGCCGATGTGTGGCACGAGTGGCGCATCAAGCAGTTCGACGGTTCCTCGCCATTGGCCGAGACCTTCGGTCTCGATGCCGTGCTCAACACCGTGCTCGAACATCACCTGCAGGCCAACGCAAATGCCCATTACCGGCTTGCCCGAGACCAGGCGCTTGTCGATTAGCTCGCCGCCCTTGACCTCGTTGAGTTGGTTCATGACGGCCGTGAAGGCGCCGACGCCAGGCACGATGAGCCCATCGGCGTTCAAGACTGATTCGCGATCGCGAGTTAGCTCCACCGAGGCGCCCGCCACTTCGAGTGCCTTTGCAACCGAGTGCACATTGCCACTGCCGTAGTCAAGAACGACTACGCGAGGTGAACTCACAGAGCACCCTTGGTTGAAGGGATTCCCTCTACGCGAGCGTCGAACTCAACTGCCTTGCGGAAAGCACGAGCGAAGGCCTTGAACTCGGCCTCGGCGATGTGGTGTGGGTCGCGGCCGTCGAGCACGGTGACGTGCACGGTGATGCCTGCGTTGTAGGCAATTGCCTCAAAAACGTGACGAATCATTGAACCGGTGAAGTGCCCACCGATTAGGTGGAACTCGAAACCGGCAGGCTCGCCAGAGTGAACCAGGTAAGGGCGACCAGATACATCGACGACCGCACGTGCCAAAGCGTCGTCCAACGGCACAGTGGCATCGCCGTAGCGGCCGATCTTGGCCTTGTCGCCTAGCGCCTGCTTGATTGCCTGACCGAGCACGATTGCGGTGTCTTCAACGGTGTGGTGCACATCAATGTGAGTATCGCCGGTTGCCTTGACCACGAGGTCAACAAGCGAGTGCTTGGCAAAGGCGGTAAGTAGGTGGTCGAAGAAAGGCACGGTGGTTGAAATCTCTGAGCGACCGGTGCCGTCGAGGTTGATCGAAAGCTCGATCGAAGACTCGCTGGTGCGGCGCTGAAGCTGCGCGATGCGGTTCATTTATTTGCCTTTCTCCATAGCGACGCCAGATAAAACGTCGTTGGGATGGTTCAAGTCTAGCGAAACGCCGAAACCTTAGTTGGCGAGCACTTCTTTTAGCGCCGTAAGGAAGGCGGTGGTTTCAGCTTCGGTGCCGGCGCTCACACGCAAAGTTCCGTCTAGGCCCACGTTACGAATCAATACACCGCGCTCAAGCAAGTCCTGCCAGGTCTTGCTCGGATCAGCGAGGCCACCGAAGAGCACAAAGTTTGCATCCGAGCGGTAGGCATCGAGCCCGAGCGCCTGAATCTCACTCACGATTCGGTCACGCTGGGCACGGATGTCATCCACGGTCGAAAGCATCACCTTGGCGTGCGCGAGCGCACCTTCGGCCGCCGCTTGGGTGAACGCACTCAAGTGGTATGGCAGGCGAACAAGGCGCAGTGCATCGATGACCGCTGGGTCTGCTGCCAGGTAACCGACACGGGCACCTGCGAAAGCGAAAGCCTTTGACATAGTTCGACTGACCAGCAAACGCTCGCGGCCAGGTAGTAGAGAGACCGCGGTGAGCGATGGGTCTGCACCGAACTCCTGATAGGCCTCGTCAACCACCAGGATGCCACCGCTCGCTTCTGAAATGGCACCGTAGGCCGCTTCGATGCAAGCGAGGCTGAGCGGGGTTCCGGTTGGATTATTCGGAGCACACAAAATCACGATGTTTGGTTTGTGTTCAAGGATGGCTGAACGGATTAACTCGGGCGTCAGCTCAAAACGGTCGGCACGCGGAACGGCTACATACTCGGTTTGGGTGCCCGAAGCGATGATCGGATACATCGAGTAGGTCGGAGTGAAACTCAGGAACTTGCGGCCTGGACCTCCGAAGGCCTGAAAAATGTGCTGCAGCACTTCATTAGAACCATTGGCGGCCCAGATGTTTTCAGGCTTGAGACCAGCACCGAGATAGTCGGCAAGGGCCTCACGCAGAGGCATGAATTCACGGTCTGGATAGCGATTGATGTTCATGAGCGATTTGGCTAGACGCTCGATGATGTCTTCGGCTACCTCTAGTGGAACGCGGTGCGTGTTCTCGTTGACGTTGAGCGAGACCGGAACCTCGAGCTGGGGTGCGCCATACGGCTGCTGCCCCTTGAGGTCATCACGCAGTGGAAGGTCTTCTAGTCTCGCCATTCGACAAGTTTACTAAAGACCACCGGCACGACCTGCGCCTCGGGTTATGGAAGGGCGATGCGCTGACCCGGGGTTACCTCGGCTGAGGTCAAAGCGTTTAGGTCAACGACCTTGGCGATCCAGTCGCGACGGTCTTCGTTTGGAGCAACCTTGGCAGCCAACTGCCATAGGCTCTCGCCGGCGTGAATGGTGACGTAGGTGAAGTGAGCCTTCACTTGCTCTGAACCAGCGGTTGCCGCCTGGCCAGAGAAGAAGCTGATTGCGGCAACCACTGCCACGGTGACCACGGTGGCCTGGCGCACAAAGCGACGCCCCTTCGCGTTCAATACGGTTCGCTTTGAAACTGGAGCAATAGGACGAGTCATTGATGAAGCTGGTGAGTAGTTAGCCATGGCTACTGCACTCCCTTTCGTTTTACAAGTTGTTAGATCTCGTTGCTGCACTTTTTCGAACATCTGTTCGGATTAGAACAAGTTTACGAATAAATGCCATCACTTTGTCAAGTAAATCTTTTATTCTTTCGAAAATGTGTTTGTTTTCTTGTTCGAATACGAATACAATTTCGATATACGGAGTCAATCGCACACCTCAGACATTTATCCGAATGCATTGAGTTGTCGAGGGTAATCACATCGGAGGGCAACTATGGCAAAGCGTTCAGACAACCTGAGCCAGATGCAAGAGCGCATCCTGGAGTTCATCATTCGCTCTAAGGATCAGAGCGGGTATACCCCTTCGCTGCGCGAGATTGGCGATGAAGTAGGGCTCAAGGCAGTCTCGAGCGTGAAGTACCAACTCGAACAACTCAAAGACGCGCACTACATTTCATTCGACGCCAACACCGCTCGTGCCATCCGTGTGCTCATCGAGCCAGAGGGCTTGTATGACGGCCAGGCGGCTCAGTCCGACAACCCGACCCCATTCGGCGAAGCCGCGATGGTTCCAATGGTGGGTCGCATTGCCGCCGGTATTCCGATTACCGCCGACCAAAATGTCGAAGAGATCTTCCCGCTCCCTCGCCAGCTCGTGGGCAAGGGAGACCTGTTCCTGTTGAAGGTGGTCGGCGAGTCAATGATTGACGCCGCCATTTGCGATGGCGACTGGGTTGTGGTTCGTTCTCAGCAGACCGCTGAGAACGGCGACATCGTCGCAGCCATGCTCGAAGAAGAAGCGACCGTGAAGACTTTCAAACAGCGCGACGGTCACACCTGGCTATTGCCTCGAAACAGCGAGTTCGAACCGATCCTTGGCGACCACGCGGTCATCCTTGGCAAGGTTGTTGCCGTGCTTCGTTCGATCTAAAGTCGACGCTAGAAACCAAACGCGCTAAATAACCAGGCGGTAGTCGGCCAACTCGGCCGCCATCTCTGGCTTTACCATTGCCCGCACAAATGTGCCGGTTTCACGATAATCCAGCACCAGGATGCGACTGTTTAGGTGCAAGCGCGAGACCAAGTCACCGCGGTCGTAAGGAATCAAAACCGCGACCTCGATATTCGGCTCAGGCAAAAGGTCAGCGATTCGCTGTAACAGCTCTTCCATTCCCTCGCCGGTGCGAGCCGAAACCCCGATTGACCAAGGTTCCATGCCGCGTAAAGCCATGCGCTGAGTCTCATCGGCAAGGTCGATCTTGTTGAAAACGATTAGTTCTTGGATTCCGCGAGCACCAACGTCCCCGATGACATCTCGGACGGTGGCGATCTGACTACCCGGGTCTGGGTGCGATGCATCAACCACGTGAACAATCAGGTCGGCGTCTGCAATCTCTTCGAGAGTCGAGCGGAAGGCCTCAACCAGTTGGTGCGGCAGATTACGCACGAACCCAACGGTGTCGGCCAGCGTGTAGTCACGGCCATCCGGGGTCTTTGTCTTACGCACGGTTGGGTCAAGGGTCGCGAACAGTGCGTTCTGCACTAGCACGCCAGCCGAGGTCATTCGGTTCAACAAGGATGACTTACCCGCGTTGGTGTAACCCGCGATAGCCACCGCTGGCACCTGATTCTTTTTGCGAGAGGTGCGCTTGGTTTCGCGAGCCGGCTCCATCGCGATGATCTGCTTGCGCAGCTTCGCCATCCTAGTGTTGATGCGGCGACGATCGAGTTCAATCTTGGTCTCGCCGGGGCCACGCGAACCCATACCGACACCACCGGCAGCCTGGCCACCGGCCTGGCGCGACATCGACTCACCCCAACCACGAAGTCGAGGCAACAGGTATTCGAGCTGAGCCAGTTCGACCTGAGCCTTACCCTCTCGAGACTTGGCGTGCTGAGCGAAAATGTCGAGAATGACGGCGGTTCGGTCAACAACCTTCACTTTGACGATGTCTTCGAGGTTTCGGCGCTGGCTAGGAGCCAGTTCGGTGTCGGCGATAACCGTATCGGCACCGGAGTTCACCACGAGTTCACGAAGCTCTTCGGCTTTGCCTTTACCCAGATACGTGGTCGGGTCTGGATAGCTGCGTCGCTGCAAGAGCCCATCAAGGACAGTAGAGCCGGCGGTCTCGGCGAGCGCCGCCAGTTCGCGCAGCGAGTTCTCGGCATCTTCGAGCGAGTTTGGGCCCCAGAGCCCGATGAGCAAGACCTTCTCGAGGCGAAGTTGGCGATATTCGACATCCGTGATGTCTTGTAGTTCGGTAGACAGACCATTGACTCGACGCAGAGATGTGCGGTCTTGCAGATCTTGTTGGTCGCCATCGGTTTCGGAATAGCCGTGCGTTTCATCGGCACCAAGCGCAACGGCCCGCTCGCCACGACGCAGAATTCGGTCGATTACTTCATCGCCGCGCGATGCAAAAGAGGCCTTGGATTGCTCTTCGGCCTCGTCGCTGTCAAATGGCTTGTCATTCATTACGACTAACACTAGTTTGCCGATGTGTAATAAGGTTTCGAATATGTCCTCTGATCACTATTTTTCGGAGACCCCAGACAGCAAGTTCAAGCCCAAAGAAATTCGCGTGGAAATCGACGGTAAGGCCGTCACCGTAACCACCGCCGGCGGAATCTTTAGCCCTGATCACATCGACCAGGGAACCCTTGTTTTGCTAGACCACCAGGATGAAGTGCCGCCGAGCGGCAACATCCTTGATATCGGTTGCGGCTGGGGCCCGATTGCCCTCTCGCTGGCGTCACGTGCGCCTCAGGCGACGATTTGGGCTATCGATGTGAATCAGCGCTCGCTCGACCTCACCGCAGCCAATGCGGCCCGTCTGGGACTGAAGAACATCAAGGTCGCCCGCCCAGAAGATGTGCCAGCCGATGTGAAATTCACCGGCATCTGGTCTAACCCACCGATTCGAGTCGGCAAGGATGTGTTGCACGACATCTTGCGCACCTGGATTCCTAGATTGCTCGAATCCGCCGAAGCCTACCTAGTGGTTCAAAAGAACCTCGGCGCTGACTCGCTGCAGCGTTGGTTAGAAGTTGAGATGCCAGAGGGTTTCTCTACCCTTCGCGTTGACACGGCGAAGGGTTTCCGAGTGCTGCGAGTAAAGAACCGCGTTTAGCCTTAGGCGCGTGGGTGACGAGGCTTTAGCTCGTCTAGGTCTAGCACCCCATCAAAAACAAGTTCGGCAGCGCCACTGAGGCCGATATGTTCGCCATCTTCGGCGGCAAACATGCGAACGCCGAGAACGCCACCCGGAACGGTGACTTTCCACTGGTTTGGAGCGCCTTGACCGGCCCAGTGACGGGTGGCAAGCGCAGCCGCGACAATGCCCGTGCCGCAAGAGAGAGTCTCCCCCGCACCGCGTTCATAGACACGCATGGTGATTGAGCCAACGCCATTAGCCACCATCGGCTCTGCCGGCACGACGAATTCGATGTTGGCACCCGCTTCTGGCGCCGGAATGATCTCAGGCAGTTCGGTTAGGTCAAGGGTCGCCAACTCGCGCGGTTCAGCAAGCGCGACCACAACGTGCGGGTTGCCCACGTTGATGCCCTGGCCTGGGCGAGCAACATCGAGGTTGTGAGCCTTGACCAGAACCTCGTCTTCGAGCTTCCAACGACCAAGATCGACCACGAAGCCCGCGAGGTTGCGCTGCAAGTCTTTGACGCCGGCACGAGTTCCGATTGAGAGGGTCTCCCCTTCAGGCAAATCAACCAAACCCTTTTCGGTCAGGTAGCGAGCGAAAACTCGGGTTCCATTGCCACACATCTCGGCGGTAGAGCCATCCGAGTTGTAATAATCCATGAACCAGGTGGCCCCAGGTTCTTCGGCTAGCGAGGCGGCACCCTCAGGGAGGTTTGCCGACTTGACCACACGGATGAGGCCATCCGCGCCGATGCCGAAGTGGCGGTCGCAAATCTGGGCAATCTGCTCAGGGGTGAGCGAAATCTCGCCCTCGGCATCGAGAAACAACACGAAGTCGTTGCCGGTGCCGTGACCCTTGGTGAAAGAAAGCAGATTAGACATGCTTCAAGCCTAGATGTTTAGCCAAGCATCGACCATAGCCAAGGCCTTTTGAATCGCCTCTGGGTCTTGATAATCGAGCCACTGGATTCGCTGATCGCGCCTAAACCACGACATTTGGCGGCGAGCGTACTTCTGGGTGAGTCGAACGGTATCCGCGATGGCCTCGGCCTCGGTCAACTCGCCATCGATTTGTTTCAGGGCCTGCGTATAACCGATGGCCGCCGAGCTGGTCTTACCCGCGCGGACGCCCTTCGGCTCGAGCGCCTTCACCTCGTCAATCAACCCCTCGGCCCACATCTTGTGAACGCGAGCCTCCAGACGCGCCCTGAGATCTTCACGGTCACCGTTGATGCCAATCTCGAGCACCGGTTGCCAGTCCTCCGGCACGTCAGGCAGAGCTGCGGCGAAAGGCTCGCCAGTTAGAGTCACAATCTCGAGGGCACGAACACTGCGTCGACCATTTTCTGGGATGATTCGGCTGGCAGCTCCCGGATCGATCGCCTTGAGTCGGCGATGCATCTCGTGCGGACCGTGGTCGATGAGGTCTTGTTCGAGTTTGGCGCGCAGCTCTTCGTCTCGCGCCGGAAACTCAAACATATTCAGTACCGCCGCAACGTACAGCATCGAACCACCAACCAGAATCGGCGTGATGCCCTGCGACTGCAGATCAAGGATGAGCGGTCGGGCGATTTGTTGGTACTCGGCGGCGGTCGACTCATCCGTGATTTCTAGGAAGTCAAACAGGTGGTGGGCAATGCCCTGGCGCTCGGAGATGCTCAGTTTGGCGGTGCCGACGTCCATACCCTTGTAGAACTGCATCGAATCGCAGTTGATAATTTCGGCTTTGCCACCCTTGGCGATGATGTGCTTGGCGATGTCGATGGCCAACGCCGATTTGCCGGCACCGGTTGGGCCGACCACCGCGATTAGCTTGGTCATTAGTGCTGGTGCGGCGCCGGAGCCGAGTGTGGCTTTCCAAGGGTTGGCAAACCAAGCGAGACGCCAGCCTTAGCGGTTGAAGCACCTGGGGCTGGAACAGCGCAACTCGCCGCTTCCGCGCGATCCCAAGCGTCACCCGCGATGGTGCGACGCATCGAATAGCCGGTGTCGGCGATGAGGTGGTAAGGGCCAGCTTCAGTGATGGTTGCGGTAACCAGGTCACCAGGACGTGGAACTTCTGCGCCAGCGGGGACTTCGAAGTGCACCAAACGGTTATCGCGGCCACGACCACTCATTCGGTGGGTCGCGTCATCCTTGCGGCCGCCGTTTGAAACGAGAACCTCGACGGTGTTGCCAACCAAAGCCTGGTTTTCTTCTAGCGCGATGCGGTTGACCAGCTCAAGCAGACGCTCGTAACGCTCTTGGACCACAGCCTTCGGCAACTGGTCTGGCAGGGTTGCGGCCGGTGTGCCAGGGCGCTTTGAGTACTGGAAGGTGTAGGTGGCACCAAAACGGGCCTGCTCGACGACGCGCATGGTCTCGAGGAAATCTTCTTCGGTTTCGCCCGGGAAACCGACGATTAGGTCGGTGGTGATAGTTGCGTCAGGGATGGCGGCGCGCACTCGGTCGAGAATGCCAAGGAACTTGTCACTTCGGTAGCTGCGACGCATTTCCTTGAGGATGCGGTCGCTGCCCGACTGAAGCGGCATGTGCAGGGTTGGCATGACGTTTGGAGTCTCGGCCATCGCGTCGATTACATCGTCGGTGAACGCTGCTGGGTGCGGACTAGTGAAACGCACGCGCTCTAGGCCTTCGATTTCACCGCAGGCACGAAGCAACTTGGCAAACGCACCCTTGTCGCCAAACTCGACACCATAGGTGTTTACGTTCTGACCTAGCAAAGTGACTTCGATGACGCCTTCGGCGACCAAGGCCTTGATTTCGGCCAGGATTTCGCCGGGACGGCGATCTTTCTCTTTGCCACGCAAGCTTGGCACGATGCAGAAGGTGCAGGTGTTGTTGCAGCCAACCGAGATTGAAACCCAGGCCGCGTAGGTCGAGTCACGCTTAGTTGGTAGGTCTGACGGAAAAGTCTCTAGCGATTCGAGAATCTCAACCTGAGCCTCGTTGTTGTGACGAGCTCGCTCAAGCAGGGCCGGTAGTGAACCGATGTTGTGGGTTCCGAAAACCACATCGACCCAAGGGGCTTTCTTGACAATGGTGTCGCGGTCTTTTTGGGCAAGGCAGCCGCCGACGGCGATCTGCAAGCCAGGGTTTACCTCTTTGTGTTCCCAAAGCTGACCGAGGTTGCCGTAAAGCTTGTTGTCGGCATTTTCGCGAACCGCGCAGGTGTTGAAGACCACAACATCGGCAAGGCCGCTTTCAACCGGAACGTAGCCAGCGCCCTCGAGTAGCCCAGATAGGCGCTCAGAGTCGTGAACGTTCATTTGGCAGCCAAAGGTGCGAACCTCGTAGCTGCGTGGAGTGGTTGTAGTCATAACTAGTCGATTTTACGCCTAGGTTCGACTAGTCGAGCTCTAACTGTGATTCAGCGAATCGAATGGCGGCGAACACCACGGATGACGGGTAACCCTTTCGCCCCAGGTAACCGGCAAGGCGGCGCTCTCGCACATCCTTGGCGAGAGCACTCATTTGCCTGATTCGGCGGGCAGCGAGGTCTTGCGCGGCGGCCAAATCGTCTTCTGCGGTAATCGATTCGATCGCCTGTTCGATGAGTGGCGCGGGAACGCCCTTTTCATTGAGCTCACGCTTGATTGCGGACTTGGATAAACCTTTGAAATTGCGACGGCTATTGACGATGGTCTCTGCGTAGGCCTGATCGTCGATTAGCCCTACCTCGGTGAACCGAATCAATACTCGCTCGGCGATTTCGCTTGGGATTTCTCGTTGTTCAAGAATTTTGCGAAGTTGCTGGGTTGACTTTGCGCTTCGAGCCAACTGATGAAGCAGCACATTTCGAGCACGCTGTTCTAGACGTTCAGGGGTTGGTGGCTTTTTTTCACGTGCCGGTTTTGTGTCGGCAGATTCGTCACTGTCTGCCCGAGAAGACGAAAAGCCTGACGATCTCTTTCGAGAACCGCCAGACTTTCCGCGTTGTTCAAATGCCATTATTAGCCGGCTTTAGCAGCCTTGTTCGGCGCCTCTGCCTCTGTTTCGTCGGCAGGTAGATCAGCTACCGCGCGAGGAACACCAATACCGAGCTTTGCCTTGATTTTCTTTTCGATTTCATCGGCAACTGCAGCGTTCTCGAGAAGGTACTTGCGGGCGTTTTCCTTACCCTGGCCAAGCTGCTCGCCCTCGTAGGTATACCAAGCGCCAGACTTCTTGACGATCTCTTGCTCAACGCCGAAGTCGATGAGGCTACCCTCGCGAGAGATTCCAACACCGTAGATGATGTCGAATTCGGCCTGCTTGAACGGCGCCGCCATCTTGTTCTTGACTACCTTTACGCGGGTGCGGTTACCGACTGCGTCGACACCGTCCTTCAGGGTTTCGATGCGGCGGATGTCTAGACGAACCGAAGCGTAGAACTTTAGGGCCTTACCACCAGCGGTGGTCTCAGGGCTGCCGAAGAAGACACCAATCTTCTCGCGAAGCTGGTTGATGAAGATCATGGTGGTGCCGGTGTTGTTAAGCGCACCGGTTAGCTTGCGCAGCGCCTGTGACATAAGACGAGCCTGGAGACCGACGTGCGAGTCACCCATTTCGCCTTCGATTTCGGCACGTGGAACAAGCGCGGCCACCGAGTCAATGACGATGATGTCGATCGAACCGGAACGAATAAGCATGTCGGCGATTTCAAGTGCCTGCTCACCGGTGTCTGGCTGGCTGACTAGCAAAGCGTCGGTGTCGACGCCTAGAGCCTTCGCATACTCTGGGTCGAGTGCGTGCTCGGCGTCAATAAAGGCAGCGATGCCTCCGTTGCGCTGCGCGTTTGCGATAGCGTGCAAAGCGACGGTGGTCTTACCTGAAGATTCAGGACCGTATACCTCAATGATGCGGCCGCGTGGCAAGCCACCAATGCCGAGGGCTACGTCTAGCGCGATTGAACCGGTAGGGATAACTTCAACCGGAGCGCGGTCATCTGAACCAAGGCGCATAACTGAGCCCTTGCCGAACTGACGGTCGATCTGAGCCAGTGCAGTGTCGAGCGCTTTTTCGCGGTCTGATGGTGATGGCATGTTGTGCCTCGTCTTTCTTTGAATGTTGCTATGACACTAGAAACAGGCACGGACATTTTGTTTCGTACCGACAAAGTTGTTCAGAAGTTCTTCGAAACCTTGCTGTTAGTAGATTAGCAATATTCGAACAAGATTTCGATAGTTAATTTATTCGGCGTGTCGAATTTTCGAAACTATTTCTTCGACTTGGTCTTGTTGATTCCATGCCAACGCGACTTCGGAACACCGCTCTGGCGGCAAATTGCAAGCCAAACATCCTTGGGATCTTCGCCTGCCGCGATCAGCTGCTCGCCGGATTTATCGCCGTGTTCAGTTAGAGCCAAGTCTTTGGCAATAACCTCGGCATAGCCAGGCCCAAACTCATCATTCATGAGCTCGCGGAATTCGCTTAGACGCAAGGGCGAGAGTTGAACAGTTAGACGCTAGCTAGCGAGTCTGAACTTGAATCGATCGACTTGTTGAAGTCGACATAGAACTCTGCAGGGATGGTGTCTGGGATCAATGAACCCTCTTGGGCTGCCAAACGATCACTGACTTGGCGCATGATCACCGAAATCGGAACCTCTAGCGCCTCGGCGACAGAAGCCAAAATCTCTGAAGATGCTTCTTTTTGACCGCGCTCAACTTCGCTCAAGTAGCCAAGGGCAACGCTTGCCTTGCCGGCAACCTGACGCAAAGTGCGACCCTTTTGTAGGCGGAAGTCCCTGAGCACGTCACCAATTTCTTGACGAACTAAAACCATTGGAGCCTCCATTCTTTGAACCGTTGTAGATAACTTACCCGTTACCTAAGACAAAACATAACTCGTGCTACTGAAAGTTACCTGTGAGTCTAATGATTGATAACCGAAGGTTTAGTTGAAATGTTCCCCGAGCGAATCGATCGCAGCAACTACGGCGGCGGCCCGAATCTCTTGCCTGTCCCCCGCAAGCTCAAAAGGATAGACGTAATCGCCGAAATGCGCCGAGATGCCGACGAACACGGTTCCGACCGGCTTGCCATCCAGTGGGTCAGGCCCGGCAACACCGGTGGTCGCTAGACCGACAACCTTTTCGACATCCTTACCCGTCGCGTTCGCAAGCTTGGTTCGCACGCCGGCAGCCATCTGGGCGGCCACCTCGGGGTCTACTGCGCCCTGCTCTTGGATCAGTGCCCGAGAGACGCCGAGCAGTTGATTTTTGAGATCTGAGTGATAGGCCACAATCGAACCAAGCAAGACCCGAGAAGCGCCTGGCACCTCGACAAATGTCGAGCTCAGCAATCCCCCGGTCAAGGATTCGGCGATTGCCAGCGAAAGCCCTCGCTCAGCGAGCGACTCGAGCAGGCTGGCAGATGAGCTTTGGTTAGGCACGGGCTCGAACCGCTGCCACTACATACTGCAGCCCCGAATACACGGTCAACGCTACCGAGATCAGCACGAGCGACTGTTCAAGGATGCGGTACCAGTCATAAGGGAACCATGCGGTAAGTGGAGAAACAATAAAGCCGACCATGACGCCCTGAAAGATGGTTTTCATCTTTCCACCTGAAGATGCCGCGATAACCCGCTGATTGACCACCACAAGGCGATAAACCGTGATGCCTAGCTCGCGAACCAGAATCACAATGGTGACCCACCAGGCGATCTCCCCGAGAATCGAGAGTGTCACGAGCGCGCCGCCAAGCAGCGCCTTATCGGCGATTGGATCGAGCAGTTTGCCGAGGTCGGTGACGATGCCGCGCTTGCGTGCGATTGCACCGTCGATTCCATCGCTCGCCATGATCACGACGAAGATCAGTTCCGAGATCCATCGCAGTGGAGATTCGTTATCTGAGAATGAAACTAGGCTCCAAATAAAGAATGGCACCGCAAGGATGCGCGCCATCGTGATGGCGTTCGGCAGGTTCCAAGGGTTGCTCGTGGCGGTGGTCTTCAACATGTTTGTCATTAGTTTCGACCCGTCAGCTGCCAAGCGTCTTCGTCGCCGTCATCTTCGTCACCAGTAACAATGATCGAACGATCGACCTGTGCACGAGGAACGAACTCTTCAAAACTGCCAGCCGCTAGATTACTGTCGGCGGGCTGGTCGTCAAAGTCATCGATGATGGCCGCTGCCTGCTGAACCGGTGGAGTGGCAGTTGCACCTGGTTCGCCGCGCAACTGAGCCAAAACAGTGCCGAGGTCTTCAGGCTTCACGAGGACATCTCGAGCCTTCGAGCCTTCACTCGGGCCGACAATCTGTCGAGATTCCATGAGGTCCATTAGGCGGCCAGCCTTGGCAAAACCAACGCGCAGCTTTCGCTGCAACATAGACGTAGAGCCAAACTGCGAGTTGATGACCAGCTCAGCGGCCTGCAACAAGACCTCGAGGTCGTCACCGATGTCAGCGTCAACCACCTTCTGAACCGCAACCTCTTCGACATCGGCGCGGTACTCAGGCTCCATCTGAGCCTTTACGTGCTCAACAATCTTGTGCAGCTCACTCTCGGCCAGCCAGGCTCCCTGAACACGCATCGGCTTATTGGTGCCCATTGGTGAGAAGAGCGCGTCACCTTGGCCGATTAGCTTTTCAGCACCTGGCTGGTCAAGGATGACTCGAGAGTCGGTCACCGAGGTAACCGAGAAAGCTAGGCGCGAAGGAACGTTTGCCTTGATTAGACCGGTGACCACGTCTACCGACGGACGCTGGGTCGCTAGAATCAGGTGAATGCCCGATGCTCGAGCGAGCTGTGTGATTCGAACGATTGAGTCTTCGACGTCACGCGGAGCAACGATCATCAAGTCGGCCAACTCATCCACGACCACCAGCAGGTATGGGTAAGGCTGCAAGACACGCTTGCTGCCCTCTGGAACCTTTACCTCGCCGGCGACGATCGCACGGTTGAAATCATCGATGTGCTTGAAACCAAAACTTGCCAAGTCGTCGTAGCGCATGTCCATCTCTTTGACGACCCACTGAAGGGCCTCGGCGGCCTTCTTGGCATTGGTAATAATCGGCGTGATTAGGTGCGGAACACCCTGGTAGGCGGCCAACTCGACGCGCTTCGGGTCGATCAAAACCATGCGCACCTCCGCAGGCTTGGCGCGCATGAGAATCGAGGTGATCATCGAGTTCACGAAACTCGACTTACCAGCACCGGTAGCACCAGCGACCAAGAGGTGAGGCATCTTGGCCAGGTTGGCCACGACGAAGCCACCCTCGACATCCTTGCCAACGCCGATGGTCATTGGGTGAAGACTCTTGGTGGCAACCTCTGACCGAAGCACATCACCAAGCGAAACTGTTTCGCGGTCGGTGTTTGGAATCTCGATACCAATCAGTGACTTACCTGGAATCGGCGCAAGGATACGAACTTCATTGCTGGCCACCGCGTACGAGATGTTGCTAGCCAAACGGGTTACGGCTTCTACCTTCACGCCCGGGGCAAGCTCAACCTCGTAACGAGTGACTGTTGGGCCACGCGAGAATCCGACCACTGCAGCCTCAACACCGAACTCTTTGAAGACGTTGGTGATGGCCACAACAATTTGCTCGTTGGCAGCCGACTTAGCCTTTGGTGGAGTGCCCGGAGCCAAGAAGCTCGATGGTGGCAAGACGTAAGGGCGGCGGCTTGGCACGGGAATCGCCTGAGTCTCGGTTGAGGCCGAAGCCGAAGGGGTAGAGGCTGGAGCCGGTGGCGCCACGAAAACAGGCTGAGCCGGGATGTTGATCGGCTCGGTGGCGGCGTCTGCGGTATCGACCGAAGGCACGTTTGGCTCAACTGGGTCGCCGAACAAGGTGTCGAGCACGTCTTCATCGGGTTCACCGCCGAAGGCCGATTCAGTGGTTGCAATCGGAGTGTCAAAGGCTGGCTCGTCGCCCTGCTTGCCCTTGCGCCACCAAGGCACCTTGGTGCCGTCGAAAGCATCTAGAACTTCTTCTTCGACAGGTTCGGCTTCGGCCTTCTCTGCGCCGGCACCGAAAAGGAAGGTGCCGAGTTCACGGAAACGCTCACCGATTCGATTCGGCGTGGTCTTGGTCAAAATCAGGAGTGAACCGAAGGTGAAAGCCACCAAAACCAGTGCGGTCACGATCTGATTCAACGGGGTGATATTGATCGAACTCAGGAAGGCGACCGAAACCAACCAACCGAATACTCCACCGGCCGCGGAAAGAAGATCGTGCGCATCCGATGGTTGAGGCTGAACTGCGGCAAAGGTGTGAAAGAAGCCGCTGACCGAGACCACGAGCAAAAACAGACCGACACCGATGCGTCCGTTATTTCTGGTCGAAGACGGGTTTCTCATGAGGTAGATCGCAAAGATCACCATGATGACCGGCAAGACATAGGCTAGTCGACCAAACATCAAGCCGAAGGTGTTGTCGTTTAGATCAACCGCCCACTTTTGCTTGGCAAGGAACCAGGTGAAAACTGCGCCTGCAATACCGAGCACAAAAAGGAAGAATGGCCATCCATCGCGACGATCTTCCTTGGCGATTTTGTCAGGGCTGAGCGAACGCGCAGCCGCACCAACCGCGTGAGCAAAAAACATGTAAATGGCAACTACCGCGCGCACAAAACCGTTGGCGCCAGAAGATGACGTCTGACTGCGAGCCGGTTGTCTCGGCGCGCGAGCGGCGGGCTTGCGCTTAGGTGCTGGTTTGCGTGGTGTAGCCATGCCTCAAAACTAACAGCCACCTGCGACAGAACCGCGAAGGCACGAGCCAAAGCCCGCTGAGAATTAGCCCTGAATAACGACCGGAATGATCATCGGACGGCGACGGTGAGCCTTATTGACCCAGGTTCCGATGGTTCGACGAATGACCTGCTGCAAGGCATAGGTATCGCGAACACCTTCACCGGCTGCTTCGGCGAGCGCACGTTCGATCATCGGCTTGACCGCGTCAAAGACGTGGTCATCCTCGGCGAATGCGCGGGCACGAATCTCAGGACCAACCTTGACGCGACCATTTTCATCGACCACACAGAAGATCGAAATGAAACCTTCCTCGGCCAAGACGCGACGGTCCTTGAGGTCATCCTCGGTGATTTTGCCAACGGTCTTGCCGTCAACATAGAGCAAACCGCACTCGACGGCTCCAACCACTTCGGCGATGCCATCGAACAGGTCGATAACCCAGCCATCCTCGGTGATCAAGACGCGCTCGCTTGGCACACCTGTCTGCTCGGCCAGCTTGCCATTGGCAATCAGGTGACGGTATTCGCCGTGAACCGGCATTACGTTTCGAGGCTTCAGGATGTTGTAGCAGTAAAGCAACTCCCCCGCTGCCGCGTGGCCAGAGACGTGAACCTTGGCATTGCCCTTGTGCACCACGTTGGCACCAAGTTTGGTCAGCCCGTCGATGACTCGGTAAACCGCATTCTCATTGCCAGGGATGAGTGAGCTAGCCAGGATGACAGTGTCACCCTCGCCAATCTCGATGTCGTGTTCGAGGTTAGCCATACGCGCCAATACAGCCATCGGTTCACCCTGTGAGCCGGTGGACATGTAGACCACCTTGTCGGCTGGCATGCTAGCGGCTTGCTTGAGGTCAACGAAGTCTTGAGTTTCAGCGGTTAGGTAACCCATCTGAATGGCAATCTGCATGTTGCGCACCATTGAACGGCCTACAAGTGCAACCTTTCGGTCGTTGGCCTTGGCCGCATCGACTACCTGCTGAACGCGGTGGACGTGGCTTGAGAAGGATGCAACGATCACACGTTTCTTCGAACGAGCAATGACGCTCTCGATGACCGGGCCGATGTCTTTTTCTAGCGGGGTGAAGCCTGGAACGTCAGCGTTGGTAGAGTCGCTCATGAATAGATCGAGACCCTCTTCGCCAATGCGCGCAAAGGCACGTAGGTCGGTTAGGCGACCGTCCAGGGGCAGTTGGTCCATCTTGAAGTCACCGGTGTGCAGCACGGTTCCGGCAGCCGATCGAATGACCACTGCCATGGCATCCGGAATTGAGTGGTTCACAGCCACGAACTCGAGGTTGAAGCCGGCAAGCTGCTCGCGCTGTCCCTCGACTACCACCATCGAATACGGGGTGATGCGGTGCTCTTTGAGCTTTGCTTCGACAAAGGCCAAGGTCAGCGCAGAGCCGAGAATCGGGATGTCTTCCTTCATGCGAAGAAGGTAAGGAACTCCTCCGATGTGGTCTTCGTGACCGTGGGTTAGGAAGATGCCGATGACATCATCCATGCGGTCTTTTAGATAACCGAAGTCAGGCAAAATCACATCGATGCCAGGCTGGTGCTCTTCAGGGAATAGCACGCCACAGTCGACGATTAGGATTTTGCCGTCAATCTCGAAAACGGTCATGTTGCGACCGATCTCTCCGATGCCACCAAGAGGAATGATGCGGAGGACGCCCGGTCGCAGTGCAGAAGGGGCCGGAAGGGTTTGAACCAATGGTTCTCGTTTCTATTCGGTTGTTGTGCACTCTTGCGCACATGGTAAATAACTCGCGATAACGCGTGATTTCTATCGGGTGGTGCCGGCAACCTTTGGCAATGCGCCACCAGCGGCGGCGTTGCGGTCTGGGCGGAAGTTGTCGAAGCTCAGGCCAGTAACGGCTCCAACTAGGTCGATGTCGGCCTCGATGCGGGCTGCCTCGGCATCTTCTGGACCAACCAGCGGCAGACGCACGCGAGGGCTTGAAATGACGCCCAGGCCGTTCAGAATGTACTTGGCAGCCACGGTGCCCGGCACGTGTGACATTGCTGCTCGCTGCAGTGGGTCAAGGCTGTTGTGCACTGTTAGCGCGTGGTGGAAATCATTGCGGTTGGCAGCATCGATCAGCTCACGGTAGGCAGCTGGAGCGATATTCGCAGTCACCGAGATGCAACCGACGGCACCGATCGATAGGTGAGGCAAAAGGTTTGAGTCATCACCTGAGAAGTAGAAGAGACCGGTCTCGTTCATGATTCGAGTAGCCTGAGCGAGGTCGCCACGGGCATCCTTGACGGCCACGATGTTTGGGTGCTTCGAAGCGCGGTGGAAGGTGTCCTGAGAAATCGCAATGCCGGCACGGCCAGGGATGTCATAAAGGATCACTGGTAGGTCGGTTGAGTCAGCAACCATTCGGAAGTGGGTTAGCACACCGGCCTGAGTTGGCTTGTTGTAGTAAGGGGTGACGATCATGATGCCATCAGCGCCGGCCTTTTCGCTGGCCTTGTAAAGCTGCATCGCGTGCGCGGTCTCGTTAGAGCCACCACCGGTGATGATTTTCGCACGGCCGCCAGAAACAGACTTTCCGACCTCAACGAGCTTGATCTTCTCAGCGTCGGTCAGGGTGCTGGTCTCACCTGTGGTTCCGGTCACGACCACACCATCGGCACCATTTGAGATGACGTAATCGATTAGCTTCTCGGTATCTGCCCAGTCAACTTCGCCATCGGCGGTCATAGGGGTAACGAGAGCAACCAGGGTCTGGCCAAAAATGTTCTTGTGCGACATGTAATAAGCCTAGCGGTTGCCTCGGTAGGCTGGCGATGTGAACCTATTGCCAACGAAGGCCGACTGGGATGACGCGCTAGCCGCTCCCCTGAAGAATCTACTGTCTGGCGTCACCGTTGCGATCGTGGCTCTGCCCCTGGCCTTGGCCTTTGGAATCGCATCTGGGATGGGAGCCGAGGCCGGCATAACGACCGCAATCATCGCAGGCGCTCTGGCCGCCATTTTCGGCGGTAGCCGCCTGCAAGTATCTGGTCCAACTGGTGCGATGACGGTTGTTTTGGTTCCCATATTCAAAGATTTCGGGGCATCAGGGGTTCTTTTTGTCGGTTTGGTTTCGGGTGCTTTGCTCGTGGTCATAGCCTTACTGAAACTCGGAGAACACGTGCACCGCCTGCCAACCTCCTTGATTGAGGGCTTCACCGCAGGCATCGCGGTAATCATCAGCCTGCAACAACTGACCTACCTCAACGGCCCGCTGCAAGCGTTCTTTGGGCTGGCCATCACGGCCGCGATTCTGACCCTGCAGCACTTTTGGCCGAGGTTGCCGTTTGCCTTCATCCTGGTTGTAATCGGCACTTTGATTGCCAACTGGCTCGGTCTTGATCTGGCTCGCATCGGTGCGCTACCGGCAACGATTGGCCACTGGGACCTGAGCTTCCTGCAGCAGAGCCGCTGGTTGGCGCTCATCCCGTCTGCACTCGCCGTGACCATCTTGGCGGCGCTAGAGAGCCTACTCTCGGCCAAGGTTGCCGATCGCATGCGCGGTGGCGGCGAACAGCATGATGCCAATAAAGAGCTCTTCGGACAAGGAATTGCAAACCTGGTGGTGCCATTTTTCGGTGGAGTGCCAGCCACTGCGGCTCTGGCTAGAACCGCGGTGAATGTTCGCGCTGGCGCGACGGCCAAGTCTTCGGCTCTGATTCACTCGATCGTGTTGGCCGTGGTCGTGCTGCTAGCTGGCTCGTTGGTCTCTCAGATTCCATTGGCGGCTCTAGCCGGTGTTCTGCTGGCCACCACGGCACACATGGTGAAGCCACGAGAGCTGCTCCACACCGCCCGCATCAGCTGGTTAGACGCGATCGTCATGGTCGCTACCTTTGTCGCAACCGTGGCTATGAATCTGATTTCAGGTGTGATCATCGGACTAGTGCTTGCGCTCAGCCTGAGAAAAACGAAACTGGGCAGGCTCTCTCGAACCTACCCAGTTATCGATGACACCGAAACACTCGGTGACTAAAGCACTTACGGAGCTACGCGACCATTCTTGTTGAATGCCTCGTAGGTGTACGGCATGAGCTCGGCCCAGAACTCTTCCATCTTCTCGGCGCACATTTCGATCTCGCGCTGCGGGAATGATGGGAAGTGGGTTCCTTCGCGCTGAGTGCGCAGGCTCAAGAAGTTCATCAGTGCACGTGAGTTCATGGTCACGTACATGCTCGAGTAAATGTTCAGCGGAAGCACGATGCGAGCCACTTCGCGAGCTACCCCAGCCTCAAGCATGCGCTTGTATGACTCGTAGGCATGCTGTGACGCGGTGCGAGACTCTTGCTCGACAAGCGCAATCTGCTCGGCGGTGCCTGGCAAGAACTCGTAGTGACCGGTCTTTCCAACCTGAACGAGGTTGCGGTCTGGGGCTGGCACATAGAAAACCGGTGAGAGCTCCTTGTAACGGCCTGATTCTTCGTTGTAGCTAGCGATGCGGTGACGCATGAACTCGCGGAAAACGAAGATCGGAGCCTGAACGTAGAAGGTCATCGAGTTGTGCTCGAAAGGCGAACCGTGACGGTCGCGCATCAGGTAGTTGATGAGGCCCTTATTGCGCTTCTCATCCTCTGATGCGTCGGTGTGGGCAGCTGCAGAGTCAAGAGTCTGCTCGCCCTGAGTTGAAACACGGGCTGCAAACAGAACGTCTGAGTCGGCCGCGCTTGAACGGACTAGTTCGACGGTTACGTCGCTGCGAAAAATGATGTCTGACACGCCACTAAGCCTAATGGATTAGTGCTGCTTGATTAGACCGATTCGCTGTAGACCCACGTAGATCTGGCAGCCGAGGCAGAACGCGAACGCCGCATTCAGGAAGGCTGCGATAAACGCCGCTGCGGCTGCACCGGCAACTCCGTAGGTGACTCCGAAAGCACCAAGCACCAGGCCAACGGATGCCACGATGAAGCCGATTAGCTGAGCAAACTGAGGCGGGCGAGGGTCTTCCAGTTCCTGCGGCGCCGCAAGGCGTGGGCGAACGAACTTCTTGAAGAAAACACCGTATGGGTGCTTCGAGTTGCCGAAAATAGCACCAACTGCGAAGAGAGCGGTGATGATGGCCAAGAGTGCGTAGGCGCTAGTTGCGGTTGCAGGGTTTAGACCAAGGAAAACGGTGATCAAGAGCAAGACCGAGGTGATAGCCGCTCCAAAACGAGGGCCACGAGGGTCGATGCCGGCTGGTGATTTTGCATTTGCGCTCATTAGATGTGAAAGCTTCCTAATTGATCTTGAATGGTTTGAGGTTTTGCTGCCCCTCCAATTCTGGAGGTAACAACGCCATCCTTGTCGAGAACAAGGGTGGTTGGAGTCTGCAAGATGTTGAACTTATTCGCGAGATCTAGGCGGTTTGTGATGTCAACTTCGATGTGCAAGACGTCATCGTGCTGTGCTTCTAGCTCATGAAACAGGCGCGCGGTCTGTGCGCACTGGCTGCAAACCTCTGAAGAGAACTGCAGGAAGGTGATGCGTTTGCCAAATTCGGTGACCGGCTTGCCATCCTTGACTGCGGCGATTTCTTTCAGGTCGATGATTTCGCCCTGGCTGATTTTCTTCGCGGTGCCAGTTTTGGCCTTCCAAATCAAACCGCCAATGGTGGCAAGGGCCAATAGGCCAATCACCACGGCGAATTGAATAGAAAGGTTCATAGGTAAAGGCTATTGAATGCAGCGGTGCGCAGACGCTTCACTACGATTTGTGACGAAGTGCGATTGCTGTGCGCATGGCACCGCGTGCTCGACGGCTATCACTGGCGGCGTCGTAAGCGAGCGAAAGATTGAACCAGCTGTGCCAATCATCCGGAGATTTTTCGGCAAGTTCGGCGTATTCGGCGAAGTTCTTTTCGGCCGAGGCGCGAACCGGGCGTCCGCTTGGGCGAAGTTCAAGATCGAACATCGGCCAGACTCCCTCGGCGCGAACGTCTTTTGCGAGAGCCTCAACCTGCAGCCCAAATCTGAGCTCACGAATGATTGACCAGATTCCGACGGCTGGTAGCCCAAAGAGAGCGAAACCCATGGTCTTAGCGATTGCGTTGTCGACCTGAATCAAGGTGATCGCCTGGTTGGTCATCAGAACTAAATAGACCAGGGTAATCAAACTTAGGAGGATGGCTCCGACTTTTGGATTAGTCATGGCGTGCTTAGCTCAGGCGCTGTGAGGCGTCAACAACCGACTGCAGGCCAACCATTAGCCCCTGAGTCTGTGCTGCCACTCGAAGTGAAAGCTGGATTCCGTGGCCGTACGAAGCAACCGAGCTCACCTCATGGCTGATGGTCAAGACCTCGCTGTTGCCGCCGAAGTGTACGTCTTGCTTCGCGCTGACTCCGGCTAGGCGAAGGCTGTGAATTGGCACACCGGCGACAACCTCGCCGCGCGCGGTCTGACCGACTCCCGGGATGAGTGGCTGAGTTAATCCGGCACGAGCTTCGGCAATCATCTCGGCGGTGCGAACCGCGGTGCCGGATGGCGAGTCGATCTTGCCAGCGTGGTGCGCCTCGACGATTTCGATCGAGTCGAAAAACTTGGCTGCCTGAGACGCAAATGAGCTGGCCAGCATCGAACCGATTGAAAAGTTTGGAATGACAACCACCGCTGAGGTCGGGCTGGCGGTCAACTTGTGCTCTAGAGCAGCCAGCTTGGTTGCCGACCATCCGCTGGTGCCCACAACTACCTTCAAACCGTTGGCGATGCAGTAGTCGACTACCTGCTCTGAAACCTCAAGTCGGGTTACCTCGAAGACTACGTCTGCGCCAATGACCTGGCTAAGTTCGCTTTTCGAGTCGAGAGCCGCGTGCAGCGAAAGGTGCTGTGAACCGTTGATGAGGTCGAGGGCAAGCTTGCCCATACGTCCGGTGGCGCCGACAACGGCTACTTTGATAGTCATAGTTCAAACTTACAGAAACTCGTCAAAGATTTTCTCGTTGAGTTCACCGACGGCAACAATCGAACGCTCACGGCCGGCAACGTCGGCTGCTAGGTCTCGAATCTGATCTAGCGTTACGGCCTTAAAAAGAGCCAACGATTCGTTGAGGTCAACAAACTCGCCGGTAACCACTTCGCTGCTGACCAGGCGGCTCATGCGCGACTGGGTGCTCTCGAACTTTAGAGCTAGGGATCCCGAAATGTTTCCCATTGCCAGATCGAACTCATCCTGGGTAATGCCGTCGTTGGCAACCTTGTCGAGTTCTTCGATCATGAGGCGGGTTACCTCCTGGGTCTTCTGAGGTGAGCAACCGGCATAAAGCCCAAAGAATGCGCCGTCTGAATAGCCCTGGTTGAACGAATAGACCGAATAGGCCAAGCCGCGCTTTTCGCGAATCTCTTGGAAGAGGCGTGAACTCATGCCACCACCCAACACCGTGTTCAGAATGCCCATCGCAAAGCGGCGAGGGTCGTTGGCTATCAAACCCTGCACACCAACCAGCACGTTTGCCTGCTGGGTCGGGCGGTTGATGACGTTTAGAGCACTGCCACGGGTAATCTCCGCCTGCGCAAGAACTCGGCGGGCAACCGGGGTTGCCTTTACCGAGAGGTCCCAGCCCGCCTCACCAAGTGCCTGTTCGACCTGTTGAATCAGCGCGTCGTGGTTCACTCCACCGGCGGCCGCGACCACCAAATCTTGCGGGCGGTAGTTGTTCTTGTAGTACTCCCAAACCGCATCGCGAGTCACGGCCTTGATAGTCTCCGGGGTTCCGCCAATCGGGCGACCAAGTGGGTGCTCCCCCAACACGGCGGCGCAAAAAGCCTCGTGAGCGACGTCTTCTGGATCGTCCTCATTCATCGCCAATTCTTCAAGGATGACGGTTCGCTCGTTTTCAAACTCGACCGGGTCGATAAGCGATGAGGTGAGCATGTCGGCGATAACGTCCACGGCGACCGGCAATGCGGTGTCTTGCACTCGGGCGTAGTAGCCGGTGTGCTCTTTGCCGGTTGAGGCGTTTGAAGAGCCACCGATCTTGTCAAACTCGATGGCGATGTCTAGCGCGGTGCGCTTCTTGGTGCCCTTGAACAACAGGTGTTCAAGGAAGTGAGTCGATCCGTGGTGACCATTGGTCTCATCGCGGGAACCGACTGCGACCGAGAAAGAAACCGATGCGCTCTGGGCGCTTGGCATGGTCTCGGTTAAAACGCGAACACCGCTCGGGAGAACAGTTCGACGAATCGAACTGCCTCCCGAAGCGGTGAACGAGAGCTCGCTCTGGTCAAGTGGAAATTGGTAATCACTCACAGTAAAACCAGAACTTTCTATTGCGTTATTTACTCTTCGTCAGAGTCTGAGGCTGCAGCGGCACCCTCTTCACCCTCGACAACTGGAGCAAGCGAAAGCTTTCCACGGTCGTCGATCTTGGTGATTTCGACCTGAAGCTTCTGGCCAACCTCAAGAACGTCTTCGACGTTCTCTACGCGCTTGCCACCTGAGATCTTGCGAAGCTCAGAGATGTGTAGCAGGCCATCCTTGCCAGGAACTAGCGAAACGAACGCACCGAAGGTGGCTAGCTTCACAACGGTTCCGAGGAAGCGCTCGCCGATCTCTGGCACGTGTGGGTTAGCGATTGCGTTAACCGCTGCACGTGCTGCCTCTGCAGAAGGACCATCGGTTGCACCGATGTAAACGGTGCCGTCATCCTCGATTGAGATGTCTGCGCCGGTGTCTTCCTGGATCTGGTTGATCATCTTGCCCTTAGGGCCAATGACCTCACCGATCTTGTCGACAGGGATCTTTACAGCGATAACGCGAGGCGCGGTAGGCGCCATCTCGTCTGGCTCGCTGATTGCAGATGCCATGATGTCGAGGATGTGGTGACGTGCCTCGCGAGCCTGGGTTAGAGCACCGGCAAGAACTGAGGCAGGGATGCCGTCGAGCTTGGTGTCTAGCTGAATCGCGGTGATGAAGTCACGAGTACCGGCAACCTTGAAGTCCATGTCGCCAAGCGCGTCTTCGGCACCAAGGATGTCGGTGATCGCAGCGTACTGAACCTTGCCATCAACTGTGTCTGAGATAAGACCCATTGCGATACCGGCTACTGGTGCACGAAGTGGAACACCTGCGCCTAGTAGGGACAGGGTCGAAGCACAAACAGAACCCATTGAGGTTGAACCGTTTGAACCAAGAGCCTCTGAAACCTGGCGGATTGCGTATGGGAAGTCTTCACGCTTTGGAAGAACTGGAACCAACGCGCGCTCTGCAAGAGCACCGTGACCGATTTCGCGACGCTTAGGGGTACCTACGCGACCTACCTCACCAGTTGAGTAAGGAGGGAAGTTGTAGTTGTGCATGTAGCGCTTCGAGGTCACTGGGCTCAGTGAGTCGATCTGCTGTTCCATCTTCAACATGTTCAGAGTGGTGACACCAAGAATCTGGGTCTCGCCACGCTGGAAGATTGCTGAACCGTGAACGCGTGGAAGCGGGTGGGTCTCAGCAGTGATCTGACGGATGTCCTTTAGGCCACGACCGTCGATGCGGATGCCTTCCTTAAGAACGCGGGTACGCATGATCTTCTTGGTCACTGACTTGTAAGCAGCTGAGAACTGAGCCATCTGAGCCTCGTCAAGAGTTGCCTCGAGAGCGGCCTTGGTCTCTGCCTTCAGTGCGTCGTCTGCATCCTGGCGCTCAACCTTGTCAGCGATCTGGTAAACCTTGGCAAGCTGTGCGCCTGCTGCTGCCTCAACGGCTGCGTATACCTCGTCGGTGTAAGGAAGGTAGGTTGGGTACTCGCTGGTTGGCTTTGCAGCGACAGCAGCTAGGTCAGCCTGAGCCTTGACTAGAGCCTTGATGAATGGCTTTGCAGCCTCTAGACCCTCAGAAACGACATCCTCTGAAGGAGCCTTTGCGCCAGCGGCGATTAGGTCCATCGAGTTCTCTGAAGCCTCGGCCTCAACCATCATGATTGCAACGTCTTCGACGCCGTTCTCAACGATTACGCGACCAGCAACAACCATGTTGAATACCGCGCGCTCTAGCTGTGAGTACTTAGGGAAAGCAACCCACTGACCGTCGATAAGTGCAACGCGTACACCACCGATAGGGCCAGAGAATGGCAGACCAGCAAGCTGGGTTGACATCGATGCAGCGTTGATAGCGACAACGTCGTATAGCTCGTCAGGCTCGATAGCCCAAACGGTAACTACTACCTGGATTTCGTTGCGGAGACCGTCAACGAATGAAGGGCGTAGTGGACGGTCGATCAAACGGCAGGCAAGGATTGCCTCGGTTGATGGGCGACCTTCGCGACGGAAGAAGCTGCCTGGGATGCGGCCGGCCGCATACATGCGCTCTTCGACGTCGATGGTTAGTGGGAAGAAGTCGAACTGGTCTTTTGGCTGCTTGCTTGCAGTGGTAGCCGAGAACAGCATGGTCTCTTCGTCGATGTAAACGGCTGCGGCACCCTGTGCCTGCTGAGCCAAACGACCGGTTTCGAAACGGATTACGCGCTTGCCGAATTTTCCGTTGTCGATGATTGCTTCTGTTGCTTTGATTTCTGGACCTTCCATGGTCCCTCCTCTTTTTCCTCTGTGCACGAGAACGCCAGGGCCAAATGAAATTAGCCTAGAACTGGTTATTTCGTGCGTGAGCGTTCGCGGCAAGTTAACTTGCCCACATTGGAGGGATGCCCTGGTCTGCAGTAGAAAATCTTGAACCCATCAAGGAGTAATCAAGACCCACAACCGAAGACCAGCAAACCTGCCACGTCGCTCTGGTTCAAGGCTAACAGACTGGGGCGACAAAGGCTAGAAGGCCAAGGATGAACATCCGGTTAAAGCAAATCGCCCGGACTTTAGCCCGGGCGATTTGAGAAGACTCGTTCGCGATTAGCGACGAAGACCTAGACGCTCTAGGAGTTCGCGGTAACGCTTGATGTCAACCTTCTGCAAGTAACCGAGAAGACGACGACGCTGACCAACAAGGATAAGTAGGCCACGACGTGAGTGGTGGTCGTGCTTGTGCTCCTTGAGGTGCTCGGTTAGGTCCTTGATTCGCTTGGTTAGAACAGCGATCTGAACTTCTGGAGAACCAGTGTCGCCTGGGTGAGTTGCGTACTCGTTGATAATTGCGGTCTTCACTGCTGCATCTAGTGCCATAGTGGGTTCCCCTTTCGGTTTCCTAACTGCGCGGCGCTAATGACGGGATGTCTTAGCTCTCTTTATCCGCGGCCGATACACGGCAACCTGACGAGTCTAGCCGAATTTACTCGGGTGCGCTAGTCGCTGCTTCGCTCGACTCAGCGTATTTATTGCCTTGGGCGGCGGTTTTGGTGACCTTCAGGTTCAAAACCAACTGGAAGATACCGACGGCCAGGAATAGCAGCAGCGACGGAACCAAAGGCAACGCGGCTGCGAGCAACTGCTCATCACTGGCAGTGGCCAGGTCAAGCTTTGAGTTTGAAACGGCAAGACTTCCACCGAGGAATAGCGCTATGAACGGGATGACGTAAAGCCCCAACCACTTGCCCGAGAAGCCGGCATCGTGGAAACGGCGAACGGCAATGGTTAGATTTGGCAAGATCAGGGCGATGTTGGTGATCAGATACAGTGGACCACCCGAAGCCATCCCCATGCCAGTCGTGCCGGAAGGTGCAATAAAACTGTCGAAGGTCGTTGTAACGATGTTGAGCAGAACGTTGAACAGGTAGAAGTACCAAAACTCGGTTCGAGTCGCGGTTCCCTTGAAGTTTGAATAGTTCTTTAGCCCCGACTGAACTGCGCCTGCGAATGTCATCTTCATATCCCCAGAATATGCCTGATTTTGTCGAGGTCACGGTTGATTTCATCCACAAGCGCTTCGACGCCATCGAACTTTGCCGATGGTCGAATGAAATCGATGTATTCGAGGGTGACGACCTTGTCGTAAAGATCAAGATCCTTACGGTCTAGAACGTGTGATTCAACCAAGCGAGGTACCGCTTGAAATGTCTCGTTGATACCTACCGAGTGAGCCGCGGGATAGCGAACACCGTCGGCTATCAACCAACCGGCGTAGACCCCATCTAGTGGAAGGTAACCTTCGGCGTCGCGTGACATGTTCGCGGTCGGAAAACCGATGGTTCGACCAATTTTCAAGCCGTGTTCGATGACACCAACCGTGGTGTGGACTCTTCCGAGTAGTTGTGAAGCTTGCGCAACGTCGCCTTTATCTAGAAGCTCACGAATGGTCGAAGTAGAAACTTTGATGCCATTCTCGGTGGCGCTGGCAATCACTCGCACCTCGAAGCCAAACAGCTGACCCAACTCGTGAAGCAGCGCGACGTCGCCTGCTCCCCCGGCACCAAATCTGAAGTCCTCGCCCACGATGACCACCTTGGCCTTTAGAGCCTCGACCAATACTTCGGTCACGAAGTCAGCGGCAGGTTGCTTGGCAAGCTGTTCGTCGAAGGTCAGAGTAACCAGGGCGTCAACGCCAGCAGCGGCAACCAAGGCCGACTTCTGCTCAGGGCCAATCAGCGGCCACTTCAGGTTGCTTGGGTTGAGCAATGCATCCGGGTGGCGATCGAAGGTCACCAGAACGGTTTTCAAATCATGCTTCGTGCCGGCGGCACTGAGTTCGGCAATCAGAGCCTGGTGGCCACGGTGAATGCCATCAAACTTGCCGATGGTAACCGCGGTTGCTCCGAGCGCGCGAGCGCCTTCGAGATTGTTGAATGAGAGCATTAGTTCTTCTTTGACTTACCCAACCAGATCAAGCCTAGAACCGGCAACGCAACCGGAACGAAGCCATACGCAATGCCAAAGAAAGACCAAACGGTCTTGACCAGCTTGCCGTTGTAGGTAAAAGCTTCTGGCCAAATGACGCTGGCCGCGCCGATCAGCAAAACCCCGGTCAATTCGATGATGACGGCAACATAGGCAACCTTGCGCCATGCTCCGGTAGAACGAGCTAACGCAATCGTGGCAACGATGTAAACGAGCGCCGAAAAGATGGATAGAGAGTAAGGCAGTGGCGCTTCATTGAACTTGGCGGCGAGTTCGTAACCCGCGCGACCGGTGGCAGCGAGTGCAAGAACGGCATAAGCCGCGATAAGTAGTCGGCCAATGCCGAGTGAACGCTTCGAGGTTGCCATGTGAATAGCCTAACCGAACCAGATTTGGTGCATTCTGGCCAGCATGATGGCGACGGTTAGCGAACCCACAGCCAACACGTATACAGACCAGCGCGTGCGCTCAATCAGCGCCCAAAATGCTGCACCGAGTGGCACGATCAACGCAACCAGGATGTAGGCGAAGAACTCGATGGTGTCGCCCTTGGCGCGAGCGCCACCAACCACCATGGTGATTGATGAGATCAACTGAACCAACAACCCGAGTTCGACCACCGCAATGGCGCCTAGTGAAATCAGGCTTGGCTTACGCTTGGCAAGCCCGAAACCGATCAAAACCAACCCAATGGCTACCGCCAGCCAGGCTTGAATCTGGAAGAAAATCTCAATCATGCGGCTATTCTCCATCCTGGCCGGGGGCGAAAACAACCAGCGACTTTGCGGCGTTGCCCGACTTGGTGAGCATGGCAATCAACGAGCAATCGCTGGCGATCGCAGCGGTAGGTGCGAGTTCGGTCTCAGCAACCACCTTGAGGCGCTTTCCGTGGCGTAGGTCGATCACTTCTTGGTCGCTAAGCTCGCGAACCGCGAACTGCTGAGTGGCAGCCTTTTCAATCGGCAAAACCGAGAGCGTCTCAGCGGTCAATCCATCGAGGTCTTGGGCCTGCTCGATCTCATAGTTGCCAATCCTGGTGCGACGCAAAGCCGTAAGGTGACCACCAAGTCCGAGCGCCGATCCAAGATCGCGCGCGAGCGCACGGATGTAAGTGCCAGAGGAACAATCAATGACGGCGTCGAAGTCAAAGAAGGTGTTCTCCCCCTCGGTGGCCAGGCGAGGTTCGCCCACGAGCTCGAAGCGGTGGATGGTGATTGGGCGGGCCTTGAGTTTTACCTCATCACCCGAGCGAACTTTTGCGTAGGCGCGCTCCCCGTCTACCTTGATCGCGCTGACCGAACTCGGCACCTGTTCGATTGGGCCGCGTAGAGCGTTCAACGCTTCTTCAACGCGGGCAGGAGTTAGCGCTTTGACATCATCCGGGTTGGCAACCGAAGTGAACTCGGATTCTTTGTCATCGGTGATTGTCGATGCGCCGAGGCGGATCGTGGCCTCGTAGGTTTTGTTTTCGCCGACCAAAAAGGTCAGCAGTTTGGTGGCGGAATTCACACCAATGAGCAGGAGGCCGGTGGCCATAGGGTCCAGCGTGCCAGCGTGGCCGACCCGACGGGTGCCCGCCAACTTGCGAAGGCGAGCAACCACATCATGACTGGTCCAGCCAGAAGGCTTGTCGATTAGAACAAGGCCAGAAGACATTTAGTCTTCGTCCTCTTCATCCTCGATTTTGCGTGGCTCTTTATAAGGGTTTTCTTCGCCGGCCCAGTGAGCCTCGGCAGCCAACTTAGCAACCTGAGCATCACGAGCGCGCGCTTCGGCCAACAGGTCGTTCATGGCTGCAGCGGTCTCTGGGATTTCATCCGGGATGAATTCAATCGTCGGGGTTAGGCGAATCGAAAGGTTGTGACCAACCTCGCGACGCACCAAACCACGGTTCTTTTCAATAATTTCGGCGGAGCGCTTCTTCTCTTCGGCACTGCCATACACCGTGTAAAAGATGCTGGCGTGCTGAAGGTCAGGAGTCACTTTGACCTCGGTGATGGTGACAAAACCCAAGTCTGGGTCCTTTACGGCGCGTTCTAGCGCCTCTGCCACCAACACCTTGATGCGTTCGGCGAGCTTTCGAGCTCGTGCGTGATCAACCATTACGAATCCTTAGACGCGAGGCTTTTCGCGCATCTCGAAGGTCTCGATGATGTCTTCAAGCTCTAGGTCGTTGAAGCCGGCAAGTCCGATACCACACTCGAAGTCGGTCTTGACCTCGGTGGCGTCATCCTTGAAGCGCTTTAGCGATTCGATCTTGAGGTTGTCAGCGATGACCTTGCCGTTGCGCAAGACACGAGCCAAAGAGTTTCGCTTGATCGAGCCTGAGCGAACGATCGAACCAGCAATGGTTCCGACCTTCGACGACTTGAACAGTTCGCGAACCTCTGCGGTGCCGAGCTGAGCTTCTTCGTACTCTGGCTTGAGCATGCCCTTGAGAGCCTTCTCAATGTCATCGAGCACTGCATAGATGACCGAGTACTGACGAACGTCGACGCCCTCGCGGTCGGCACGCTCCTTGGCCTTGTTGTCTGGCTTGACGTTGAAACCGATGATGATTGCGTTGTCAACGGTTGCAAGGTTGACGTCAGATTCGGTGATCGCACCAACACCACGGTGGATGATGCGTAGCTGAACTGAGTCGTCAACTTCGATCTTGAGAAGTGAGTCTTCAAGAGCTTCAACAGCACCTGAAACGTCACCCTTGATGACCAAGTTGAGTGACTCAACCTTGCCGTCTTCGAGTGCCTTTGTGAAGTCTTCGAGGCTAACGCGCTTGCGGGTCTTGGCTAGCAATGCGTTGCGGTCTGCTGCTTCACGCTTTTCGGCGATCTGACGTGCCTGACGCTCGTCGTCGGTAACCACGAAGGTGTCACCGGCGCGAGGAACAGACTGAAGACCGAGAACCTGAACCGGACGGCTAGGCTCGGCTGCCTCGACTGCAACACCGTTCTCGTCGAACATTGCACGCACACGTCCGTGAGCTGCACCGGCGACGATTGAGTCACCGACGCGCAAGGTTCCAGACTGGATAAGCACGGTAGCTACCGAACCGCGACCCTTGTCAAGGTTGGCTTCGATGGCAACACCACGAGCATCCTTGTTTGGGTTAGCGCGCATGTCGAGGGCAGCGTCTGCGGTTAGCAATACTGCGTCTAGAAGGTCAGGGATGCCCTTACCGGTCAATGCCGATACGTCGACGAACATAACGTCGCCACCGTATTCTTCAGCAACGAGGTTGAACTCGGTTAGCTGCTGGCGAATCTTGGCAGGGTTAGCGCCTTCCTTATCGGTCTTGTTAACCGCGACCACAATCGGCACACCGGCTGACTGAGCGTGGTTCAAGGCTTCAACGGTCTGAGGCATAACGCCGTCGTCCGCTGCGACCACAAGGATCGCAAGGTCGGTGACCTGAGCACCACGTGCACGCATGGCGGTGAACGCTTCGTGACCTGGGGTGTCAATGAAGGTGATCGCACGATCAATGCCTTCGTGCTCAACGTGCACCTGGTAAGCACCGATGTGCTGGGTGATGCCACCGGCTTCGCCGGCGATGACGTTCGAGTTACGAATCGAGTCGAGCAAACGAGTCTTACCGTGGTCAACGTGACCCATAACGGTTACAACTGGTGGACGTGCAACGAGGTCTGCCTCGTCATCGTCGTAGTCGGTTGCAATGTCTAGACCAAAGCCTTCGAATAGCTCGCGCTCTTCGTCCTCAGGCGAAACTACCTCGATCTTGTAACCGAGCTCTTCACCAAGAATCTGGAAGGTATCTTCGTCAAGCGATGCGGTCGCGGTAGCCATCTGTCCGAGGTGGAACAGAACGGTAATGAGCTGACCTGCATTGGTATCGATCTTGTCTGCGAAGTCTTGAATAGAAGAACCGCGACGCAGGCGAATGACGGTTGAACCATCACCGCGAGGTACTAGAGCGCCACCAAGCGATGGCGCATTGCTGCGCTGTTCGAACTCTTCGCGCTTTGCACGCTTTGACTTACGAGCCTTGCTCTGACCGCGAGCACCGCCCTTACCGAAAGCACCAGCGGTTCCACCGCCAACACCACGGCCACGGCCTCCACCTGGGCCTCCACCCGGACGTGAGAATCCACCTGGTGCTCCACCTGGGGCACCGCCCGGTGCGCCGCCACCTGGGCGGGCAAAGCCTGCACCGGCTGGGCGAGGTGCGAATCCACCTGGACGCGGAGCGCCACCGGCACCTGGTGCGCCACCTGGACGACCTGGGCCACCTGGACGACCAGCGCCACCGGCAGGACGTGGGCCGCCTGGGCGACCCATTCCCTGTGATGGAGCGAAAGGATTGTTGCCAGGGCGGCTGATTGGACGTGGAATGCCCATGCCCTGAGCGGCCGCGAACGGGTTGTTGCCCGGACGAGGAATGCCTGGAGTTGCTGCGCTTGGCGCCGCCGGAGCAGCTGGGGCTGCCGGAGCTGGTGCTGCAGGTGCAGCAGGAGCCGCAGCCTTTGGAGCTGCTGGAGCGGCTGGAGTTGGAGCCGAAGCCGCCGGAGCAGCAGGTGCTGCCGGGGCTGCAGGCGCTGCTGGAGCTGGTGCTGCAGGAGCAGCAGGTGCTGGTGCAGCCGGAGCAGCCTTCGGCTCAGCCACTACTGGCTTAGCGTCTGGGAATGCCTCACGAAGCTTTTTCGCAACTGGCGGAGCGATGGTTGATGAACCGCTCTTTACGAACTCACCGAGTTCTTGAAGTTTGGCCAAAGCAACCTTGGAATCGATTCCAAGTTCTTTAGCAATGTCGTACACGCGTGGTAGCGCCACTTTTGTTTCTCCTGTCTGGGGCCTTCCCTAGACAGGGCAGGCCGTTAAAGCTGTTGGGTACTCATTTCGAGTTACTCATTTGTTTGCCAACATCGTTTCTGCCTGTTCTTTAGTGAAGTTCAATCCAGACGAATCTGGTTGAGCTGAAAGTTTCAAAGCCCGGATGAATGCTCTCCGAGTGATTGCTAACTCTAAACATTCCTGAGCTGGGTGAATCCAGGCACCGCGACCGGGCAAAGATTTACGTTCATCGAGAATCAAAACACCTGATTTTTCAACGATTCGCAAGAGATCTGCACGATTTGAGAGCTGGCGACAACCAACACAAGTTCGTTCCATTCTAACCCCTAGATATTGAAAGGGCTAGAGCCTAGTCGCCATCCAGGATGCTGTCAGGCTGAATATCGATCTTCGCACCGGTCAACTTTGCAGCCAAGCGAGCGTTCTGACCTTCCTTGCCGATGGCAAGCGATAGCTGGAAGTCTGGCACCAAGACGCGCACCGACTTAGTCGCGGCATCGAGCATGAATGAGCTAGAAACCTTGGCCGGCGATAGCGCCTGCGCGACGTAGGTTGGCAGGTCGTCGCTGTAGTCCACGATGTCGATCTTCTCGTCGTTTAGTTCGGTCTGAACCGCGCGAACGCGCTGACCGAGTTCACCGATGCATGAGCCCTTGGCGTTTACGCCAGCTTCGTGCGCACGAACCGCAATCTTGGTGCGGTGACCAGCTTCGCGGGCAAGCGAAACGATTTCGACAACGCCGCTTGCGATTTCAGGAACTTCCATCGCAAACAACTTGCGAACCAAAGATGGGTGGGTGCGCGAAACGGTGACCTGAGGGCCCTTGGTTCCGCGGTTCACGGCGGTCACGAAAACACGGATGCGCTTGCCGTGTGAATAGTCTTCGCCTGGCACCTGCTCTTCTGGAGGCATGATTGCCTCGATGGTGCCCAGGTTCACATACACCATGTAAGACTTCTGGCCCTGCTGAATGGTTCCGGCAACGATGTCGCCCTCTTTGCCCGAGAATTCGCCGAATAGGCTCTCGTCATTGATCTCGCGAAGGCGATTGAAAATAACCTGCTTGGCGGCAGCAGCGGCAACGCGACCAAAGTTCTCTGGGGTTACCTCGGTCTCGCCGGTCTTTACGCCATCTTCGTCCAAGACGGGTGCGTAGATATTGACGTGGCCGGTTGACTTGCTGAGTTCGGCACGGGCCGGGTCAGAGTTGCCGACGTGCTTCTGGTAGGCCGCCAGGATGGCGGCCTCGATGATTGACACTAGCTCGTTGAAAGGGATTTCTTTCTCTCGCTCGATGAACTTAAGTACGCTCAGGTCGATGTCCATGAAATGCCTCCAGGCCGCTAGTTAGTTGTCAATTTAGTGAAATGTGGTGAATCCGTAAACGGATTACAACAATTCAGCCAGAGCCGATTCTACCTTGACTGGGCGACGCTCACCAGAGCGGCGATCCCAAAGGTCAACTTCGCCCTGCTCAAGACCCTTGCCAACGATGACAATGTTTGGCACACCGATTAGTTCGGCGTCGCCGAACTTGACGCCCGGGCTGACCTTCTGGCGGTCATCCAGGATGACCGTCTTGCCCTTTGCCTCTAGCTCTAGGGCTAGCTTTTCGGCGGTCTCGTAAACGACCTCATCCTTACCTGCGGCAACGATGTAGATGTCAGCTGGAGAAACTGCCTCAGGCCAGATCAGACCCTTATCGTCGTGGTTAGCCTCGGCCAACACGGCGATCATTCGGGTGATACCGATTCCATATGAACCCATGGTCACAGTCACTAGCTTGCCGTTTTCGTCGAGCACCTTCAGGTCAAGGGCTTCGGCATACTTGCGACCAAGCTGGAAGACATGACCGATTTCGATGCCTCGGGCAAGCTCTAGTGGACCAGAGCCATCTGGAGCCTCATCGCCAACGCGAACCTCGGCAATGTCAACCACGCCATCGGCGGTGAAGTCGCGACCGGCAACCAAACCAAAGACGTGCTGCTCAGAAACGTTGGCACCGGTAATCCAAGCCGAACCCTCAACCACGCGTGGGTCAAGGAGGTAGCGAATCTTGCTGACCCCCTCGAGGCCTAGAACGGCCTTGCCATCCTTGACCGGGCCGATGTAGCCCTTGATTAGCTCAGGGTGCTTGGCGAAATCTTCGTCGTTTGCCTGCTCGATTTCGTTTGGCGAGAAGGCTGCCTCGGCGCGCTTCACGTCAACCTCGCGGTCGCCGGGTAGACCAACGACAACCAGTTCGCGCTTGCCCTCTGGTGAAACCAAAGCCATCACGTTGTTCTTTAGGGTGTGCGCTGCTGTCCACTCGGCGCCGTCGGCGCGCTTGTTGTTCTCGTTTGACCAAGCCACGATGCGCTTGATGTTTGAGCAGGCTGGAGTGGCGAGCACGTCGGCAGCAGGCTGACCGGCGATCTCAATCTTTGGAGGCGCAACAGTGGCTACGGCCTCAACGTTGGCCGCATAGCCACCCGGCGAGCGCACGAAGGTGTCTTCGCCGATAGGGCTCGGTGACAGGAACTCCTCTGAAGCCGAACCACCCATGGCTCCGGCGTCTGCCTTCACGATCACGTAGTCGACTCCAAGACGCGTGAAGATGCGCTCGTAAGCATCGCGCTGCGCCTGGTATGCCTTGCGCAGACCCTCATCGTCGATGTCGAAGCTGTAGGCATCCTTCATCACGAACTCGCGCCCGCGGAGCAGACCCGCGCGAGGGCGAGCCTCATCGCGGTACTTGTTCTGAATCTGGTAAAGCGCAACAGGCAGGTCTTTGTAGGACGAGTAGAGATCCTTCACCAAGAGGGTGAACATCTCTTCGTGTGTAGGAGCCAAAAGGTAGTCGGCCTTCTTGCGGTCTTGAAGGCGGAATAGGTTGTCGCCGTATTCGGTCCAGCGACCGGTTGCCTCAAACGGCTCGCGTGGCAAAAGCGCTGGGAAGAAGACCTCTTGCGCGCCTGCGGTAGCCATCTCTTCGCGCACGACCTGTTCGATTTTGGCCTTCACGGCAAGACCCAGCGGCAGCCAGGTGTAAAGGCCAGCGCCGGCGCGACGGATGTAACCAGCACGAAGCAAAAGCTTGTGGCTGTCTACCTCGGCCTCGTTTGGATCTTCACGGAGCGTGCGTAGGAACAGGTTTGATAAGCGGATTGGCATGCTGCCATTCTACTTCTGAGCGACGACCACCTGAGGGCTACCAACCAAGGTTGGGTCCATTTCGGCAGCCATGCGGTTTGCCTCTTCGATCAGAGTTGCCACAATCTCGCTTTCAGGAACAGTCTTGATGACCTCACCCTTAACGAAGATCTGACCCTTGCCATTGCCCGAAGCAACACCTAGGTCGGCTTCACGAGCCTCACCTGGGCCGTTCACGACACAACCCATTACGGCTACGCGAAGAGGAACGGTCAGCTTCTCCAAGCCGGCGGTCACATCGTTGGCCAACTGATAAACGTCTACTTGAGCACGGCCACAGCTTGGGCAGCTAACGATCTCTAGCTTGCGTGGGCGAAGGTTGAGCGATTCAAGAATCTGCGAACCGACCTTGATTTCTTCAACCGGTGGAGCAGAAAGCGAGACACGAATGGTGTCGCCGATGCCCTTTGCGAGCAGTGCGCCAAAAGCAACTGAAGACTTGATGGTTCCCTGGAAAGCCGGGCCGGCCTCGGTAACGCCTAGGTGCAGCGGCCAGTCGCCGCGCTCTGAGAGCATCTCGTAGGCCTTGACCATGACCACTGGGTCATTGTGCTTTACCGAGATCTTGAAGTCGTGGAAGTCGTGCTCTTCAAAGAGCGAAGCCTCCCAAATCGCCGACTCAACCAGAGCCTCGGCAGTTGCCTTGCCATACTTCTGCAGTAGGCGTGGGTCGAGTGAACCAGCGTTTACGCCGATGCGGATAGAGACTCCGGCATCCTTGGCAGCCTTGGCGATCTCGCCTACTTTGTCGTCAAACTGGCGGATGTTGCCCGGGTTCACGCGAACGGCGCCACAACCGGCATCGATGGCCTGGAAGACATACTTCGGCTGGAAGTGAATGTCGGCGATGACCGGAATCTGAGACTTGCGCGCGATTAGAGCGAGGCGGTCGGCGTCATCCTGGCTTGGGACGGCAACGCGAACGATGTCGCAACCCGAGGCGGTTAGCTCGGCGATTTGCTGGAGGGTGGCGTTCACATCGGTGGTTGGAGTGGTGCACATCGACTGCACCGAGATAGGCGCGTCGCCACCGACGGCAACCTTGCCAACCATGATCTGACGAGTCTTGCGACGAGGCGCGAGAGTTGGAGGCGGAGTCTTAGGTAGACCTAGGTTCACTGCAGCCACTGGAGTTGCCCTCTTTCGTTTTGCTGTTCACTAATCCTAAAGCGATTAGTGCCCTCTAGCATTCCAACTAGAACGCGATTGGGTTGATCAGATCAGCCAGGATAATCAGCGCACTCATTGCCATCAGGGCGAGGAAAACTAACCAGGTAAGCGGCATCAGGAGCGCTGTGTCGGCAGGGCCAGGGTTTGGCTTGCGCATTAACCTGAAGAGACCCTTCTTGGCCGCCTCATAAAGGCCGCCGGCAACGTGACCGCCATCAAGTGGCAAAAGCGGAAGCATGTTGAAGGCGAACAAGGCGAAGTTCAATGAGGCAAGGATGCCGAGCTCGCTCTGCAACTTCTGCTCGAAGGTGGCGGTTTTGCTGCTGGCGACTTCGCCGGCAATCTGCCCGATGCCAATAACCGAAACCGGACCATCGGCCTTGCGTTTTTCGGCACCGAAGGTGGATTGCCCAACCGAAACAACCTGCTCAGGAAGATTCAGAATCATCTGGCCTACTTGAACGACCGACTGACCAGAAGCGGCGAGCGACTCCCCCAGTGACAGTGGGCGAGTTTCGCTAGCCAAGATGATTCCGAGAACCGGTTTCGGAGCCAAGATTTGTTTGCCGTCGGCGTCGAGCTTGTAGGCGCCGTTTTCAACAACTGGTCGAAGCGCAGTTACCGGCTTTATGCGCAAGTCAACGGTCGTGCCGTCAACCTTGAGAACACGAACTTGGTTCGTGACTCCGGCCTTCAGCAACGATGAAGAACTGCTCCAGGTGTCAATCTGTGCGCCATTGATAGCCAAGATCTTGTCGCCGGCCTGCAAACCGGCAGCCTTCGCCGGGGAGGCGATATCGCAAGGTGCGTCTGCAGAACTTATCGGAACACAGGCCGAAACCTCAGCGATAGTGGTTGAGGTTTGAGTTATACCAATACCGCTGAGTGTGATGGTCAATAGAACGGTTCCTAGAATAAGGTTCATAACCGGCCCGCCAAGCATGATCACCATGCGCTTCCAGATAGGAAGCTGGTAAAACTTGCGATTCTGGTCGCCAGGGCCGACATGCTCAGAATGTGCCTCGCGAGCACTAGCAATCATGTCGCGAAAGAAACCCTTTTTTGCTTCAGTGCCCTCTTTGGCCGGCGGATACATGCCGATCATGGCGATGTAACCGCCTAGAGGAATTAGTTTCAGACCGTATTCGGTCTCGCCAATCTTTTTTGAATAAATCGTTGGCCCAAACCCGATCATGTACTTCGGCACCTTGACGCCAAATAGTTTGGCTGGAATCAAGTGACCGAGCTCGTGCCAACCAATCGAAAAACCGATGCCTAGGGCAACAATCAAGATTCCGAGGATGTAGAGCACAGATTCGTTCACGTCTAAACCATAACTTTGGATACTGACATTTATCTGCAAGTTTGGCTCGCCCCGGCTAAGCGGTTAGCAAGCCTTTGCGATTTGAGCACTTGCGCGATCGCGAGCCCAGATTTCGGCACGCAACACACTTTCGAGTGATAGCTCGGTTTCTGGCTCGTGTGCATCGACGACTCGCTGAACCAGGTCAACAATCTGATTGAAGCCAATCCAACGTGCGTGGAACGCTACTACCGCCTGCTCGTTAGCCGCGTTATAGACCGCTGGATAGGTTAGGCCGGCCGAACCGACCTGACGAGCCAAACGCACCGCACCAAAGACGCTTTCGTTTAGCGGCTCGAAGGTCCAAGTCGCAGCCTTTGTCCAGTCGCAGGCCTTGGCCACGTTCGGCACACGTTCTGGCCAGGACATTCCCAATGCAATCGGCAGGCGCATGTCGGGTGGCGAACACTGAGCCAAAACCGAACCGTCAACGAACTCAACCATTGAATGAACCACCGATTGCGGGTGAACGGTGACCTCGATGCGGTCAAACGGGATGTCAAAAAGTAGGTGTGCCTCAATGAGCTCTAGCCCCTTGTTGACCATGGTTGCGGAGTTGGTGGTGACCACCTTTCCCATGACCCAGGTCGGGTGAGCCAAAGCCTGAGCCGGCGTCACATCTTGCAGCTGTTCGCGAGACCAACCTCTGAACGGGCCTCCGGATGCGGTCAAAATCAACTTTCGAACCTCTTGCGCGGTTCCGCCCAATAGGCACTGAGCCAAGGCCGAGTGCTCGCTGTCTACCGGAACAATCTGACCGGGCTTGGCTGCCTCGGTCACGAGACGGCCGCCAACAATCAGTGACTCTTTATTGGCAAGGGCCAAGGTCTTTCCCGTATTCAAAGTTGCCAAGGTCGGAGCGAGACCGATAGAGCCGGTAATGCCATTGATGACGACATCTGCATCCAAGTCTTCGACCAATCGGGTTGCCGCTTCGGCGCCCTGAACCGCATCCTTGACACCGAACTTGGCAGCCTGAGCATTCAGCAAATCTGCATTCTTGCCAGCCGCCAAACCGACCACTTGAAAGCGATCTGGGTTGGCTTCGATGACCTCGAGGGCCTGGGTTCCGATTGACCCGGTTGACCCGAGAATAATGACGCGACGCATGCATCAATCTTGCCACTTTGCTGTGAGTTTGAAGTCGGGGGTTCGAGGTTAGTTTTTCGAGGCTTAGACTGGAAGCTATGAGCGAGTTCACCGTCGCGCAAGAGCGCAAAGTTGTCACTTCCATCCCAGGCCCTAAGTCGCAAGCACTACACCAGCGACGCTTGGATGCGGTATCCGCTGGAGCGGGCGCCGCACTACCTGTCTACATCGAGAAAGCGCATGGCGCGATCGTTGTTGATGCCGACGGAAACCACCTGATTGACCTGGGTTCAGGAATCGGTGTAACCACCATTGGCCACACCAATGCAGGCGTGGTCAAGGCAGTTCAAGAGCAGGTCGCTAACCTGACTCACACCCTTTTCACCCTGACTCCGTACGAGCAGTACGTCGAGGTTTGTGAGCTTCTAAACAAGTACACCCCAGGCAACTTCAAGAAGAAGTCGGTGCTGTTCAACTCAGGCGCCGAGGCAGTCGAGAACGCCGTGAAGATTGCCCGCAAGGCGACCCGCAAGAACGGCATCGTAGTTTTCGACCACGCCTACCACGGTCGCACCAACCTGACTTTCACCATGAACTTCAAGTCGGCTCCATACGGAAACGGTTTCGGCCCTACCGCACCAAGCATTCAGCACGTGCCGATGTCTTACCCATACCGCGACCCACAGGGCATGACCGGTGTTGAGGCTGCACAGCGCTCAATCAACTACATCGAAAAGCGCGTCGGCGTCGAAGACCTAGCGGCAATCGTTATCGAGCCAATCCAGGGCGAGGGCGGTTTCATTGTTCCAGCCGATGGCTTCTTGAAGACTCTCAGCGACTGGGCTCACGCAAACGGCGTAATCGTCATCGCGGATGAGGTTCAGGCCGGTGTTGCCCGAACCGGCAAGTGGTTCGCGAGCGAGCACTTTGACGGCTGGGAGCCAGACCTGTTCACCATTGCCAAAGGCATCGCCGGCGGCATGCCGATTTCGGCGGTTACCGGTCGCGCAGAAATCATGGATGCCTCGCACCCGGGCGGCCTTGGCGGAACCTTCGGTGGTAACCCGGTTGCCGCTGCTGCCGCTGTGTCGGTCTTGAAGGAGATTGCAGCCGGAGGCGTAATCGAGCGCGCTCAGGAGATTGGCAAGCTGCTCAGCGACCGCCTACACGCCCTCAAGGCAAAGTACCCAGTCGTCGGCGACGTTCGTGGCCACGGCGCCATGATGGCAATCGAGTTCGTCGAACCTGGCACCCTGAACCCAAACAAGGATGCGGTCGACAAGCTAGTCAAGCACTGCCACTCAAACGGTGTCTTGGTGCTGAACGCTGGCACCTACTACAACGTGATCCGCTTCCTTCCACCACTAGCTATCTCGGATGCCCTGCTCAACGAGGCAATCGACGTGCTAGAGGCCGGAATCGCGGCTCTCTAAAGATTCAAAAGAAAAACCCCGACCAACCGGTCGGGGTTTTTCTCTATTCAAGTTATTTCTGGCGGGCCAGACGCTTTGCCTTTAGTGAACCGCGCACCTGAACGGTTACGACGATCGCAATAGCCAGCAAGAAGACCGCCGAACCAACCACGTTAGCCTCGGCCGGGATGCCTCGAGCGGCAGCCGTGTAAACGTACTTAGGGAAGGTCATCGCCGGACCAGAGTTGAAGTTCGTGATGATGAAGTCATCGAAGCTCAACGCGAATGAGAGCAGGGCGGCCGAAAGAATGCCCGGCATCAAGAGTGGGAAGGTAATCTTCCAGAACACCTGAGCCGGCGAGGCGTAAAGGTCGCGACCGGCCTCTTCAAGTGCTGGGTCGAGTGATGCCACACGCGCCTTCACGGTTACCACTACGAACGACATACAGAACATTACGTGAGCAATGATGATGGTTCCGATTCCCTTGGCTGCCCCCATGCTGAAGAACTGCGACGCGAGACCGGCACCTAGAACTACTTCAGGGGTAGCCATCGGCAAGAAGATCAGAAGACTGACAAACGAACGGGCTTTGAAACGGTAACGCACCAAGGCAATCGCAATCATCGTGCCCAGTGTGGTAGCTAGAACGGTAGAAATCACACCGATCATCACGCTGTTGCCAAATGCCTCACAAACGCCCTGCTGCTTGCAGACGTTGATCCACTTATCGAAAGTGAAACCGCGCCAGATCAGGTTGGTCTTGAGCGAGTCATTGAATGAGAAGACGAAGGTGTAGGCAATCGGAATCATCAAGTAGACGATTGCGATTACCGAGTAAACCGGAAGGGCATACTTGCCGAGGCTAAAACGTCTCACAGTAGGTCCTCCGTTCCACTTCGCTTGGCGTAGAAGCCAACTAGCAAGAGGATTACGCCCATGAGCAATACCGAGAGCGCTGAGGCGGTTGGGTAATCGTTCAGGACCAGGAAGCGCGACTCGACGACGTTACCGATCATCGCGGTCTTGGTGCCACCGAGGAAGTCGCCAGAAGCGTTCACGTAGTCACCGGCAATTGGAATGAAGGTAAGCAGTGTGCCCGAGATGATTCCAGGAGCCGTCAAAGGCAGCGTTACTTTTCTGAACGTCGTTGCCGGGGTCGCATACAGGTCGGCACCAGCCTCGAGCAGGCGCACATCCAAGCGTTCAAGGATGCTGTACAGCGGCAAGGTCATGAACGGGATGAAGTTGTAAGTCAAACCAAAGATCACCATGAACGGGGTTCCGACTAGGTAGTCGTGCGGTCCAAGGATGCCGGCCTGCTGCAAGAACTGCACTGCCGGAGACTCGTTCGAGAAGATCTGCTTCCAGGCGAAGGTTCGCAACAGGAAGCTGATGAAAAATGGTGCGATTACCAAGGTCAACATCAGACCCTGAATCAATGGGAAGCGGCGAGCTTTGACGCCGATGAAGTAGGCCAACGGGTAACTGATCAAAAGGGCGGCGATGGTTGCGATCAGAGCATACCCAAACGAGTGAGTGATCTGTGGCCAAAACTGGGTGACAACCTTGCCGTAGTTCTCAATCGCAAACCCATAGGCGTAGCTACCCATGACACCGCTGCCGTCTGGCACCTGAAGCGAGGTAATGATGAGCGAGATAAGCGGAGTCATAAAGAATAGACCAAGGTAAATCAAGCCAGGTAGCAGCAAGAAAAGGGCTACCTTGCTCTTCTTGGTTGGCGCGGTAGCGTTGGCCGCACCGCCACCTCCACCGTGACCGAATGCTGCGAAAGCCATTAGATCACCGAGATTGACTCGGTAGCCGAGTTCTCAGGTAGGTCGCTCAAACCGAAGGTGTGCTCTACCTTCCAGCTGACCCAGACCTTGGCGCCGAGCTCGGTGACCGGGCTCTTGCCAACGTTCTGTGCGAACACGGTAACTTCACCAATTCCTGGGATTTCGATCAGATACTGGTTGCTAACGCCAGTGAAGCGAATGTCGATGATCTCACCAGGGCCAATGAGGTTTACGCCGGTCTGCTGAGCAGGCTCGGTCTCGTGGAAGTTGGCCTTTTCAGGTCGAACACCTAGCGCGATGGTTCCGTTGTGCTTTTCGGCACGGTCGGTCGGCACGGTGAGTTTGTTACCAGAAACGTTGATGCTGATTGAGGTCGAGTTAGACTCGGCAACTTCACCAACGAAAAGGTTTGACTGGCCCAAGAACTTAGATACGAACGCAGTGTGAGGGCGGTCGTAAAGCTTCTCAGGTGAACCCATCTGCTCGATGCGACCCTTGTTCATCACGGCCACGGTGTCGGCCATGTCCATGGCCTCTTCCTGGTCGTGGGTGACGTGCAAGAAGGTCAAGCCGACTTCCATTTGGATCGCCTTGAGCTCGATCTGCATCTGGCGACGAAGCTTTAGGTCTAGTGCGCCGAGTGGCTCATCCAAGAGCAAGAGCGATGGGCGGTTGACCAGGGCGCGAGCCAAGGCAACACGCTGCTGCTGACCACCTGAAAGCTGCTGAGGGCGACGCTGGCCAAGGTGGCCAAGTTCGACCAACTCGAGAGCAGCAGTGGCCTTAGCCATCGGGTCTTCAACCTTTCGCTGCTTCAAACCAAAGGCCACGTTGTCTAGAACCGACATGTGCGGGAAAAGTGCGTAGCTCTGGAACACGGTGTTGACCGGGCGCTCGTGAGGCTTGGTTGCGGTGACATCCTTGCCACCGATGAGAATCTTGCCCTTGGTCGGCTCATCCAAGCCGGCTACTAGGCGAAGCGTGGTGGTCTTACCGCAACCAGAAGGGCCAAGCAGCGCGAAGAACTCGCCAGCAGGAATGTGCAGGTCGAGATTTTCGATCGCGGTGAAGCCCGGAAACTCCTTGCGGATGCCAACAAGTTCGAGGTCAGCACCTCGTGCAATGAATTCCTGTGCCAACCTAGCCACCAAGCTTTACTGCCTGGAAGGCGGTAGCGAAATCAAGCTCTTCTTGGCCGGTTAGCGAACGGAACGCCTGAGTGTTCTTCAGAGTCTTCTCGGTCGGGAAGATCAGTTCGTTGTTGGCGGCCTGAGGGTACTTGGCCAAAGCAATCTCGCGAGCGCCGACCACCGGGGTGATGTAGTTCACGTAGTTTGCTAGCTCCGCAGCGTTGGCTGGGTCGTAGTAGAAGTTGATTAGCTCTTCTGCATTCGTCTTGTGAGGTGAACCCATTGGAATCACGAAGCAGTCAGCTGCGATGGTCGAACCAGACTCTGGAATCACAAATCCGTAGACATCTGATCCAGCCTCGGTGTTTAGCTGAACGATGTCACCCGACCAAGCGATAGCGGCGATGGTGTCACCGTTGACTAGGTCTTCCTTGTAGCTGTTGCCCTTGATTTTGGCAATCTGACCGCTGTCGACCTGCTTCTGAAGAAAGTCAATCGCGTTCTGGAATGCGTCGGTGGTGAGGCTCTTGTCGCTGGTGATGTCGATGCCCTGACTCATCAGGATGAGTCCGACGGTGTCACGCATTTCTGAAAGAACGCCAACGCGCCCCTTCAGAGCTGGGTTCCATAGATCCTCGATGGTGGCTGGAGCAACCTTGCCGGTCGCAGCCTTATAAGCCTTCTTGTTGTAGGCGATGCCACCAAGGATGCCCTGGTAAGGCAGCGACTGCTCGCGCTTCGGGTCGTAGCTCGCACCTAGGTAGGCAGGCTGAACGTTCTTCTTGTTCACTAGAACTTTGTCGTCAAACTTCTGGGTGTAGCCAAGGTTGATCCAACGCGCTGCCATCCACTGGGTCGGGCAAACTAGATCGGCACCGATGTCCTGGCCGAGCGCCAACTGGTCTTTTACCTTGGCGTAGTAAGTGTCGTTGTCGTCGTAGTCCTCGCGGTACTCGACGGTGATGCCCTGTTCCTTCTTGAAGCGGTCAAGAGTAGGGTGGCCACCCTTGGCGTCGAGGTCGATGTAAAGCGACCAGTTCGACCAAATCAGGTTCTTGTCGGTGGCAGAGATGTCTTTGGCAGGGGTGAGCGCCTTCTTAGCGGCTCCTCCACCTGGCGCACAGGCTGCCAGGGCCAAGGCCGCAGCAGTGGCCGACGCGCCGGCTAGAGCCGTTCTGCGTGTCATCTGGTGACGGCGAGCCATTTTGACTAGATCGCGCATCATTGGGTCTTCTGGAAGTGGCTTATTCATTGCCAAAACTCCTTCATCGATTTGGGCAACCGCCCGACCAACAAAACCAGAGCACACAGCGTGCGCATCCAAGTGAAATACTGCCACAAATCACGGGGCTCTCAGACCGAAATTGCCCTTCGAGCGAAGTTTTTTTTAAAAGCCAACCGGGAACTCGAATTCAACCTCCAATCCCGAGCCATCCTTGAGCCGAGCCTGACGCCATTCAGGGTGATTTTGCCTAGGTTGAAACCGGCCACGAAACCCAAGCTGACTGAGGTCGATTGGGTCAATATCACCTATGGCAATCCTCGCCCGCAGGTTCACCAGAAGACCCCGAGAAACGCCACTCATCGATTGGTTGGTGGCCACCAAATGCAAACCGAGCGAACGTCCCCGCGCCGCGATTTGCTCGAGTGCATTACTCAGTCTCGGATGCTGCCTGAGCAACTCCCCTAGTTCATCGATCACAATCACCTGGCGACAGAGTTGGCCGCCGAACTTTTGAAAGTCTTCGATCGATGAGGACTTAGCGCCGGCCAAAATCTGTTGCCGGCGCATCAACTCGGCTTCGAAGGTTTCGGCAATCTTGATTGCGTTAGTTGCCTGCAAATCGGTGGCCAAGGCAACCACCCTCGGATGTGTGGCGAATCTGGCCAGAGTAGCGCCGCCCTTGAAATCGATCAGCGCCAGTTCGGTTTGCTCCGCTTGGTTCAACCAGCCCGACACCAGGATGCGAAGCATTTCGCTTTTGCCAGTGCCAGTTGCGCCAACGATGAGAAGGTGTGGGCCATGCGTAGCGAGATTGAATGCAAGGTCGGACGAATCTAAAATGCCCAACCATACGGTATTTGGCTGCTCTCCCCTAAACCCTTGGGCTTTTACTGCCTCTAGCAACTTAGGTAAATCCTCGCGACGTTGATTGGCCTCTCGCCAATCCCAAAGATATTGGTGCCACGACCTACGCCAGAGAATTTCACTTCTAGGTAGTCGATGATCGCCGATCCAAACATCCTTGCCATCGAAGTGAACCGGGCCAGCGACCTGAAAGTCGCGATGACTCTTGAGCCACTTGCCGAACGGCCAAATCGACAAGCTAATCGCCGCGAATAAAAGCATCTGCCAATTGCCCGACGTGAATCCTTGAACCGCGCCAAAGATTATTGACGGTAAAAACCAAAGCCCCTGCATAAAAGAAGATTGGGCCATCGCGCCTTGCGCAATGACCCAATCGAACCAGTTTGTGGAAAACCTTTAGTCCCCAATAAAAGACATGACGTGCTTGATTCGGGTGTAATCCTCGAAGCCATACTGCGAAAGATCCTTGCCATAGCCCGAGTGACGGAAACCACCGTGAGGCATCTCGGCAGCCAACGGAATGTGGGTGTTAATCCACACGCAACCGAAGTTGAGCCCCTTCGAGAATCGCATCGCACGGGTGTGGTTTTGAGTCCAGACCGATGATGCCAAACCATACTGAACGTCGTTAGCCCAGCGCATTGCCTCGGCGTCATCCTTGAATTTTTGAACCGTTGTGACCGGGCCGAAGATCTCGCTCTGAATGTGCTCGTCGGTTTGCTTCAACCCCGAAAGCACGGTGGCCTCGTGGAAGTAACCGACGGTACCAACGCGGTTTCCGCCGACCTCGATGCGGGCGTGGTCTGGCAGGCGATCGATGAAGCCCTGAACGCGCTCGAGCTGGTTGGCGTTGTTCACCGGACCGAAGAGGATGTCGTCGCGGCTCGGGTCTCCAGTGGTGGCGCTGGCCTTAACCTCGGCGACTAAGAGGGCGATGAACTCGTCATGCACCGACTCGTGAACCAGGATGCGGGTTGCAGCGGTGCAGTCTTGACCGGCGTTGAAGTATCCAGCGATGGCTATCTGAGCCGCGGCTTTTTGCAAGTCTGCATCTTCGAACACGATGACCGGCGCCTTGCCACCGAGTTCGAGGTGAACGCGCTTGAGGTCGGTGGCGGCCGACTTGGCAACTTCCATACCGGCTCGCACCGAACCGGTAATCGAGACCATCTGAGGAATACTGTTCTCGATCATGGCTCGACCGGTGTCGCGGGTTCCGGCAACCACGTTGAAGACACCCTTTGGCAAGAATTCGCTGGCAATCTCGGCCAACAAAAGGGTTGACGCAGGCGTCGTGTCAGATGGCTTGATGACGACGGTGTTACCAGCAGCAATAGCCGGAGCAAACTTCCAGACCGCCATGTTCAGCGGGTAGTTCCAAGGAGTAACCTGGCCGATAACGCCGATTGGCTCGCGGCGAATCCAGGATGTGTGGTCGCGCGCATATTCGCCAGCAGACTTACCCTCGAGGTTTCGGGCGGCACCGGCAAAGAAACGAATCTGGTCCACGGATG
>Ga0213920_1000238_pt1 | contig 50682 bp, 51 predicted proteins | sample McNCre1117MG_FD_161054 | JGI IMG/M metagenome (GOLD analysis project Ga0213920, IMG submission 161054) | Freshwater microbial communities from McNutts Creek, Athens, Georgia, United States - 11-17 MG | ecosystem: Environmental > Aquatic > Freshwater > Creek | place: USA: Georgia | collected...
TTATCGCCGCCATCATGTTCACACTGGCCGTCACCCTGGCGACCTTCAAGTTCTAAAGATTAGGAAGCCAAAATGTCAGCAAAAGCATGTCACGTGGTGGCCGTTTTCCAGCCAAAGCCCGAATTCGCTCAGTCACTGCGTGACCTTCTAGCCGAGGTCGCCGTCGAGGTGCGCAAAGAAAACGGCTGCATGTTCTATGACCTGTTCACAGAGATTGACGGCCACCTATGGTTCATCGAGGCCTGGGAGACCCGCGAACTTTGGCAGACTCACAACGATGCCCCAACCGTGGCGAGAATCAATGCGTTCGTTGAGGGCAAGCTAGAAGCACCGGTCTCGGTGCACGAGATGTATCTAGCCAACTAACCCGGCTCGGAAGCAATTCGGCCATTTGACGGTTGTTCAAGGTATGAGCATTCCAAATGTCGAACTAACCATGCTGAATGGCACCAAGGCCAACTTTGCCGATTTCGCCGGCAAGACCATCCTGGTGGTCAATGTCGCCTCGCGTTGTGGCCTGAGCCCGCAGTATGAAGCGCTTGAGGCACTGCAGAAAAAGTATGGCTCGCGCGGTTTCACTGTGCTCGGTGTGCCATCGGGCCAGTTCATGCAGGAGCTCAAGAACGCCGACGACATCGCCGAGTATTGCTCGACCACCTGGGGCGTTACCTTCCCGATGACCGAGAAGACCCCGGTCAACGGCCGTGGCCGCCACCCGCTATACAAGGAGCTGGTGAAGACCAAGGATTCACACGGATTGGCCGGGCCGATCATGTGGAATTTCGAAAAGTTTCTAATCTTGCCAAATGGCGAGATTCACCGATTTAGACCGACCACAAAGCCCGACGACGCCGAGATTGTGGCCCTGATCGAGGCCAACCTCAGCTAGAGCTTGAGTCGCCACAGCACGGCTGCGGCAATCAAACCAAAGGTTCCAGAGATCAGCAGCGGCACCGTGCCAAAACCGGCTCCGAGCGACCAGATTGAACCCGCCCAGATTCCGGCAAACAGGATTCCGAACCCGCCAAGGCCCTGAAGGCGCGATTGCACCGTGAGCTGTTGGTGATCTGCGGCCAGCTTAGAAACCCAAGACTTTCCGACTACGTCGTTGGCCGCAGCAAAACCGCCGTAAACCACGATCAGAACCACGGCTAGCAAGTGATCGTTGGTCAGGCCAAGCCCTGCATAGGCGACCGCGAAGCAGACCAGCCCCAAAGCGTATACGTGCTGTGGTTTGAGTTTGTCGGCGAGCAGCCCAAATGGAAAATTCAGGCTCGCATAGGCGATATTGAAAATTAGATAGGCACCGACCACATCGGCCACCGCCCAACCCTCTTGGCTCAGGTGCAAGAGCAGCAGGGCATCCGGAAAATTGGCCAAGGCAAAGAATGACAAAACCCAGATGACGCGCTTGATTTTCGGCGACAGGGTTTGTGTGTTCTCTGCGGTTTCAGCGGCCTTGGCGATCTTCACCATTCGCTTCGAGGCCGGGTCTTGATCTTTGATGAACAAGACTGCAAGGGTTGAAAGCACGGCCGGAATCACCGCAACCCAGAGCACGTCGCGCAGGTTGCCATTGAATGCCGCGAGCAGCAACAGGGCAAGGATCGGCCCAATCACGGCGCCGGTGGTGTCTGCGGTTCGGTGAAAACCAATCACGCGACCACGGTGAGCCTTATCGATTCCTTGAACCAGGATGGCGTCTCGCGCCGCAGAGCGCATGCCTTTGCCGAGTCGGTCAACCACGCGACCGAGCATCACCACTGGCCAAATGCCAGCCAACGCGATGATTAATTTGCCGAGGCTTGCCCCGCCATAACCCAGGAAAACCATCACCTTGCGGGGAATCCAGCGGTTCATCCAAGCGCTTGAGAGCTTGGTGATCGACATTGCACCCTCGGCCAGACCCTCGATTGCGCCAACCACCGCGGCCGGGGCACCCAGCACGGTGTTTAGGAAGACCGGCATGATTGGGTAGAGCATCTCGCTAGCGGCGTCTTGAAGCAGTGAGACCCACGAGATGGCCATTAGGTTGCGGGTGAGCCATAGTGGCCGGCGTGATTTTTGGGTCATGGGCTTAGTCTAAGTAGGTGAATGAACCAATCAAAGTAGACATCTGGTCTGATGTCGCCTGCCCGTGGTGCTACATCGGCAAGCGCAAGCTCGAGGCGGCCATCCAAACCTTCGCAGCCGAGGGCACCAACACCCCGGTGACCGTTGAATATCACGGATTTCTGCTCAACCCAGACATGCCAGTCGACTATGAGGGCGGCCAGACCGACTATCTCGTTGAGCACAAGGGCATCTCGCGCGAACAGGTTATTTCGATGACCGAGCGTTTGAAGGCGATCGCCGCCGGGGTCGGGCTGAACTATGACATGGAACACATGCGCATGACCAACACTGTCTTGGCGCACCAGCTCTTGCAGTATGCCAAGACCAAGGGCAAGCAGGTTCAGATGAAAGAGCGCATCATGTCGGCGCACTTTGTCGAGGCCTTGCACGTCGGTCGCATCGATGTTTTGGCCCAGTTGGCCGCAGATGTGGGGCTCGATCGCGCAGAGGTGATGCGGGTGCTTGAGTCTGGCGAGTTCATCCCAGCCTTCCAAGCAGATCTGGATCAGGCTCGTGCCTATGGCATCAGCGGCGTTCCGTTTTTTGTGATTGATGGCAAGTATGGGGTGTCTGGCGCCCAAAACCCTGAGGTGTTTGTCAATGCCTTCAACCAGATTCTCGAGGAGAGAAACTAATTGGCTTTGCCGCTTCTCGGTTTTCGTCAATCGTTGTCGTTTGGCTTAGGTAAAGTTTCCTAGACGGTCAAAAACCAAAAGGAAATCATGTCTCTCGAGCACAATCGCGACAGCGCTGCAGTTGTCGACAGTTGGGTTTGGTTTCAGAACCGTTTGACGCACCTGGGCCATGCTTCGATGAATGAATTTGCCAAGCAGCACGGTTTTCCGAAGTCTTCGCTGAGTCGTTATTTTCATCGCGAACGCCAACTGCCATCAGGAAAAATTAGCGCCCTCTGTGAGGCACTCGAGGTGTCGCCTCAGGAGTTGTTGCAGGTTCTAGGCGCCCTCGAGTGGCGAGGCCCCGAGGACGCGTCTTACTAGCAGGCCTTCATCGAGGTCGATGTATTCGCGCTTGCAGTCAGGGTTAGCCCAAAGCTCGACCAGCTCGTCGAGTTCATCGATGGATAGCTCACTGCGACAGGTGTCGATCAGCTCAACCGTCGTGTGGCCGAAGTGGATGATTACGCGCACCACAGTTTCAGAGGGGCGCTCGATGGTCGGCTTTTCTGCCGTGTAGGTCGCAAGAATTTCGAGCATAAAAACACCTCCCCTGATTTTTCTCGACAGCGAGAAACCCTTGTTCCCATTCGGGAACACTCAAAGTTTATAAACTACCACGGCAAAATTGTGGTTATTTCGCGAGGGGCTTAGTTTGTGGAGAGTCGGCCGGCGGCTAATTCGAGGATGGCCAGCGCCGCTAGGCGAACCGTTCGGCCGTCTGCAGAGTCGATGCTGGCATCGATCTCGGTGAAGTCAACCGAGCGCACCTGAGAATAGCGGCCAGCTTGAAAGGCAAACTGCCTAAACTCATCTGCGCTGATTCCGCCCGGTGCGGCGGCTGGGCAGGCAGGAACCACGCTTCGGTCACAGACGTCAACATCAAAGTCGACATGGATTGGCCCGCCGGCGGCACCGGCAATCGAGACTGCCTCTGCCATAACCTCGGCGATGCCTCGTTCACGCAGGACAGACCGGGGAATTACGTGAATGCCAAGGTCGCGTGCCCTTGCCGCGTAGGCAGGTGAGTTGGAGAAGTCGGCGATGCCGATTTGCACGATTCGGCGGCCCTCCAAGCCGATTTCATCAACCAAGCGGCGCACTGGTGAACCGTTGCTGATTCCGTCACGAAGGTCGTGGTGTGCGTCGAGGGTGATCAAACCCGCGCTTGCCACCTTGGCACCAAAGGCTCCGCGGGCCATGGCCAGAGTGACCGAGTTGTCGCCACCGACCCCAATTGACAGCCCGACTCGCTTGGATAGCTCGGCCGCGAGCTGGCTGGTTCTTGCCTCGCCGGCAACCGAATCTGGTTCGAAAACATCGCCAAAGTCGGCAAACGAGAGGATGGAGACGTCGGTCTCGGTGGTCCAGTTATAGGTCGAATATCTCTGCAGGGCTGCTCGAATGGCTGCCGGTGTGGTGTGGGCGTTGGTTGGCGAGATCGAGGTCAGGTGCGCCGGGATGCCGAAGATACCGAGGTCATAGTCGCGGTCGGCTTCGGCCGGTTGCAACCAGGCTGAGGCTCTAGGCCAGAGCGCATCTTCTTTCGACATCGACATTTGAATTCCCTAGTTCTTTAGCAGTTCGGCTGCTGCTGCTAGCTCTGGCGCCAGGAACCGGTCTGGCCCGTTGCCAGGAACCACCTCGCGCAATCGGTTGATCATCGCCTTCGTCACCGGTGCCGGCTCGTGTGGCGCGCGCAGTTCGACCGCGCGAGCGGCCGCCGTTAGTTCCACAGCCAAAATCATGCGCAGGTTTTCAACAATCTTGCGAAGTTTGCGACCGGCATGCCAACCCATTGAGACATGATCTTCTTGCATGGCTGAAGATGGGATGCTATCGACCGAGGCAGGGTTTGCCAGACGCTTGTTCTCAGAGACCAGACCGGCCTGGGTGTATTGAGCAATCATGAGCCCGCTGTCAACGCCGGCATCGTGGGCCAAGAAAGGAGGCAAGCCTGAAGAACGGTTGTGATCAAGCATGCGGTCGGTTCGACGCTCAGACATTGAGCCGAGGTCGGTCGCCGGAATGGCCAAGAAGTCAAGGATGTAGGCAACCGGGGCACCGTGGAAGTTTCCATTAGAGGTCACCTCTCCAGATTCCAAGACCACTGGGTTGTCGATTGCCGCAGCGAGTTCGCGCCCGGCAACCATCGAGGCATAAGTAACCGTGTCGCGAAGGCCACCGGTCACCTGCGGCGCGCAGCGAAGTGAATAGGCGTCTTGCACCTTGTTGTCGCCAACGCGGTGCGAGGCGACGATGCCCGACCCAGCCATCGCGTTGAACATGTTGGCCGCACTGGTGGCCTGACCCGGGTGTGGGCGAAGGTCGTGGTGCAGTTCTGCGCGGAACACCTGATCGGTTCCCATGAGCCCCTCGACGCTCATTGCAGCGATGACGTCTGCGTAGTCGGCTAGGCGTTCGAGATCGGCGATCGCCAGAATCGCCATGCCGAGCATGCCATCCGTGCCGTTGATCAGGGCGAGGCCCTCTTTTTCGCGCAACTCGACCGGAGTGATGCCAGCCTCGGCAAGCAATTCGGTCACCGGGCGCTCGATTCCGTTCGAGTCGAACGCGCGACCCTCACCCATGACCACGAGTGCGCAGTGGGCGAGCGGGGCAAGGTCGCCAGAGCAACCAAGCGAACCGTATTCGTGCACGTATGGGGTGATGCCCGCGTTCAGAATCGCCGCCATGGTCTCGGCGACCACCGGGCGTGCCCCGGTGCGCCCACTGGCCAGGGTCTTTAGGCGAAGAAGCATCAGGGCTCGAACCACTTCGCGCTCCACCGGTGCGCCCATGCCAGCCGCGTGAGAGCGAACCAGAGACTTTTGCAACTGAACGCGGTCTTCGATCGCGATGTGGCGATTGGCCAGGGCGCCGAAGCCGGTCGAGATGCCATAGACCGGGGTCTCACCATTGGCGAGAGACTCGATGTGAGCTCGAGTCTTGGCCATGCCGGCAAGTGCCTCGGCCGAAAGCACCACCTTGGCGTCGTGGCGGGCAACGGCAATCACATCGGCTGCGGTCATCCCGGCTGAATTGATGGTCACGGTCTGGTTAGTCATTTGAATGCCCTTGTTTGAGTTGGTGGATTGGTTTGCCGTTTCGCCAGGTCTGGCCGATCAGGTTGACGCCCGGTCGATAGGCGAGGTGTTGGTGCGATGGAGCTTCGAGAATGACAAAATCTGCGGCTGCCCCGAGCCCTAAGTGGCCGACATCTGAACGGCGAAGGGCTTTGGCGCCTCCGGCGGTTGCCGCCCAGAGCGCCTCGGCTGGGCTCAGGTGCATTTCGCGAACCGCGACCGCGATGCAAAACGCCATCGAGGTGGTGTAGCTTGAGCCCGGGTTGCAGTCGGTGGCTAGCGCGACCGTTGCACCGGCTTCGAGCAAACGACGAGCATCCGGGTATGGCGAACGGGTTGAGAACTCGGCACCGGGCAAAAGGGTTGCCACGGTGTTCGAGCCAGCTAGAAGTTCGATGTCTCGGTCGTCAAGGTGGGTGCAGTGATCGGCAGATGCGCAATCGAGTTCGACCGCAAGCTCGATAGCCCCGATGTCGCTCAGCTGGTTGGCGTGGATGCGCGGTGCAAGCCCGGCACCGATTCCGGCCAGCAAGATCTCTCGGGCCTGATCGACATCGAACGCGCCGCGATCACAAAAGACATCAATCCACTTGGCATGTTTGGCCGCTTCGCTCAGCATCGGGCCAGAAACCAGCGCCACGTATTCGTCGATGCCGGTCACCCCGCGATCTGCAAACTCAGCGGGCACCACGTGGGCGCCCAGAAACGTGGTTTCGGCGGTGAGTGCCGAGGCGATGCGCAGTGACCGCGCCTCATCCGCCACGTTTAGGCCATATCCGCTTTTGGTTTCGAAAGTGGTCACGCCGTTGGCGTGAAGCTCTGCCACCAGGCGCGAAAGGTTGCCGGCCAACTCGTCATCGCTGGCAGCTCTCGTTGCCGCAACCGTGGTCTTGATTCCACCGGCCGAATATTGCTTGCCCTCCATACGTGCCGAAAATTCGGCGGCACGATCGCCTGCAAACATCAGGTGGGCGTGCGAATCGACGAATCCTGGGATTATGGCCTTGCCCTCGAGGTCGATTTTCGAATCGCTGTCTGGCAGGTCGGCGCTATCGCCAACCCAGACAACTTTTCCGTGTTCGACTATGAGGCCGGCGTTCAAGCGCTCGCCGATTTTGGCATCGCCGATTTTGCCGAGCGACTCGTCATTGGTGACGAGTGACCCGATGTTGGCAAAACCGATGCTGCTCACAAATCGAACCTATTCGATATCGAGCATTGGCACGTGCACGTGCTTGTGACGAGCCACTTCCTTTGCGATGTCATAGCCGGCGTCGACGTGACGAATCACACCCATGCCCGGGTCGTTGGTGAGAACGCGGTTGAGCTTCTCGCCGGCAAGCGCGGTTCCGTCGGCAACGGTCACCTGACCGGCGTGAATCGAACGGCCCATGCCCACGCCACCGCCGTGGTGCAGTGAAACCCACGCGGCACCAGAGGCAACGTTGAGCATCGCATTCAAAATCGGCCAGTCGGCAATCGCATCCGAGCCGTCTAGCATGGCCTCGGTTTCGCGATAAGGCGAGGCCACCGAACCACAGTCGAGGTGGTCGCGACCGATCACGATCGGAGCCGAAACCTCGCCGCGGGCAACTAGGTCGTTGAAAGCGGCACCGGCTTTTTCGCGCTCGCCATAGCCAAGCCAGCAGATTCGGGCAGGCAAGCCCTGGAACTGAACGCGCTCCTGAGCCATCTTGATCCAGCGGTGAAGGTGCTTGTTCTCTGGGAACAGCTCGAGAATCGCCTGGTCGGTGCGATAGATGTCCTTCGGGTCACCCGAAAGCGCCACCCAGCGGAACGGACCCTTGCCCTCGCAGAACAGCGGGCGAATGTAGGCCGGAACGAATCCTGGGAAGGCGAATGGGCGCTCGAAGCCACCCTGGCGAGCCTCGTCGCGAATCGAGTTTCCATAGTCGAAGACCACGGCGCCCTTATCCATGAAGCCAACCATCGCCTCAACGTGACGTGCCATCGACTCTTGTGAGCGCTTGGTGAACTCAGCAGGGTCATCGATTCGTGCCTGGGCGGCATCCTCAAAGTTCATTCCTGCTGGGATGTAGAACAGTGGGTCGTGGGCCGAGGTCTGGTCGGTCACGATATCAACCGGAACATCGCGTCGCAGCAGTTCAGGCAGCACGGCGGCAGCGTTGCCGACGAGGCCGATTGAGATGGCTAGCTTCTGGTTCTTGGCCTGAACGGCACGGTCGATGGCAACATCCAAGTTGTCATAAATCTCATCGAGATAGCGGTCGGCAAGGCGGCGGCGAAGGCGTGATTCGTCAACGTCAATGATGAGGCAGGTGCCCTCGTTCATGGTGACGGCAAGTGGCTGAGCGCCACCCATTCCACCGCAACCACCGGTCACGGTTAGGGTTCCGGCGAGGGTTCCGCCGAAGTCCTTCTCGGCAACCGCGGCGAAGGTTTCATAGGTTCCCTGAAGGATTCCCTGGGTGCCGATATAGATCCACGAGCCCGCGGTCATCTGGCCATACATGGTCAGACCGAGGTTCTCTAGGCGGCGGAATTCAGGCCAGTTGGCCCAGTCACCGACCAGGTTGGAGTTCGCGAGCAGCACGCGCGGCGCCCATTCGTGGGTGCGGAACACACCGACCGGCTTGCCAGACTGAACCAGCATGGTCTCGTCATCGGCGAGGTTGGTGAGGGTCTTGACCATGGCGTCGAAGCTCGCCCAGTTGCGGGCAGCCTTGCCGGTGCCACCATAAACCACGAGGTTTTCTGGGTGCTCGGCGACGGCCGGGTCTAGGTTGTTGTGCAGCATGCGCAGTGCCGCCTCTTGGGCCCAGCCCTTGGCGGTGAGATTCGAACCTGTGGCGGCGTGCAGTGGGCCGCGAGTTGAAGTGGTCATAGGTCAATAAAACTGGCTTTTCGACCAAGCGCCAACCAGGATTTTGATGCTACTGTCTGAAATACGAGATTAGGAATTCGCCATGACCAACGTGCCTGCGGCCAGCCGAGCCCTGCTTATTTTGCGCACCCTGGCCAAGGCCGGAGCGCCGATGCCGGCGGCTGCAATTGCCACCCGAGTCGGAATTCCGCGGTCTTCGACCTATCACCTACTAACCGCGATGCAAGAGAGCGGCTTCGTGATGCACTTTCCCGAGGATGAGCGCTGGGGGCTGGGCGTTGGTGCCTTCGAACTCGGCTCGGCATACCTGCGGCATGACCCGCTCGAACGCCAGGCCAGACCGCTGCTCACCAAACTCGTGCGCGAAACCGAAACCAAGCTTCCGGCTGTGGCCCAACTAGGCATTCTGCAGGGCAGCGAACTGCTCTATTTGGCCAGAGAGGTGCCACACCGACCGGTCACCCTGGTCACCGAGGTGGGTGTGAGACTGCCGGCCCACCTGACCGCCTCGGGCCGGGCAATTCTCGCTGGGTTAAATTCGGCGCAGTTGCGTGCAACCTTTGCGAATAACAAGAATTTCGTCGATCGAACCGGCCTAGGCCCAAAGAACCTTCGCGAGTTGGCGAACCTGCTGCGAGAAGAATTGGCGGCCGGGTTTAGTGCCGAAGATGGGTTCATCACGGTCGGATATTCATCGATCGCGGTGGCCGCCAAGAATCACCTCGGCATTCCGGTGGCGGCAATCGCACTCACCTTCAGGTCTGAGGATGCCGATTCGGCGCTCAGGTCTGAGCTGGCACTTGGTCTCAAGGTCGCCGGTGCCGAGCTAAGCAAGAGATTGGGTGGGCATTAACCCTCGGTCGACTCGGTTCGAACGTCTTTCCAAAGTTCGTCTTCGTCTGGCTTGAGCACAGAATAGGCAATCACGGCGGTCACCGCGATGGCGATGCCAACGGCCGCCCAACCGTATACCGGGTTTTTGGCTTCTTTGGCCACGCGTTTGGCTGCCTGCTTTGCACCTATGCGAGTCGCAGTGGTTGCCTTTTTCGAAACTGCGGCTGCGTCATCCCAGATTTCGCTAATAGCGGGCAACAGTTCTAGCAATTCGTGTAGGTCAAGTTTCTTAGCCATGGAACAATAGTAGGCATGACTGCACAACACACTTCAGTAGCGACCATCAACACCAACCATGGCGCAATCAAAATCAACCTTTTCGGCAACCACGCGCCAAAGACCGTCGAGAACTTCGAAGGTCTAGCAACCGGTTCAATCGAGTGGCGCGACCCACGCACCGGCGAGGTTCAGACCAACAAGCCGCTTTACAACGGCGTGATCTTCCACCGCATCATCCAGCAGTTCATGCTGCAGGGTGGCGACCCAACCGGCACCGGTATGGGTGGCCCGGGCTACCAGTTCGGCGACGAGATCAACTCAGAGCTGAACTTCAACGAGCCTTTCAAGCTAGCCATGGCAAACGCCGGACCTGGCACCAACGGTTCACAGTTCTTCATCACCACCGCACCGACCACCTGGTTGTTCGGCAAGCACACCGTTTTCGGTGAGGTTGCAGACGAGGCCTCAAAGAAGGTCTGTCTAGCAATCGAAGGCGTCGAGACCGACGGTCGCGACAAGCCACTTTCCGACGTAATCATCGAGTCAATCAGCATCGAAAAGGTCTAATGACCTGCTACCGACACCCAGATCGCGAGGCATTCGTTAGATGCCAGCGATGTGAACGCTTTATCTGCCCAGAGTGCCAGATCGAAGCAAGTGTCGGTTTTTTGTGCCCGGATGATGCCGGCGGAACGGTTAGCCAACTGAACCGCCGGCGCACCCGCGCCACCCGAGTTCGTCAAACCGGCCAACGTCCGGTTGTGACCCTCAGCCTCGTCGGCATCAACGTGGCCCTTTGGCTGCTGCAAATCATGCCTGGGTCATTTGTGACCGACCTCTTTGCCTATGTTCCACAGCTCACCGCCGTGCAACCGTGGCGCATGATCACCGCCGGCTTCGTGCACGACCCAGCGAACGTTCTGCACGTGCTCTTGAACATGTATTCGCTCTATATCTTTGGCCAGGTTCTCGAGCCGATGATTGGCCGCGCCAGATTTGCGGCGCTCTATATGATCTCGCTCTTCGGCGGTTCAGTTGGAGTGCTTTGGCTGGCCTCACCAGACAACTGGGTGGTCGGTGCCTCGGGCGCGATCTTCGGCCTGATGGCCGCCTATTTTGTGATTCTGCGCACACTGGGCCAAAATTCAAGCCAAATCCTTGGATTGATTGCAATCAACCTGGTCTTCGGTTTTCTAGCCTCCGGAGTCAGCTGGCAGGGCCACGTCGGCGGTCTGGTCACCGGCGGCGCCGTGGCCTTGATCTTGGCAAACACCCGAAGAATCGATCAGCAGGCTGCCCAGCGACTGGGGCTTGTCTCGGTGGTCGTGCTTCTAGTCTTGCTGACGGTTTTCAAGGCGAACCTGCTCGGGCTGTAGACGGCTGAGCTCAAGAATCCAGGCAAAGAAAAACCGCCCAAGTCTCTCGACCGGGCGGTTTTTGAATTCTCGCTGATTACTTCCAGCGGGTTGACATCATGAAGCCGACCATGGCGATGCCGAAGCCGATCAGGATGTTCCAGTTCTGAAGGTTCCATGGGGTGCCAGCACCAAGTGGGTACTGCGCGCTCGACACGTAGTAAGTGATGATCCAGACCAGGCCGAGAATCATGAAGCCAAACATGACTGGCTTGAACCAGACCGGGTTTGGCAGCTCTTCGGTGTTTTCGGTCGGCAACTTAGGTGCGCGAGGCTTTGAAACCTTTGCAGGCTTCTTACGTGATGATGATTCAGGCATGCGGTAATTCTAATGCCATTGACGGGGGAGGTAGGCTTAAATCAACATGACAAAGATTTTGGTCCTCGACAACTACGACAGCTTCGTTTATACGCTGAACGGTTATCTGCAGCAGCTCGGCGCAGAGACCGAGGTCTTGCGCAACGACGTCGTCACCGAGGCCGAGCTTCCAGCCTTGCTTGCCAAGTATGACGCCGTGCTGCTGAGCCCTGGCCCTGGCACCCCGGCCGATGCCGGCCTGAGCATTCCGACCGTGAAGCTCGCGCTGCAAACAGGCAAGTCAATCTTTGGGGTTTGCCTTGGCCACCAGGCGATCGCCGAGGCGATGGGCGCCACGGTCACCAGCGCCGAAGAACTCATGCACGGCAAGACTTCAGAGGTTCAGCACGACAACTCTCTGGTCTTCAAGGATGTGCCACAGCCGTTCACTGCCACTCGCTATCACTCGCTGGCGGTAGTCGATTCGACAGTGCCGGATGACCTGATCGTCACCGCTCGCACCATCCCTGGGCAGAATTCAAAGGGTGGGGTCATCATGGCCCTGCAGCACAAGACCCTGCCAATTTATGGAGTGCAATATCACCCGGAGTCGGTGCTAACCGAGGGCGGTTATCAGATGCTCGGAAACTGGCTTGAGTCAATCGGCCTAAAGGGCGCCGCAGAACGTGCCAAGTCGCTCTCGCCTTTGGTCAAACTTTAAGACTGGTTAGTTGCAACCCACATAGAGGATGATTGCCGAACCCTGAGGCGCGAGCCCAGGCAAGATCGACTGATCAACCACGATGGTTCCCTGAGTCTTGCCGGTTGGGCAGCTGCCACCCTGAACCGCGATGCTAGAAGTCAAACCAACCTCCGGTGCGGTCACGCGACTCTGTGCGTCTGAGGTCGACAGGTTGCGAACATCTGGCACAGTGACCTGACCGTTCGAAACCACTAGGTTCACCACACTGCCCTGGGCAACATCGGCATTAGCAACCGGGTCGGTTTCAATAACCTTGCCGGCCGGAACCGACGCACTGTTGGCTTGAGTTATGGTTCCGAGAGTCAGCTTGGCAGCAACTAGGGCTGCCGTGGCGTCGCTCTCAGACATGCCAATCAGAGTGCCCGGAACCTTGACGGTGTTCTTGCCCGATGACACATACACGGTGACCGAGGTGTTGTCTGGAACCTTGGTGCCGGCGGTTGGGTCGGTGCGAATGATGGTGTCCAGCGGGATGGTGTCGTTGGCCTCATAGACCTTGTTGACCAACAGGTGCTGGCCGGTCAGGGTGGTGTAGCCATCGGAATAGGTCTTATTGGTCACATCGGCAACCGAGATGCCTGAGCTGCCTGGGTTGATGTTGAGGTTAAAACCGTTGAGGGTGAACAGCCAAACCATGAGGCCAATCAACACAACAGCAACACCCGAACCAATGCCCCACATTAGGTTGGCCTTTGGGCGACCGTTTGGAATGTATTTGATGGTTGGCGAAGCCGCGGTAGGCAACTCAACGCCAAGTTCAGCAAATGGGTTTGTCGAAGGACCCTCGGTGCTGGCGGCAAAAACCTCGGTTGGAATCTGCGCGAACGAAGTGGTCGCTTGCTCTTCTAGTGGCACCTGCGGGATGTCGTGCTCTACGATTTGGGCTCCGGCAGAGGCAAGCAGCGCATCGAACTCATCCAGGGCCGGCTTGGCCACCTCAAGATCGATCGAAGGAGTCTCGACCACCGGCTCTGGCTCGAAGGCAAGGGCGTGGGCAGGCAGTTCTTCTGGCGTGTTTTCGAGCACGACCGCATAGGCGGCTAGCAGGTGCTCGCGGAACTCCTCGGCGGTCTGAAAACGCTCGTTGCGGTCTTTCGCGAGTGCACGAATAACCACCGAATCCATCTCGGCAGACACGTTTGGGTCAAATTCTGAAGGTGGAACCACGGCTTCGCTGACGTGCTGGTATGCCACTGAAACGGCAGATTCACCCTTGAATGGTGGGCGACCGGCAAGCATTTCATAGAGCAAGACGCCGGCCGAATATAGGTCGGTGCGCGCATCAACCGACTCACCCTTGGCCTGCTCTGGTGAGAAGTATTGCGCGGTGCCAACGATGCCGCTGGTGTGGGCAACGGTGGCCGAGTTCTCTGAGATGGCCCGGGCGATGCCGAAATCCATGACCTTGACCTGACCAGAATCGGTGATCATCACGTTGGCCGACTTGATGTCGCGGTGAACGATGCCAGCACGGTGTGAGAATTCGAGCGCGGTGAGCACGCCGGTCTCGAAGTCGATGGTCTCTTGAAGGGTTAGGCGACGTTCGTGAAGAAGGTCTCGAAGCAGTTTGCCCTTGACATACTCCATGACGATGAACGGGTGACGGTTGGTGACCCCGTTCGAATCAACGGTTACGTCTTCGCCGGCGTCATAAACGCGAACGATGGTTGGGTGAGCCATGCGTGCCGAGGCCTGTGCCTCTTGACGAAAGCGAGCCTCAAAGTTCGGGTCGTTGGCAAGGTCTGCCTTGAGTAGCTTGATTGCAACGGTGCGGCCGAGTCGGGTGTCGACACCCTCATAGACATCTGCCATGCCGCCTCGACCGATGAGGTTTCCTACCTCATAGCGGCCTGCAATTACGCGCTGGTTAGATGACACCGATTGCTCTTCTTTCGTTTGACTGCCGGTCTTATAAACCGGTTTCTCAGTCTACTTATCGAGTCTGAGATTTTGCTTATGAATTACTGGGTTGGCTCAGGCGTCGGGGTGGCCGACGTGCCCTGCGGCACATAGTAGAAGACATTGATGTTTGAGCCGGCCGGCATGTTGCCCATCGGGGAAGCGTCATAGACCGTCATCGACTTAGGGTCATCCACCGGAACGCTGTCTCCGGCGACCGCCTTCACGACCAGACCCTTGGCGGTGAGCTGAGTCAAGACATCGGCGATCGGTTTACCTTGGATGTCGGTCAGCAGCACGGTCACCGGCGCCGGAACGCTTGGGCTTTCGGAGCTCGAGCTATAAGACTGCGATGGCGTGACCGTCACGGTCGGGCTCGGCACCGGAGTCATCGAACCGATGATGATCGCGATCACGACCGAGATGGCGGTTAGACCGAGCACCACGATCACGGCAACCCAAGGCCAAACAATCGGCTGCGTTGGCTGCGGCGCGGTGTCGGTCAGGGTGGCAATTTCGGTGGTGCGATCGGTGACCTGTTTGATCTGCTCTATGAGCTCGGTTGCCGCTTGAGACCTAGGCGCTGTCGGCAGCAATGCCTCGGCGCGCTGAGCCAAAATCAACGCGTTCTCTGGGCGACCACTCGGCTTCTTAGCCAGGCATGACATGACCAGTTTGCGAACGCGCTCATCGAGCTCAGCCGGCAGAGCCGGGGGCATGTCGTTGATCTGCGCCATCGCGATGATCATTTGTGAATCGCCACTGAATGGGCGCTTGCCGGCAAGGCACTCATAGGCGACGATGCCGAGCGAATAGATGTCGGTCGAAGGTGTCGCAGGCTTTCCGGTGGCTTGTTCGGGCGACAGGTATTGAACCGTCCCCATCACTTGGCCGGTGGCGGTCAGGCCAACCTGATCGGCAACGCGGGCGATTCCGAAGTCGGTGATTTTGACCCGGCCCTCGGGGGTGATTAGAAGGTTTCCGGGTTTGATGTCGCGGTGCACCAGGCCGGCCTCGTGCGCGGCATAAAGAGCACGTGCGGTTTGGGCAACGATATCCATGACCTTGGTTTCAGGCAAAATCTTGTCACGTTCAAGGATGCGCGCGAGCGAGTCGCCGGGCACATATTCCATGACCAAGAAGGCCCAACCCGAATCCTCGCCATAGTCGAAGACGTTGGCAATGCCTTCGTGGTTGACCATCGCCGCGTGCTTGGCCTCGATCCGGAAGCGTTCGATGAAGCTAGGGTCGCCCATGTATTCTTGCTTCAAAATTTTGATGGCCACCTGGCGCAGGATGACCTCATCCTGGGCTAGCCAAACCTCACCCATGCCACCAATCGCGATGCGGCTGATGAGCTTATATCGGCCGCCGAAAAGCTGATCTACCTCTGGCTTCACTTGTGCAACACCGCCTCCATGACCTTGCGTGCAATCGGGGCCGCGAGCGAGTTTCCGCGCCCGGCTTGGCCCATTCCTCCACCGTTGGCGACAACCACGGCCACGGCAACCTGAGGGTTGTCGGCCGGTGCGAAGCCGGTGAACCAAAGCGTGTATGGCTCGCCCTGACCGTTTTGCGCGGTTCCGGTTTTGCCGGCAACCTTGATGCCCTTGATCTGGCCGTTTGAGCTAACGCCGCGTGCAACCGCGCCAATCATCATGTCTCGCACCTTAGCCGCGGTGTCAGAACTCATCACCGTGCCAAGCTCGCTTGGGCTCGGGGTGCTTAGCGCGGCAAGGTTTGAAGAAAGCACGGTTCTCACGAGGTTCGGCTTCATCATCAGGCCGCCGTTGGCAACCGCAGCCGACATCATCGCCACCTGCATCACGGTCACGCGGTCGTCGAACTGACCGAATGCCGAGAGGCCGGTCTGGGCGTCATCCATGTTTGATGGATACACGCTCGGGGTGATCGAAAGCGGAACCTTGATCGATTTGCCGAAGCCAAACTTCTCGGCCTGTGCGCGAATCGCATCTTGACCAACGAGGATGCCCAGCTGGGCCATCGGCACGTTGCAAGAAAAGCGCAGCGCATCGGCAATTGAAACGGTTGCCTTGCCACCGCACTTGCCTTCACCCGAGTTTTGAACGTAGGTGTTGGTGCCTGGCAGCTTGAATTTGAGGGGATTCGGCAGCACGCTATCCGGGGTGAATTTGCCACTCTCGATTGCCGCGGTGGCCACCAAGATCTTAAACACGGAGCCAGGAGCATAGAGCTCGGTGGTGGCACGGTTTTTCAGCGGCTCGTCCTTTGAGTTGAGCATCGCGTTGTAGTTCTTGGTTGACTCGACACCGTTGTGCACGGCGAGAAGGTTGGCATCGAAGCCAGGCTTTGAAACCAGGGCAAGGATGTTGCCGGTCTTCGGCTCAATCGCGACCACGGCGCCGGTCAGGTTGCCGAGCCCATCCCAGGCGGCCTTCTGAACCGCCGGGTCAATCGTTAGTTCAACCGAGGCTCCGGTCACCGGGTTGCCAGAGAACAGCGCGCTGATCTGCTCAAAGAACTGCGCCGAGTTTTGCCCGGTCAAGTATGAGTTCATCGCCGACTCTAGACCGGTCGCGCCTTGATAGTTCGAGAAGAAGCCGGTCACACCTGAATACATCGGGTCTGAATAAGTGCGGATGTAGTGATAGACGTCATCCGAGGGCTTTGAATAGGCGATCGGTTGGCCGTCGATCAGCAGCGAACCGCGCTGCTTCTTATATGCGTCATAAACCGAACGCACGTTGCGCTGGTCTTGAGACAGAGATTCGGCCGAGATCACCTGGATTGAGGTGGTCGCGACAAACAGGGTCAGGAACATCATGAACAGCACGATGCTCACTCTGCGGAGTTCTTTGTTCACACCGCCCCAATCACTTTTTGGCCGCTGCTCATCGAATCAGAGATTCGAAGCAGCACACCGATGATGATCCAGTTTGCGATCAATGACGAACCACCGGCGGCCAGCAGCGGAGTCGTCAGACCGGTTAGCGGAACCACTCGGGTCACACCGCCCATGACGATAAACAGCTGAAGCGCAATCACGAACGACAAACCGACGGCGAGCAATTTTGAGAAGTCATCGTTGTGCATGAAGGCAATGCGAACGCCGCGGGCAACCAGCAGCAGATATAGAGCAAGGATGGCGAACATGCCGACCAGACCGAGCTCTTCACCGAGCGAGGCGATGATGAAGTCGCTCTCGGCGAGAGGAACCAGGTGCGGCAGACCGCCACCGAGACCCGCGCCCAACAGGTTGCCGTGAGCCAGGCCAAAGATGCCCTGCACGAGCTGATAGCTGCCGCCGACGGCGTCGTAGTGCGCTTGGTCAAACGGGTTGAGCCAGGCGTCGAAGCGGCGGGTGACATAGTCTGCGACTCGGCTGGCAACCAGGGCTCCCGAGAAGAACATGGTCAAACCGACCACCACATAGATCGAACGACCGGTGGCCACATAGATCATCACGATGAAGAGACCGAAATAGAGCAGCGAGGTGCCTAGGTCGTGCTGCATGACCAATACCAGAAGGCTGGCGACCCAGATCGAGATGATCGGGCCGAGTTCGCGGGCTCTCGGGATGCGCACGCCAAACACCTTGCGGCCGACAATTGCGAGCGAATCACGACGGGTCACCAGGTATCCCGCGAAGAACACGGTCAAGGCAATCTTGGCGAGCTCACCGGGCTGGAAGGTCAGTGGGCCAATGCCAATCCAGAGCCGAGCACCGTTGATGCTCTTGCCGATGATCGGCAGCATCGGCGAAAGCAACAGGCCAACACCGATGAACATTGACACGTATACATAGCGGCGCAAGAACAGGTGGCTCGGCACAAAGATCACCACGATTGCGGCCAACGCAATCGCGATGCAGGTCCAGGCAATTTGCTTGCCGGCAAACAGCTGGGTTCCATTCACGGCAACGGTGTGCAGGTCTAGGCGATAGATCTCGGCGATGCCAAGACCGTTCAAAACCACGCCGATTGGCAGAATCAGCGAGTCGGCTTCGCTGGCCCGAATTCGCAACACCATGTGAATCGCGACCACCGCGAGCGTGAATGGCAAGAAATAGAGCCAGAAATCTGATCGCAGCACCTGAAGCACCGAAAGCTGAATCTGTGCAAGTTCGAACGCAAATAGACCCATCGCGAAAACCAGCAACCAGGCTTCGATGTTTCGGTTTCGCGGAATCACTCGAATGATTTTTGGCAGCGAGATTGAATCGGTCAGGTTAGTGAAGGTCATTTCTTCACCACCATTTTGGTCAGTTCACCAAGGATGCGATCGGCATCCTTGAGGTTAGTGGCCGTGATCGAGCGTGAGACCAGGTAGCGCTGATATTCGGGCAGGTCACTGATTGCCAAACCGGTGGTTTGATAGACAACCGAAAACTTGAATGGGCCGAGCGACTCTTTGATGCCCTTATAGATGGTCACGTATCCGTCGTGTTCGGCAACGTAGTAGCGGTTTTGACTCCAGTTATAGACGCCGAGCACGGCGGCGAGCACCGCGGCAAAAATCAGAATCACGGTTGCCAGCTGGCGAATGTAGCGCCAGCGAATCTTGCTGCGCGTCTCGAGCAAGATCTTCTCGAGGTATTCGTCTGACTCAGGAACATAGTCGGTTGGGTCTTCGGTGCGGCGCAGGATGATGTCAGGCAGATTGAGCGGGTTAAGAATCTTGAGAATTCTTCTGCCCTTGCGGTCATCGATGACCACGTCGTTTGCGCCAGAACCAACGAAGCGCGCCGATGGAACGAACTCGGTCTGGGTTCTTGGGTTGACGATGTCGACGACAACCACGGTGACATTGTCGGGTGCGCCAAATTCGAGGGCCTCGCCAACCAGCAGTTCGGTGGCTTCATCCGAGTCAATCTTCGAAAGCATCAGGCGATCCATGACGCTCTCTGGAACAACGCCGGAAAGGCCGTCAGAGCACATCATCCAGCGGTCGCCAGGCAAGACGTCATAGGTCTCGATGTCGATCTCTGGGAACTCTTCCATGTCGCCAAGCACGCGCATCAGAACGCTGCGGCGAGGGTGAACCAGGGCCTCTTCGGCGGTGATTCGACCGGTGTCGACCAAGCGCTGCACGAAGGTGTGGTCTGAGGTGATCTGCTTCACTTCGCCGTTGCGGGCACGATAAATTCTCGAGTCGCCGATGTGGGCGATGGTGGCCTTATCGCCTACCACGATCATGCCCGAGAAGGTGGTGCCCATTCCCGAGAGCTCTGGGTGCTCTTTGCAGGCATCGCGAAGCACGTGGTTTGCCTGCCAGATGGTGTCTTTGAGAATTTCTCCGGCCTTTTCGGGGGAGTCATAGATGGCATCGGCCTGGGCAACACGCTGTGCGACAAGTGCAGAAGCGATGTCACCTCCGGCGTGACCACCCATGCCGTCGGCAACGAAGAACAGGTTGAAACCGGCATAGCCCGAGTCTTGGTTGCTCGAACGCACGCGCCCGATATCCGAGGCGGCATAGCTGATGGTCTTGATTGCCATTTTTGGCTAGCTTCGAAGCTCGAAGACGGTCTTGCCGACCCGAACCGGAGTGTTGAGTTTGACCACTGCGGGGGTGCCAACTCGGCTGCCATCAAGGTAGGTTCCGTTGGTTGAGTTGAGGTCTTGAATCAGCCAGTCGTTGTTGATCAGAATCAACTTGGCGTGATGAGTCGAGGCATACTCGTCGTCAACAATCAGGTCTGAGTCTGGGCTGCGACCGATGGTGATTTCGCGACGTTCAAGACGAACCATTTGACCGGTCTTATCACCTTCGATGATGACCAACTTGGTTGCCGTGCTGCCAGTTGGTTCACTGACCAAGCTTGGGGTCGAGCCGAAAGGCGCAGAGTTTCCGACCGGGGCCGAAACCACCTCTGGTGCGTTGGCGGCCGCAACGCGGCTGACCACTTTTTGACCGAAGAGGTCAGCGCGAATCACCGAGATGATGCTGAAGACGAAGATCCAGAGCACTGCCACGAAACCGAGGCGAACGATGAAAAGCGCTAACTCACTCACTGATGGTTCTCGCAATCACTCTGAAAGTGAAGTCGCTGCGGCCGGCCTGGATCAGTGTGTTGTCTGAAATTGCAACCTCATCGATCTTCTTGCCATTTACCAAGGTGCCATTGGTGCTGCGAAGGTCGCGAACGGCCGCGCTCTTGCCATCCCAGATAATCTCGAAGTGTTTGCGGCTCAGCCCGTTGTCGTCGATTTGGATGTCGGCGCTCGCATCGCGGCCAACCGAGGTGTGTGCCTTGTTGAGCAAGAATCGCTTGCCGGCAACATCGAGGGTTGGCATCCACTCGACCTTGGTGTTCTGGCTGGCCGACTGCACGGCAACCTGCCCGAGGTTCAGAGTCTGGTCTTCGACCAACTTGATTGACAGGGCGGCGCCAAACTGGAAACCTTGCTTGATCGCGTGACGGTTGGTTAGCTCGGTCAGTTCGCTGATCAGCGAGTCGCCGAGTGTCGCCATGCGGTTGAAATCAGGGGTAGCCAAGCGCACACTGAAAGTGTTTGGGGCAAGGATTCGGTCGCGGCTGAGAATGCTCGCCTTGAGGTCCATTTCGGCACGGATGGCCGAGGCAATTTCGACAGGCTGAATTTCAGATTTGAAGGTCTTGCTGAAGGCGCCATTAACCACGCGCTCCAAGCCCTTCTCGAAGTTCTCTAAAAAGCCCAATTTGTCCTTTTCCTGTTTCCCAGCCTTAGTTTATCTGCGCTAACCGACAACTGGGGTTAGCTTCACCGCATCCCTGAGAGAACACTGGCAAGACACCCAGAGCATCCTGAAATTGGCCACCTGACGATTTTCGCTTCTTTACATTGAATCTTGGATCCGCAATCCAACGAAAGGAAACACCAATGGAAAAGAAGACTCTCAAGCTGACTGCAGTTGCAGCCGGCGCAGTGGTCCTAGCCGGGGCTGCGTTTGCAGCTCCATCTTTTGCATCTGCTAAGCACCACTCGTTCAAGGCAGCGGCATCATCGTCGACCGGCACCACTGGAACCACCGGAACCACCGGCACAACCGGAACCACCTCAACTCCACCGACCTTCGGTGGCAAGTCTGACGACGACCACAAGGGTGGCCCATTCGGCGGCCAGTTCAAGGGCGTCGAAGCAACCTTGCCAGCCACCATCACCGGCGTGCCAAGCACCGTTACCGACCCTGAGGCTGCCGAGCACAGCGCGATTTTCTTCGCCTATGAATACACCGGCACCGCACCAACCACTCAGCCAACCACCGGCGGGCACCCAGCTCGCTTCGAAGTGACCACTCTAGCCAACGGCACCGCCACCGGAACCCTCGGATTCCTCGCACCTAAGACCGCCGGCACCTACACCGTTGCGGTTTATAACTCGAAGACCTCGACCACCCCGGTGATCGTGACCATCGTGGTTGACGCTGCCGGCAAGGCAACCGCAACCGCTTCTGGCGACCTAACCGCAACCTACGACGCAACCCTGAAGGCTCCGGCTTTCGGTGGCCCAGCAGGCGGCCCTGGTTTCGGCCACGGACCTAAGGGTGGCCACGGTCACGGCGACAACGACGGCGACGCACCTAAGGGTGGCGCTGGTTGGACCCCTTCAACCACCGCAACCCCAGCACCGACCAACGGCTAGTCTCTCTAAGCCGTTCAGTTAAAAAAGAACTCCCTCCCGGAATTGAGTCACCGGGAGGGAGTTCTTTTTGTCTAACTTAGTTTTGCTTGTATACCTTGATGCCCACGCCAGCCTTGCGCGCCTTGGCCTTGTTGACCACGACGTTAACCGCGGTCACCTGAAGGTTCGGGTTCGCCTTGATGGCTAGGTCACAGACCTGGGTCGCGGTTGCCAAAGCTGCCGACTTGGCTGCTGCTGTTCCGTTTGCTGCATAGGCAACACACTGAACTGCGGTGTTCGCCATGTTGGCATATGCTGCCTGACGAACCTGGTCGGCAACGGTGGTGTTTACCTTTGAGGTGCCCGCTGCGATCGAGATGTCACGAACCGGAACGGCGGCAACATCAACCGGGGCAACATACTTGATGCCATTGATGATGGTGATGGTTCCGCTGTCGAAGTTCAGGGTTAGGTCGGCTGAACCGGTCTGACCAGCTGGAACAGGGATGGTGACGGCGCCGTTTGAACCAACGGTCACGGTAACCGGCTTGCCACCAACGGTCACTGACTTTAGGCCGGTGAACGAGTCATCCTTGAGTGAGATCTGACCGCCATTGGTAGTCAGCGACTTGCTCAAGTTCGGAACCTGCTTCACCAAAGGTGCCTGCCAAACCGGAGCCGGTGCAGCAGGAGCAGAGTTTGATGAGCTCGAGTTGCTGTTCGAAGAAGAACTGCTGTTCGAGTTTGAGTTGCTGTTTGAGTTTGAGTTGCTGTTTGAGTTCGAGTTTGAATTGCTGTTCGAGTTGCTCTGGCTAGAGCCGCTTCCATCTGCCGGAACTGATGCGCTGATAGTCCAAACACCATTGTCAAATTCAAACCAGGCCAGGTACTTGCCTGTGAATGGCGATGCAACTGCGGCTGTGGTGTACAAACCAGATCCAACCGAGCCAGCAACGTTAAGCGTTGCAGGAAGGGTTAGCGGATTCGCACTCAACAGGTTGCTAGGTGTCATCGAAGCGCTGCTTAGTGGGGTGATGGTCAAATTCTTACAGGTGCTCGGTGGGAAGGTTGCCGGTGAGCCTAGATAGTTTCCCGATGAAGCGTTAATTGCACCGTCGCAAAGCATCCAGCGCTTGGTCAATGCTTGACTCGCACCAGTCCAGGTTGCAAGTGATGCCGTGGCGACACCGTTGCTGATCGTCGGGCTGCCAGGCGCTACAGTCACGGTTCCGCCAACGCTTCCGCTTCCGCCTCCGCCTCCGCTGCCTCCGCTAGGACCGCTACTGCTGAGCATGGTTAGGCTGTGTGCGCTAGCGAAGCCGTTGTCACCAGTTTCGACATAAACCAAGAATAGGTTCGCGAAAGTTACCGGGGCGAAAGAGCCAGCGGTGTAAACGTAATAGGTGCCGTTGCTATCCAGGGTGGTCCCCGAAGCGTAAGAGCCAGTGGTCGCCGCGCTGTAGAGCCTCTGGCAACCGGAAGGTTCGCTGTATGGCAGAGTCATGCTGTTGTCAGGGTTCAAGGAAGAGCCACAGATCTCCCAGCGGACCACCTTATTGGTCGGAGCCACAGACCAGACTGCAGGTGTGGCGGTCACGATTCCGTTGACGCTGTTGAGAATCGGACCAGATGTCATCGCGGTGGCCGCCTCTGCCGAAGTGGCAGAAACCAGGCTTCCGCCGGCAGCAAGCAAAATTGCCGCGGCAACGGATACAAGTTTTTTAAGTGAGTTTGAACTAGTCATAAAGACTAGGAAACAATATCCGGATTCATGCCCGGTCTAGGAATGGGGTTACCCCCAGATGAAAAAGACTGTTTAGCCGACCTGTTCGGCGTGACGCTTGCCGCGGGTGTGAGTCGGCTTGTGCTCAGAGTGAGTCGGGTCTGCATAGCAGGTGTCACAGAGCAGCACTAGGTCTTTGCAACCCACATTCGCGCAGTTGCGGAAAGAGTTGGTTGGGCCGCCACAGTTTTCACACTCGCCGATGACCTTGGCCTCGTCGCTGAAGTCTTGAACCATGCGGTCGTCAAAGATATAGAGCGAACCCTCCCAGAGGCCCTTGTCTTTAAAGGTCTCGCCATAGCGAACGATGCCGCCGTCGATTTGATAGACCTCTTTGAAGCCGCGCTTGATCATCACGGCCGAAAGAATCTCGCAGCGGATTCCGCCGGTGCAATAGGTGACGATTGGCTTGTCTTTGATGTGGTCATACTTGCCAGATTCGAGCTCGGCAATGAAGTCGTGTGAGGTCTCAACGTCTGGCACGATGGCGTTCTTGAACTTGCCAATCTTGGCCTCGAAAGCGTTGCGGCCATCGAAGAAGACAACCTCGTCGCCGCGCTCTTCAACCAGCTTGTTCACCTGGGCAGGCTTCAGGTGCTTGCCGCCGTTGGTGACGCCCGACTTGTCGACCTTGACCTCTTCTGGTGCGCGGAAGGCGACCAGCTCTGGGCGGTTCTTGACCGATAGGCGAGGGAAGTCGTTGCCGGTGCCGTCAGACCACTTGAAATCGATCTTGCCAAAGCCCGGGTATTCGCGGGTCTGACGCACATACTTCTTTAGCGCCGACATGTCGCCACCGAGGGTGCCGTTGATGCCGTGCTCAGAAACGATGATGCGACCCTTCAGGCCGAGCGACTCGCACAGGGTCTTCTGCCAAAGCTTTAGGGCAATCGGGTCAGCCACCGGCGCGAAGCCGTAATACAAGATGATTTTTTGAAGTTCCACAATCTCATTCTAAACCCGCAACCTTTTGGGGCTTAGGGGAGATTTAGGATGTAGGAATGAGCATGAAGCCAGGCATCGACGCCAACGATCTCAACCCAAACATTCGTCCCCAGGATGATCTCTTTCAGCACGTGAACGGCAAGTGGTTCGCCGAGGTGCAAATTCCAGAAGACAAGGCCATTTATGGCGCGTTTGCGATGCTCGCCGATGACGCCGAGGCCGCGGTTCGCGAGGTGCTTGAAGAAGCAGCCGCCAACCCACTGCCGGGCGTGAGCCAGCAGATCGGTGACCTCTATGCATCTTTCTTGGATGAAGACCGCGCAAACGAACTCGGGGCCGCCCCGATCGCAGCCGACCTTAAGTTGATTGAGCAGGTTCGCCAGATCGATGACGCCACCCACCTGCTCGGCACCTATGAGCACCTCGGGCTATCCGGGCTGTTTGGCATCTGGGTCGACAACGACGAGGGAAACCCCGACCGCTACATCATGAACCTTGCCCAGGGCGGCTTGGGTCTGCCAGACGAGGCCTATTACCGCGAAGAAAAGCACGCCGAAATTCGCGACGCATACGTGCCTCACATCGCGCAGATGCTGACCTTGGCCGGCTGGGATGCCGACGAGGCGCTCGCCGGGGCGAACAAGATCATGCACTTCGAGACCGAGCTGGCAAAAATCCACTGGGATAACGTTGCCACTCGCGACGCAGACAAGACCTATAACCTGACCGCGCGAGCACACCTCGACGCGCTGACCCCGACCTTCGACTGGAACATCTGGTTGCAGGGTGCCAAGTTCGAGCCAAAGGTGCTCGAAGAGCTGAACGTTTGCATGCCTAGCTTCTTCGAGGGCCTCGCAGCGCTTTGGAACAACGACCACCTCGAGACCATAAAGCTCTGGTTGGCGTGGCAGGTTATTCGTTCAACTTCGAGCCTGCTCAGTGACGCCTTCGTCAACGAGCGATTCGACTTCTATGGCACGAAGCTCACCGGTGCGCCGATGAACCGCGCTCGCTGGAAGCGCGCCGTCTCGCTGGTCGAGGGTTCTTTGGGCGAGGCCATCGGCAAGATCTATGTCGACAAATATTTCCCTGCCGAGGCGAAGACCCGCATGGATGAGTTGGTCAACTATCTGATCGAGGCCTATCGCGACAGCATCAAGAACCTCGAGTGGATGACCGAAGAGACCAAGGTCAAGGCACTCACCAAGCTCGACAAGTTCACCCCCAAGATCGGATTCCCGGTTAAGTGGAAGGACTATAGCTCGATCGAGATTCGCCGCGACGACCTGGTTGGCAATGTGCGCCGAGTCGCAGCCTGGGGTGCTGCCAAGGAGCTGGCCAAGATCGGCAGCCCAATTGATCGCGACGAGTGGTTCATGACCCCGCAGACCGTGAACGCTTATTACAACCCTGGTTTCAACGAAATCGTGTTTCCGGCGGCAATTCTTCAGCCACCGTTCTTCTCACTGTCAACCGACGATGCCGTTAACTTTGGTGCAATCGGCGGCGTGATCGGTCACGAGATTGGCCACGGTTTCGACGATCAGGGCAGCAAGTATGACGGCGACGGAAAGCTCGAGTCTTGGTGGTCGGATGCCGACCGCGAGGCCTTCGAAAACCTCACCGGCGCCCTAATCGGGCAATATAACGAGCTCTCGCCATCTCAGCTCTCGGATGAGCACAAGGTCAATGGCGAGCTGACCATCGGCGAAAACATCGGTGACCTTGGTGGCCTGGGCATCGCCTTCAAGGCATACGAGATGATGCTCGGTGACCGCGAGGATGTGGTGGTTGACGGCCTAACCGGGCGTCAGCGTCTGTTCTTGAGCTGGGCTCAGGCCTGGCGCACCAAGGGTCGCGACGAGATGGTTATTCAGCGCCTGGCAACCGACCCGCACTCACCACCTGAGTTCCGTTGCAACCAGATCGTGCGCAACATCGATGCCTTCTATGAGGCCTTCGATGTGAAGCCTGGTGACAAGCTCTGGCTTGACCCTGAGTTGCGAGTGAAGATCTGGTAGTTCGATGAACCTTTGGCTTCGCCTCTTGTATGAGCTGATTAGCTGGCGCTTTCGTTCAAAGCTGCACTGGTCTGATGTCGCTAAGCGCAGTTTCAGGGTCTGGCCGAGCGACCTCGACATCTTCAGACACATGAACAATGGCAAGTTTCCGGTGCTTTTCGATCTGAGTCGCTATGACCTTGCGCTTCGCTCGGGCACCTGGAAACACTGGAAGAACCTTGGCTGGTATCCGGTTGTGGTCGCCGAGACCATCACCTTCCGCAAATCACTGATGCCCTGGCAGAAATTCGACATGGAGTCGAAGGTGATTGGCTGGGATGACCAGGCCTTCTATTTCGACCAGCGAATGGTGGTCGACGGTGAGATTTATACGCAGGGAATCGTGCGCATTCGCTTTTTGAAGAAATCGCGAGGAATAGTCACACCCGCCGAAGTGCTCGAAGTCACCCATGACTGGTTTGGCCCAGAGCCAGTATTGCCAGAGTGGGTGAAGCGTTGGGCTGCGGATTCGGCCTTGCCTAAGGGCAGGGAGCCGGCTCCGAGTCAGTGGTAGCCACCGCGGCCAACTTTCAGGATTTACATCTGCCACGCAGGTAGTTCTCAGGAAACTCCCAAGTTCGTTGGCCAGACTGAAGTCATGACTAACCAGGTAACTTTCGTGAAGCCAACGAGCAAAGTTCGTTTGGGCTACAAGAAATTCCTGCGCCTCAAGCGTGCACAGGATGTAATCGAGGCAATCGCCTGGGCCTCAGTGCTCGCCGTTGCCGTTATGTTCCTCGTCGATGGTGGCCTAAAGGGCGTGCACGACGTGCCTAGTGCTCTGAACGCAGTCAGCCGTTTGACCGCATTGGTCGGCACCGATCTGCTTCTGATTCACATGCTTTTGATTGCTCGTGTGCCTTGGATCGACAAGTTCTATGGCCACGACCGTGCCACCCTCGCCCACAAGAAGCTCGGCAAGCCGGTGCTCTACCTCGTGGTCGCACACTTCCTTGCATCATTGGTGAGCTATGCAATCACCGATGGCAAAAACCTTGTTGACGAAATGGTCAACCTATTCTTCAACGTGCCAGACATGAAGACCGCAACCCTCGGTCTATTCCTGATGATCGCCGTAGTGGTCACCTCGCTCAACTTCGCTCGCCGCAAGATGAGCTATGAGGCCTGGTACATCGTGCACATCATGTCTTATATCGCGGTTCTAGCCGCGGTTCCTCACCAGTTCTCAACCGGCAGCGACATCCATGGCAAGCCGGTTCAGACCGTGTTCTGGGTGACCCTATATCTATTCGTGGTTTTCAACCTCGCCTGGTATCGCGTGCTTTCACCACTGCTTCGCCACTTCGTGGTTGGCCTAAAGGTTCAGTCGGTGGTTCCTGCCTCAAGCGACAGCTCATCGATCTATCTCTCGGGCAAGAACGTTGCCAAGCTGGGTGGCAAGGCCGGGCAGTTCTACATGCTGCGCGTGCTAACCCCGACCCAGTGGTGGCGCCCTCACCCATTCTCGATCTCGGCTGCGCCGAACTCACGCTTCGTTCGATTCACCATCGGTCGTCGCGGTGACGACACCGGAATGCTTCAGCACATCAAGCCGGGCACCCCGGTGTTGCTTGAAGGCCCATACGGTGTCTTCACCGAAGAGCGTCGCACCAAGGAGAAGGTCGTCCTGATCGCCTCGGGCATCGGAATTCCACCGATTCGCTCGCTCGCCGAATCAATCGCGGCCCGCCCTGGCGACGTCACCGTGATCTATCGCCTGCGCAATCGCAACGATGCAGCCCTGCTCGAAGAGATTCAGGTGCTCTGCCGTCACCGCGGTTTCAAGCTAGAAATCATGGATGGCCCTCGCGCCAACCACTCGTCTTGGATGAACGCGGACGGCACCGGTCGTTCAGACCAGGTTCGCCTCGCCGATATCGCACCAAAGATTGTCGACTCGGATGTCTACATCTGCGGCCCTACCGGCTGGACTCACTCGGTTGAAAAGAGTGTTCTTCGTGCCGGCACCCCGACCAACCAAATTCACGCAGAGGAGTTTGCCTGGTGAGAAAAGGTACTAAGTCATTCCTGAGCATCGTTTCGCTCGGTCTAGTTGCCGCCGGTTATCAGGCCGGAAACTCGGCTCAGCTGAACACTGGCTTCTCGGCCGCCGCCTCGCCAATCACCAGCGGTGCCGGAACCGGCGTCGCGGGCACGACTCCGATCGCGGCCGGCACCTCGGCTGGTTCGGAGACCCTAAACACCGCTACGCCTAGCACTTCGGCTTCGGCCACCACCTCGGCTTCGGCGACCCCGACCGCCACCAAGTCAGCTGCCACCAAACCGACAACCACAAAGACCACCAAGACCTCAACGCCTGCGGCTGCATCCTCGCCTAAGGCCACCACCGCGGCTCCGGCCGCGGCGGCGACCACGCCTGCACCGGCCGCTCCGGCTGCCTCCGCGGCGGTCACCAAGAACGGTTCGGCCATCAGCTATCGTTATGGCACCGTCCAGGTCTCGGTCACCAAGGCCAACGGCAAGATCACCGCTGTCAACCTCTTGCAGGCTGGCGCAAGCGGTGGCCGCCAGGGCGCATTCCCATACTTGGTTCAATATGCGGTTCAGGCCAATGGCTCGAGTTTTGGCAACCTAGGTGGCGCAACCTTCACCACCGACGCATTCAAGCAATCCCTGGAGTCAGCACTTGCAAAGTTCTAATCAGCAGGCAAATAGCCCTTACACAAATGCCGTGCTGCCAAGCAAGCGCAAGTGGAAGCTCGGGGCTACCGTTTTCAGCCTGCTCAGCATCGCCGGCGGTTTGTTGGTCAACAACCACCTAAACCCTGCGACCACAACCTCGACCATCAGCGTCGGAACCAAAACCGGTGGCACCACCAAGCCGAACAAAACGGTGGTCAGCGACGCCGTGCCATACCAGTTCGGCACCATCCAACTTTCGGTCACTCGCAAGGCCGGCAAGATTTCGGCCATCGACATCGGTCAGTCATCGGCTAGCAACGGCCGTGACCAGGCATTTCCATACTTGGTTCAATATGCAATCAAGGCTCAGGGAACCAACTTCAGCAACCTAGGTGGAGCCACCTACACCACCGACGCGTTCAAGACCGCTTTGACCAGCGCGATCAAAAAGCTCGGCTAATGTCTTCGCCGATTCACGACCCGAAGCCTTTCGAACACATCGAACTGGCTATGGGAACCGGCTTCAGTTTTCACGGTCGAAGCCCGCTGAGCGACAGCGACACCTCATATGTTTTGAACCAGGCCTGCGCGATTTTGCACGAGGCCGATCTGATCTTCAGCCTCTATAAGCCAGAGTCGCCACTGTCGAGACTGGCTCGCGGCGAGACCTCGGTTGCCGAGTGCCCACCGGTGGTCGATGAAATCTGGCAAGCCTGTGAAGCTTGGGAGAAAGCCACGGATGGTTGGTTCAGCGCCTTCACCGCAGAGCACACCTTCGACCCATCCGGGCTAGTCAAGACCTGGGCTGCTCAGCGAGCCGCCGAGTATGTGCTCGAGCGTGGAATCACCGACTTCACCTTCAACGCCGGTGGCGACATCATGATCGCCGACGGTGTGACCGAGGCCGTTGACTGGCGAATGGGAATCAGCAAGCCGATTTCGATTGCCTCACCGGATGCCGGAGTCTTAACCGTCGTCGATCTCTTCCGCACTCCGTTTCGTGCGATGGCAACCAGTGGTTCGGCTGAGCGCGGTGCTCACATCTGGAACCCAAAGGCGCCTGGCAAAGAACCGGCCAACGATTTCGTGCAGGTCAGCGTGATTGCGCGCGATCTCGTCACCGCCGACGTTTGGGCAACCGCCGCATTTGCCGAAGGCGAGAGAGCCATCGAGCACCTAAATCGCATCGATGATGTTGAGGCGCTGTTCGTCTATCAAGACGGAAACCTAGCCGCCACCAACGGCTTCATTAATCTGTTTGCCAAGTAGTTCGCGTGGGTTCAGAAACCGCTAACCAAGTTTTCATATGGTGAACCCATGAAGCAGCGAGTCGTGATTGTCACCGAGTCGTTTTTGCCTTCGCTAAACGGCGTGACCAACTCGGTGTTGCGAGTTTTAGACACCCTCGCCGAGCAGGGTCACGAGGCGCTCATCATCGCGCCAACTTCACCGGTGGATGAATACAACGGCTTCGCGGTCATTCGCACCAAGCATTTTCACTTCAAGCAGTTTCCGGTGGCACTGCCGCTAATGGCCATGAAGAAGATTTTTCGCGAGTTCAAACCCGACGTGATTCATGTCGCGGCCCCGTTTGCGCTCGGGCGTCAGGCGCTGAGAGTGGCTAAAAACCTTGAAATCCCGGCAATCGCGATCTATCAAACCGACATCTCGGGATACCTGCAGCGCTATAACCTCGAGCTTCTAAAACCGGCCGTGGATGAGTTCGTGGCCAGCATCCACCGTCACGCCTCAATCACGCTGGCGCCAACCCCCGAGACCGCGGCAAACCTGAGCGCACTCAATGCCGGCAAGGTCGGGGTCTGGGGCAGAGGCATCGACCTCAACGCCTATGACCCGGCTCGCAAGCAGACCCTCGAGGTCGAGTCGCTTCGGGCCAAGTATGTGCGCCCCGGCAACCTGCTGGTCGGTTTCGTCGGTCGATTGGCCGCCGAGAAACAGGTCGAGCGCATGGCCGAGCTGTTTGGCATTCAGGGCATCGACTTTTTGATCGTCGGCGATGGGCCAGAGCGGGCAAATCTCGAGGCTAGGTTCGCCGGCCGCCCCGTGACCTTTGCCGGCCGACTCGAGGGTGATGCGCTAGCGAATGCATATGCGGCCCTAGACATTTTCGTTCACTTCGGCACCGAGGAGACCTTCGGGCAGACCATCCAAGAGGCGCAGGCGAGCCAATTGCCGGTTATTGCCCCGGCTCGCGGAGGCCCGATTCACCTGATCGAAAACGGGGTCACCGGGTTTCTGGTTGACCCGGATGAGCCAAGGCCATATCGTGAGCGCGTGATTGAGCTCTTGGGTGACGACGTGCTTCGTCGCCGAATCGCAAAGCAGGCGCGCGAATCGGTGCTGGGTCGAACCTGGCAGCGCAATAACGACAAGTTGCTCGAGCACTATGCCACCGCAATCTCTGAGCAGAAAGCCCGAAAGGCGTGAACTGGTTAGACGCTCAGACCATCATCAATAACCTGGGTGGACTGGCGGTTTTTGGTGTCGCGCTAATCATCTTTTTCGAAACGGCGACAATCCTCGGTTCATTCATGCCGGGTGATTCTCTGCTCTTCATTCTTGGTCTAGCGCTGGGCACCTGGCTCACGGGGTTTCCGTTTGCGATTGCCCTGGCCATCGTGACGGTTGCTGCAATCGCCGGCTCTCAGGTCGGTTTCTTCGTCGGCCTCAAAACCGGGCCGAAACTGTTCAAGCGCAAGGATGGCTTGATCTTCAATCACAAGGTTCTCGAGCGAACCGAGAAATTTTTCATCAGGTATGGCGCCCGGGCGATCGTCCTAGCGCGATTCGTGCCGGTGCTGCGTGCGCTGATTCCGATGCTCGTGGCAATGACCAGCTTTGATCACAGGCGGTTCTTGAAGCTGAACATAATCGGTGGGTTTGCCTGGGTGGTTGGGGTGATGACCGCCGGGTTCCTGCTTGGTCACATCCAATTCGTGAAGGATCACGTCGAGCTTTTCGTGCTCGGCTTCGTGATTTTGTCTTCGCTGCCGCTGCCGATCGAGTTGCTTCGCGAACGAATCAAAAGCCGCCGCGCGAGCTAAGCGGCATAGAGGTGTGGCCACTCCTCGTCGGAGTAGTTGGTCCACTGAGGATACTTCGGCTCTAGACCATCGCCCGATGAAGCCCCTCGCAGTCTTCGGCCGATAAACGGCAAAACATAAACCCAAACCCAGCGCAGGGTCTCGAAGAAGTTTCTGCCGGGCCCGAGCATCTCGAACTCCTCTTCTTCTTCGAAGCGGTGCGAAAGCTGCAGCAGTTCGGCGGCCTTGTTGGCGATGCGCGTGTGCCCATAGCCCGAGAAATGCACCATATCTTCAGCCCAGAAACAGAGGTCGTTGAACTTTTCGATTCTGAACACATCGAGCACCGGCACGCCATATTCGGCGGCCGTTTCTTCAATGAGGCGGGTCATGCTTTCGGCCCGACGTGCCAGCTTGCTGAAAACCTTTAGATGCAGCGGGTTAATCGTGTTGGCCACGACCACCTGGCAGCCACTGGCCAAGAGCCTCTCAATCGCACCGCGCAGCAGTGCACGCAGTTCGGGGTGCCGACTTCGAGGTTTCATTAGGTCGTTTGAGCCGGCCATGATCGTCACGAGGTCGGGTTTCAGGGCAAGCGCATCTTCTAGTTGCGCGGTCAGAATCTCTAGCATCTTGCTGCCACGAATGGCGAGGTTTGCATATTCGAGGTTTTGACCATAGATCGCCGCCTGTTCGCCAAGCAGGCCGGCCAGGCGGTCTGTCCAGCCGCAACCCTCGCGACTGTGTTCGAAGCCCCAGTCGCCTAGACCCTCCGAGAGCGAGTCGCCAATCGCGACATACTTGCGGATCAAGGTCTTGGTCATGACTTAAACCAGAGCCGGAATTCTGTCTAGGTTGCGGCCCAGGGCAACGACCTGCCAGTTTGCCGCCTGCCAGGCAGAAACATCGAGGGCGTTGCGACCGTCGATGATTAGGCGGTTGGTGACGTGCTGGCCAAGCAACAGCGGGTCAACGGTTCGATACTGCATCCACTCGGTGGTCAAAACCACCAGGTCTGCGCCGCGAACCGAGGCGTGCAGATTTTCTTGAGTTTCAAGGTGTGGATAGACGCGACGAACGTTATCCAAGGCCTTCGGGTCGTGAATCACAACCTTCGCACCGGCCATCCAGAACTGCTCGGCCACGGCCATCGCCGGTGAGTCTCGAATGTCATCGGTCTCGGGCTTGAAGGCGGCTCCGAGAATGGTCACGCGACGACCGGTTAGGTCACCGAGTTCTTCCTGAGCGAGCTCGATCACACGTGAGCGACGGCGAAGGTTAATCGCCTCAACCTCGCGAAGGAATCCGACGGCCTGACCAACCCCGAGTTCTTCGGCACGAGCCATGAAGCCACGGATATCCTTCGGCAGGCAACCGCCACCGAAACCGATTCCCGACTTCAAAAACTTGTTGCCGATGCGCTCATCCATGCCGATTGCCTCGGATAGCTTGACGGCATCGGCCCCTGCCACCTCGGCAATTTCGGCCATCGCGTTGATGAACGAGATCTTCGTGGCCAAGAACGAGTTCGCGGCAACCTTGACCAGTTCAGCGGTCGGGATGTCAACCGAAAGCAGCGGCACACCCTGGTTGGTGATTGGTTCATAGAGCAGGCGAAGCAGCTTCTCTGACCAGGCCTCTTTGACTCCGATGACCACGCGGTCGGGCAGCAGGCTGTCTTGCAGCGCGGTTCCCTCGCGCAAGAACTCTGGGTTCCAGGCTAGGTGCGGTTCAAAATCAACCTTGGTGGCCAGGTGCTTGGCCAGTTCGGCCGCGGTGCCCACCGGCACTGTTGATTTGCCGGCCACCAGGGCATCCTCGTTCAGAAACGGGGCAAGCGCATCGAGTGCGGCAAACAAGTATGAGGTGTCGGCGCCCAGGCCGGTCTTTGACTGCGGGGTTCCGACGCAGAGCAGGTGAATCAGCGCCTCACGAGATTCTTCATCGTGAGCGGTCTTGAAGCGCAGGTTGCCAGAGGCCAGAACCTCAAGCAGCGCCTCATCGAGGCCCGGTTCATAGAACGGAACCTTGCCGGCCGAGAGGCTCTCGAGCTTGGCCAGGTCAGAGTCGATTCCGATGACTTCGTGCCCGAGTTTGGCAAATGCCACCGCGGTGGTTGCTCCCAGATAGCCAAGGCCAATTACGCTGATTTTTAGCTTCACAAGGCGAGTTTAGAAAGTGAACAAATCACAAATATGCGCCCGCCACACCAGTTCATTCAGGCGTCTCAAAGTGTTCCACTTTCGGCTATCTCAGACGCCATTCGTTCACTTTTTGTTTGTGAATTAAGTTCCCTCGCTGACCCAGAACCGAAACACAGGCGCAACAACCCGCAACTAAATTCTGGTTATGGGTGAATTATTCGATCAATATCCGATCGCTGCCAAACCCACAAAAGGGGACAAAAAGGCAGCCTTCGATGAAATGTTTGCTGCGCCTGGCAAGGTGCGACCGAGCTATGTGAAGATTCACGAGGCGCTCGCTGCCATGACACAAACCGAATTGATTGGTCGAACCGCTGCGCTTGCCGACTCATACCTCGCCCAAGGCGTGACCTTCGACTTCGCCGGTGAAGAAAGGCCGTTCCCGCTCGATGCCGTTCCGCGTGTGATCGAACGTGGCGAATGGAACGTGCTCGACGCGGGAGTCAAGCAGCGCGTCAGGGTTCTAGAGGCATTCTTGGCCGATGTTTATGGTCCGCAGAACGCCATCCGTGACGGGGTTATTCCGGCGGCGCTGGTTGCCACCTCGGAGCATTTTCACCGAGCCGCCCACGGCATCGACCCGGCCAACGGGGTTCGCATTCAGGTCAGCGGCATCGACCTGATCCGAGATGAGGTCGGCACCTGGCGCGTGCTCGAAGACAACGTTCGCGTGCCATCGGGCGTCAGCTATGTGATTTCAAACCGTCGCGTGATGGCTCAGACCCTGCCCGAGCTTTTTCAGCAGATGCGCATTCAGCCGGTGGGAGAGTATCCAAACAAGCTTCTAGCCGCACTTCGCGCCGCTGCGCCCGGTGGTGTCGAGGACCCGACCGTGGTCGTGCTGACCCCCGGTGTTTATAACAGCGCATATTTCGAACACACCCTGCTTGCCCGCCTGATGGGAATCGAGTTGGTCGAAGGTCGCGACCTGTTCTGTTCTAACGGCAAGGTTTATATGCGCACCACCGCCGGTGCCCGTCGAGTCGACGTCATCTATCGCCGCGTGGATGACGAGTTTCTCGACCCGCTGGCATTCAGAGCCGACTCGGTTCTCGGCCCTCCGGGTCTGCTCAATGCCGCTCGTCAAGGCAACGTGACTCTCGCCAACGCGGTAGGCAACGGTGTCGCCGACGACAAGCTGGTCTACACATACATGCCCGACCTAACCCGCTATTACCTTGGCGAAGACCCGATCATCGAAAATGTGCACACCTGGCGTCTCGAAGAGCCGGGCAGTCTCGAAGAGGTCCTCGACCGCTTGGATGAGCTCGTGGTGAAGCCCGTCGACGGCTCGGGTGGCAAGGGTCTCGTGGTCGGCCCGGCCGCAACCAAGAAAGAGCTCGACGATCTTCGCAAGCGTCTGATCAAAGACCCGCGCGGCTGGATCGCTCAGCCGGTCGTGCAATTTTCGACAATTCCGACCCTGGTCGAGGGGGGACTTCGACCTCGTCACGCCGACCTGCGACCATTCGCGGTTAACAGCGGAAACGACATCTGGGTTCTGCCAGGCGGCCTAACCCGGGTTGCCCTGCCAGAGGGTGAGTTGGTGGTCAACTCATCTCAGGGTGGTGGCTCAAAAGACACCTGGATTGTGGGCAACGACCGCTCGACGGTTCGCCAGTTCATGCCAACGAATTCGGCCGTTTCATCAATCGTCGCCGGCCAAACCGCAGCCGACTCGGGTTTCGGTTCGCAGCAGCATGACAACTCGGGGGCTGGATTCAACATCCAACAGCAGCAGCAACAGCAAACTGGAGGCTCAAACTAATGCTCTCTCGAATCGCAGAATCACTGTTTTGGATCGGCCGATATGTCGAGCGCGCCGACGGCACAGCCCGCCTGCTCGATGTTCACCTTCAGCTTTTGCTCGAGGACCCATGGGTCGATGAAGACACCGCTTGCCGTTCACTGCTTTCGGTGATCGGTTCAGAGTCAGTGTTTCCGCACGATCTAACTCGCCACGACCTGTTGAACATTCTTTCGGTAGACCGCAACGAGCAAGCCTCGATCGCCTCATCACTAACCTCGGCCCGAGAGAACGCTCGACGGGTGCGCGAGATCGTCTCGACCGAACTTTGGGAGTGCCTCAACACCACCAGGTCACGGATGCCTCGCAAGGTTTCGATCGACCGAGCCCACGACTTCTTCGGCTGGGTCAGAGAGCGAACCGCTCTTGCCGTTGGCATCGTCGAGAGTTCCACATCGCGAGATGAGGCCTGGACGTTCTTCACCCTGGGTAGATCGCTGGAGCGTGTGGACATGACCGCCAGACTGCTGGCCACCTCTGAACTCACCGAGGCGAGCGGCCCATCCTGGACCACAATTTTGCGCAGCTGCGGGGCCTATGAGGCTTATCTGCGAACCTATCGCGGCGTGCCATCGGCAACCAATGCAGCCGAGTTCTTGTTGCTCGACCGCATCTTTCCGCGTTCGGTCACCTTCGCTCTTTCAAGAGCCGAGCGGTGCCTCAACGACCTGGCCCCGAGCTCTGACCGAGTCGGCACCAGCGACGCTGCCCTTCGCCTCGCGGCTCAGATTCGCACCAACCTAGAGTTCAGGTCGGCGCCCGATATCCTGGCCAATCTGACCCAAGAAATGGTTTCGCTGCAGAACGGCGTGAGCCAAATTTCTGAGGCGATTGCCAACCGATATTTCCCGGCCAACGTCATGCCAACCTGGGTCGGTGAGGTCTCTTGAGTCGCTATCGCATCGCCCACACCACCGGCTTCAAATACAGCCGCGAGGTCTCGGCCAGCTATAACGAGGCTCGTCTCTTGCCGGCCAGAGATGATCGGCAGTTCGTCATCTCGAGCAAACTCGACATCAAGCCGCAGGGCTCGGCGCACGAATATTTCGACTATTTCAAGTCGCGCGCGGTGCAGTTTGAGATTCTCGAACCGCACAGCGAGCTCACGATTCAGGCAAGCTCGCTGGTTGAAATTCGCGACTCGATTCGCGCAACCCCCGGTCTGAACTGGGATGACCTGGCAGCCGAAATTGTCAGCAGCCTGGAGCTCACCGATGCCACCGGGCAAACCCGACGCACCCAGCCACCGGCCGAACTGGCTAGGTTCGCCAAGAAGACCGCCGAAAAACACGCACCCCACGAAACCGCACTCGAGATTTGCGCCAAGGTCTTTGGTGCCATGACTTATAAGCACGGTGTCACCGGGGTTCACTCGGTGGCCACCGAGGCCTGGTCGGCGAAGATCGGTGTCTGTCAGGATTATGCCCACATCACCCTCGGCGCTTTGCGCGCCGCGGGCATCCCGGCTAGATACGTTTCGGGTTATCTGCACCCGCATGTGCAGCCGAAGATTGGCGAAAAGGTGCTTGGTGAATCGCACGCCTGGGTCGAGTGGTGGGCAGGTTCTTGGTTTGCCTATGACCCAACCAACGACATCGAAATTGGTGAGCGGCACATCGTCGTCGGCAGCGGTCGAGACTATGACGACGTTGCCCCGCTTCGCGGTGTCTATGCCGGTGCCAGCGAATCGCAACTATTCGTCACCGTGGAGATCACCAAAGAGGCCTAACCTGTATCCATGACAACGTTGCCATTGGTTCGAAGCTTCACCGACTCTCACGGGGTCGACATCACCTTCTATGAGTGGCCGGTTGCCAAACCGAAGGCGATTGTGCAAATCGCACACGGATTAGGCGAGCACGCCCGACGCTATGACCACGTTGCCGAGGCACTGAACCGCGCCGGTTTTGGCGTCTATGCCGACGATCACCGCGGCCACGGTGCAACCGGGGTCAACATGCGAGCCAAGGGTTTCATCAAGCAGCAGGGCAATCTCGGCCCTGGTGGCATGCCGGCAACCTTCTCGGCCGTTCGCCAGCTGAGCCACCTGATTCGCGGCGAACACCCAGAGACCGAGCTGGTTCTGCTCGGGCACAGCTGGGGTTCGATGATTGTTCAGCGCCTGCTGAATAAATTCTCAGACGAGTATGACCTTGCCGTGCTAACCGGCTCGACCCTGCTGTTGCCGGGCATTCTGCCTAGCGGAGGTTTCAACAAGAAATATGAGGCCGAAGCCAAAAAGGCCGGCGTCGCCAGCAGCGGCGGTGAGTGGTTGAGCCGCGATCTAGAGGTGGGCAAGAAGTTTCGAGCCGACCCGCTGAACTTTGACGAAGGCGCAATCGGTGCCTTTGGTGTGGTCAACGTTCTGGGCCTACTTGGCACCCCGAGTCGCCGGATGCCGGCCGATATTCCGATTCTGCTGATGGCCGGAAGTGATGATGCCATCGGTGGCGAAAAGGGCAACGTGATGCTGCTCAACGCATACAAGCGCGCCGGGCTCAGCGATCTAGAACTGATTATTTATGACGGTGGCCGCCACGAGGTTTTCAACGAGACCAATAAGAATGAGGTCATGGCCGACCTCATCGAGTGGATCGACGCGCGCTTATCCGATTAGCCTTCGCGGCTAGTTTGCCGGCGGGGTAAGGCCGAGCTTTTCGCTGGCCTTGGCAACGTTTGGCAAGCGGCAAGCCGCGGCTGCCTCTTCGATCGGGTCTTTAAGCAGGTCGTGGGTCTCAGGGTGCTTTTCCATGTAACGCACGGTGTATGAGCAGACCGGAACCACCTTGTTCTTGCCCTGAGCGCGAACATCGGCAAGGGCCTCTCGGGTCAAAATTGCGGCCAGGTTCTTGCCCTGGTGAGCCGGGTTAACCCCGGTGTGAACGAAGTGAATCTCGCCGAGCATCAGCGAATAATCGAGCTCGCCGGCCATCTCATCGCCCAACCAAATCTCATAGCGGTGCTCAGCGGTGTTGTGCTTTACTACTGGAGCCTCGGCGATTTCTGCGCTCATGCTGTTAATCTCTTTCTGTGCCGGCAAATACGAACAAAGTCTTCTTCGGAGACAACCTTGCCGTACTCAAATCTATGCCATCAGATTGCGCGCAGCTCATCTACATCGACCCGCCGTTTAACACCGGTCGCACCCAGAGCCGCGGCACTGCAACCACCACGCGCGTGACCGAGGGTGGTCGAGTCGGTTTCAAGGGCCGCCAGTATGAGACCGTGCGCGAAACCGTGCTGAGCTATGACGATGAATTCGCCGACTACTGGGCCTTTCTCGAGCCTCGCCTAGAAGAGGCTTGGCGTCTGCTGAACGAGACCGGCACCCTCTATCTGCACCTCGACTATCGAGAGTCGCACTATGCCAAGGTGTTGCTCGACGCGCTATTCGGTCGCGACTGTTTCTTGAACGAAATCATCTGGGCCTATGACTATGGCGGCAAGAGCAAGAATCGCTGGCCGGCGAAGCACGACACCATCTTGGTTTATGTGAAGAGCCCGACCAAATATTTTTTCAACTCGGATGAGGTCGATCGCGAGCCATACATGGCTCCGGGTTTGGTCACCCCCGAGAAGGTCGCCAAGGGCAAGCTGCCCACCGACGTTTGGTGGCACACGATTGTCTCGCCCACCGGCAAAGAGAAGACCGGATACCCGACGCAGAAGCCGCTCGGAGTGCTGCGTCGAATCATCCAGGCATCATCGAAACCCGGCGATCTGGTCATCGATTTCTTCGGTGGTTCTGGCACCACCGGTGCCGCCGCCGCCTCGCTAGACCGCAACTTTATCCTGGTAGACCAAAACCCCGAATCAATCGCCGTGATGCGCGACCGTTTCGGGGCTTTGGGTGTTGCTGTCGAATTTATTTAGTGCGCTGCGGCAGCCGCTGCCTCTTGAACCGCTGACTTGGTTCGCAGGGCCGGAGCCTTGGTGAAGATCGCGATGATGATCGCAACCGCAACCACCACACCGGCGATCGTGAACACGGTCACACCGGCGTCGGCGAAACCGACTAGGAACGGGCGAGCCAGACGCGGGTCAAGCTTGCTCAAGAACGATGAGTCGGTGTTCAACTGACCAGCCAGGGCTCCCATGTTTCCGCTCTGAAGTCCCTTTAGGAACACGGCGTTGTTTGGGTCCTGAAGCACCTTAGGGTCGGCCAGAGCCGCCTTTAGGCCGGCCTGAACATCGGTGCGCTTGAAAGCGGCAGGGATGGTGTCGGCCAGGTTGTTGAACAGAATCGAGATAAACACTGCAACGCCCAGGGTTCCACCCATTTGGCGGAAGAAGGTTGCCGATGCCGTGGCAACACCAACCTCAGATGCCGGAACCGAGTTCTGAGCTGCCAGAGTCAGGGTCTGCATCAGCTGACCGAGACCGAGACCGATCAAGATCATGCCGATTGAAGCCTGCCAATACTGGGTGTCTGCATTGAAGCTGGTCAAGTAGAAGTAACCGAGAGCCAGCAGGGTTGGGCCGATGACCATGAAAATCTTGTATTTTCCGGTCTTGCTGGTGATCTGACCAGAGATGATCGTCGCGGTCATCATGCCGGCAACCATCGGAAGCATCATGAAGCCAGCCTGAGTCGGGGTTGCCCCCATCACAATCTGCAGAAGCAGCGGAAGGGTCATCATTCCGCCGAACATGCCGACACCGACGATGACACCCAGGATGGTGGCCATCGAGAAGGTCTTCGACTTGAACAGGCTCAGTGGCAATAGCGCTTCGTGCTTTGCAGCGCGCTCAGCAAGGATGAACAGGATGATGCCGACGCCACCGGTGACATACATGGCGATTGACTCGGTGCTGCCCCAGCCCCAAGTGCGACCGTTCTCGGCAACTAGAAGCAATGGAACCACGGCGATAACGATGGTCATTGCACCTAGCCAGTCGATGCGGTGCTTCTTCGGGGTGTGTGGAACGTGAAGGAACGAAACCACCATGAATAGCGCAACGATGCCGATTGGCAGGTTAATGAGGAAGACCCAGCGCCAGCCGCTGATCCAGAGAATTTGGTTTGCACCGGCGAATAGACCACCGATGATTGGGCCGAGCACCGAAGAGGTTGCGAAGACGCCAAGGAACATGCCCTGATAGCGAGCGCGCTCGCGTGGTGGGACGATGTCGGCAAGCACGGTTAGCGCCAGGGTGAATAGACCACCGGCACCGATGCCCTGAACCGCACGCCAAGCGGCTAGCTGGAACATGTCGGCCGCGGTTCCACAGAGCAGCGAACCGAAGATGAAGATCGAGATTGCCACGATGAATAGGCGGCGACGACCGAGGATGTCGCCGAGCTTTCCATAGATCGGGGTGGTGATGGTTGAGGTGATCAGGTATGCGGTGGTGACCCACGCCTGAAGCTCAAGGCCCTTAAGGTCGTCGGCGATGGTGCGCATTGCGGCACCAACCACCGACTGGTCTAGGGCTGACAGGAACATGCCTGACATGAGGCCGACTAAGACCAGCATGATCTGTCGGTGGGTCATTACACCCGAAATAGCTGAAGCGGCCGCTGCCGCCTTGCGTTCTGCACGTGCCAAAATCGGCTCCGTTTCTGTTGATTAACCATAATCGCGAGGGTTTGCCCCCGGATGAATCGCCTATCGAAGTTAGGCTTGGACTTATGTTCCAGCCTAAACGTCAAACCGGCTCTATGCCAGTAAACCGCCTCTTGACAATCTTTATTTCCGGAGTGGTTTTGGTCGCCGGCGGTTTTGGTGTTCAGGTTTCGGCTGCAAACGCCTCGACGCCCAGTGCCAACCCGACTCCCGAAATCACCAGCCCGGCTGAAACATCGAACCCGATTCCTAGCGAACCGCCGACCGAGGCAAGCTCGATCTGGGTCGTCGTCAATAAGCAGCGACCGCTAAACCCAATCACCTACACCCCGGCGAAATTCGGTTCGGTCAACCTAGCCAAGCCGGCGGCCGATGCCTTTCTAAAAATGAAGTCTGGGATGAAGCAGGCGGGCCTCGGCACCCTGATTTTGAACAGCGGCTTTCGCAGCTACAACACTCAGGTCGGCGTGCACAAAAAGCAGGTCGCTCGCTATGGCTTGAAGGCCGGCGAGGCGCTCGCCGCCCGCCCGGGTTATTCAGAGCACCAGACCGGTTTGGCAGCCGATGTGAGCGCACTTGGTCAGGGCTGCACCATCCAGGTGTGTTTTGCAAAGACCAAGGGTGGCAAGTGGTTGGCGGCTAACTCCTGGAAATACGGCTTCATCCTGCGCTATCCAGACGGGCAGACCGCAACCACCGGCTATCAGTTCGAACCCTGGCACTTCAGGTATGTCGGGGTCGAGTTGGCCACCGAGATGAAGACTCAGGGCGTGACCGTGCTCGAGAAGTTCTGGCAGTTGCCTGCCGCGCCGAGCTATAACTATTAGCCCCGGCTTTGGCTTTTTAGCCAAGCACTCCATCGACCAGGGTCTTGGCCTCTGCTTGGACCTGCTCGAGGTGAGCCTGCCCCTTGAAGCTCTCGGCATAAATCTTGTAGACGTTTTCGGTGCCAGATGGTCGAGCGGCAAACCAGGCGTTTTCGGTCTCAACCTTTAGCCCGCCAAGCGCCGCGTTGTTGCCCGGCGCGTGAGTCAAAATCGCGGTGATTTCTTCGCCGGCGAGCGAGGTGGCCGAAACATCGGTGGCCGAGAGCTTGCCCAGCTTGCTCTTTTGCTCGAGGGTTGCCGGTGCATCGATGCGCTCATAAACCGAGGCACCGAACTTATCGGTCAACTCTGCATAGCGCTGGGTCGGGGTCTTGCCGGTGACCGCGGTGATTTCGGCGGCCAGTAGGGCAAGGATTAGGCCATCCTTGTCGGTCGACCAAGATTTGCCGTTGAGGCGCAAGAACGAGGCGCCGGCAGACTCTTCGCCACCGAAGCCGACCGAGCCATCGATCAGACCCGGCACGAACCACTTGAAGCCGACCGGAACCTCGATTAGACGACGACCAAGATCGGCCACCACTCGGTTGATGATTGACGACGAAACCATCGTCTTGCCAACCGCTGCATCCGCGGCCCAGCCCGGACGGTTGCGATAGAGATAGTCGATGCTTACGGCGAGGAAGTGGTTTGGGTTCATCAAGCCGCCATCGCGAGTCACGATTCCGTGACGGTCGGCGTCGGCGTCGTTTCCGGTTGAAATATCAAAACGTGAACGGCCCTCGATGAGTGAAGCCATCGCGTGAGGCGAAGAGCAGTCCATGCGAATCTTGCCATCCCAGTCGAGGGTCATGAAGCCGAACTGGAAGTCGACGTTGGGGTTCACCACGGTCAGGTTCAACGAATAGCGCTCGCCGATTGCACCCCAATAGTCAACCGAGGCACCACCCATCGGGTCGGCTCCGATTGACACTCCGGCGTCACGAATCGCATGCATGTTCAAAACATCGCCCAGCTGAGAGATGTAGTTTTCGCGGAAGTGGAACTTCACCGCACCAGGGGTCGCGGTCTTAACCTCGCGCATCCCGCCGAGGATGATTTCGTTGGCCCGAGCCGCGATCCAGTTGGTTGCATCCGAGTCGGCAGGGCCACCGTGAGGCGGGTTGTATTTGAAGCCGCCGTCGGTCGGTGGGTTGTGGCTCGGGGTGATCACCAGGCCGTCGGCCATCGAGCGATCACCCGGCTGCTTGCCTTCGTTGTGGTTGATGATGGCCACGGAAACCGCCGGGGTCGGCACATAGCGAGCTTCGGCATCGACCATGGTCAGCACATCGTTGCCGGCCAGCACTGCCAGAGCGGTTTCTTCGGCCGGGCCTGAAAGCGCGTGGGTGTCTTTGCCGACATAAATCGGGCCATGGATGTTCTCGCGCTGGCGGTATTCGACGATCGCCTGAGTGATGGCCGCGATGTGCTGCTCGTTGAACGAACCGTTCAAGGATGTGCCGCGGTGACCGCTGGTTCCGAACGTCACCTTTTGCTCGGCGGTGGTCACATCCGGGCGGATCTCATAATAGGCCTCGATCAGTTTTTCGATGTTGACCAGATCAGATTGTTGGGCCTTTTGGCCTGCGCGCTCACTCATAAGACTATTTTCGCCGTTAACCTTTATCTATGGCTACGAAATCGAGTAACGGTTCAACAAAGAAGACCTATTCATTCTTGGGTCCGGTTGGCACCTTCACCGAGCTCGCCCTGGCGCAGGTTCCCGAGGCCAAGGGCGCTAACTGGCACGCCGTCGCCAATGTTCAAGAGGCCATCGACAACGTCATCTCAGGCCACTCGGCCCGCGCCGTGATTCCAATCGAAAACTCGATCGAAGGCGGTGTTTCGGCGACCCTCGATGCGCTCGCCGCAACCGAGGGAATCAGAATCTTCGGAGAATATCTTGTGCCGGTCAGCTTCAATCTGGTTGCTCGCCCTGGCGTTAGCATCAAGGATGTCTTGACCGTTGCCACCCACCCGGTTGCCTATGCCCAGACCCACAAGTGGTTGACCGCCAACTTGTCGGGCCACTCATACTTGCCGGCGACCTCAACCGCGGCCGCAGCTGCTGGCCTGCTTCACGCCGACTCGATTGCCAATGCTGCCGTTGCGGCCTCGACGATCACCGACCACTATGACCTAAAGGTGCTCGCCAAGAACATCGGTGAATACAAGAACGCACAGACCAGATTCATTCAGATCGGTCTTGCCGGCAAGGCTCCGGCGGCCACCGGGCGGGACAAGACCTCGGTGATCATCGAGATGCCGAACGACCGCCCGGGTGCCCTGCTTGAAATGCTCGAGCAGTTTGCCGTGCGCGGTGTGAACCTCTCACGAATCGAGTCACGCCCAATTGGTGATCGACTCGGCCGCTATCGCTTCAACGTTGACGCACAGGGGCACATCGAGGATGCCGCGATTGCCGAAGCCCTCAAGGGTCTGCACCGCTTCAGCCCAAAGGTTCAATATTTGGGTTCATACCCAAGGGCCGATAAAGAGAAGTCGATTCACGAGGGCAATAATTCCGACCTGCAATTCGGTGACGCCGATAAGTGGTTCAAGTCACTTAACAAATAGTTCAAAAAGAATTTGCTTTACAGGGGCTATCCCCTGTCGCCATACTCGTAATTTGGGGGAGACGGGTTTGGTGTTTCGACATTGGACGAGAGTTTCAAAATTTCACTTCGCGGTTATGACCGCGATCAGGTTGACGCTCGAATCAAAGAGCTCAAGGATGAGCTTTCGCGCGCCCGGCTTGGCAACGTTAGAAACAATCAAGAACTCGATGCCATGCGCGCCGAGATCAGTTCGCTAAATGACCAGCTGACCCGCACGGGCAAAATCGATGCCGCCGCCATTGTTGCTGAGGCCGATCGAATTTCGGGTGCCTCCGAGCGAGCCGCGCGAGAAGCCCAGGCAATCCTCGAAAAAGCACAGTCAGAAACCGCCGAGCTCTTCGCTCAGGCAAAGGCCGAGGCTGCCGCCATCGTGGCCGCCGCCGAAGAAGCTGCCGAAAAGGCCAAGTCTTTGCTGAAGATCGAACTCGATGCGATTCGAAATCGGTTTAGAGACGAACAGTCACAGCTCTAGGCTGCACTTCAAACTCTGCCTCAAGCACGCTGCCCATCGGGTCGCCATCCAACTGAATGAAGACCGGGTTCTCTGGTCGCACGCGAATCTTGGCTCCGCTTAGATTCTCGAGAGTCTTCACATCGGCCGTCTGATCGATAAGGTGACGCAGCTGGCGGTTTTCACGCAAACGTTCTAGCCAGGTGACACGACCCCAAAAGTCAATCCAGTTCCAGAACCGACGCGGACCCACGGCGGCAACGTCGAGCATGCCGTCATCCAGGCTCGCATCTGGCATCAGGGTGATTCGCCCTGGCAACCAGCCAACGTTGCCGATGATCAACGAGACCACCTTGAGATTTCGCGGTTCGCGGTTGTCAACCGAGACATCCATGCGTTCAAAAAGAGTGGGCAAAGACTTCAAGCCACCCTCGATGTAGGCCACCCAGCCGATCGCACGCTTGAGCTTTGGGTCGGTCTTCTGAAAAATCTTGGCATCCAAGCCCATGCCAGCCATCACCGAGAACACACGTTCTGCGCGCGACCCATCCTCGTGGATGATGCGCACGAGGCCGAGATCGATCGGGTGGCGGTTGCCGTGCAGTGCTCGGTGCACCGCACCGGTCAGGTCGTAGAGGTCGATCTTGAGGTTTCGGGCAAGCACGTTGCCGGTGCCGGCCGGAAGAATTCCGAGGGTCACACCTTCGCCGAGGCCATTTAGGCATAGCGCTTCGACCACCTCACGGATGGTGCCGTCGCCACCCGAGATCAAGAGGTGGGTCGCGCCCTGGCTGACCGCGCTGACTGCCTGATCGCCACCGGGTGAGTCACGGGTGGTCTCTAGCCACAGGGTCGGCTCCCAGCCGAGGGGCGAGATTGCCTGATCAATGGCGGCGGTGAGCCTGCGGCGATTGACCTTGTCTGGGTGAAAGACAACCGCAGCGCGCTGCTTTGCGATCTTTGCCGCCACCTTCTTAGCCATGGCATTAGCCTAAGTCGAATCAAGGCGCATCGATAGCCCTCGGGTAGGCTTAACCCCGTGATTGATAGCAACCTTCTTCGTGAAAACCCAGACGCCATTAAGGCATCCCAGCGCGCTCGCGGCAACGACGAGTCGATTGTTGATGACGCTGTCAAGGCCGATGCCACCTGGCGCAAGTGCCTGCAGACCTATGAATCGCTTCGTGCCGAGCAGAACGCGGCTGCAAAGCTGGTCGGTTCGGCCTCAAAAGAAGAGCGCCCGGCACTAATCCAGGCCGGTCAGGTTTTGGCCGAAAAGGTTAAGGCCGCCCTCGAGATTGCCAACGCCGCCGAGGTGCACCTCAACGAGCTGATTTGGAAGATCGAAAACGTGGTCATCGAGGGAATCCCTTCGGGTGGCGAAGAAAACTTCACTGTTATTAAAGAGGTCGGCACCAAGCAGACCTTCGACTTCGAGCCCCGCGACCACGTCGCACTCGGCGAATTGCTAGACATCATCGACATCGAGCGCGGTGTTAAGGTTTCGGGCTCACGCTTCTATTTCCTCAAGGGTTGGGGAGCCCGACTCGAGCTGGCCATGATGAACATGGCGCTAGACCTAGCCAGCAAGCATGACTTCACCGCACTGATCACCCCGACCCTGGTTCGCCCAGAGGTCATGGCCGGCACCGGTTTCTTGGGTGAGCACTCGGATGAGATCTATTACCTACCAGCAGATGACCTGTATCTGACCGGAACCTCAGAGGTTGCACTTGCCGGTTATCACCGCGACGAGATCATCGATCTATCGGCTGGCCCGCTGCGCTATGCCGGTTGGTCAACCTGCTATCGCCGAGAGGCTGGCTCGGCCGGTCGAGACACCCGCGGAATTCTTCGCGTGCACCAGTTCAACAAGCTCGAAATGTTCAGCTACATCAAGCCCGAGGATGCCGAGAACGAACACCTCAAGCTGCTTGCTCTCGAAGAGGCAATGCTTCAGGCCTGTGAACTTTCATACCGCGTGATCGACACCGCAGCCGGTGACCTTGGTTCGAGCGCGGCTCGCAAGTATGACTCTGAGGCCTGGGTTCCATCACAGCAGACCTATCGCGAATTGACCTCGAGCTCAAACTGCACCACCTATCAGGCTCGTCGACTCAACGTTCGCTATCGCGATGAGAACGGCAAGACCCAGACTGCTGCGACTCTAAACGGAACTCTGGCCACCACGCGCTGGTTGGTCGCGATTCTCGAGACTCACCAGCAGGCTGACGGTTCGGTTCGCATCCCAGCCGCACTTCGCCCATACCTCGGCGGAGTCGAAGTTATCGAGCCAAAGGTTCGCGCCTAGCCCGAAACGGCAACGCCATTATGTCGACCACACCAATCGCGACCGGAGACGATCGTTGGCTAATTGCCATCGACATCGATGGCACCTTGGTGCACGACGACGGTTTTCTTTCACCGCGGGTTGTCTCTGAGGTCGAGCGCGTTCGAGCGCTGGGACACGAGATCATCGTCGCGACGGGCCGAAGTGCGGCAAACGCCATCCCGGTGGTTAATTCGGTCGGCATCAAGCACGGTTACAGCGTCTGCTCGAACGGCGCGGTCACCATCGAGGTTGACCCCGAACACCCTCGCGGATTCAAGCCGGTAGAGGTCATCACCTTCGATGCAACCGAGGTGCTCAAACGACTCATCAAGCATCTGCCTGATGCGCACTTTGCCGTCGAAACCGCGAACGGTGACTATAAGTTTCACAAGGCTTTCCCGGCCTACGCCCTTGGCGATAACAACATCGAAACCCCGCTCGAGCAACTGATGGGCGAGCCGGTCAGTCGCGTTGTCGTGCTTTCGCCCGGTCAATCGGTTGAAGAATTCTTGGATGTGATTGCCGAGGTGGGCCTGCATTCGGTTTCGTATGCCATCGGATACACCGCCTGGCTAGACATCTCGCCACTTGGCATCAGCAAGGCATCGGCTCTCGAGACTCAGCGCCAGGCCCTCGGCATTGCACCTGATCGCGTGATCACCATGGGTGACGGGCGAAACGATATCTCGATGTTTGAGTGGGCCAGAGCCGGTGGCGGTTTGGCGTTCGCCATGGGTCAAGGCCCAGATGAGGTAAAGGCCGCGGCCACCGCGGTGACTGCTTCGGTTGAGGATGACGGCGTCGCCCAGGTGCTCGCCGCCTTCGAGGGTCTGCGCTTCGTGCACGACGCCGTCTAGATTTTGCCGTTCGACAGGTGGGCGATTTTGCTCTAAACTGGGAGACACGGAAGCGTGCCGGAGCGGCCGAACGGAACAGTCTTGAAAACTGTCGTAGTTAATAGCTACCGTGGGTTCAAATCCCACCGCTTCCTCCAGTTGAAACCCCAGCCCTAAACAGCTGGGGTTTTCTCTTTGGTCGGCTAGATCAATCGCTTGCCTCCGAGTTTCCTGTGAGGTCTAGTTTCAGAACCAACCGTGACTTAAACTGGACGCTCATGAAAAATCCATTTGCACGCCAGAACAAGGCCGACCTAAACCACGCCCCTAAGGGTTTTGCGCGCCACGGCCGCATCCGTGTGCAGTCGAAGTCGAGTGCCATCGGCGGGCTAATCTTCAAGGGTTTGGCGGCCGTTCTCGGTGCAACTATTGCGGTTGCCGGAATTTCGGTTTGGGATATCACCAACTCGATTCGCGCCAACGGCATCGAACTTAAGGGCCCAAAGGTCACCGCGGCCGACCTCAAGGGTCCAATCAACATGCTGCTGCTTGGCTCAGATAGCCGTGCCGGCACCGACCCAAAGATCTTCGGCCCATCGAGCGGAGTCTTGGCTGACGTCGAGATTTTGATTCACGTTTCTGCCGACCGCAAGAATGCGGTTGCGCTCAGCTTCCCTCGCGACCTGTTGGTGCCATGGCCGGCTTGCCCAAGCACCAGCGGCGGTTCGGGTTATTTGCCGCAGGCACTTGGTCAGATCAACGCGACCATCTCAAACGGTGGCCCTGGTTGCACCTTGCTCACCATCGAGAAGCTGACCGGTCTGCAGATTCCATACTTGGCCACCATCAACTTCGGTGGCGTTATCGAGATGTCGAACGCAATCGGTGGTGTCGACGTCTGTGTCGCTCGCCCGATTCACGACCAATACACCTTCTTGAACCTGGCCGCCGGCCTGCACAACCTAAAGGGCATGCAGGCGCTGCAGTTCTTGCGCACCCGTCACGGCGTCGGTGACGGTTCTGACCTCAGCCGAATCTCTAACCAGCAGGTGTTCCTAACCTCGCTGCTTCGAAAAATCAAGAGTGAAGGTGTGCTCAGCAACCCGATCGCGCTCTATTCATTGGCCAATGCAGCTGCACGCAACATGCAGCTGTCAACCTCGTTGACCGATGTCAACACCATGATCGGCATCGCCACCGCTTTGAAGTCGGTCGACCTAAACAAGATGACCTTCCTGCAGGTGCCATCGCACGGCGGATTGCCTGCCCCATACTCGGGTCGAGTGATGCCTAACTATGACCAGGCAAACCTCATCTTCCAGAAGCTGGTCAACGACGAGCCGATCATCATCGACAAGGCCAACACCGGTTCTGGTGCGGTTGCTCAGGGTGGCGCCACCGCGACCCCGTTCGCAACTCCGAAGCCAACCGCGAAGCCCACCTCGAAGCCTGGCGTTTCGGCAACCCCGACTCCGACTCCGACCCCAACCGCTTTGCCTGACTGGGCCCGCGGAACCAACGCGGCAACCACCACCTGCTCGGGCTAAGTTCGACGTTTAAACCCCGGCTTTCGGTCAGGCCAAGTTTCGACTAAACTAGACCAGTCCGAGGAGTCGTCGCATAGCCCGGTCGAGTGCGCCCGCCTGCTAAGTGGGTAGGGAGGTTAAATCTCCCTCGAGGGTTCAAATCCCTCCGACTCCGCCACGGATGA
>Ga0213920_1000242_pt1 | contig 50511 bp, 49 predicted proteins | sample McNCre1117MG_FD_161054 | JGI IMG/M metagenome (GOLD analysis project Ga0213920, IMG submission 161054) | Freshwater microbial communities from McNutts Creek, Athens, Georgia, United States - 11-17 MG | ecosystem: Environmental > Aquatic > Freshwater > Creek | place: USA: Georgia | collected...
AATTGGTCTATCTTCAGGGGCCCTCATGACCCGTGAAGTGGCAAGAGATTCTGGCATGGGGCTAGTCGAGCTAATCATTTATATCGCCCTAACTCTGGTTATTCTTTCGAGCCTCGGCGGCGTGGTCATTTCAATGGTCTCGGTTCAGAATCAGGTGATGAACTCGGCAAACACGGCCGAGCAGGCCCAATTGGTTTCTCGAAGCATCCACTTCGGTGTCGGAAATTCCTCGGCGGTAGATTTGCAGTCGGTCAACGGCACCGATCAACTGCTTCGAGTTAGGAGTTCGTCGCTGACTTCCTCAACGGTTTGGTCTTGTCAGGCTTGGTATTTCAGCCCGAGCGAAAAGTCAATGCGTTTCAAGAGCTCGAGTTCAGCAATCGCCGCGCCTAGTGCGGCTGACCTTGCAAACTGGACACTGCTGGCATCGGGCGTCTCGACCGCACAGGGGCAGCAGGTATTCACTCTGAGTGGCTCGCGAGTGTCACTTGTTTTCGCACAGCAACTAACCACTGAAGCGCCAATTGTGATCAAGACCTCGGCGTCCGCGCGTGCTGGAGTGAGGGTGAGCGCACCATGCTTCTGAGCGCGCAATCAAAGAAATCCGAAGCGTTGAGAACTCAAACTGAGCGCGGCTCGGCACTGCTCATTGTCGTTGGCGTAATGGCGCTAGGTTTGCTTATCTCGGCTCTGATAGCCTCGTCGCTAACGGCAACTTTCACATACAGCTCGACTGCAAAGGCCGGAATCCAGGCCCAAACCGCGGCTGAGAGCGGCGTAGCTTCGGCTTTGGCTGGCCTCAACACCGTGGGAAGCTGTGATGCCGTCGGAGGCGTCTATCAGGACAACACCAATCCTAGATATCGAGCAACCACTTGGCGTTCAGTCGATGGCGCCACCTGGGTGCGCGCCTGTCCCGATCTCACTACAACTCAGGTTCGAATTATTTCGACCGGGTTTGCTCAGGGAAGCGGCATAGGGTCAGCCACGAGCGAAAATCAACGAATTGTTGAGGCTACCTACAGCTATGGAGCTGGTTCATCAGGCGGAAGCACGCCTGGCAATGCCATGTATGTCTACTCTGCCGGAAACCTAGACACCTACCACATCAATTCCTTGGGGGTTTTGGCTAGTGATGTAGCCGTGACGACCGGCGATTTTTCTTGCACAGGCCCAACGGTTATCCAGGGAACAGTGCTGGTCGGTCAAGGGTCGGCTAATCTGACCAACGATTGCACAATCTATAACTCGGTTTTGGCAACCGGAGCCGTGACGCTGACTTCGAACTCGCAAATCCGCGGCGATGCAACTTCAACCGGGGCGGGTGTGACGCTTTCAAATGTCACCGACACCATCGGTGGAAACGTCTATGCGAATGGTGCAGTGAGCACCAACGGAAATATCTCCGGAAGTGTTTCGGCGGTTGGGGCAGTGACATTGGTTCAGGGCAGTTCGGTCGGAGGAAGCATCGCTGCCGGTGCACAGGTTTCGATCTCTGGCAGTGTCGGGGGTTCAGTGACAACCCCGGGCAATATGAGTTTCGTCTCCACTGGCAGCGTCGTTGGTTCGGTTCGAATCGGTGGGACCTTGACCTATGGAAAACTGACCAATTCAGCCGCTGCGGCCGCGTTAATCAGTCAGGGGAAAGTTTCTGGCACTATCAGTTATGGCCAGGCTGGCATCGCAGCTCCGTCGCCAAAGTCCGCGCCTATTTTGCCGGGTTGGATAGACCTCAGCTACAGTTTCGCCACCTGGCAGGCCAATGGTTTTGCAACCGAACTTATCTGGCCTTCAAACATCGGTTGCACTCTTGGCGATGCGAGCAGCACCACTCCGTCGGGTGCGCTTTACCCTTGGTATCAACAATTGAAGGGCCTCACCTCGCCAACCGTGATCGATGCTAGATCTTGTTCCAGCGTCTCGGGTTCAATGTCTGTTAACTTCAAGACCGACGTCGCTTTCATCGGAACAAACTTCGGCTTCGATTCGTTGACTCTTGCATCTGGCGATTCACAGGCGCATAAGGTTTGGTTTATTGTTCCTGACGCCCAGCCGAGTGTGGCTGGGCCGCAGTGCACAAAGCACGGCGGAAACTTTACGGTAAGCACCACATCAAGCGTTAGCACTCAGATCGATGCCTTTGTCTATGCACCTTGTTCGATAGCGATCAACAACGGCACAACCTGGACCGGCCAGCTCTATTCGGGCGATATGGTTGGTGGCGGTGGCACGCGAGTGTTGAACTATGTGCCGATTGGAATTCCTGGAACCTCAATTGGCGGAAGCCCGCTGCCTCCAACCCCGGGTCAGGTTGGCAGCCTTATTTTTGAACGAAATCGGTCTGACAACGGCGAATGAACATCCTTTTAGATTCCATTTCGGCGCTCCTTGGTCTTGCCTTTGGCTCCTTCACAAACGTGGTTATTTTTCGAAACCTCAGTGGTCGCCGCGACCTTAGAGCATCGAGCGCTTGCGTTAACTGCGGCGCCAAGATTCAACCTCGAGACAACATCCCACTGCTTTCCTGGCTGCTCTTGAGGGGCAAGTGCCGCAATTGCGGCTCCCAAATCTCGCCTATTTATTTCGTAGTCGAGGCAACCGCAGCAATACTGTTTGTGGCTTTTCGAAACCTCCCGAATCGCATTTCTTCGACAGCAAATTTTGAAGCCCTAATTCACTGCCTGCCGCTGACGGTTGGCCTTTGGTGGTTTTCATGCGCGTCGATTGCACTCGCGGTGATCGATTTCAAGCAATTTCGGTTGCCTAGCCGAATAATTTTCACGACATTTTCAGTGGTGTTTATCGCATTCGCGGCGACAGCATTTCTTGAGGGAGCCTGGGATGTTTTCATGAGGGCAATTCTTGGATCGCTGCTATCCATTGCGTTCTTCGGGGTGATTCACCGGCTTTTTCCGAGGGGTATGGGTTTGGGCGATGTCAAACTCGCGGGTCTACTTGGGCTGCTCCTGGGCTGGTTCGGTTGGGGCGCGCTCATCGTTGGCAGCATTTGGGAATTCCTGCTGGGTTCAGCCTTTGGTTTGTTACTGATCAGTTTGCAACGTGCCAAATCAAAGTCGGTCATCGCCTTTGGCCCTTGGATGCTCGCGGGCACAATTCTGGGGATATTTTTCGGCGAGCAGGTCTGGCAAAGTTATCTCTCGCTTTTGCATACAGCCGTGCACTAGTGGAATAGGCTAGCGAGGGGGAGGGTACATTGTCGAAACGCATAGTTGGCTTGGACTTCGGGAGGAAGTCGATTCGGGCTGCCCAGATTCTCAGGGTGGCCGGCAAAGAACCAATCATCGAAAAGCTTGATTCGATCACCATTCCCTCGGGCATCCTTGAGTATGGCGAAATAATCGATCGCGAAGGGTTTTCTGCTCTCATGCAGAAGCTTTGGCAGAAGGCAGCCTTCGACACCCGACACGTTGCGATTTCGGCCGGGAGTCTGCACGTCTTCGCCCGCGAAATTGATGTTCCACAAATGAGCATGCAAAGAATTCGGGAGTCACTGCCATTTGTGCTCGACGGAGTTTTGCCAGTGCCCGCCGACGAATTGTTCTTGGACTTCTATCCAATTGAAGAGGGTGTCGAAGAGTCGGGTTTGACCTTCAAAGGTCTTGCTGTGGCTGCAGAGATTTCTCACGTCGAGGCTTTGGTTAGTTGTCTATCGGTAGCAAAACTTCGCCCTATGGTCGTCGACTTTGCCCCATTTGCGCTTCTTCGCTCGATTGTTGAGCACCCAAACTCCGAGAAACTTCATGTTTACATAGACATCGGAGCCGGAGCCACCTATTTCCTAATTGCCAAGGGCCGGGTGCCTCTCTTTGTTCGAATTCTTCCGACGGGCGGAAGCGAAATAGATCGATTGTTGGCTGCCACGCTTCGAATCACCGAAGAAGAGGCCGAATTAGTGCGCATGGAGGTCTCGTTGACCTCACAGGCCAAAGACAGTGCCGATGTTAGAACGGCAACGATTGCAGCCCTGCAGGATTTGCTCACCGGGCTTGCAAGCACCGTCGATTATTACGAGCAGTCGCACAAGGTGGCTCTGCGAAAGGACTCCCGCGTGACCCTCTCCGGCGGTGTTTCGAAGCTAAAAGGGTTAGACAGCGTGCTCGGAGACTTTTTGGGCATGAAGGTTGAGCCGAACACGAAGGTGAGAAATGCTCAGCCAGCCGATAGTTTGAAAATCAAGCCTGAAGATCAAGTGCCATACCTCTTAGCCGTCGGCTTAGGTCTTGCGGAGGTTTCAAATGGCTAGTCAGCAAAATCGCCTACCAGTGGCCGGGCAGCTGCCTCAGGCCGATTTTTTGCCGCCTCACGTCAAAGAACTGCACGACGGTCGCCGCAACCGACACCGGTTAGCGATAGCCACGGCAATCGTGGCAACGGTTTGCGGTGCAGCAATGCTGATGAGCGTTGCCGCGCTCAACGTGGCAACTGAATCGTTGGCTGCCGAGCGATTGGCGACACAAAAAATCCAGGTCGCTCAGTCGAGCTATTCCGACATCATTTCGCTAATGCACGAATCGCGAATCCTTGGTCTTGCCTACTATGTCGCATCCGAGCCCGAGGTGGATTGGCCGACCCTGGTTGGGCTTATTTTGCGGCCACTCAGCGGCGGAGCGAAGATCACCTCGATTGACTTGAGCGGAACTTCATCGGCTACCACGGTCGACACTGCGCCGCTATCGGGGCAGTCGATTACAGTGACCGTTAACGTCGACCTCGTCGGAAACAGCTATTCAGGAATCGAATATTTCTTGCTCGATGCTCGTCAATGGCCTGGATACTCAAATGCCGAGATCAAGGAGATGCACCGAACGCCAACGGGATACGTTGCGACCCTGGATGTGCACCTTGGCCTTGCCGCTCTTGTCGATGATTCGAGACACCGCCAACTTCTAGAGGATAAGGTGACACCTTGAAGCCGAAACAACTTTGGACCTTCGGTGCATTTGCCCTGATGGCCGCCATTGGCATCAGCACTGTGGCGCTGGGAGTTCTTCCAAACCTCGCGCAAATTTCTGTGCTAGAAGCTAACCGAATTCAAATTCGTGAGGCAAATCTGGTCAAGCTAACTTATTTGGCCGACCTGAAATTGAAGGCGGCCGATAAGGCAACCTTGTTGGTTGCCCTCGAAAAAAAGCGTCAATTGGTTCCAACTCGACTCTCAAACGTCGAGTTCATGGATGAGTTGAAATCTATCGCCGACAAACGCAAAGTCATCGTTGATAAGTTGAGCACCACGAGGCCTCAGCGTTTTGTCGCGCCACCACCCTTGAAGCCGAATCCCGAATATCAGCTCGCCATTAATGAACTAGGCAGCAATCAATTGTTTGTGTCTAATCTTGCGTTTTCACTGCAGGGCAAAATGTCAGACATAGCCCTGGCTTTGCAAGACCTGAATTCTGGCTCCAGGTATGTTCTTGTCACTCGACTCGTCGTGCCCAAGGCTCAAGGGCTCGGCCCAGCAGTTGTCACAGCCGATTTCACCGGGCAAATATTCACTCTGTCTGCTCAGTAGTCTGGCGCCAGAGATCTGCTGGAACCTTCGCGCCTGAGAGCGACCAGTCGCACGTGACCCAAGTGCGGCCTGCGTTCGTTCCTCACATCCACACAAACAAAACAAATCCCCACCCATTGGGTGAGGATTTGTGTTTGTAGGCCCCGTGGGGATCGAACCCACGACCCACGGATTAAAAGTCCGTTGCTCTAACCAACTGAGCTAGAGGCCCTTGCGTGCTTTGCACGAACTCTAAGTTTACCCACGCTCGACGCCGCAAAATGTTCTTTCTCGGCAATCTTGCAGTTTGATGGTGGATGCTTAAGCCATGCCTATGCGATTTGCTCACCCCATGCGCGCCTTTGCCATCGCAATATTTGGGTTTTTGGTGACGCTTTGGAATTTGGGAACTCCTTCGCTTTGGCAAGATGAAGCGGCAACCATCGCTGCCTCGAATCGCCCGATTTCCTCGTTGCTCAAGATGCTCACCAACATCGATGCTGTCCACAGCCTCTATTACGGCATCATGCACTTCTGGGGCGGCGCCTTCGGGTTTTCCCCTTTCGGCGTGAGGTTTCCGAGTGCCCTCGCGGTGGCGTTCAGCGCATACTTGCTCTATTTTTTGGCATTGAAGCTAACTTCAAAATCTTCGGTGGCAATCTGGTCGGCCTTGGTTTTCATTGCGTTGCCCAGGACCCAGTTGTCGGGTGTTGAAGCCCGATCAAACGCGCTGACCGCAACGGTGGCGATTGCGCTGACCTTGGTTTTTGTCTGGGTTCTCGAGAATCCCAAATCTTGGCGCCGTTGGATCGCCTATTTGATGTTTGCCACCCTCTCGATCAATCTCTTTATGTTCAGTGGGTTAATTTTCCTTGCCTTCGCGGCCTACTTGGTTTTTCAAAACCGTGGTGCACTCAGATCGTTTATCCTGGCCACGGCGCTAGCTTTGGTGCTGGCGGCGCCGGTTCTGATCTATGGTTTCAAGGAGAAAGCCCAGGTCGGCTGGATTACTGCGAAGCCGATCTATCAGTATCTTTGGGAAGCCGTGATCGCTGTCGACTTCGGCCGAGCCTGGCCGATGGCGATTCTGGGTGTCTTGCTTGCCTCATTTGCGGTGTTCAAGCGAGCATCGGTTTTGGTCTTATGTTGGGCGGTTCTGCCGAGCCTCGTTTTGGTGCTAGTTTCAGTGATCTGGCAGCCCTACTTCGTCGATCACTATCTAACTTTCACCACACCGGCAACCGCAGTTCTGGTTGCTATCGGCATCTCTGAAATCAGGTGGCCTAAGCCAAGCCCACGTCGAGGTGCCGCCCTGCAGCTTTTGGTTGGCGCACTGCTGCTGGCACTAAGCGTTCCAAGTTTTGTGGCAAGTCGCGACCCTGCTGCCAAGGGCACTGAGTGGGCGTCAATCGCGCAGGTCATCAACGCCAACAGCAAGCCAGGCGATTCGATCTTGCTGCCAGATGCCACCTCTAAGTCGTCACGTGTTTTAGATCAAATAATCGTGGCCTATGCGCCAGATTTTGTCGGTCGAATCGATCTGACGCTTGTCGAGAGGCCTGAGGCAACTCGGCGGTTGTTCGGCAAGCGCATCCTTGAGCGGAACGCGCCGGAACCCGGCTCTGGCCGAGTAGTGCTCGTCGAAGACCCCACCGCCTCGTCTCAGAGACCGAGCTGGCTTGGGCGCGATTTCACCGCCGGTCGAGTCATCAACTTTGCCACCGCAATCGTTAGGTTGTTCGACCGCAAAAAATAGGCGCCTGGACTAATGCTGGCATAATCGAAGAATGCCTAATCTGCCTACCGAATTGCGTCCCCTCGAAGAGTTGCGCGAGCGTCATAGCTCAAAGTGGCGTCGATTCAACCGCGATGTTTTGCCTATGCATGTCGCCGAGATGGATTATGAGATTGCCCCGGGCATCAAGTCTTTGATCATCGACTTTGTCACCAAGTCAGACCTCGGCTATCTCGGGCCGATTCCAGAGCTTGGCGAGGCCTTCTCGGGTTTTGCAAAGCGCCACTGGAACTGGTCGGTTGCTGCCACGGATGTTCGCCTTGCGACCGATGTGGGCGTTGGTGTGGTCGAGATTCTGCGTGCCGCTGGTTCACCTGGCGACAAGGTGGTTGTCAACTCTCCGGTCTACCACTCGTTCTATGAGTGGATTAAAGAGGTCGGCATGGATGTAGTTGATGCTCCGCTCATACGTGAAAAGGTCGGCGGGCCAACCGAGGAAAACCCAGACACCTTCGACAAGCCTGTGACTCTGTGGCGCCTCGACATCGACGCAATCGAAGCCGCATTTAAAGCCGGCGCCAAGTTCTTCTTGATGTGTAACCCTCAGAACCCTGTTGGTCGCATGCACACCGCCAATGAGTTGCGCCAGATTGCTGGATTGGCAGCGCGCTATAACGTGCTGGTGATCAGCGACGAGATTCACGGCCCACTGTCGTATCCGGGCGAAAACTTTGTTCCTTTTCTGTCGGTTTCTGATGAGGCAAAGCAGAACGGTGTGATTGTCACAGCGGCGAGCAAGACCTTCAACCTAGCCGGACTAAAGGCCTCGATCATCGTCACTCAGAGCGACGAGGTTCGAGCAAAATTGGCAAAGTTGCCAGAAGCGATGCACTGGCGTTCATCCCTGATTGGTGCATTTGCCATGGCAGAGGCCTATGAAAATGGCGATGCCTGGCTAAAGGGCACCATGATGACCCTCAGCGATGCGCGCAAGTTGCTTGCCGCAGAGATCGCCGAGAAATTGCCTACCGTTGACTTCCACCTGCCTGAAAACGGCTATCTCGCCTGGCTTGACCTGAGTTCGTTGAACCTGGGCGAGAAGCCTGCGGCTTTGTTGCTCGCCAAAGAAAAGGTGTCGTTTGTTCCCGGCGACGAACATGGCGAGGCGTATGGTCAGTTCGTGAGAATTAACTTTGCTTGCCGACCAGCGAGCATCCGAGCCGCCATCGACAAAATCGCCAACCAGGCGGCAAAGGCGACTAAGCGCTAAGTGCCTGCTTGAGGTCGTGAATCAAGTCATCCACGTGCTCTAGACCAACCGAAAGTCGCATCAAGTTCTCGGTGATGCCCATTGCGGCCTGAACATCGGCGCTCAAACGACGGTGAGTGGTCGAGGCCGGGTGCGTGATCAAAGATTTGCTATCACCCAGGTTGTTTGAGATGTCGATGACCTTGAGCGCGTTCATAAATTTGAAGGTCGCTGCCTTGTCGCCGTCGATTGCGAACGCAACGGTTGAGCCACCGCCACCCATCTGCTTCTTGGCCAGGGCATAACCCTTGTGCGACTTCAAAAACGGATAGGAAACTAGCCTGATGCCCTTTTGCTTCGACAAGAACTCTGCGACCTTGAGGGCACTCTCGTTCATGCGCTGAACTCGCATGGTCATGGTCTCAAGCGACTTGAGCAGCACCCACGCGTTGAAAGCGCTCATCGATGGCCCGGTGTGGCGGGCAAACGGCAAAACCTTTGTCTTGATGTATTCACGAGAACCAAGGATGGCTCCGCCAAGCACGCGACCCTGGCCGTCGATGTGCTTGGTGGCCGAATAGAAGACCACGTCTGCACCCAGTTCGAGTGGCTTCTGCATGACCGGTGAGGCCATCACATTATCGACAACCACGGTTGCGCCGACCTGGTGAGCCAGCTTGCTGACCATCGCGATGTCGACGATTTCCATGAGCGGGTTCGACGGGGTCTCGACTACTACCACAGCGGTCGGCTTGTTTAGTGCCTTGGCCCAGTCCTTCTCGTCGGTTCCCTCGACCAATTCGAAGGTTACGCCCCAAGAAGGCAAAATCTCGGTGATGATCACATAGCAAGAGCTAAACATCGACGCTGAGGCAACCACGTGGTCGCCTTGCTTCACCAAGCAGGCAACCGAGGCAAACATCGCGGCCATTCCCGAACTGGTGGCAAAACAGGCCTCTGCGCCCTCGATCGCGGCAAGGCGATCTTCGAACATGGCGACGGTCGGGTTCGAGAAGCGGCTATAGAGGTGGTGCTCGGTTTCATCCTTGAATGCTGACTCCGCCTGCTCGGCAGAGTCATAGGTGAAGCCCGAGTTCAAATACAGCGCCTCTGCGCCCTCGCCAAATCCGCTGCGAGCCAACCCGCCACGAACTGCAAGCGTGTCAGGCTGAAGCTCCCAGTCTGGAAGCTGAGCTTCGGTCAGATCTGAATATCCCCATGGGCGAGTTCTCTTGGTCATTACTCGATTATATCGGCAGCACGCGGTTTTCTAGAAGGCCACTCAACCAGCAGCATCGCGGCGATCATGATTAGACCACCCAAAACTGTCTTAAATTTCAGGATCTCTTGGCCTACCGCCACCGAAATGCCCGCGGCGAAAACCACCTCGCTGGTCAAGATGATTGCGACTCGCGAAGCATCCATGTGGCTCTGAGCCCAGGTTTGAACGAAGAACGCCACTGCGGTGGCAAAGACAGCGGTGAAAATGATTGCGAACCAGCCGCTGAAATCGACCGGTGCTTGAATGCCATCGGGAACCGCGCCAATCCAGCTCACCACCGCGACGACCGCCAGTTGCACGACGGTTAGCGCATACGAGTTGAGGCCGCTGCTCCAGGCGCCGAGGCCGATGATGTGAGCCGCGAATAGAATCGCGCACAGAATCACCCAGATTTGACCGACCTCGATTGAAACGCCGTTGATCGAAATCAGGGCCAGACCGACGGTTGCCAGGGCGACGCCCCAGACAACTTTTTTGCCTGCCTTTTGGCCAAGGATGAGCCAACCGAGCACCGGGGTGACCACGACGTAAAGGCCGGTGATAAAGCCGGTGATTGCTGCGGTTGACATCGATAGTCCGATGGTTTGGGTGATATAGCCGCCGCCGAGCAGCAAACCGAGCACTATGCCCTTCTTGAGCACCTCTTTGTCTATTGCCCTAATCACCTGTGGTCGAGCGGCGACCATGATGGCGGTCGCGATGGTGAAACGGAACGCCAAGAAATCGAACAGTGGTTGACGTTCGATGGCGTCCTTCATCAGGACAAATGCTGCACCCCAAACGGCTGCCACCGAAATCAGGGCGATGGCCGCCCAATAGTTGCGTTTCATCCCGCCAGTCTAACCAGCGCGACTAAACATCCGAGCGGTTAGCGTTTGCCAGTTGCCACTGATTTGGCCATCGACGGAAAAACCAGACCGTGCATTGGCCAGACTGCCCACCAGTATGCGTGACCGAGCAAACCCTTGGGCGCATAAATCGCTCGTTGGGTGACGGTGCAGCCTCCGCCGGGTTTCTCGGCGACCGAAAACTCGAGCCAGGCCAAACCAGGCATTTTCATTTCGGCGCGCAGGCGAAGCAGCCTTGGGCGTTCGAGAGCTTCGACTCGCCAAAAGTCGAGCGCATCGCCGACCAAAAGGGTCTTAGGGTCGCGACGCCCTCTGCGAAGGCCCACACCGCCAATCATCTTGTCGGCCAGCCCACGAAGTTGCCAGGCCCAGGTAGCTGTCGAATAGCCATTGTCGCCGCCAATCGCCTCGATTCGAGCCCAAACCGTCTCGATTGGGTCTTTTGACTCAACCACGCGAACGTCGGTATAAAGCGAGCCTCCTGCCCAGTTTGGGTCGGTCGGCAGTGGCTCGGATGGCGAACCTGGGAATGAGGCATTCGACCAGCGGGTTTCGACTCGGGCATCCTTGATTTTGGTCAGGGCAAGTTGCACGGCCTTTTTGAACGGGGTTAGCCCACCGGGTGGGTCGGGAATCAAAGCCTTGATCGAGTCGTCTCGCGCAACAACTTCGTTTTTGAGGCTCGCAACCAGGCGTCTGGCGAGGGTGTAGGGCACCGGGGTGACCAGCCCAACCCAGCCGCTCGACAGTCTCGGGGTGAGCACCGGAACCGGGATGATGATTCGTTTGCGAAGGCCGGCCGCCTCGGCATACTTTTCCATCATCTGCTTATAGGTGTAAATTTCGGGGCCACCGATGTCATAGGCGCCGGTGATTTTGGGGTCGATTGCAGCCGCGCCAACCAGATAGCGCAGCACGTCTCGAACGGCGATCGGTTGAACTCGAACCTGAACCCACTTCGGAACCGTCATGATTGGCAGGCGTTCGGTTAGATAACGCAGCATTTCGAAGGATGCCGAACCCGAACCAATCACCACAGCCGCGCGAAGTTCGATGGTTGGGATGCCCGAGGCTCGAAGAATCTCGCCGGTGTCGGCTCGAGATTGCATGTGTGGCGAGAGTTCTTCGCCGGGGGCGATGATTCCGCCGAGATAAACCAGTCGGCTGACTCCCGCAGACTTTGCGCATTTCACAAAATGTTCGGCGAGCTCTCGCTCCTTGGTCTCGAAGTCATCCTTGGACATCAGGGCGTGAAGCAAATAGTAGGCGACATCGACGCCCTGCAAGGCCTGCGTGAGCGCGTATTCATCGTTCGCGTCGCCAGAGGCAACCTCAACGCGGTTGATCCACGGATGATCTTTGAGTCGCTCTGGGTTTCTGGCCAGGACACGCACGCGATAACCGTGATTCAGCAACTCGACAACCAGGCGACCGCCGATGTATCCGGTGGCTCCGGTCACCAGGCACAGGGCCGGCAAACCCGCGCGAGATTTCAGAACTGGAAGGCCGACACTGAGTAACTCGCTCATGGTTATCTCAAGGAGTTACTTAGAGTTTTTGTTCCCTTTGGCGGCCTTCGGTGCCGCCTTTTTGGCCGGCGTCGCCTTCTTAGCAGGAGTTGCCTTTTTCACGGGTGCGAGCGGTGCTGCCGGCGCATAGGTCTCGATGGATACGATCGCACGCTTTTTGCCCTCTTGAGGAGCAGTCATGTGCACTACGGTCATGTGAGCCGGTGCGAGTGCGGCCGATTCGGCGAGCACTGGGCGGTGGTGGGTGGTGCCATACTCGGCAAGGGCATCGAGGATTGTTGGAAGCGCTGGTCGATGCGAGCAGATCACAGCTGGGCTGCCGTCGGTAACCAAATCGTGAACCACCTTTAGGGTTCGACGAGGTCCGGTCTTGTTGCCAAATTCACTCAGCTGGTGGCGCTCAATCAGTTTGAGTTTCTTGGCCTTGGCAAAAGGTTCAAGAGTGGTGCGGCAGCGCTCCCAAGAGCTGGTGATCAGTCGCTTCGGGGCAAAAGCATTGAGCAGCGGAACCAGTTGCTTGGCTTCGATGTGCCCGACATCGAGCAGCGGGCGATGACCATCGTCAAGCCCCTTGCCGCCCTTCCAATCGGTGCGTGGAGTTGCCGTTGCGTGGCGAAGCACAATCACCGGTTTGGTGCGCAGGTGGCCGAGCAGGTGAAGGTCAAGGGCTCGGTCAAGAACCTCGCGGTCGAAGTCATACGTCAACAGCGAACGAACTTCTTCCGGAGTCTTCCACTCAACACTGGCAACTTCTTCAGAAGGTTTGAATTTTGAGTTGGCCAGAGCTGAGTCGCTGACACGAGCCGCCCAGTAGTGCACTTCCTTTGGGGTGTTTTCGCCAACGGTGTAGTGAACAACCTTTAGGCGCACACCAAGTTTGATCTTTAGGCCGGTTTCCTCGCGAATTTCGCGAACCGCAGTTTCTGGCAGGCACTCGCCCGGATCCTGTTTGCCCTTTGGGAAGCTCCAGTCGTCATATCGAGCGCGGTGAATGACCGCAATCAACAACTTGCCATCTACCTCGCGCCACAGCAGGGCGCCCGCAGCAAAAATGGTCATGCCGAGCGAGAGTTTCTCTTGGCATAAACATCGTTCATGGTCTTGTCTTGAACATCAACCAGAGGTTTGCCGTCGGCACCATACTGGTGACGAATCCAGGTGCCATCTGACCCTAGGTGCCAGGTTGAAGCTTCGTCTGACATCGCCAGTTCAAAAAGGGACTTCAGTTCACGGATGTGGTCTGGCTGCGAGATTCGAACCAGTGCCTCGACTCGGCGGTCAAGGTTTCGGTGCATCATGTCGGCCGAGCCGATGAACACCGCAGGGTCGCCTCCGCCGGCGAAGGCAAAGATTCTGGAGTGCTCTAGATAGCGGCCCAGAACCGAGCGAACTCGGATGTTCTCAGATAGCCCAGGCACGCCCGGTCGAAGTGAACACATTCCGCGAACCAAGACATCTACGGTGACTCCGGCGTTTGAGGCGCGATAGAGCGAGTCGATGATCTGCTCGTCGACGAGAGAGTTCATCTTGAGGCTGATGTGTGCCGGTTTGCCCGCGCGCTTGAATTCGATTTCGCGATCGATGCGCTCGGTGAGCCCCTCGCGAACGCCATTTGGCGAAACCAAAAGGGTCTTGAAAGTTGCCTCTGGTGCATAACCAGACAGCTGGTTGAAGAGCTTTGTGAGGTCCTCGCCGACTGACTCGCGAGAGGTGAGAATGCCGAAGTCCTCATAGAACCTTGCGGTCTTCGGGTTGTAGTTTCCGGTTCCGATGTGACAATAGCGGCGAAGCTGGTTGCCTTCCTGGCGAATAACCAAAGCGAGCTTGCAGTGGGTCTTGAGGCCCACAATTCCATAGACCACGTGAACGCCGGCTTGCTCGAGTTTGCGAGCCCAGGCGATGTTGTTCTGCTCGTCAAAGCGGGCCTTGATCTCGACCAGGGCAAGAACCTGCTTGCCCGCTTCCGCGGCAGCGATCAGCGCATCCACGATTGGTGAGTCACCCGAGGTGCGATATAGGGTCTGCTTGATTGCCAACACCTTAGGGTCGGCGGCGGCCTCCTCGACGAAGGCCTGAACGCTGGTTGCGAAAGACTCGTATGGGTGGTGCAGCAAAATGTCACGTTGACGCATGGCGTTGAAGATGCTGATGGTGTCGTCTTCGACCGGCTTCAAATAGCGATTTGTGATCACTTGGTGAAGTGGGAAGTGCAGCTCTGGGCGTTTGATGCCGCTGATCTCGAACAAACCGGTTAGGTCAAGTGGCGAGGGCAGGTGATAGACATCCTCATCGTTGATGTCGAGCTCGCGGATTAGCAGCTCGAGCACCTGTGGGTTGATGTCGTTTGCAACCTCTAGACGAACCGGTGGGCCAAAGCGGCGACGCAGCAGTTCTTTCTCGAGAGCAAGAAGTAGGTTCTCGCCGTCGTCCTCGTCAACTTCAAGATCTTCATTTCTGGTGACACGGAAGGTGTGGTGCTGCAGAACTTCCATGCCCGGGAATAGCTGCCCCAAGAACTCACCGATGATGTCTTCGAGCGGCACGAAACGCACATCCTGGACTCCGGTGTTGCCGGGGATGCGAACGAAGCGTGGAAGCAGTGGCGGCACCTTCACGCGAGCAAAGTGCTCTTTGCCGGTCGCCTTGTTTCGAATGACCACGGCCAAGTTGAGCGAGAGGCCCGAGATATAAGGAAACGGGTGTGCTGGGTCAACCGCAAGCGGGGTGAGCACCGGGAAAATCTGGTTCTGGAAGTAGTCGCTCAGCGAAGCCTTCTCAGCCTCTTCGAGAGCAGCCCAGCGAACAAGCTTGATGCCCTTTTCTTTGAGCTGCGGCTTGATGTCTTCGATGAAGGCCTTGGCGTGGCGCTCTTGAAGGCGGTGAGCCTCTTTGCTGATTTGGGTCAGAACCTCTTGGGGCGACAACCCGGATGAAGCGGTCACGGCCAAACCGGTCGCGATGCGTCGCTTCAAGCCGGCGACTCGAACCATGAAGAATTCATCCAGGTTTGAGGCGAAAATGGCTAGGAAGTTGACGCGCTCCAGAAGATAGAGATTTGGGTCTTCGGCCATCTCGAGAACGCGCTCATTAAATGCGAGCCAACTCAATTCGCGATCTAGAAAGCGGTCTGCGGCAAAATTATCGACCGATGCGGGCAAGTCGATGGCCATCGTTTCTTCTGAAGACATAGTGCAATCTTGACACGGCTAGGTTGCCAATCGGTAAACCTTTAGCGAAGTGACTAGTAGGCCGCGTCGCTGTATTCGTGGTCGGGTTCGGTGTTGAATCGATAGCCCACATTGCGAACCGTGCCAATCAGAGAATCGAGCTCTTCGAGCTTGGCCCGAAGCCTTCGGATGTGAACATCAACGGTTCTTGTTCCGCCGAAGTAGTCATAACCCCAAACCTCGCTCAAGAGTTGTTCGCGAGTGAAAACTCTTCCAGGGTGTTGGGCTAGAAACCTGAGAAGTTCAAATTCTTTATAGGTCAAATCGAGAGTGCGACCGCTGACCTTGGCAGAATAGCTCGCCTCATCGATGACCACTCCCGAGGCATGGATCTTTTCTGATCGCTCAGTCTCGACATTGCGCGATAGGGCAAGTCGGATGCGCGCATCAATTTCGGCTGGGCCGGCGCTCTCGAGAATTATGTCGGTCGCTTTCCACTCGGCATTGATTGCCGCGAGCCCTCCCTCGGTGACAATGATGATCAAGGGTGCTGATAGACCGGTGGTGTGCAGAATCTTGGCGAGTGATTTGGCGCCGGCCAAATCTCTTCTAGCATCCAAGAAAATTAGGTCAGCAGCGGGGGCATTAACCAGGCTCGCTGGTTCTGCCGGAATTTGCCTAACACGATGACTTAGCAGACCGAGAGCGGGCAGCACTTGGTGTTCTGCGGATGCAGCCAGAACAAGAAGTTGCGCCATTTTCTCTCCAAATCGCTTAACTAAGTCTACCGCCGAAAACCAGCAAGGGTAGGGCATGATTGAACGGTGAGCAAGAGTTGGATTCGGGTAGCGGTCATCTGGTTAGTGGTTTCGTTGCTCGCGCTCGCCGCAATTCAGAGCGATGAATCAGAGCAGGCCTTTGTTTGGTTCGGTGCGATTCTCGCCGGCTCGATTGCATCTGTCTCGATCGCACATCTCATCAAAGCCGCGCCAGCCGGCTTCGTTCGCGAGCTGATTTACGCCGGCGGCGGAAGTTATCTGATTCTTGCCTTGGCAAGTCTTTTCGTTTTCCTGAAGGGATAAACTTAAAACATGTTGCTAGCACTCGAAATCTTCTTCACTGGCCTACTGGTCTTGGCTGGCCTCGCAATCGCGAGCGTCTCGGCGCTGGTCCTATACAAGCTTTTCAAGGGTCAGAAATAGTTGTTCGTCTTCCCCGAGGGTCTGCCGCTTGAGCTAACCCCGTTCGCTTTCCTTGTCGGCAAGTGGGAGGGAACGGGAGTCATCAGTTTCAAAGACAACGACTCTGATGAAGCCCCGACCGACCATGAATTCAGACAGCGGGTCGAGTTCGCCCACGATGGCAGCAACGCCATCACCTACATCTCTTCGGCCGAGCTAATCGGAGAATCCGGCACGGCTTTGCCAAGCGAAATCGGTTACTGGCGTTTGGCGCGAAAGGCCGAAGCAGCCGATCACGGACCCGGCCTTTTGCCAGGTGTCGGCGAACCTAGGCTGAAAACTCACGAAGACCTCGAGGCTCTGCGCAATAAAGAGGGCGGCTTCGACATTCAGGTCTCGACACTTCATCCCGGTGGTGTTGCCGAACTTTACAACGGCAAAATCAAGGGAGCTCGAGTTGACCTAGCCTCGGCTTCGGGTGCCGCTTTCGACACCGCTAAGACTTACCGTCACTCGACCCGGCTCTATGGGCTAGTAGAGAACGCGCTCCTTTGGGTGTGGGAGATCGCCATGCCCGGTGGCGATTTGAAGCCTCACGCCTCCGCGCGCCTCGAACGAGTCGAATAGCAATGATCGGTGAGGTTAAGGGCAGTTTCGGTAACCCACTAATCGAACAGCGCCTGCTAGCTGAGGGCAAAGCCCTGGTCAACCTAGGACCCCGAGGCATCATCACCGTTTCCGGACAAGATCGACTCGATTGGCTGCATTCTCTCTTGAGTCAGAATCTCAAAAACCTCCAGCCTGGGCAAAGCGCCGAAGCGCTCTTGCTAGATCCAAACGGGCACATCGAACAGGTCATTCACTTCTTGGATGATGGCGAAACATCCTGGCTCGTTGTCGAAGACGAAGGTCGCGAAAGACTGATCAAGTGGCTGACCAAAATGGTTTTCCGAATGAAAGTCGAAATCGCCGATCGTTCAGCCGAGTTCGCCGTTATCGGCCGTTTGGTTCGTGGCGAAGATGCAAAACCCGAACTTGACCAGGCCGCAAAGTCAAACGGAATGAGCCTCACCTGGGTTGACCCTTGGCCCGGCGTAGTCTCGGGCGGCGCACGCTACTCGCGAGCTTGGCCGGCTAAATGGCCTTGGACAGAAACCCTCGTGGCTCCCGAAAATCTGGAGTCTGCTTTCGCCGGCTATGAGGTTGCCGGAACCATGGCCTATGACGCACTTCGCATTGCCGCTCATCGACCAAGGCAATTCGGCGAGGTCGACGACAAGGCCTTGCCACACGAATTCGACTGGCTTTCGACAGCCGTGCACCTCAGCAAGGGTTGCTATCGAGGTCAGGAAACCGTGGCTAAGGTTCACAACCTTGGGCACCCTCCGCGGCGGCTGACTTTTTTGCACCTCGATGGTTCTGGGCATGCCTTGCCCGAAGCGGGGGATGAGATCTTTGTTGAGGGCAATGCCATCGCAAGAGGCAAAATCACCTCGGTAGGGCAGCACCACGAGATGGGCCCAATCGCTCTCGCTCTCTTGTTCCGCTCTGTTCCCGAGGATGCCCCGCTGATAGTTCGCACGGGTCTAGGTGATTTAGCCGCGAATCAGGAAGTCATCGTTCCGCAAAGTGCTGGCAAGGCAAACGACATCCCAAAAATTCCTAAGTTGTTGATGGGTGGAAAACACTGATGCGTTGGAGTCTCAACGAATCGGTTCATCGAGTAATCGAGTCTGTGCCCGCAATTCTGCAGATTGTTTTGGCCGCTACGGCAAGCTTTGCGTTCGCGCACCTGGTGCTTGGGCACACCAACCCGATTTTTTCTGTGACCGTGGCGATCACCTCGCTCGGTTTCACGAGGGATGCCAGGCCTAGGCGCATTCTCTCGACCGCGTTTGGCATGATCACAGGCATCGCGCTCAGTGAAATTCTGTTGCTCTTGATTGGCCCGGGCCTATGGCAGATGTCGATTGTCTTGCTAATCGCCCTCACCGCGGCCCGCTTCATCACGGGCTCCGCCGCCTTCGCGCTCACCGTTGGCATCCAGGCAATGCTGGTCTACATCATGCCGGCTCCTGAGGGTGGTGCATTTATTCGAAGTCTCGACGGCGTTATCGGCGGTTTGACCGCGTTGCTATTCACGGCGGTCATTCCGCGTGACCCAAGGGGGCTCGCAAATAAAGATGCGAGCAAGCTTTTCGACATTTTCTTGGATTCGCTTGAGGCGCTAAAGCTTGCGGTTCGAAACGTTGATGTTGCCATCGTAGATGAGGCCCTGACCCGGGTTCGTCGCTCGCAGCCGCTGGTAGACAACTGGCGCATGTCGCTCGACAGTGCGATTGCGATCTCGCGAATCTCACCGTTCCTTCGCAAATATCGCGATGAACTCTCGGGGCAGGTTCGACTAATGCGCGGCATGGACCTCGCCACCAGGAATCTTCGCGTGGTAGTTCGCCGAGTCGATTTTTTAGTCAGGGATGGCGTTCCACGACCCTATCTTGCCGACCTTTTTGAGCAAATTTCCGAGGCGACCAGGTTGTTGGCCCTCGGGCTCGAAAGCCCCGAAAGGTTGCGCGAATCACAAGAAGTTTTGGTGGAAATCATCCACCAACTCGACCCGAAGAAGTTTGGCATTGCCGACCAAATCCGTGAGGCAAGCGTTCTGCTTCTGCTTCGACCGCTGCTAGTCGATTTGCTTTGCGCGAGCGGGATGACCGAAGACGACGCAAGGGCCGAGTTGCCGGCAATTTAGCCAGTTTCGGGGCTTCGAAGGCCGGTTAAATCCGACTGTAATTCACCTTCTGTTAACCTTTCAAAAAGGTTCTAGACACATCGGGCTTTGAATATTGAGTTCATGAGCGTGAATGCCGATTCAACCAAGGTCGAGAGACGCAAATTAGCGAGCAAGCCTTTTGCTAAATCTGACCGTATTTTCTTTGGTGTAGCCCGAGTTGCCGCCTACTCATCTTTCGTCATCATTGCCCTGATTCTCATCTATCTGGTTGGGCGTTCACTGCCCGCACTGCAAAAGCAGGGCTTGATCAACTTCACCTTCGGGTCAACCTGGAACTCGGCAGCCACTCCTGAGACTTTCCAGCTCGGGCCGATGCTGTGGGGCTCGATTCTGATTTCCATCATCGGTGTAGTCATTGCGGTTCCGCTTGCCATCTCAATCGCTTACTTCATCGAGTTCATGGCGCCAAAGGCTATCGCCAAGGCTGTGACCACAATCGTCGACCTGCTAGCGGCTATCCCATCAATCGTCTTGGGTCTCTGGGGTGCCTTCGTGTTTTCACCGATCGCGGCTGGCTGGGCCAAGATGCTAAACCACTCGCTCGGCTGGATTCCAATCTTCTCGAACCCAGAGCAAAACTTCCTGCGCAGCCCGTTCATCGCCGGAATCGTGGTCGCAGTGATGATTGTGCCGATCATCGCCTCAATCACCCGTGAAATTTTCAGCCAGATGGATCGCGATATCATCAACGCGTCTTTGGCTCTAGGCGGAAACCGCGAGTCAACCTTCCGCAAGGTGATCTTGCCAACCGCATCGGGTGGTGTCATCGGTGGTGTCTTGCTAGGACTTGGTCGCGCCCTGGGTGAAACCGTTGCTGTGCTTTACGTCTTGAACATCAGCTTCAACATCAACTGGACCGACATTCTTCAGGCCCGCGGTGGTTCGGTTGCCTCGATGATCATCTCGAAGTTCGGTGAAGCAAACCCAAGTGAGGTCAGCGCTCTCATGGCGGCCGGTTTGGTGCTGTTTGTCTTCACGCTAATCATCAACTCAATCGCCTCCTACATCGTCGCAAAGGCCCAGCCATGGAGAAAGTAATCGACCTAACCCCAGTTGCGCGTCCAAAGACCGCTCAGCCTTGGTCAAAGAAGTCGCCAAAGTTTTTGATTTCGGCCGCCGCTGCGTCGATTATCCCGGCCGCTATCACCCTGGCCTTCGTGGGTCTAGCTGGCATGGATTTCATGGCCGCACTGATCATCGTCTTCTTGCCGATTCAGGTGATTGCCGCCGCACTTGTCGGCATCTCGATTTATGGCCGTCGCGGAATTCTCGAGAGCCTGCTTGTTGTGGCGACAATTTTCTTCAGCTCGTTCGTCTTCGTTCTGCTCGGATCGGTTTTGTGGTCGGTTATCAGCAACGGTGCGGCTGCGATTAGCCCAAGCTTCATCTTCCAGAACAACTACTACATCCAGCCAACTACCGACTTGGGATACGGCGGTGTCGGGCACGCGATCGTCGGAAGCCTATTGATTGTTGGCCTTTCAACCATCATCACAGTTCCGCTCGGTCTAGCCACGGCTGTCTATCTAACCGAAACTCAGGGCAAGAGCAAGGGAATCATTCGAACCTTGCTGCAGGCCATGGCTGGTTTGCCATCGGTGGTTTCGGGTCTATTCATCTATGCGATGTTCATCGCCAGCGGAATCACGACCTATGCGGGCTGGACCGGTTCGCTCGCCCTGATCCCGCTGATGCTTCCGACCGTTGCTCGAGTCACCGAAGAATCACTTCGCCTGGTGCCGGCCGAACTTCGAAACGGTGCACTTGCCCTCGGCGCTCCAGCTTGGCGAGCATTTGCTCAGGTAACCCTGCCGGCTGCAAAGTCAGGAATCATGACCGCGGTTTTGCTCGGTGTTGCCCGAGTCATCGGTGAGACGGCTCCTCTGGTTTTGACCACCTTTGCGGCAGACCGCACCAACCTAAATGTTTTCAGTGGTCAGATGGGCTCGCTTCCTACCTACCTATTCGGCTACATCGCCTTCGGTTTTGATGCTTCAATCAAGCGTGCCTGGGGTGCCGCACTGGTCATCCTTATCATCGTTGCAATCCTCTTCATCTCGGCGCGACTTGCTTCACGCACCCGCACCAAGGCAAGAAAGTAAAGGAAAAAATGTCAAACCTCACCTATCACCTGCGTGCAGAAGACGTTAACGTCTGGTTCGGCGAACGACACGTTCTCAAGGATGTGAACCTAGCCTTCCCAAGCAACCAGGTGACCGCTCTGATCGGTCCATCGGGTTGTGGCAAGTCGACCTTTATCCGCACCCTGAACCGCATGCACGAGCTGATTCCGTCAGCGGGCTTCGGCGGCAAAGTCTTGCTAGACGAGGAAGACATCTATGGCGACGGCGTTGACCCGGTTAAGGTTCGCCTCAAGGTGGGCATGGTTTTCCAGAAGCCAAACCCGTTCCCAACAATGTCGATTCAAGAGAACGTGCTTTCAGGCCTCAAGCTATCGGGTCGAAAGAACTCGAACACCGAAGAGTTGGTTGAGACCTCGCTTCGCCGTGCTTCTATTTGGAACGAAGTAAAGGACCGCCTAAACGATCCCGCTCTATCGCTTTCGGGTGGTCAGCAGCAGCGTCTATGCATCGCTCGCTCGTTGGCTATGGGCCCAGAAGTCTTGTTGATGGATGAGCCTTGTTCAGCGCTTGACCCAGGCTCAACCCGTCGCGTTGAAGAGACCATTCTTGAGCTCGCGCCTGAAATGACGATTGTCATTGTGACTCACAACATGCAGCAGGCTCAGCGAGTTGCAGACCAGACCGCCTTCTTCCTGTCGGAGGATGGCAACCCTGGCCACGTGGTCGAGTTTGGTGCGACCGAGCAGGTTTTCGAGCAGCCAATTGACCCCCGCACCAACGACTATGTGAACGGCCACTTCGGCTAAAGCCGAGTCACCAAAAGTTAACCTTGGCTTCGCCTTTTAGACATTAGGTAAAGCAACTGGGTTAACTTCCAGGCTCTCTAATAGTTGTTGTCCGCAAGACATACAAATTCTTACAAGGAGAAATTCATGAAGCGCTCACTAGCTGGCATCCTAGCCGCAGTAGCATTGGTCAGCACCGTTGGCCTAACCGGCCCTGCCGCAGACGCAAAGGCCACCCTAACCTCATCAGGTTCATCATTCGCTAACGCGATCATGCAGGCTTGCAAGACCCACTTCTCGGGCGCAGACCTTACCTACAACTCAACTGGTTCAGGCACCGGCCGCACCCAGTTCGCAGCAAAGACCACCGACTTCGGTATGTCAGACGGTCTTTACGCAGCAGGCACCCAGCCAGCTAACTTCACCTATGTTCCACTGGTTGGTGGCCCAGTTGCCATCGTTATCAACGTTCCTGGAGTGAAGAACCTAAACCTAACCGGTGACATCATCGGCAAGCTTTACACCGGCAAGATCACCATGTGGAACGACGCAGCAATCGCGAAGATCAACAAGGGCGTCAAGCTTCCTGCACTAGCAGTTCAGCCGGTTTACCGCTCAGGTTCATCTGGCACCTCAGAGAACTTCACCAACTACCTAGCTCAGATCGCTCAGAACGGCTGGACCAAGAACGGCACCTTCACCTCGGCTAACACCGTGGTTGGAACCTCAGCTGCTAGCTCAACCGTCCTGATGACCACCGTGAAGAGCACCGCTGGTGCATTCGGTTACGGTGACCTTTCAGACGCAGTTGCAAACGCACTTCCGGTTGCAGCAGTTCAGAACGGTGCAGGCCAGTTCATCAAGCCAGACGTTCGCTCAGCCAAGGCATTCCTTGCTGTTCAGCACGTTGGCTCGAACGGTGTTGTGACCTACGACTACAAGACCCCAGTCAAGGGTGCTTACTCTGTTTCGCTAATCTCTTACGCACTTGCTCGCAAGGATGGCAACAAGCTAGTTCAGGGTTACCTACAGGACTTCGTGAACTCATGTGCACCGACCGAGGCTGCAGCTCTAAGCTACGTAGCGATCGACGGCAAGCTGAAGAAGACCGCACTTGACCTGCTTGACCTTATTGGCTAATCAGCAAAAGTAATGATGGGAGAGCGCAACCGATAGAGGTTGCGCTCTCTCATTGTTTGTCAAAGTTTCAAGGCAATAAAGTTTCAACTAGCATCAACCACCAAAAATCAGGAGTCATTGTGTTTGCAAAGAAGCTAGCGGCCGCAGGCCTAGCCCTTCTCGTCACCGTCGGTCTCACCGCGTGTGACCCACCGCTGCCTCCTGAGATCCTTGCCGCTCAAGCAGAACGAACCGTCAACTGTGTCGACGGTAACTTGACCGTCGCGACACCTGCCGCCATCAATGATGTCGTAACGGGTTGGGCTGGCTCACTCTCAACTGCCTGCAAGGGCACGACGCTTACTCCGGTTGCGGCAACCGATGCCAAGGCCCAGGCGGTCATCTCAATGGATGGCTCGATCCCGGCGACCTGCAAGCCTTTTGCTAGCTTTCCAATCGCCGAGGATGGCGGTGTCGTGGCCTATGCCCTCACCGATGCACCAAACCTCGTGTTGACACCGCAGAACGTTCAAGACATTTTCTCGGGCAAGGTGACTAACTGGTCAGACCCTTCGATCGTCGCCTCGAACCCAGATGCCACCATGCCTAGCCTGCCGATTCACATCGTTGGCACCCCGCAGCAAGTCGCCGTGGATGCGCTGACCGGCTGGTTCAAAAAACTTGGCGTGGCATTCACCCCATCCTTGGCAAAGGTTTCGGCTGTGGACGACGGCAAGGTGCTCGCTAATCTAGCCGAGGGAGATATCGCTATCACCTCGTTCTCAAACGCCCTCTATGCCTATTCGACGGTTGCCGCGATTGCGGTGGGCAAAGACCTCGCCACCGCAGACATCGGCGGCATTCAGCTCGGCGCCGATAAGTCTGGTGCCAAGCCAAAGGCGGGCGGCCCAATCGGTTATGGCGCGACCTACCCGGTCACCATGGCGCTTTGCGGCACCGACAACACCGTTGCTCGGGCAGTTGGACGCTTCCTGATCCGACAGGACTCACAGGGTGCGCTTGGCTCGGCCATCATCGCCGCTCTGCCTGATAGCGAGCGCATCAAGGCGATTGCGATCGTCGAAAAGGGTTTGCCTAAGCCAAAGACTAAATAGCGGGTTTTCTGAATGGGTCTTCGTCGTTCCTAAGGGGCGACCGAGGCCCATTCGACCGTTAACTCTCCAAGCTTCCAGCGCTTCTTGTCGCCGGTGAGCGGCCAGCCGGTTTCGGCCAGCTGATTGCAAGTCGCGACCCAGCGCTGGGCAGCACCAAAGGCACCAAGCCCGGCATTCGAGCGCCAGGCGCCATCCAAGGCCTGCAGGAACTCGTGAATTTTTTCGCCCGGTTGGTTGTGGTGAATCAGGGCCTTGGGGAGACGCTCGGCCACCTTGCTCGGCAGTTCTAGGCCGTTCAGCCTCAGTGAAATGGTGAGAGTCAGCGGGTTATTTCGATCGAGCGTTATCCATGATGAAACTCGACCAATTTCATCGCAGGTTCCTTCAATCAGCAGGCCATCCTCCGAAAGCCTTGCTTGCATCGTCGCCCAGGCCGCCGCGACCGCAGATTCTTCATACTGGCGCAAGACATTGAACGCCCGGATGATCGTGGCTCGGTCAGCGAGATCTGCCGGCAGGGGAGTCTCGAACCCGCCGTGGGTGAAATGAAGTTTTTCGCCGGCGACGGCAAGCCCGCGCTCGACCCGCTCTCGTTCAATTTCGATGCCGACCACGTGAGTCTGCGAGTTGACTTTGCTGAGTCGTGACAGCAACTCGACCGCGGTTATCGGGCTGGCGCCGAAGCCAAGGTCAACGACAACTGGGGTCGCGGTGCGGCGCAAGACCGGCAGGGCGGAAATGTAGCGATCGACTCTTCTGAGCCGATTCGGATTCGTTGTGCCTCGGGTTACTGTGCCCAACGGCTTTTTGACTGCCACCATTCCAAATTACGCCAAGAATCGCGGGCTCGGTTCGACCCCACAAACTAAACTTGAGGGTATGACCGCAAAATACACTTTGATTCTGCTTCGTCACGGAAACAGTGACTGGAACCAGAAGAACCTTTTCACCGGCTGGGTGGATGTTGACCTTAGCGACCAGGGGCGGGCAGAAGCCAAGCGTGCCGGCGAGTTGCTTGCCGAGTCTGGGCTGAAGCCTGACCTGCTTTACACCTCGCGTCTCAAGCGAGCCATCAACACCGCTCACATCGCCCTAAACGCCGCCGAGCGCAGCTGGATCGACGTCAAGCGTGACTGGCGCCTAAACGAGCGTCACTATGGCGCGCTTCAGGGCAAGGACAAGGCTCAGACCTTGGCCGAGTATGGGCCCGAAATGTTCCAGACCTGGCGACGCAGCTTTGATGTGCCACCACCGCCGATCGATGACAACGACCAGTATTCCCAGGCTCACGACGAGCGCTATGCCGATCTTCACGGCACCGTTCCGAAGACCGAGTGCCTCAAGGATGTTCTCGAACGCATGTTGCCATTCTGGTTGTCTGACATTCAGCCTGACCTTAAGTCGGGCAAGACCGTGCTGGTCACCGCGCACGGCAACTCGTTGCGCGCTCTCGTAAAGCACCTCGACGGTGTTTCTGACGAAGACATTGCCGAGCTGAACATTCCAACCGGAATTCCATTGGTTTACAAGCTGGACGAAAACTTCAAGCCGGTCGTTGCCGGCGGAGAGTATCTTGACCCAGAGGCTGCTGCCGCAGGTGCCGCAGCGGTTGCTGCGCAGGGTGCGAAGAAATAGCCAGGCCCTAATTGAAAAAGCCTCCCGATCGGGAGGCTTTTTCTTTGATTAGGTATTTCGAGTTAGTCGACGTCTGCCCAGTCACCGGTGGTGAGGTAGCTGACCTTCGATGAGATGTCGACAACGTGGTCGGCGAAACGCTCGTGATAGCGACTTGCTAGGGTGACGTCCACGGTGAACATGGCGTTTTCCTTCCAGTCATCGCCCAGCACTACGTCGAAGACGTGGCGGTGAAGTTCATCCACGCGGGCATCCTCGGCCTGAATCTGGCGTGCAAAGTCGACGCTGGTGTTCTTCAAAAGCTCAACAACCTGCTTGGCAAGCTTTACGTCTAGGGTTCCCATCTCTTCGAAGGTGGCCTTTAGCGATGCCGGAACAGCGGCACCCGGAAAACGATAGCGAGCAATCGCTGCGATGTGACCAGCGAGTGCGCCCATTCGCTCAAGTGAGGCAGAGATGCGCAGGGCAGAAACCAGGATGCGTAGGTCGCGTGCCACCGGAGACTGGCGGGCTAGAACCTTGATAACCAGTTCGTCAAGAGCCAGAGCCTTGTTTGCGGTTGCGTCAGAAATGGCAATGGCCTCATCGGCCAGTGACACATCCGAGGTGCCGAAGGCCTTGGTCGCCTTCTCAATGACGCGAGCGGAATCTTCGGCGATCTCGACAAGGCGTGACTGAACCTCGGCCAACTGTGACTGGAATACTTCGCGCATGGGCACCCTTTCGTGAAAATCTATTGCTACCTTTTCACCGTTAGGTGAACAAGTCAAAAATAACGCTTGAACTATGCCCAAATTACAGTCATATCGCCGAATCCGCCTCGAAGTTCTCTGACAGAATCGCCTACAGTTAAGAATGTGAACAGCTTCTCGACAATTCTACTTGCGCTCGGCGCAGGCTTGATTGTGGGTGCCGGTCTTGTTCTTGTTCTGACTAGAGACAATCGGAAGAAGCAAGTGGAAACAATCGAAGCGGGACGCGCGATTCCTGAGGGCGCGGTCGAGATTCTCGACTTGCTCACCAGCGCGGGCGTGATTCTTAATGGATCCAACACCGTGGTGCGCGCCACCAACGGCGCCCTTGCTCTCGGGTTGGTTCAAAATCGACTTCTCATTCACAGCGAACTGGTTCGCCTGGTCGAACTCGTTCGTGGCACCGGAAAGAATCAGTCAATCGAAGCCGAGTTGAACACCGGCCTTCGCGGTGAATCGATTTGGGTTCAGGCTCGAGCCGCGCGCATGGAAAATAACAACGTGATGCTGTTGGTCGAAGACCGAACCGAAGCCAAGCGCCTCGAAGACACTCGACGCGATTTCGTTGCGAACATCTCTCACGAACTCAAAACGCCAATCGGTGCGATCGGGCTTTTAGCTGAGGCGCTACAAGACGCCACGGATGACCCTGCGATGGTCACCAAGTTTGCTGGCAACCTATATCGCGAATCTCGCCGCTTGGGCAGCCTGGTTCAAGAGATCATTCAACTTTCAAGACTGCAGAGCGCTGAGCTTTCTAAGACCGGTGAGCTAGTTGACCTCGAGAGCACTGTTCACGAGTCAGTTGAGCGCAACCAGGTTATTGCCGAGGCCAAGAACATCTCTATTGAGGTTGACGCCCCGAGTGGAATCATCGTCTATGGCGATCACGAGATGCTGACCATGGCCGTGAAGAACCTCATCGAAAACGCGATTCTCTATTCTGACCCGGGTTCATCGGTGGGAATCGGTCTTCGTGCGGTTGATGGTGTCGCCGAGATCGCGGTAACCGACCACGGCGTTGGCATCGCTGCCGAGGATCAGGAGCGAATTTTTGAGCGCTTTTATCGAGTTGACCCATCTCGCTCTCGCGAAACGGGCGGCACCGGCCTTGGTCTGAGCATTGTTAAGCACGTGGCTGCAAACCACCGCGGCGAAATCAAGCTCTTCTCGCAGCCTGGCCTCGGCTCAACTTTTACACTTCGTCTGCCGCTGGCCGATGTTGAAATGAATGGGGAAGCAAATAATGACTAAAGTTCTAGTCGTCGAAGACGAGCAGTCACTTCGCGAACCACTGGTTTACCTGCTGCAAAAAGAGGGTTATGACGTGATCGAGGCCGAGGACGGTCTGAAGGCGCTCACCGCCTTTGCCGAGTTTGGTGCCGACATCATTCTGCTTGACCTGATGCTTCCTGGCATGAGCGGCAACGAGGTTTGCCGCAACATTCGAAACACCTCGCAGGTGCCAATCATCATGCTGACCGCCAAGGACTCCGAAATCGACAAGGTGGTTGGCCTTGAAATCGGTGCCGATGACTATGTGACCAAGCCTTATTCGACCAGAGAGCTTTTGGCCCGCATGAAGGCAGTGCTGCGTCGCAATATTGAGCCTTCGGCCCCGGTTAGTGGCCTGTTGAGTGCAGGCCCAGTGCAGATGGATGTCGAACGACACATCGTGACCGTGAATGGCGCCAAGGTGTCGATGCCGTTGAAGGAGTTCGAACTTCTTGAACTGCTGCTCGAGAACGTGAACCGCGTGCTGACCAGAGGTCAGATCATCGATCGAGTTTGGGGGTCGAACTACTATGGCGACACCAAGACCCTAGATGTTCACATCAAGCGAATCCGCTCGAAGATCGAGGATGACCCGGCCAGGCCGGTTCATCTAATGACCGTTCGAGGGCTCGGCTACAAGTTCGAGGTATAAACCAAGTTCCAGGTAAAAAAAAGACCACCCCTTGAGGGTGGCCTTTTTCTTTAAGTTTTAGTTGCTTGGCGTTGGCGTTGGCGTTGGGGTCGGGGTTGCGGTCTCCATCGAGTGAGAAGAAATCATTCCGTTACCGCCGAGCTGCTTCACTAGATCTGAATACTCGGCGAGGGTGCCATCCAAGACCGGCACGTTCATCGCCTTGCCGGTCTCTGAACCCGCGATCACAAACACGGTTACGGTTGCACCTGGCTTGCCGCCAAGGTTGAACTGAAGCGGGCTGGTGTTGTTGTAGCCGAAGTCAAGCTTCTGCTGCGGAAGCAGGGTGTAGCTGGTTTCCTTCTTCTCGCTGCTGGTTGCGTCGGTGTACTGAAGCTTCACGGTGGTTGCTTCGATGCCACGGTTGACCAGAGAGCCGAAAAGGGCCGCGTGGCCGTTTCCGTCGCTGAGGTAAATGAAGTTTCTGGCGTCAACGTTCTCGAAGTTCACCTGGGTGCCGTCACTTGGTGCATAGTCGATGCGAGATGCGATCGGGTTCATGAATGTGCAACCAGCGGTGCCGAGCAAGAGTGATGCGGCTACGGCTACGGTGGCAAACTTGCGGATTTTCATTTTTCCTCCAGTGAAACGCTAAACAGCCCCTCTAGTTTACCCCTTTATAAACACCCTGAAGTGTGGTAAAATGGTTGTTTCTGAAGGGAATTAGCCACATGAAGTTTGAAGTCGGCGAAACGGTCGTTTATCCCCACCACGGTGCAGCACAAATCATCGAGGTTGCTGACCGCACCCTTCGAGGTGAAACCCAAAAATACTTGCAGCTTAAGGTTGCCCAGGGCGAGCTAACCATCTGGGTGCCAGCCGCCAACGTCGAGATGGTCGGAGTTCGGGACGTCATCGACAAGAAGGGCGTCGAGCAGGTTTTCAGCGTTTTGCGCGCAGAATTCACTGAAGAGCCAACCAACTGGTCACGTCGCTATAAGGCCAACCTTGAAAAGCTCGCCTCTGGCGACGTCGTCAAGGTGTCTGAAGTGGTTCGCGATCTATGGCGTCGCGATCAAGACCGCGGTCTGTCTGCCGGTGAAAAGCGCATGCTCGCCAAGGCTCGTCAGATTCTGGTTTCTGAGTTGGCTCTTGCTCGCAAGACCAATGAAGAGAAGGCATCTGCCGAACTAGACACCGTTCTGGCTTCATAACCCAAACCCACAAAGGCAGGTCTCATGGCCAAGCGCGATCTCGCGTTGGTAGTGGTTGCTGCGGGCCAGGGGCAGCGTCTCGGCGCTGGAATTCCTAAAGCATTCGTTGACCTTGTCGGTCGCCCACTGCTAACCCATGCAATCGAATCAATCATTGCTTTGCCAGATTTGGCTCAGCTGATTCTTGCCGTGCCTGAATCACATTTGGTTGAGGCCGCAGAAATCGGCAGCAGTTTGATCGCCGAGCTTCCGATTGACTTTGAAGTCGTTCTCGGTGGCGAAACTCGGCAAGCCTCAATTGCTAACGCACTAGCAGAGTTGTCTGACCAAGCCGAGGTTGTGCTCGTGCACGACGCCGCTCGAGCCCTTGCTCCGACCTCGTTGTTCAGTTCGGTGGCCAAGACGGTTCGCGAAACCAAAACCTCGGCACTTCCGGTGATGCGCGTGGTTGACACGATCAAGCGAATCGATGGCGAAACCATCCTTGAGACCGTTGATCGAGAGGTTTTGCGTTCGGCCCAAACCCCACAGGGGTTCATCGCCGCTGAGTTGCGCAAGGCCTACGCGCAGACCGAGACCGAATACACCGATGATGCTGCGCTAATGCAAGCTGCCGGGCACCAAATCGTCGCTGTTCCTGGCGATGAGCGAGCCTTCAAGATAACAACGCCTGCCGACCTAGCTGCAGCTGAGTTGCGATTTTCGGGTAAACCTCATGGTTTCCGCACCGGAATCGGCACCGACGTTCACCGTTTCACCGAAGACCTACAGAAGCCGCTCTTCCTTGGCACCATTGTGTGGCAGGGTGAGCGTGGCCTCGATGGTCACAGCGACGGCGATGCTGTCAGCCATGCGATTGTCGATGCTTTGCTTTCGGCTGCGGGTCTGGGCGATATTGGCTCTAACTTCGGTGTCGACCGTCCAGAGTTTTCTGGAGCAAATGGCAAGGTCTTTATCGAAGGAGCCTTGGAACTAATCAACCGAGCCGGTTACCGCGTTGAAAATGTTGCTGTTCAAATTATCGGAAACCGGCCGAAGGTGGCACCGCATCGAGTCGCTGTGGAAGCCGCACTTCAGGTAATTCTCGGTGCTCCGGTTTCACTGGGGGCCACGACCACCGACGGTCTCGGGTTCCTGGGCAACACCGAGGGAGTGGCTGCGGTTGCAACCGCACTACTAGCCAAATCCGAGGCTGCCAATGGGGCTGAAGGTAGGCTTGCACAGTGAGCCTAAGCCTGTTTGATTCACGCGCCCAAGCGGTGCGTGCGTTCGAACCTATCGTTTCCGGCAAGGTCGGAATCTATCTCTGCGGGCCAACCGTTCAGGGGCTTCCGCACGTTGGGCATTTGCGTTCAGCGCTGGTCTATGACCAGCTGCGTCGATGGCTGACAACCAGGGGGCTCGAGGTCACCATGGTTCGCAACGTCACAGACATCGACGACAAGGTGCTCGAAAACGCCAAATTGACCGGCGAACAGTGGTGGGCGCTGGCTTATCGATTCGAGTTGGCCTTTAACCAGGCCTATGGTGCGCTAAAAATCGCGGCTCCAACATACGAACCTCGTGCAACCGCGGCCATCCCCGAGATGCTCGACCTGATCGAACGCCTAATAGCCGCCGGATACGCCTATCAGGCCGAAGACGGCTCGGCTGATGTCTATTTCGCGGCTTCAAAGTGGGCCAAGTATGGCGAGCTCACCAACCAAAAGATTGATGATATGGCGCCAGACGCCGAGGTCGACCTGCGTGGCAAGCGCGACCCGAGAGACTTTGCCCTTTGGAAGGCTCACAAACCTGGAGATCCGGCATCGGCGGCTTGGAACACGCGTTTCGGTGCTGGTCGCCCAGGCTGGCACATCGAATGCTCAGCGATGTCAACCAAATATTTGGGTTCGCAGTTTGACATCCATGGCGGCGGTCTTGACCTTCGGTTCCCACATCACGAGAACGAACTCGCTCAGAGTTCGGCGGCGGGCGATGCCTTCGCGAACTACTGGCTGCACAATGGCTTGGTCAATGTCGCGGGTCAAAAGATGTCCAAATCGCTCGGAAACTCGATTTTCGCCGCCGATTTGCTAGCCGCAGCTCGACCAATTGTGGTTCGCTACTATCTGGGCTCGGCGCACTACCGTTCGGTTCTCGACTATCACGAGGGTGTTCTCGACGAGGCAGAGTCTGCGGTTTCTCGAATCGAGACCTTTATCGAAAAGGCAACACGTCGCCTCGGGGCAACCAACCCGGTCGAAAATGTTCTCGACTCTCTGCCGGCCGAATTCATCGAGGCCATGGATGACGATCTCGCAATTCCTGCCGCCTTGGCTGCTCTTCACGACGCCGTTCGTGCCGGCAACTCGGCTTTCGATGCCGCCGATGATTCGGCGCTGGCGGCAGCATTGAACTCGGTCTTGGCCATGACCACCGTCTTGGGCCTGAACCCGATTGATTGGGCCGAGAACGGCAACGGAAACGACCAGGTCTTGGGTCAGCTGGTAGCCGCCTTAATCGCCGAGCGTAACGACGCTCGCGCCAACAAAGATTTTGCACGATCGGATGCAATTAGAAACCAACTACAGGCAGCCGGCATAACGCTGGAAGATGCTGCCGACGGAACTCATTGGAGTGTTAACTAAATGGCTGGAACACCAAGACGCCCAGGCGCGGCGAAAAGCAAAAAGGGCGGAAAAGTAGGCACCGGAGGTCACGGAAAGCAGGCTCTCGAGGGTCGCGGCCCAACTCCTAAGGCCGAAGACCGCCCATATCACAAGGCCTATAAGGCCAAGGCTGCCGCTGAAAAGCACAAGCAGGCCACCGGAGCGACCCCGATTCGTCGTGGCGAGTTCCTTGCGCCAACTGCTCGCACCGCCGGCAGTGCCGGAGCCGCTGCACGCTCTGGCCAGCGCGTTGCCAAGGCCGCAGACGCATCTGAGGTGCTGTCGGGCCGCAACTCGGTGGTCGAGGCGCTGCGTGCCAAGGTGCCTGCAACCGCACTCTTCATTGCCTCGCGCATCGAGATGGACGAACGTGTCAAGGAGGCCATCAAGGTGGCTGGCTCGCGCGGAATCCCGGTGAATGAAATCACCCGTCCCGAGATGGACCGCATGACCGGTTTCGATTCTGTGCACCAGGGAATCGCGCTTTCGGTTCCGCCATACAAGTACCAGCACCCGATGGAGATGCTTGACCTGATCTTGTCTCGTGGTCAGAAGCCTTTGTTTGTTGCCTTGGATGGCATTACCGACCCTCGAAACCTAGGTGCGATCATTCGTTCTGTGGCTGCCTTCGGTGGCCAGGGTGTGATTCTGCCGCAGCGTCGCTCAACCGGTGTGACCGCATCTGCGTGGAAGACCTCGGCAGGTGCTGCTGCGCGCGTACCCGTAGCTCTAGCTGCGAACCTCAACAACACTCTAAAAGAGTTCAAGAAGCGTGGCGTTTTCGTAGTTGGCCTCGACGGAGGCGGCTCGATGGCTCTTCCTGACTTCGACCTCGCCACCGAGCCGCTATTGCTCGTGGTCGGTTCTGAAGGCAAGGGTCTGTCGCGCCTGGTTACCGAGAACTGCGATGCAGTGCTTTCGATCCCAATCGCGCGCGACACCGAGTCGTTGAATGCGGGCATCGCGGCTTCGGTCTCGCTCTATGAAATTTCGAAGCGACGAGCTGCTCTGAAGCGCTAAACCAGGTCGCGCCAGTCGACTTCATCGTCGTCTTCGGCGACAACGATGGTTCCTGATGGAACCGCGTTTGGCAGGGTGATTGCCTCGGTTGCTGGGTTGAGGTAGGCCTCTTCGTCCCGTCGGTTCACGAGCACATTGTCGATGTATGACTGCACGGCTTCGGCAATAGAAATCTCGCGCATCTGGTTTTCCATCATGTACCAGCGGTGTTCCAAGAACTGGTGGTAGATTTCGGCCGGCTCGAGTCTGCCGAGCAGGTGCTTTGGAATCGCGGTGACCACCGGTTCAAACGAGCGGCTCAGCCATTCGTGCGCCAAGACCTCTTCGTCTGCACCCGGGCGAGGGTTCTCAACCCGGTATTGATCTAGATCGTTAAGCAGTCGACGGGCCTGATTTTCTTCGACGTCTAGGCCGGTGAGGCGAATTAGCCTTCTCGCGTGGTGACCCGCGTCAACCACCTTTGGCTGAATCTTGACCTTGGTGCCGGTCGCATCGGTTTTGATGGCCAGCTCTTCAATATCGAAACCGAGTGCATTGAGGCGGTCGACGCGTCGGTTAATCTTCCAGCGGTCGGAGGCCTCAAAGGTTTCTATCGCGGTTAGTTCATTCCAGAGTTCGCGATATTTGGCAACGATTCGCTCGCTGGTTGCAACCGCATCAACACCCGGAGTTGCGTTTCCGCTGGCAATCAAATCCATGAGTTCACCGGCGATGTTTACGCGAGCAATTTCCAGATCATTTTCGCGTTGACCATTGGAAAGGCCCGAGTCATAGAGGTGGCCGGTTTCGGCATCCACCAGATAGGCGGCAAAGGCTCCGGCATCGCGGCGAAACAGTGTGTTTGAAAGCGATACGTCTCCCCAGAAGAATCCGGCGATGTGCAGGCGAACGAGCAGCACTGCCAATGCGTCGACCAGGCGGGTTGCGGTTTCGGGGCGAAGGCCCTGTGACCACATGGCGCGATAGGGAAGTGAGAACTTGAGGTGTCGCGTGACAAGAACCGATAAAAGTTCTTCGCCTTCGAGGGTGGTTCGGCCACGGATGATCGCAAATGGTTCCACGCAGGGCACGTCTAGCTTCAACAGCTGCTTCAGCATGTCATACTCACGCTTTGCGAGTTCGGGAAGTGTTTCCTTGATCGCAATCACGTGGTCGTTAAGGTGTGCGAAGCGCACGGTGTGTCGACTGAGGCCCTTCGGCAAAGCCGCGATGTTTTCTGTCGGCCAATCTTCTAAAGGCAAATGCCACGGTAGATCCAGCAGTGCTGGCTCTACCGTGGCAGCCGTGATGTCTAGTGAGCTCAACGTTTAGTTAAGGCGCTCGCCAGTCTCTACATCGAATAGGTGGACGATGCCACCCTCAGCCTTCAGGTAGACGTTCTCGCCCTTGTGTGGGTGAACGCGACCGTCAACACGAGCGGTGATCTCCTGCTCGGCACCGTCTAGGTGTGAGCGACCGTATAGGAAGCCGTCGGCGCCTAGCTCTTCGACGACGTCGACATCAACCTGGATGCCTTCGTTTGCGGTCACGTGCAGACCCTCAGGGCGGATACCAACGGTTACGCTCTTAGCCTTGGTCTTTGACAGGATGTCGGCAGCAACCGGGATTACGGTGTTGCCGAACTGGACGCCGCCAGAAACGATTGGAAGCTGAAGTAGGTTCATGGCTGGTGAGCCGATGAAGCCGGCAACGAAAACGTTCTTTGGGGTTTCGTAAAGTTCACGTGGGGTTGCGACCTGCTGAAGAATGCCGTCCTTAAGCACCGCAACGCGGTCACCCATGGTCATTGCTTCAACCTGGTCGTGGGTCACGTAAACGGTGGTTACACCGAGGCGACGCTGAAGCGAGGCAATCTGGGTGCGAGTCTGCACGCGAAGCTTGGCGTCGAGGTTTGATAGCGGCTCATCCATGAGGAACACCTGAGGCTTGCGAACGATCGCACGACCCATTGCAACGCGCTGGCGCTGACCACCCGAGAGGGCCTTTGGCTTGCGAGCTAGGTATGGCTCAAGGTCAAGAAGCTTGGCGGCCTCTAGGACGCGTGCTGCACGCTCTTCCTTGGCAACTCCGGCGATCTTTAGAGCAAAGCCCATGTTCTCGGCAACAGTCATGTGTGGGTAAAGCGCGTAGTTCTGGAAAACCATTGCGATGTCGCGGTCCTTAGGCGGAACGTTGGTTACATCGCGGTCGCCGATCAGAATGCGGCCAGAGTTGACCTCTTCTAGTCCTGCAAGCATGCGCAGGGTGGTTGACTTTCCACAACCAGATGGGCCAACGAGGACCAAGAACTCGCCGTCGGCGATCTCTAGGTTGATCTTGTCAACGGCGGCACGGGTGCCACCTGGATAAAGACGAGTTGCGTCGTCAAATGTTACTGATGCCATTTTATATTTTTCCTTCACCGGCAGGTACGTGCCGGACGATCCGTAGTGATAGAAACCCTATGCGTTGCATTGGGTAACACCATTATGCCAGTCCCAGCTTGCTCGCATAGGATAGAAAACCTGTCCGACATCAAATCGTGACACAGCGAGCGAGGGATTCATGACTTCAAACGACAACCGTCCAACCCGCACCCAGCAGCGCGAAGAAGCGCGTGCGAAGGCCAAGGCTCTGCGAGAGCAACACAAGAAGGGTGAGCGTCGCAAGCGTCTGGGAATCCAGGCCGGAATCGCCGCCGTTATCCTCGCAGCCGTGGCGATTGTCGGTGGTGCGATTGCTAGTGGTTCAAACACACCATCGGCCAGCGTGGCTCCGGCAAACCTCATTTTTGACGGCGGCTTGAAGATCGGCGCCGGTCTTCAGATGTATACCAAGACCTTCACCCCGTCACCTGCCCCGGCTCCGTCAGCATCGGCAAGCCCTAGCGCAACGACAACCCCACCGAACATCGTGATTTATCTCGACTATCAGTGCCCTATCTGTCAGTCATTCGAGGTGCCAAACGCCTCTCAGCTAAAGAGCTGGGTTAACACGGGCGCCGCCACCCTCGAAATTCACCCGCTTTCATTCTTGGATGGTCGAGCCACTCCAAACGAGTATTCGAGCCGCGCCGGTAGCGCCGCGATTTGCGTGGCCGAGAATGCTCCGAACAGTTTCTTTGACTACAGCGCACTGCTCTTCGAAAACCAGCCGAAGGAAGGCACCGCGGGTCCAAGCAACGATGACCTAGTAGCAGATTTGGCCAAGGTGCAGATCAAGGCAACCGATAAGTTGACCAGCTGCATCAAGAACAAGACATACGGCCCGTGGCTTCTTGACCACACCAGCAAGGTGCTCAGCACCCCAATCCCAGGCACCAAGTTGACCGTGGATGGAACCCCTTACATCCTGGTCAACGGTCAGCGCTACACCTGGAACACCGCCGATGAACTGATGAGCCCAGCTCGCTTTGCACAGTTCGTTCAGAAGGCAAGCGCACAGCAGTAAAGTTTGGCAATAGAAAAAGCCCCAGAGAAATCTCTGGGGCTTTTTGCTGAGCCGACTAGGGGACTTGAACCCCTAACCCCCGTATTACAAGTACGGTGCGCTGCCAATTGCGCCAAGTCGGCCAGTTGCCTGGGCAACTCGACAAGTCTACAAGCAATCGTTATTCGGCGCTAAAGGTGATGCTGACCGAGTTGATGCAGTAGCGATCACCGGTGGGGGTCTGCGGTGCATCCTCGAACACGTGACCAAGGTGGCAGCCGCAGGTGGCGCAGCGAACCTCGGTGCGAACCATGCCGTGGCTGCGGTCTTCAATCAACTGAACGGCGTCGCCGGCCTTTGGTTCATAAAAACTTGGCCAACCGCAGTGCGAATCGAATTTTGTCTGGCTCTTGAACAGCTCGGCGCCGCAACCCTTGCAAGAGAATGTTCCGATGCGGTCCTCTTCGAGCAGCTCGCCGGTGTAGGCGCGTTCGGTTCCGGCTTCACGAAGAACGTGATATTCGAACTCCGAGAGCTCGGCTCGCCATTGCTCGTCAGTTTTATTTACCGGATAGTCCATCGAATCGCCTTTCGTCTGCCTAATATTAAGGGCACGCATTTTTGCGGTGTTAGAAGGTTAAGCAGGATTCATGGCGCAAAAGTTCCCACTCGACGAATTTGATTCGGCGATTGCTCACGGTGGCAGACACCGCGTTCGTCGCACTCCGAAAATTCGCGCGCTCGAGTTCTTGAGAATTGTTGTGGTTGGCCTGGTGGTCGCAGTGGTCGGTTACTTCGGGCTAAAGCTGGTCGATAGCGCAAACCTGTTCAGTGCCGTTTCGACTCCGGTGACCAGCGTCTCGATTGCAGACGTGGCGCGCGGTCTCCAAATCACAATTCTCGACTCAACCGGAACCAAGGGTGTGGCCGATAAGGTTGCTACCTCGCTGGTGGACAGCGGATTCAATGTGGTCTCGGCTGGTGAACTAGGTGGCACCGATTCGCCTAAATCGGTCGTGCCAAAGACCTTCGTTTATTACTTTGACACCGCTAACAAAGCAGCTGCGGCGGTGATCGCCAAGGAGCTTGGAACCTATCCGATTGCCCAGTCAACGGCATATGCAGGTGCCATAACCATCGTTATCGGTTCGGATTTCAAGTAAATTCTCGGCAAAGCCGGTTATAACTTATCTATAACCAAGTGATTTTTCTGTTGTAAACGCTTGCCAAGCACACCCCCTAAGGGGCTAGTGTTAGAGATGGTCGTAGCAGTATCCGCAGCACCCGCTCTTTTTCTATGCGACTCAACCGGGCATTCAGCCACGGTTGTCACATAGCAACAGGAGTAAAAGCAATGGCACAAGGTACCGTCAAGTGGTTTAACGCTGAAAAGGGTTTCGGCTTCATCACTCAGGATGGCGGAGCAGATGTATTCGTACACTTCTCAGCAATCCAGTCAGAGGGTTACAAGGAGCTTAAGGAAAACCAGCGCGTAGAGTTCGAAGTTAAGAACGGCGACAAGGGCCCTCAGGCAGACAACGTACACGTAATCTAAGCGACCGCATAGATTTCAGAAACACCCTCCCCTCGGGGAGGGTGTTTTTCTTTGCGCGCTGCCTCGGCGTGAGCAAAACTGTTCGCTCACAGATGACGATTGGATTTGGCAGTCGCGCCTCGAGAGTGCCAAAATAGAGTTAGCACTCAAACACAAAGAGTGCTAATCACTTACAGGAGATTGAAACCAAATGGCAAAAATCATTCACTTCAATGAAGAGGCTCGTCGCGGTCTAGAGCGCGGCCTTAACATCCTTGCTGACACCGTCAAGGTAACCCTTGGCCCACGTGGTCGCAACGTAGTTCTAGAGAAGAAGTGGGGCGCCCCGACCATCACCAACGATGGTGTTTCGATTGCCAAGGAAATCGAGCTGGACGACCCATTCGAGCGCATTGGCGCCGAGCTAGTCAAGGAAGTCGCCAAGAAGACTGACGACGTCGCCGGTGACGGAACCACCACCGCAACGGTCCTTGCTCAGGCACTGGTTCGCGAAGGTCTTCGCAACGTAGCAGCCGGCGCAGACCCAATCACCCTCAAGAAGGGCATTGAGAAGGCTGTTGCCGCAGTCATCGCCGAGCTAGTCGCAAACGCGAAGCCGGTTGAGACCCAGGCTCAGATCGCTGCAACCGCTTCTATCTCAGCTGGCGACACCCAGATTGGTGAGCTAATCGCTGAGGCAATCGAGAAGGTTGGCAAGGAGGGTGTGGTCACCGTTGAGGAGTCAAACACCTTCGGCATCAACCTAGAGCTAACCGAGGGTATGCGCTTCGACAAGGGCTACATCTCGGCATACATGGTCACCGACCCTGAGCGCCAGGAAGCAGTTCTAGAAGACGCTTACGTGCTAATCGTCAACGGCAAGATTTCAAACATCAAGGATGTTCTGCCGATCGTCGACAAGGTGATCCAGGCAAACAAGCCGCTATTGATCATCGCTGAAGACGTTGACGGCGAAGCGCTAGCCACCCTGATCGTCAACAAGATCCGTGGCATCTTCAAGTCGGTTGCAGTCAAGGCCCCTGGCTTTGGCGACCGTCGCAAGGCAATGCTTCAGGACATCGCGATTCTCACTGGCGGACAGGTTATCTCAGAAGAGGTTGGCCTCAAGCTAGAGAACACCACTCTTGACCTTCTAGGTCGCGTTCGCAAGGTAGTCATCACCAAGGATGAGACCACCATTGTTGAAGGCGCCGGAAACGCAGAGCAGATCGCAGGCCGTGTCGAGCAGATCCGTCGCGAGATGGAGAACACCGACAGCGACTATGACCGCGAGAAGCTTCAGGAGCGCCTAGCCAAGCTTGCCGGCGGTGTAGCAGTCATCAAGGCTGGTGCAGCAACCGAGGTTGAGCTTAAGGAGCGCAAGCACCGCATCGAGGATGCAGTTCGCAACGCGAAGGCAGCAGTCGAAGAGGGCATCGTCGCCGGTGGTGGCGTTGCACTAATCCAGGCTGGCAAGACCGCGTTCGAGAAGCTGAGCCTTACCGGCGACGAGGCAACCGGTGCGAACATCGTTCGCGTCGCAATCTCGGCTCCGCTAAAGCAGATCGCAATCAACGCCGGTCTAGAGCCAGGCGTAGTTGCCGACAAGGTAGCAAACCTTCCAGTCGGCCACGGTCTAAACGCCGCGACTGGCGAGTATGTTGACATGCTTGGCGCCGGAATCAACGACCCAGTGAAGGTAACCCGTTCAGCTCTGCAGAACGCGGCATCTATCGCAGGTCTGTTCCTAACTACCGAGGCAGTCGTAGCAGACAAGCCAGAGCCACACGCTCCGGCAGCTGCACCTCAGGGCGGCATGGACTTCTAAGTCAAACCAAAAAAGAGGCGGTCACTTCGGTGGCCGCCTCTTTTGTTTAACCCGGGTGCGGCCTATAAAAAGAGTCGCTGATTGGCGATTTCAATCTCGGCATAGTGGCTGGCAGCCGTTGCCAGGGCGGTGCCGAGAGCAGAGAGTTGCCCCTGCACCGAGGTTTCCATCGAGCGCCACTGCTGTGCGAGTTCTTGAAAGCTGTTTGCCGCCAACCCTGTCCAGCTCGATTGAAGGCCGAGAAGTTGCCCGTGAAGCAAATCAACCTCTTGATTGATGCGGCTGATTGTGGCTTGGATAGCCGAGTTTGCGGCCCATACCTGGTCGCTGTCCACAGTGAATTGAGTCATGAAGCTAGTCTTGACTCGACTAGCGCGCGGTGAAGCCGAATCACAAAAATTGTGGAAAGTTAGGCGATTGGCAGGGTTACCCTGAAAGTCGCACCGCCACCGGCGGTTTCGTCGGCGACAATCTCACCATCGTGGTGTTCGATGATTGTGCTGACAATCGAAAGACCTAAACCAGATCCGCCGGTTTCGCGGTTTCTAGAGTTATCGGCTCGATAGAAGCGTTCGAAAACCTTGGTTCGAAGCTGCTCTGGAATTCCCTCGCCATGATCGCGAACCTCAAAAATTACCTCGTCGTTTCGCTGGCTTCCGAAGGCAATCTCAATCTTCGAACCTTCGGGTGAGAATCTGCCCGCATTGTTCAACAGGTTGGTAAGCACCTGGCGAATTGAGTTGGCGTCGACCTTTGCGAAAGCCTTCTCGCCGGTTGGCAATGTGGTGCCGTCCAACTTGACAAATTCGACAGGTCGGTGGCCGTCGGTCACCGAATAGTCTCGTGCGACCTCGCGGGCCAGAGCCACCAAGTCTGTTTTAGTGGTTTGCAGCTTCGCGCCGTCGTCTAAGCGCGCGAGCGCAAGGAGGCTTTCGACCAGGCTGGTCATTCGGATGGCTTCGCTCTCGATGCGGCCCATGGCTTCGGCCACATCCTCTTTCTTCTTTAGCGCACCCATTCGGTAAAGCTCGGCGTAGCCTCGAACAGAAACCAGGGGAGTTCGCAACTCGTGACTGGCATCGGCCACAAAGCGCCGCATTTGTTCGAGGGTCTTGTTTCGAACAGCCATCGCGTTTTCGACGCTGCTCAACATGGTGTTTAGAGAGTGATTCAGGCGCGCAATCTCGGTTTTTCCAGGTCGCTCAATGAGTCGCTGCGAGATGTCACCTTCGGCAACCGCTCTAGCTGTGCGCTCAACTTCGTTCAGTGGTCGAAGCGCCGAGGTGATGGTTAGCCAGATGCTCAGGCCGCTGATCACCAGCAGCAGAGTGCCGAAACCGGCACCGATCAAGCCATACTGGTTCAGAATTTCTCGGTTGCCAGAGGTCGGCAGGGCGACAACCACTGACCCAGGGGTTCCCTGCAGTGGAAGCGCCACGATTCGCCAGTCGGCAAGTTTTGGATCGGTCAGGTTGGGTGAACCGGAGGAATCCGCGTCAAATGGCAAACCCTGGGTCGCCAACACGCTTGCGATAGTGAATGACGAAAGGTTCGGCACATTCTTGCTGTCGTTGGTCGATGAGACCAGACCGATCAACAGATTTCCCGAGGTGCCCAGATAGGCGATGTAGAAGTCACTTGGCAGGCGCGGAAGGGTCAGTTGACGATTGGCCAGACGCGCCTCAACCAAGGCAGGGTCTTCATGGCTAAGCGTGGCCGCGGTCGAGGTGAGCATGGTGTCGACGTTTTGCTGCAGGTAGGTTCTCAGCAGTGAGATGGTTCCCAGGCTAGAAACAATAAGCAGCAGGCCGATAAGAGCGACCGACAGGCTGGTTAGCTTGGCTCGAAGCGAGATTCGCTCCCAAGTCTGCGAAACCTTGCCTGGCATTAGCTGGCGTTCTTAGTCGACTTATACATGTAGCCGACTCCGCGCTTGGTCTGAATCAATGGCTCGGATGTGATTGGGTCGAGTTTCTTGCGAAGATAAGAAACGTAGGACTCGACGATTCCCATCTCGCCATTGAAGTCATACTCCCAAACGTGATCGAGAATTTGCGCCTTGGTGAGCACCCGGTTTGGGTTCGACATCAAGAAGCGAAGAAGCTTATATTCGGTCGGGCTAAGGTCGACCGGTTGACCGTTCGCGAAGACTTCGTGGGCATCCTGGTTGATGCGAATTTCGCCAACCTCAAGGATTGAATCTTCGGTCTCAACCTGCTTGGTGCGTCGCAGGATTGCATTGATCCGGGCCACGATTTCGTCGAGGCTAAATGGCTTGGTCATATAGTCATCGCCACCGACGGTCAGGCCGGTCACCTTGTCGGCGGTTTCGTCGCGCGCGGTCAGGAACAGAACCGGGGCATTGATGCCCATAGAACGAATCTTCTTGGTGACGCTGAAGCCATTCATGTCTGGAAGCATCACGTCCAGAAGGATGATGTCGGGCGCGCCTTTTTCGGCTGCAATCACAGCATCGGCACCGTTGCCAACTGCATGCACACTGAAGCCCGCGAAGCGCAGGCTGGTTGAGAGCAAATCACGGATGTTCGGCTCGTCGTCGACGATCAGTACCTTCACGTTTTCCATAACGCAAGTGTGACAGTCATTCCTGAGAATAGCCTGAATGATGACTGCGAGGAATTAGTGAGATTCCTTAGTGAAGTTGCCGGGGTCTAGTCGAGTTCGTGGGCGTCGATGATTTCATAGCTGTAACCCTGTTCGGCCAAGAAACGCTGGCGGTTCTGGGCAAAATCTTGATCGACGGTGTCACGGGTGATCAACGTGTAGAAGTTTGCGGCACGACCATCGGCCTTTGGTCGCAAGAGTCGGCCCAAGCGCTGTGCCTCCTCTTGACGCGAACCGTACGAACCCGAGATCTGGAGGGCCACAGATGCCTCTGGTAGGTCCACCGAAAAGTTTGCCACTTTAGAAACCACGAGAGTGGTGATTTCACCGTTTCGGAACTGCTCGAATAGGCGCTCGCGTTCCTCAACCGGGGTTTCTCCGGTGATCTCTGGAACCCCTAGTGCGCCCGAAATCGCATGGATTTGATCGAGATATTGTCCAATAATCAGGGTCGGTTCGCCCGCGTGCTTCTTCAGCAACTTCTGGATCACCGGAATTTTGACCGCCGAGGTTGCTGCAAGGCGATACTTTTCATCCTGGTTTGAAATCGCGTATGCGAAGCGCTCTTCTTCCTCCATGTCGATTCGAACTTCGAAGCAGGCCGCCGGGGCGATGTAGCCCTGGGCCTCAATCTCCTTCCAAGGCGCATCGAATCGCTTTGGGCCGATCAGTGAGAAGACGTCGCCCTCCTTGCCATCCTCGCGAACAAGGGTCGCGGTCAGGCCTAGGCGTCGGCGGGCCTGAAGGTCGGCGCTCATCTTAAAAATCGGGGCCGGCAGCAGGTGAACCTCGTCATAAACGATTAGTCCCCAGTCATTGGCGTTCAGGAGAGCCAGGTGGGCATACTCGTTTTTGCGCTTGGTGGTCAAGATCTGATAGGTGGCGATGGTGACCGGCTTGATTTCTTTCACCGAACCCGAATACTCACCAATTTCCTCTTCGGTCAGAGTGGTGCGGCGCAACAGCTCATTTTTCCACTGGCGAGCAGAAACCGTGTTGGTCACCAGGATGAGGGTGTTGGTCTTAGCGGTTGCCATAGCGGCTGCACCGACGATTGTTTTTCCTGCGCCGCAGGGGAGCACCACAACACCAGAGCCTCCGGCCCAAAACTTTTCTACGGCCTGGCTCTGATAGTCGCGAATCTTCCAGTCATCGGCCGTGGATAGGTCAATTTCGTGGGGAGTGCCTTCGGCATAACCGGCGAAGTCTTCTGCTGGCCAGCCAAGTTTTAGCAACTCTTGCTTGACCTGACCTCGGGCCCAATCCTGGATCTTGAAGGCCTCGTTGCCGACCGGGCCGTCGAGCAGCAGCGAGATCTTCTTGTTGCGGCTAGCCTCTAGAAGCACCGCGCGATCGGTAGAAAATAGCTCGAGTTGTTCACCCTCACCACGACGAATTGAGAGGCGACCATATCGAGACATGGTTTCGGTGATGTCTTGGCGAACAGTCGAAGGGATAGGGAACTTTGCATACTTATCCAAAACGCCGATCACGAAATCAGAGTCGTGGCCCGCAGCCCGAGCATTCCAGAGGCCGAGTCGGGTGATTCGATAGGTGTGAATGTGCTCTGGCGCGCGTTCGAGTTCGGCGAAAATTGCCAGATCGTGTCTGGCATCGGCCGCATCTGGGTGGTCTACCTCAAGCAGCGCGGTCTTATCGCTTTGAACAATCAGCGGTCCCATAGTCATCCTTCTAGCCTATTAGCCCAGCGAGACTCTGGTGATGCTAGAGAGCGGAAGGGTTCGTTCAATATCTGCCTTTTTATCCTTGGCTCGCAAACGGCCGTTGGCAAAGCCGATCGGTTCGAGCGTGAACTCGAGTTCTTGCCCAGAGTTGGTGGTCACGCCGATGACGATGATCGACTTGTTCTTAATCGCGAGTTGAATTGAACGAGCGAGGTCATCGCCATCGGGTTCGCTGCCGAGTTTTTCCTCTTGCTCGCGAAGTCTCTGAATGTCGCTATCGATCGTGCTAACCGCTTCGACTGGTTCGCTGCTGCGCAGTGGCGTTCGAGGCGAGATTACCGAGCCATTCGGGTCAACCCGAACCGCGCTAAAACCAGCTTCGCGAAGACCGAAATAGACCATCTCGGGCTCGAACCGACACCCGATTGAGCCATCAGGCATCGCATACATGGCGAATGGCTTCAGTTTTGTTTCGTTCAGGATTTGTGCAAGAAGAATCGAATCAAGCGATTTGATGACACTCTTGGTTTCGAGCTCACCGGCGCTAACGATCAGGCGCCCGAATCGAGCCGCGGCTTCGCGAATTAGATAGTCAACCGGTTGAGGCAAGGGCTTCTCGGTCAGTTCGAGCAGCCAACCACGGATCTCTTGCTCGGTCAGGCCGGTTTCGAAACCGTGACTAATGCTGAGCGCTGACATTCGATAGGTGGACGCCATGCCGATTTGTTCGGTGTCGGCAAACCTACGAACGGCAATCTCAACATCGGTTGGCAGCGGTCCGGGTGCAATTAAAGTAAGGTCGGCCTGGCAGATCAGCCTGCGGCCAGGCGTAGGCAAAAACGCGCTCGCCGACTCGGCAGCCGAGGCCGGGGTTCCGTTCAGGGTCGGCATCGCCCAAGTGCTCAACCAGCCATTGTGTGACAAACCGATGCGTTCGGCGAATGAAACCACCCGCGCGATTCTCGAACTCACCGAACTGTCGGCATAGGGATAGTTCTCGACCAGTTGTTTGGTCAGCGATATCGGGCCATCTGTCGCGATGTCTCGAATGCTGGCAAGCAAATCCCTGGCCGAGTTTGTGCCGAGCAAACCGAGCCAGGTTTCGAGAAGATGCTGGTGTCTCTGCTTCGGCTGCCACTCGAGCCAGGCCAAGGCCTGAGGGCCGAGTTGCCAACGGCCACCCGCCAAACCAATCAGATCGGAGTGGTTGGCCAGTTCGAATATTTCGCGGGCAAATTCGTTGCTTTGACGAACGTGCTGGGCCAACCTTTTGATGTCTGGCAGGCCAACATTCTTTTTGCCGACTTCTCGGATGTATCTCTGTTCGACGTCAAAGACCAGCTCTGTGAGCGCCTGAAGAGTCTCGAACGTTACGATTCCAGAATCGCGGTCTACTTCATCTTGATTTGGTTGGGAGACAAATTCTGGTTCTGCTCTGACGGTCGGTTCGAGGGCCTCTAGGCAGCTTGCGGTTGACTCGAAAAGCCAATACTTGCCATCGGAATCTCTATCGATCAACATCAGTTTGACGAGAGCTTCGGCGGCCTGCTCCTCGGGTTCAGTTCCCTCGAGAATTGCCACCAGAGCAGCGATTTGAGGCTTAGGTAAACCTGCCACCGTGCTGGCCACAGATTTTGGCTGGCTCAGGCTTTCGGCAAGGTCAAAGAAATCACGCAGGCCTGAACTGTTCACCATGCGCTGTGAAATGACCGCTTTCAGGTCATCATCGCTTGCACGGCGCAGGGCCGAGGCAATGCGAAGCAGTTCGCTCATCGGGTTACTTGGTGCCGTTCTCGCGCGCACGCCTGCGCAGGCTAACAATCAAGAGTGCAATGATGCACGCGGCTCCGGCAATCAAACCGATCTGAGGATAGAAGACCATGATCGGCCAGATGACGTGAGTCGATAGCGAAAGCAAAAGTGTGATCACCATCACGATGATCGAGGTTCCGATCATGCCAACCGACATGAAGGCAAGGATGTTTTCGAGGCGTGGCGTCTCGGTTTTGTGCGAAGTTTTAGTCTCTTTAGCCATCCTTCTAGGATACCTTGGGTAAAGATGCAATCTGCCTTGTAAAATAAAGGTTTGCTATAACGAAAGAGGTCCAAATGCCTACCGGCAAAGTCAAGTTCTTCGACGAAGACAAGGGTTTCGGCTTCATCGCATCTGACGATGGCAGCGAAGTCTTCCTGCACATCAGCGCACTTCCGGCTGGCACCACCTCAATTCGCCCTGGCAGCCGCGTTGAATTCGGCATCGTTGATGGCAAGCGTGGCGCTCAGGCGCTATCCGTGCGCGTTTTGGATGCACCTCCAAGCCTTGCAAAGCTGAGCCGAAAGCCAGCCGATGAGATGGCCGTGATTGTCGAGGACCTTATTCGCTTGCTCGACCACCTCGGTGGCGGTTTGAAGCACGGCAAGTATCCAGAGTCGTCAAACGGCAAGAAGATTGCGAGCCTCCTTCGCAAGTTGGCTGACGAGCTGGATGCCTAAGACCTCAGACAACAAGACCCTCGCCTATAACGCGGCGGTCGAGGCTTCGTCGCGAAATGCGGTTGGCTTTTTCATCGAATCGATCGAAGAAGACGAAGGCGTGGTCACTTACCTTTTCGAGGGCAAGCTCAAGGGTTATGTCGGCTGGCGTTGGTCGGTAAGCATTTTTCAGGGCGAAGAGAATGCGCCTGCCACAATCTCAGAGGTTTTGTTGGTTCCCGGGCCGGAATCGCTGGTTGCCCCTGATTGGGTGCCATGGTCAGAACGACTCGCCGACTACAAGGCTTTGCAGGCCGAACTCGAGGCTCAGGCCGCGCTAGACGCCGAGGAGTCAGACGATGTTGACGACGCGGAAGATTCCTCGGATTCTGAAGACTCTGAAGATTCTGAGGACTTGGAAGACTCTTCAAACTCGGTCGAGCCAAGCGATGAAGCAGATTCTGCCAAGGATGAAAACCTAGCGCTTCCTGACGTGGAAGAGGGCATAGAGGCCGAGGCCGATGCCGGCAAGACACGTAAGCTTCCAAGATTCCTGCGCCGCCGGAATCGCGGAGCCGGCAAAAAGAAGAACGACGAGAGCTAAAGCCCAGAGCCCAAGCCCAACCGAGATGGCCAATTTGGCATTGGTCTTCACCGGCTGTGGATCCGGCTTGCGCTCGGAATCCTTGATATAGAACCTCATGTCGCTAGCCTAAGCCAGCTGGCCCACCACATAGTCGATTGCCTGAGTCAGTTTCTGAACATCTGAGAGTTCGGTTGCAGTGAAAGTGGCTACACGCAACTGGTTGCGGCCGAGCTTGCGATATGGTTCGGTGTCGACAATTCCATTGGCGCGAAGCACCTTTGCCACCGCAGCCGCATCGACGGTTTCGTCGAAGTCAATCGTCACGACTACCTGTGATCGGTGCTCTGGGTTGCTCACGAATGGTGTAGCGAACGATGATGCGTCGGCCCAGTCATAGAGATGTGTTGATGCGGCCTTGGTGCGAGAGTCTGCCCAAGCTAGACCGCCATTGGCATTCATCCAATCGACCTGTTCGGCCAAGAAGAAGAGAGTCGAGATTGCCGGGGTGTTTAGGGTCTGGTTCAGGCGCGAGTTGTCAATCGCGGTCTTCACGCTCAAAAATTCTGGGATGTAGCGGTCGCTGGCAGCGATTCGCTCGGTGCGCTCGATGGCGGCAGGCGACATTAGTGCCAACCAGAGTCCGCCGTCTGACGCGAAGTTCTTCTGCGGTGCAAAGTAGTAGACGTCGGTTTCTTTAGGGTCGAAGTCGATTCCACCCGCAGCTGAGGTTGCATCCGTGAAGAAAAGCGCACCCGAGTCGGCTCCGGCAAGACGCTTGACCGGGGTCACTACACCGGTCGAGGTCTCATTTTGCGCGTAGGCGTATGAGTCGACTCCGGCTTCCACCTGAAGTTCGAGACGTGAACCCGGCTCACCATTGATCACGGTTGGCTTCTGCAACCAAGGGTTGGTCAAGGCCGTGGCAAACTTTGCGCCGAACTCGCCATGAACCAGGTTCTGCGCCTTGTTCTCGACCATCGAGAACGCCGCGGCATCCCAGAATGCGGTCGAGCCACCATTGCCCAGAACGATCTCGTATCCGGCCGGGTTGTGGAAAAGATCCATCAATCCTTCTTGCACTCGCTTGACCAGGTTCTTGACCGGTGCCTGGCGGTGCGAGGTGCCCATGAGTTTGGCCCCCTCGGTCGCAAAAGCGGCGATTTGATCGTGGCGAACTCGAGATGGTCCACAACCGAAGCGGCCGTCTAGGGGCAAAAACTCGGCAGGAATGATGATTTCAGGCATGGCTCAAGTTTACCTGACCTATCCAACCCGTCTATCGCGGTAATCTGGAGTCAAATAACTGGAATGGAGGGCTTCGTGACCGATTTAATCGACACCACCGAGATGTACCTCCGCACCATCCTCGAACTTGAAGAGGAAGGCCTTATTCCGATGCGAGCGCGCATCGCCGAGCGACTGGACCAATCTGGCCCAACCGTGTCACAGACCGTGGCGCGCATGGAGCGCGATGGTCTGGTGGTGGTCAGCGGAGACCGACACCTCGAGTTGACCAAGCAGGGCCGCCATGAAGCCGTATCCGTGATGCGAAAGCACCGAATCGCAGAGCGCCTTTTGGCAGACATCATCGGCCTCGAGTGGGAACTGGTTCATGAAGAGGCGTGCCGCTGGGAGCACGTGATGAGTGAAACCGTAGAACGCAAAATTTTGTCAATGCTCGATGTGCCCGACGTTTCGCCATATGGAAACCCGATTCCAGGTCTAGCCGAGCTCGGGTTCGAGACCAACGCCAATTTCAAGGATGGCGTAGTTTCGATTCTTGACCTGCCGCGTGCCATCGCCGAGCAAAGCACATTCATCCTCAAGCGAATCGGCGAACCAGCCCAGCTTGATGTCGAGTTTCTAACCCACTTGAAAAATCTCAATCTGATGCCCGGCTCGGAGATTCAGCTTCAGTTCAAGGACTCGGGAGTTCTGGTCTCGGCAAAGGGTTTTGCCGAGGGGCTTGAACTCAGAAACGATTTGGCGATTCACCTATTTGTTGCGGCTTAGGGCGCGCACGGGCACGCTCACAGTGCGCTATCAGGCAACCTCGGGTAAACTTGAGGTCTGCTCAAAATAAACCCTGGAGGTTTAGTCTTGGCGACCAAAGCCACCGGTAGACACCGCGCAGATGTTGAAATCAACGTCCTCGAATCATTCGAGTTGCGCAGCCGTCGATCGATTCGCGAATCGGAGAGGGCTCGTTTGTCGCGCCTTGCCCGCAAGCAGGCGAAAAAATTAGCTAAGCAGCAAGCAGCCGAAAAGGCATCAAACCGCGAACGAACTCAGGCCGTTGCCTCGGGTCGTTATCTGGTTCGAGCCCAGAGAAAAATAAAGTTTTATCAGCGCCGTACGGTGCGCAACACGCTGACCATGGCTGTGGCGTCGGGTCTTTTTGCGACTTTCGCGCTTCCCGCCTATGCCTATAACCCAGATATTGCGGCGATGTCTCGATTTGCCACCACCGATGCGCAGGCTTTGGCCGCCGCAGCCGGAACCCAGAACCTCACGGTAGCCGCGGTGAACACGGTCAAGTATGACCGCGGCTCTTATGCGTCGGCTAACGCGAGCGAAATCGCCCGACAAGAGACTCTGAATAAATACCGAACCTATACCGGCCCAACCGCAGCCGACTACATTTTGAACCCGCCCTATAGCAAGCTCGATGGCAGCACGATTTTGCAGGTGGCTTCAAAGTATGTCGGAACCCCATATGTCTTCGGTGGCGAAACTCCAGCAGGTTTCGACTGTTCTGGCTTCGTAGCCTTTGTCTTCTCGCAGTTTGGTGTTGACCT
>Ga0213920_1000244_pt1 | contig 50197 bp, 49 predicted proteins | sample McNCre1117MG_FD_161054 | JGI IMG/M metagenome (GOLD analysis project Ga0213920, IMG submission 161054) | Freshwater microbial communities from McNutts Creek, Athens, Georgia, United States - 11-17 MG | ecosystem: Environmental > Aquatic > Freshwater > Creek | place: USA: Georgia | collected...
CGCAGGCACATCACGGGCCACGCGAGGGCGCAGGTTCACATCCACGCTGAGGGTCCACCCCAAACGTTTGGCTGCAGTGAGGATGGCCAACACCTTGTGGTGCTCAGGCGGCATGGCCATGAGCGAGCCGGTGTGCAGCACCCCTGGTGGCGAGGCCTCGAGCAAAGCCACCACATCGGCCACTTGGTAGTCGCGGTCGGCCACACCTTCGCGGTAAAACCCATAGCTGGGTTGCCCCTCGTGCACCTGCACCACAGCCAACGACGTGGGCAAGGCCGAACGCGGTAACAAGCTGCGGGCCTTGGTGGCTTGCAAATGGTCCAGCAAAGCTTGACCAAACCCATCGGTGGACATGGGGGCAACAAAGCCGACCGATGCACCTTGCAACGCCGTCGCACAGGCCAAGTTGTAAGGACTCCCCCCCAAATGCGGCACCAGCGAGCCATCGGGCTGCGCGATGCAATCCATCAAGGCTTCGCCTAGTACCCAAACCGGCACTTGAGCCGCTGACGTTTGTGTTGAAGCGCTCAAGCCAAGCACTCCGCTGGAATGTCCTCAGGCTTCATGGCACCGGTCATCACCGCCACGGTGTCGCTCATGCTGATGTTTTTCGGGTTCAACACCGCCGCACGTTTGCCCAAGCGGGCCACGTGGATGCGGTCTGCAATTTCAAAGACATGCGGCATGTTGTGCGAAATCAGCACCACAGGCAGGCCTTTGTCGCGAACGCGGCGAATCAGCTCTAACACCATATTGCCCTCTTTCACACCCAAGGCTGCCGTGGGCTCATCCATGATGACCACATGCTGCGCAAAGGCTGCAGCGCGTGACACGGCCACGCATTGGCGTTGGCCGCCTGACAAAGTTTCAACGGCTTGCGTCATTGAACGAATGCCGACTTTGAGGTCGTTCATGCGCTCGATACTTTCTTGCAACATGCGTTTTTTATCGAGCATGCGCAGCACGTTACCCGCAAAACCGGGACGGCGAATTTCGCGGCCCAAAAACAAGTTCTCGGCAATGCTCATGGCCGGTGCAACGGCCAAATCTTGGTACACGGTTTCAATGCCAGCGCGGCGTGCGTCGATCGGCGACTTGAAGTAAATGGGTGTGCCATCTAACGAAATCACGCCTTCGTCTGGCACAGTTGCCCCCGACAAACATTTGATGAGCGACGATTTGCCTGCGCCGTTGTCGCCAATGACCGCCAAAATTTCGCCTGCGCGCAGCTCGAAGTCTGCGCCGTCTAAAGCGGTTACTTGGCCGTAGCGTTTCACGAGGCCTTTGGCCTGCATGACGATGTTGTGTTGTGTGCCGCTCATGATTAGCGCGCTCCCTTGCGTGAGAGTTGATCAGTGGCCACAGCCAAGATCACCAAAATACCAGTCACCAAAATTTGATACACGGACGACACGCCCATGAGCGTGAGGCCGTTGCGGAACACGCCCACAATCAGCGCGCCCACCAAGGTGCCCAGCACCACGCCACGGCCACCAAACAAACTGGTGCCGCCCAGCACCACGGCGGTGATGGCGTCTAAGTTTTCGGTTTGTCCTGCATTGGGGTCGCCTGCGCCTGTGCGCGCCACACCCAACATGGCGGCCACGCCGTAGCAAAGGCCCGCCAACACATACACCCACAACAACACTTTTTCGGTGGGGATGCCTGTCAAGCGCGTCGCCTCTGGGTTGTTGCCCACGGCGTACACATGGCGGCCTGCTGCAGTTTCACGCAGGGCGAACCATGCAAACACATACAGCCCCAACATCATCACCACGCCATAGCTCACGGTGGCGCCACCGAGGGTGAAGGTACTGCCCAGCCAGTTCATACCGGCTGGAATATCGGTCACGGTTTGCGAGCCGGAATACAACTGCGTGATGGCAAAGGCAATGTTCAAGGTGCCCAAGGTCACGATGAAAGGCGGGAGCTTGATGCGCGTCACCAGCACACCATTGAAATAACCAAACAAGGTCGTCACCGCCAAACCGCACGCCATGGCCACGGGTGCTGACATCCCATAGTCGGCAGCAAATTTGGTCATCACAATGCCACCCAAGGCCATGACCATGCCGCATGACAAATCAATGCCTGCAGTCAAGATGATGAGGGTTTGGCCAATCGCAATCACCCCCACCACCATGACTTGCGCCAAGATGAGCGAGAAGTTTTGCGTGCTCAAAAATCGGTCGCTTTGGCTGGCAAAAAAAGCACAGGCCAACACCAAGGCAATCAAGGGGCCCAACGTGCCCAAGGGCGGGAGCTTGTCTTTGAAGGAGTTCATACGGGTGACTTTATTCTTTAAAACCGGAGGGGGCCACGCGGCCCCCTCGTCAGAGCGTGGTTAACGCTTTACTTGTTACCCCAGCACAAGTCTGTGCCAGTTTTCACATCTTTGCTGTCCACGCCTTTCATGGCTTTGGCGGCAATCAGAGTCACACCCGTGTCGGTGTAGCCGCTGACTTTTTTACCTGTCTTGGCGTATTCCACCCCCGCAGCCACGCCCATCGCGGCCATGCGCAATGGGTATTGCTGAGACGTGGCGGCAATCACGCCTGCGCCCACGTCTTTGATGCCGGCGCAGCCACCGTCCACTGACACAATCAACACGTCTTTCTCTTTGCCTGCGGCCTTGAGCGCGTTGTACGCACCGGCAGCAGCCGGTTCATTGATGGTGTAGACCACGTTGATGTTGGGGTTCTTTTGCAAGCAGTTTTCCATGCCGGTTTGGCCCTTGGCGCGGTCGCCAAAGCTGTCGGCCATACACACCACTTCGGCAGGCTTGGCCAATTCGTTGCTTTTGGCATCCAGCGAGGTCAAACCGTAGCCTTGCAAGAAACCGTTGTGGCGCTGCGCGCCCACAGGGTGACCAGGGAATAAATCGAGCGTGGCAATCACGGGCTTCTTGCCATTCAAAGCAGCTTTGGCGTATTGACCAATGAACACACCGGCTTTGTAGTTGTCGGTGGCAAACAAAGCGTCGGTCGCGTTGGCTGGCTCGGTGGGGCTATCCAAAGCAATCACCATCACGCCTTGCGCTTGTGCTTTTTTGATGGCAGGCACGATGGCTTTGGAGTCGCTGGGGGTGATCAAAATGGTTTTGGCACCGGCGGCAATCATGTTTTCCATGGCAGTGACTTGGCCGGCGTTGTCGCCATCGGTTTTACCTGCGGCAGACATGACCTTGGCGCCGAGCTTGGTCGCTTCGGCTTGTGCCCCCTCTTTCATCTTCACGAAGAATGGGTTGGTTTCTGTCTTGGTAATCAAACCAATCACGGGCTCTGCGGCATAGGCGCTGGTTGCAGCCAAGGCCAAAGCTGTCAACATCAATTTAGGTGTGTTCAATTTCATCAAGGTCTCCACGTTGTTAATCATCATCGCCGACGCCGTTTGCGCCGTGACTTAAATGTAAGATATCTCGACTTACTAAATCAAGTTAGTTTAGTTAGTACATACCCTGAAACATGAGTTGCCAAAAATTTGGCATCCTCCAAGGCCTGACAATATTGACAAATCAAGGACAGATACGTGCTCAAAGGAATCGACCCCATCCTCACCCCCGAGTTGCTCATGCACCTCTGCGCCATGGGTCATGGCGAATGGGTTGCCGTTGTGGATGCCAACTTCACAGCCGACTATTTGGCTCTTGGCAAACCTGTGGTTCGCCTGCCCGGCCTCAGCCTCGAACGCGTGAGCGAAGCCGTGTTGTCTGTGTTCCCACTGGCCACCGATGTGGCACAACCCGCCGCGATCATGCACGTGTGCCACAGCGCGGCAGACCATCGCACCGAGGCGCAACAAGCGGTGATCGCATTGGTTAACCATGCGGGCTTCGCGCCGAATCAAGTCGAGGCTGTGGAGCGTTATGCGTTCTACGAGAAAATCAAAGGCGCCAGTTTGATTGTGCAAACCGGTGAAGGCACCGCCTACGGCAATGCCATGTTCTGCAAAGGTGTGATTCTTTTATGAAAACAATGCGTGGGTCCAACCACACCGGCATGCGCCAATTCAACGAGCGCACGGTGTTGCGTGCCATTCGTCACGAAGGTGCGATACCCAAAGCCGATTTGGCACGCCTCACGCAGCTGTCTTCGCAAACCGTTTCCATCATCGTCAACCGTTTGCTAGACGATGGGCTGCTCATCAAGCAAGAGCGCATTCGCGGCAAGATTGGTCAGCCCTCGGTGCCCCTCGCCATCAACCCCGATGGCGCGTACAGCATTGGTTTGCAAGTGGGCCGCCGCAGCCTTGAAGTGGTGGTGACAGACTTCATGGGACAAATGCGCCACCAATGGCAGCACACTTACCCGTACCCCTCACCTGCCGAGGTGCTACCCAAAATCAAAGAAGGCCTGAAGCTCATGCAAAAACGCATGGGCACCGACGCGTGGAAGCGCACAGTCGGCATTGGACTCAGCGCCCCCTTGGCCATGCACCAGTGGGGCGACTTGATGGGCAAGAAAGCCCAAAAAGCCATGGTCGATTGGGAAAGCATTGATTTGGTCAACGAAGTGCAAGCCATGTCTGCCCTGCCCGTTGAATTTGCCAAAGACACTACGGCCGCCTGCGTGGCTGAACTGGTGCAAGGCTTGGGCCGCGATGTGCCGAATTTTTTGTATGTGTATGTCGGCACGTTTGTCGGCGGTGGTTTAGTCATGGATGGTCACATCGTCAACGGCCCGCGCGGTAACGCCGGCGCCATTGGCTCCATGCCGATCGGGCTACCACCTTTGGGCACACGCGCCAACACCAACACGCCCGCGCAGTTGCTGCAACTCGCCTCGGGCTGGCAACTCGAACAAGCCTTGATGGCAGCAGGACACGAGCCGTTGCTGGTCCAGCAAGACAACATCATGAGGCCCGCCTACAGCGCACTCACGCAAGCGTGGCTCTCGCAAGCCGCCAAAGCCTTGGCCATGAGCGCCACCAGCGCCACCGCCTTGTTAGACCTTGACGCCATCATCATGGATGGCTCACTCAACCCCAAGCTCTTGCAAGCACTCATGGCACAAACCCAAGCATCCTTGGCGCAGTTCAGCTTTGATGGCATCCGTGAACCACAAATTTTGGCGGGTCGCGTGGGCAGCCATGCCCGAGCATTGGGCGGTGCGCTGCTGCCCTTGCATGCGCAGTTTTTCCCTGACAAAGACATCTTTTTGAAGCAAGACGAGCTCGGGTAAAAGCCTAGAAAATTTGTTTGTAACCATGTTGAATAAAACATGAAACTAAGTTACATTCACGTTCATGTTGGAACGTATCAAATCGACCCTCTCGTCCTTAGCCCCCGCCGAGCAGCGCGTGGGCAAGTTGCTTCTCACTGACCCACGCACCTTCTCGACCTTGCCCGTCACCGAGCTGGCTGAGCGCGCGGGTGTCAGCAAACCCACCGTGGTGCGTTTTTGTCGCAGCATGGGCTACGAGGGCTTGAGCGACTTCAAACTCAAACTCGCAGGCAGCCTGAGCGAAGGCGTGCCCTTCATCCACCGCAACGTCGGCGCACAAGACAGCAGCAACGATGTGTTGGTCAAGGTCATTGACAACACCGTGACAGCGTTTTTGAAATACCGCAACGACGCCTCTTCAGCGGCCATCGACAAAGCCGCCGAGGCCATCGCCCTCACCCACAAAAAAGGCAAACGCCTTGAGTTCTTTGGCGTGGGCAATTCAGGCATCGTGGCGCAAGACGCGCAGCACAAATTTTTCCGCTTGGGGTTTCACACCATCTCGCACAGCGATGGCCATTTGCAAATCATGAGCGCCTCGTTGCTCGGCCCCGGCGACTGTTTGGTGGTGTTCTCTAACTCAGGGCGCACGCGCGATTTGTTGGACTCGTGTGAGATCGCCAAAAAGAACGGGGCCACCACCGTAGTGGTCACCGCATCGGGCTCGCCCTTGGCAAGCGCCGGAAAAATTCACCTCGCAGCCGACCACCCCGAGAGCTACGAAAAATTCAGCCCCATGGTGTCGCGCTTGCTGCATCTGATGATCGTCGACGTGTTGGCCACCACCGTGGCACTGCGCATTGGCAGCACCCAGCTGCAACCTTTGCTGCGCAACATGAAACAAAACCTTCTTAACAAACGTTACTCATGACACACCCACTTCCCCCAGCGGGCACGCTGGACATTGTGATTTTTGGCGGCGCAGGCGACCTGTCGTTTCGCAAACTCTTGCCCGCGTTGTACATGGCGCATTTGCACGACAAGCTCGATGCTTCTGCCCGCATCATTGCCGTGGGTCGACAAGAGTGGACGCAGCAAGCGTATTTGGAATTCATCGACCAAAACTCACCCGCTTTCATTGAGCAAGACGCGTTCACCGCAGACGACTGGCAACACTTTTTGAATCGCTTGGTCTACGTGAGCATGGACGTGACCAACGCCCACGACTTCGCCAAGCTCAAAGACTTGTGCAGCACAACTGCGTTGCGTGTGTACTACTTGGCCACCGCGCCAAGTTTGTTCACGCAAATTTGCGCGCACTTGTCGGGCGCAGGTTTGGTGGATGCGCAGTCGCGCGTGGTGCTCGAAAAACCCTTGGGCACCGACCTCGCCTCGGCCCGTGAAATCAACACCCAAGTGGCGCGTTACTTTGACGAGCAACAGATTTACCGCATCGACCACTACCTCGGCAAAGAGACGGTGCAAAACCTGATGGTCTTGCGTTTTGGCAATGCCATTTTTGAACCCTTGTGGCGTGCGCCGTACATCAAGAGCGTGCAAATCACCGTGGCCGAAAGCGTGGGCGTGGGTAGCCGCGCTGGCTTTTACGATGGCGCGGGTGCCATGCGTGACATGGTTCAAAACCACCTGTTGCAGCTCTTGTGCATCGTGGCGATGGAGCCGCCAATTTCGTTGGGTGCGGACGACGTGCGTGATGAAAAGCTCAAAGTCTTGCGCTCGCTGCGCAAGATGGATTTGGCCGACATCAAGCGCGACACCGTGCGCGGCCAATACACCGCAGGTGCTTCCGAAGGTGCAGCGGTCAAAGGCTACTTAGAAGAAGACAACGTGCCCGCGAGCAGCCGCACCGAAACCTTTGTGGCCTTGCGCGCACACATCAACAACGCACGGTGGGCCAATGTGCCGTTCTTTTTGCGCACCGGCAAACGCATGCAGCGCCGCGAATCGCAAATCATCATTGAGTTTGCAGACCAACCGTTTTCCATCTTCGGCTCCAGCGCACAGCAAGAGCCCAACCGCCTCATCATCACGCTCCAACCCGAAGAGTCGATTCAGTTGAGCATGATGGTCAAAGAGCCGGGCACGGGCATGAACTTGCACCCCGTCAAGCTCGGCCTCGATTTGCAACAGTCGTCCGACAAACGCCGCGCCGAAGCGTATGAGCGTTTGTTGATGGACGTCATCAAAGGCCGCCTCACACACTTCATGCGCCGCGACGAATTGGAAGCAGCATGGATGTGGGTCGAGCCCATCATCAACGGCTGGGCCGAGTTGGACGACAAACCTCGTGCGTACTCTGCCGGCAGCTGGGGGCCTGCCGCTTCATCAGCGTTGATGGCGCGCGAAGAGCTGTCATGGTTTGAGGAAGCCTGATGACCAACACGTGGCAGCCTGAATCACGCAGCACGTTGACGGTGCACAGCGTAAGTGCATCTGAGCTGAATGTGCGCTTGGCGCAAGACATCGCGCAGCGTTTGGCTGCGGCCATTCAAGCGCGTGGGTTTGCCGTGCTCAGTGTGTCGGGCGGCAAATCGCCCGTGGCTTTTTTTCAAGCGCTGCGTGTGATTGACATCGACTGGTCGCGCGTACGCATCACTTTGGTGGACGAACGCTGCGTGCCACGCATTCATCCCGACAGCAATGCGTTGTTGGTGCAAACCCATTTGTTGCAAGACCTTGCCGCAAATGCACAACTGGTGTTCATGGTGTCAAGCGCAACAGAACCTTTGGATGCGCCCGCTGCACTGGCCGACGCGGCCAGCGCCGCATTGACCGCCGCAGGCACCGCCGATGTGTTGGTGTTGGGCATGGGCGCAGATGGCCACACGGCCTCGCTGTTTCCCCAAGCGCCCAACTTGGCAGACGCGCTCGACTTGCGCAACACACACGCGTGCGTGGCGATTGAATTGGCGCATCCTCCTGCCAACGCACCTTACGCACGCATCACCCAAACTTTGGCGCAGATTGTGTCGGCACGCCACATCGTGCTGCCTCTCACGGGTGCCGACAAACTCAACACCTTGCAGCAAGCGTGGCCGCACGCCACACCTGCCCTGCCCATTTCTTTTGTGTTGCAACAAACCCAAACGCCTGTGGCGCTTTGGCTTGCGAACTGAACCACCATGACCACACCTTCCCCTTTGCACCCCACCCTCGCTGCCGTCACCGCACGCATTGAGCAACGCAGCGCCCAAACGCGCCAAGCCTATTTGGACGTGTTGGCCCAAGCCAAAAAGCCCGGCCCCTACCGCGGCGGCATGGGCTGCGCCAATGCGGCTCATGCCTATGCGGCCATGCCTGCCAACGACAAGCTGGTGTTGCGCCAAGAGCGTCAACCCAACGTAGGCGTCATCACCGCGTACAACGACATGCTCTCGGCGCATCAGCCCTACGAGCACTATCCCGAAAAAATTCGCGCAGCGGCACGCGCTGCAGGGGCCACCGCCCAAGTGGCAGGTGGCGTGCCCGCCATGTGCGATGGCGTGACCCAAGGCGAAGACGGCATGGAGCTCTCGCTGTTCTCGCGCGATGTGATTGCCTTGGCCACTGCTGTGGGTTTATCGCACAACGTGTTTGATGCCGCACTGTTCTTAGGCGTGTGCGACAAGATCGTGCCCGGCCTCTTCATCGGCGCCCTACAGTTTGGTCATTTGCCTGCGGTGTTTGTGCCAGCGGGCCCCATGACTTCTGGTTTGTCGAATGACGACAAAGCCAAAGTGCGTCAGCAATACGCACAAGGTTTGGTCAGCCGCGAGGTGTTGCTCGAAGCCGAACAAGCGGCCTATCACGGTGCGGGCACCTGCACGTTTTACGGCACGGCCAACTCCAACCAAATGCTCATGGAAATCATGGGCCTGCATTTACCCGGATCGTCGTTTGTAAACCCCGGCACACCGTTGCGTGAAGCGCTGACGGTCGAAGCCGTCAAGCGCGCAGTGGCTTTGTCGCAAAACAAAGAAGCTGGCGTGGGCTACCAAATCAACGCCAAGGTCATCGTCAACGGCATCGTGGGTTTGCTCGCCACGGGCGGCTCGACCAACCACACCTTGCACATCGTGGCCATGGCGCGTGCGGCAGGCCTCATCGTGAACTGGGATGACTTTGCCGAACTCTCCGCTTGTGTGCCACTGCTCGCTCGCGTGTACCCCAACGGCAGCGCCGATGTGAACCACTTTCAAGCCGCAGGCGGCATGGGTTTCTTAATTGCGCAACTGCTCAGCGCGGGTTTGCTGCACGACGATGTGCGCACGATCTTGGGCCAAGGCCTGCACCGCTACACCGTGGAACCGTGGCTCAACCATGGCCAGCTCGATTGGCGCGATGTGCCCACACAGTCGGCCGACGAAGCCGTGTTGCGCCCCGTCACGCACCCCTTCAGCGCCGACGGTGGCTTGCGTTTGTTGCAAGGCAACTTGGGCCGTGCGGTGGTCAAGGTGTCTGCCGTCAAACCCGAGCACCGACAAGTGCGTGCCCCAGCCATTGTGTTGACCGACCAAAAGCAACTCAACCAACTTTTCAAAGACGGCAAGTTAGAGCGCGACTTTGTGGCCGTGGTTCGCAACCAAGGCCCACAAGCCAACGGCATGCCCGAGTTGCACCGCCTCACACCCGTGTTGGGCGTGTTGCAAGACAAAGGCTTCAAAGTGGCCTTGGTCACCGATGGCCGCATGTCGGGTGCATCAGGCAAAGTGCCGGCGGCGATTCACCTCAGCCCAGAGTCTGTGAATGGCGGCGTGATTGGCAAGGTGCAAGACGGCGACATCATCACCCTCGACTGCAACATGCAAACCTTGCAGCTTGAGGTGAGCGACGCCGAGCTCGCCACACGCACCGCGCCCACCCCAGACTTGTCGGGCAACCAACACGGCACAGGCCGTGACATCTTTGCCTTGTTCCGCGCCAATGCAGCGCTGGCCGAAGAAGGTGCGTCGCCTTTGTTCTCTCACCTCTGAGCACCCACACATGACACAACACAACCCTGCATTCACTCGCCCCGCTTTCAAATCACACGTGGTGCCCGTCATCGTCATCACCCACCCCGACCAAGCCGTGCCCATGGCCAACGCCTTGTACGAAGGTGGCATTGATGTGATGGAAATCACCTTGCGCCACGCCGCCGGTTTGCCTGCGATTGAGCAAGTGGCCAAGCACGTGCCGCACATGCACGTGGGCGCAGGCACGGTGACCCGCGCTGAAGAAATGGCACGTGTGCAAAACGCAGGTGCCAGCTTTGCCCTCTCACCTGGCATGACCGATGCACTCGTGCAAGCTGCTGTGCAATGCAAGCTGCCCTTCATGCCCGGCGTGATGACACCCGGCGAAGTGATGGCCGCACGCGACCACGGCTTTGGCTTGGTCAAACTCTTCCCCGCTGCACAAGCCGGTGGCTTGGCCATGCTCAAAGCTTTGGGTGGCCCCTTGGGCGATATGCGCTTTTGCCCCACGGGCGGCGTGTCGCTCGCCAACATGGGCGAGTTTTTGAAGCAGCCCAATGTCGCGATGGTCGGTGGCTCGTGGCTCACGCCAGTGGACGTGGTCGAACGCGGCGATTGGGCCGAGATCACACGCCTCGCACGGGAGGCCACAGAGGCCGCCACTGTTTAAGTTAATTCAACTGTCCCATCAAAAGTTTCATTCGCTTCGCGCCAGAAACACAATAAATTTGACGAAAATCCGAACATGACTGCATTCGTCCCCCCACACCAACGCCAAGCGTGGCAAGCCCTGCAAGCCTTGGCGCAAGGCCCACAACCGCATTTGCGTGAATTGCTCAAAAGCACCGAACGCAACGCGGCCTTGCACGCCAGCGGCGCAGGCATCAGTATCGACTACGAGCGTCAGCGTGTCACACGCGAGGTGATGCAGCAGCTCTTGGCACTGGCCGAAGAATCCCAAGTCATGCCACAGGCGCAAGCCATGTTCAAAGGCGAGCCGATCAACGCCACCGAACAACGCGCTGTGCTGCACGTCGCTTTGCGCGGTAGCCACGTGCCCAACCCGCCGTGGGGCCATGAAATTTCGAAACAGGTCGCCAACGAGTTGCACCGCGTGTGTACCTTTGCCGAAAAAGTGCGTGAAGGCCAAATGAAAGGCTTTGGCGGCGAGTCCATCACCGACGTGGTCAACCTCGGCATTGGTGGCTCAGACCTTGGGCCCCGCATGACCACCGAAGCGCTCAGCCACTTGACGCGCGACAGCTTCAAAAACAAAGTGCGCGTGCACTATGTGTCCAACGTGGACGCGTGGAGCCTCTACACCGCACTGGCTTACCTCAACCCCGCGCGCACAGCGTTTGTGGTGCAAAGCAAAACCTTCACCACGCAAGAAACCATGACCTTGGCCGCCTCGGCCAAGCGTTGGTTGAGCGATGGCGGTTGCCCCGAAGAACAACTGGGCAAGCACCTCATTGCTGTGACGGCCAACCCACACATCTCTGCCGCACAAGGCTTCACACCCGAGCACACCTTTGGTTTTTGGGATTGGGTCGGTGGCCGCTACTCGGTGTGGTCGGCCATTGGTTTGCCTTTGGCCATCTCTATCGGTGCGTTTGCCTTCCAAGACATGCTGTTGGGAGCACGTGCGATGGACGAGCATTTTTTAACGGCACCTTCAGACCAAAACTTGCCTTTGCTCATGGCCTTGTTTGGTGTGTGGAACCGCAATTTCTTAGGTGCGACCACGCACAACATTGCGCCCTATGCGTCACCCTTGGGCAAATTCGCCTCGTTCTTGCAACAAATGGACATGGAGTCCAACGGCAAAGCCACCCACGTAGATGGCAGCCCCGTGCAAGTGGCCACCGCACCCGTGCTGTGGGGCGGTTTGGGCATTGACGGCCAACACGCTTACTTCCAACTTATCCACCAAGGCAAACACTTGGTGCCGATGGACTTCATTGGCTTGCGCACCGAGCGCAGCCCCTTGCCTTTTGCAGCGGAACACCACCGCGTGGTCTTGCTCAATATGCAAGCGCAGGCACAAGCCTTGGCGATTGGCCGCACGCCCGAAGAAACCATGAACGAGCTGCGCGACAGCGGCATGGATGAAGCTGAAGTGCAACGCTTGGCCCCCCACCGCAGCTACCCCGGCAACGTGCCCAGCACCACCATTTGGGTCGATGCACTCACGCCACGCAGCATGGGCGCGCTCATGGCCTTGTACGAACACAAAGTGTTCTGCCAAGCCGCCATCTGGGGCATTCATGCGTATGACCAATGGGGCGTCGAGCTGGGCAAGAAGATGGCCAAAGACATCGAAGCCGCCGAAGCCGCGCGCCTGAAAGCCTGACGCATGTTTGAGTCGCGTGCCCCTGCCGTGGCCCAAGTTGAGGCTTATCCGCGATTGCTCGGCGACATCGGTGGCACCAACGCACGTTTTGGTTGGCAAGTCGCGCAAGACGCGCCTATCTCTCATGTGCAAGTGCTGCCCTGTGCGGAACACGCCTCACTGCTCGAAGCCGCACAAACGTATTTGAAAGCCCAAGGCCTCACCACCCCGCCCTGCGCAGCCTTTGGCATTGCCAACCCCGTCACGGGCGACCAAGTGGCCATGACCAACCACCACTGGAAGTTCTCGGTCAACACCTTGCGCGAAGGTTTGGGCGTGTCGCGCTTTTTGTTGCTCAACGACTTCACCGCCCTCGCCTTGTCGCTCACGCTGTTGCCCAATGCGCAAAAGCATCAAGTGGGTGGCGGCACCGCTGCGCCCAATGCAGCGATTGGTTTGATTGGACCCGGCACCGGCTTGGGCGTGTCGGGCTTGTTTCCCGTGGGCTATCAAAACAAGTGGATGCCGATTGCAGGCGAAGGCGGCCACGTGAGTTTGACGGCAACGACTGAACACGAATTTGCAGCCATCCAGCAATTGCAAAAACGCTATGGCCACGTGTCTGCCGAGCGCGTGATTTCTGGCGCAGGTTTGGTTGATCTGTACCACGCGCTGTGCGATTTGAAAGACGGCCAAGGCCGCGAAATCACCACACCGGCCGAGGTGATTGAGCGCGCCCAAGAAGTGCCCGCCTCCACGGCCAACGAAGCGCTCGATATGTTCTGCAGTTTCTTAGGCTCAGTGGCTGGCGACTTGGCTTTGACCCTCGGCGCACGCGGTGGCATCTACATCGGCGGCGGCATCGTGCCGCGCTTGGGCGAGCGCTTTGATGCGTCGCCATTTCGCGAACGCTTTGAAGCCAAAGGACGGTTCAAAAAATATTTGCAAGAAGTGCCAACGTGGGTCATTCACAGCCCCGTGTCACCGGCTCTGCAAGGTGCGTCGCAGGCTTTGTCTCTTACGCAATGGCAGTAACGTCTTCTCCTGTCGCTGTTGTAGCTGGAGAACTTTCTCCGGCTGCGGTGACGCAGCTGACGGAGCGGCAGTTTCCTCATGCTGGAGTACCAGAAATCGTCAACTGCCGCTCCGCCAGCTACGTCACTTCTGGTGTTTTCGGAAAACTTCACGCGCACCAAATTTGCAACGCCGCAGCTTGGCTGCAGGGGAATGCGCAGGTGACGATTTCTGGTACTCCAGCATGAAGAACCTGCGCATTCCCCTGTAGCCAAGCGAGCACAGCAAAAAAAAGCAAAACCAATTTCACACCTCACCACCAAGAGCCCCCATGACTGACAAAATTTCAGCCAAGCCCAAACTCTCTGCCGCAAACCGCGCCACGCAACAAGCCAAAGAAAACGAACGTCCGCTCGTCGAAGACATTCGACTCTTGGGCCGCATCTTGGGCGATGTGATTCGTGAACAAGAAGGGAAAGAAGCCTATGAATTGGTCGAGCAAGTGCGCAAACTCTCCGTCGCATTTCGCCGCGATTCGGATGCCAATGCCGACAAGACACTGAAAAAACTCTTGGCCTCGCTCAGCGCCGAAGCCACGGTGAGCGTGATTCGCGCCTTCACCTACTTCAGCCACTTGGCCAACCTCGCAGAAGACCGCCACCACATTCGCCGTCGTGCCATTCACGAGCGTGCGGGCGACACCCAAGAAGGCAGCTTGCACATGGCGTTGAGTCGCCTGAAAAATGCGGGTATTGCACCGCGCAGCATTGTGCAAACCCTGGCGCACAGCCATGTGTCCCCTGTGCTCACCGCCCACCCCACCGAAGTCCAGCGCAAAAGCATCTTGGATGCCGAGCGTGGCATTGCGCAGCTCTTGGGTTTGCGCGACGACATCAAATCGCGCTCGGCCCTGCAAGCCTCTAGCAAAACGCCTGATGCTTTGGCCGCACGCGAACTCGCAGCCAACGACATGCAAATTCGCGCGCGCGTGTTGCAGCTGTGGCAAACCCGTTTGCTGCGCTTCACCAAGCTCACGGTGTCCGATGAAATTGAAAATGCGCTGAGCTATTACGAGTCCACGTTCTTGAGCGAAATCCCCAAGCTCTATGCTGACCTCGAAGCCGAGTTGGGCCACGCCCACGTGCACAGCTTTTTGCGCATGGGCCAATGGATTGGCGGCGACCGCGATGGCAACCCCAACGTCAACGCCGACACGCTGCGTTTTGCCCTGCGTCGCCAATGCGATGTGGCGTTGCGCCATTACCTGACCGAGCTGCACTTTTTGGGCGGCGAGTTGTCCATGTCGGCCATGTTGGTCGATGTCACGCCCGAGATGCACGCGCTGGCCGACCGTTCTCCCGACACCAACGCGCACCGCCAAGACGAACCGTATCGCCGCGCCCTCACCGGCATGTATGCGCGTTTGGCCGCCACACTCAAAAACCTCACCGGCGGTGATGCAGCGCGCCATGCCATCGAGCCACAAAACCCCTACCTCTCGGCCCAAGAGTTGTTGGCCGACTTGCGCGTGATTGCCAGCTCGTTGGAGCACCAACACGGCAGCGCGTTGATGGCACAGCGCCTCACCCCGCTCATGCGTGCTGTGGATGTGTTTGGTTTTCACCTCGCCACAGTGGACTTGCGCCAAAGCTCCGACCAACACGAGTTGGTGGTGGCCGAGTTGCTCGCCACTGCTGGCGTGGAAAAGCACTACGCCAAACTCAATGAGCAGCAACGCATTGACGTGCTGAACAAACTGCTACACGACGCCCGCCCCTTGCGCGTGATGGGCGCTCAGTATTCAGAGTTGGCGCTCAAAGAGTTGGCCATTTTTGAAACTGCCCGCGAAATGCTGGAGACCTTTGGCAAAGACGCCATTCGTCACTACATCATCAGCCACACCGAAACCGTGAGCGACTTGCTCGAAGTGCTGTTGCTGCAAAAAGAAACCGGTCTCATGCGCGGTACGCTGAACAGCAAAACATCAACCTGCGATTTGATCGTGGTGCCTTTGTTTGAAACGATCGAAGACTTGCGCTGCGCCGCAGACATCATGGGTGGTTTTTATGCCATCGACGGTGTGGCGCAATTGGTCAAACGCAGCGGTGCAGAGCAAGACATCATGCTCGGCTACTCGGACAGCAACAAAGACGGCGGCATCTTCACCAGCAACTGGGAGCTGTACCGCGCCGAAATTGCGTTGGTCACGTTGTTTGACGGTTTGTTCAAACAACACGACATCACCCTGCGCATGTTCCACGGCCGTGGCGGCACAGTGGGTCGCGGCGGTGGCCCGAGCTACCAAGCGATTCTTGCGCAGCCCCCCGGCACCGTACGCGGGCAAATTCGCCTCACCGAGCAAGGCGAAGTGATTGGCTCGAAATACGCCAACCCAGAAATTGGCCGACGCAATTTAGAAACCCTCGTGGCTGCCACCCTCGAAGCCACGATGCTGCAAACCACCAAGCCTGCACCGCCAGCTTTTTTAGATGCCGCGCAATGGCTGTCCAACGCCAGCATGGCCGCGTACCGTGGCTTGGTGTACGAGACGCCGGGCTTCACCGATTACTTCTTTGCCTCCACGCCCTTGCGTGAAATTGCCGAGCTCAACATTGGCTCACGCCCTGCGGCACGCCCCAAAAACGGTAATGCACAACCCCGCATCGAAGACTTGCGCGCGATTCCTTGGGGCTTCAGCTGGGGCCAATGTCGCTTGACCTTGCCCGGCTGGTTGGGCTTTGGTGCGGCGGTGGATCAGTTCATCCACCAACACCCCACGCTCAAACCGAAAGACGCGTTGGCCTTGCTGCAAAAAATGCAACGCCAGTGGCCGTTCTTCCGCTCGCTCTTGTCCAACCTCGACATGGTGTTGTCCAAGAGCGATTTGGGGCTGGCCTCGCGCTACGCCGAGTTGGTGAGCGATGCCCGTTTGCGCAAAAAGATTTTTGGTTTGATCGAAGCCGAATGGCACCGCACCTCGGATGCCTTGAAGCTCATCACGGGCGACAAGCAACGCTTGGTCAACAACGCGGCGTTGGAGCGCTCGATGCGCCACCGCTTCCCCTACATCGACCCGCTGCACCATTTGCAAGTCGAGTTGATTCGCCGCTACCGCGAAGGCAAACGCCCGCAAGACCGTGACGAGAAAGCCCAACGCGGCATTCACATCTCCATCAACGGCATTGCGGCGGGTTTGCGTAATACGGGCTAAACCCCAACGACCGCGCCAAAGAAAACGCCACCCGAGGGTGGCGTTTTTCATGGTGCCTTCAAAAGGCGTGTGAGAAATTACTTCTTACCGCGCAAACGGGTCAGCTCTTTCTGTGTGTCGCCCCACAAGTCCATGCCCACGTTGGTGGCAATGCCTGCGTTCACATGTGTGAGTTTGTCGCGCATGCGGTTGACTTCAGGCACAGACAACTCGTTGACTTGCATGCCTTTGGCCTTCAAATCGCCCAAAGCTTTGGCAGCTTCATCGCGCGTGTCTTTGCGTTCAAAGTCACGGCTCACACGGGCGGCATCGAGCAAGATTTTTTGTTCGGTCTTGCTCAAACCATCCCACCACTTTTTGCTCACGGTCACGATCCAAGGGCTGTACACGTGGTTGGTGACGCTCAAGTACTTTTGCACTTCGTAAAACTTGCTCGACAAGATGGTGTTGTACGGGTTCTCCTGGCCGTCCACGGTTTTGGTTTCCAAAGCGCTGAACAACTCAGAGAAAGGCATGGGCACGGCATTAGCACCCAAGATCTTGAAGCTGTCAAGGTACACGTTGTTTTGCATCACGCGCAGCTTCACGTCGTTCAAGTCTTCCAGCTTGGTCACGGGGCGCTTGCTGTTGGTCAGGTTACGGAAACCGTTTTCCCAATACGCCAAACCGACCAAGCCTTTGTCTTGCAGCTTGTCCATTACTTTTTGGCCGATGGGGCCGTCCAACACAGCATCAGCTTCTTTGACGTTGTTGAACAAGAATGGGGTGTCCCACAAGGCCATCTCTTTGGTGATACCCACCAAGGTCGCGGTGGAGCCCACCATCATCTCTTGCGCGCCGCCGATCAAGGCTTGTTGCATTTGTGTATCTGGGCCCAAGGCTGCGGCGCCGATGGCGCGCACTTTCATCTTGCCGCCAGAGGCTTTTTCCACCTGCTCAGCAAACACCTTGACGGCGCGGCCTTGGTTGCTTTGCTCGTTCAAGCCGTAGCCGAAACGAATCAAGCGAGGTTTGATGTCTTGCGCAAAGGCAGAGAACGAGGCGCTGGCCACAGCCACGGTGGCGGCGGCAATCAGGGTTCGACGAAGAAAAGTCATGGGAAGTCTCCTTGGGTTAAAAACTTATCGCATCCATGCCACAGGGGCTGTCACGATCTCTGGGAACAAAACAAACGCAGTCAAGATGATGAGGTACGTCACCAAAAACGGGTTCACCCCTTTGATGACTTGGTGCATGGACAAACGCCCCACACCCGCCACCACATTGAGCACCGTGCCAACAGGCGGTGTGATCAAACCAATCGCGCCGTTGAGCACAAACATCAACCCGAAATACACAGGATCAATGCCAGCCTTTACCGCGATGGGCAACATCACGGGTGCAAAAATCAAAATCGTCGGCGTGAGGTCCAGTGCGGTCCCAATGAGCACCAGCGTGACCATCATCACCGCCATCAACACGCGTGGGCTTTCGACCAACGGGCCGAGCCAACCGGTGAGCACCGTGGGCAAATCGGCCAAGGTAATCATGTAACTGGCCACTTGCGCACCTGCACACAAGAACATCACCACCGCGGTGGTTTTGGCCGCACGCACCAAGACCTCGTGAATTTCAATCAGCTTCATTTCGCGGTGAATCACCAAGGCCACCACCAAAGCGTAAAACGCGGCCACCACCGCTGCCTCGGTGGGCGTGAAGATACCCGTCTTCATGCCACCAATGATGATGAGCGGCATGAGCATGGCCCAGAAGGCTTTGCGTGTGGCGTGCAAACGTTCGATCAAGGGCAGCTTGACACCTTGAGGTAAATCCATCTCACGCAGTTGAAGCTTCCACGCCACGATCAAGCCAATGCCCATGATGATGCCGGGCACGATGCCAGACAAGAACAAGGCTGAGATCGAGGTGTTGGTGGTGACGCCATAAATCACAAACGGCATCGACGGAGGAATGATCGGCGCAATGATGCCCCCCGAGGCAATGAGGCCTGCCGAGGTGTGCATGGGATAGCCCTGACGTTTCATCATGGGCAACAAAATGGTGGCCAACGCGGCGGTGTCAGCCAAGGCCGAGCCGCTCATGCTGGCCATGAGCACGGCAGCACCAATGGCCACAAAACCCAAGCCACCGCGAATGTGACCGACCCACGCTTGCGCCATGTCGATGATGCGGCGGCTGATGCCACCTGAGTTCATCAACTCACCCGCCAAGATGAAGAATGGCACAGCCAGCAAAGGAAAGCTGTCTACACCCGCCACCAAGTTTTGCGCGAGCAATTGGGTGTCCCAAAAATCGAGGGTCCACGCCATGCCTGCGCCGGTGAGAACCAAGGCAAAGGCCATGTTCAGGCCAATGCCCATGAGCAACAACATGCCCGCCGAAAAAACAATGAATGCTTGTGCTTCAGGTGTCATGCGGTTTACTCCACGTCTACGCCGTGGTCCAAGTCCATCGGTTGGTTTTGAATCAATTCTTTGAAGGCCATCAAGCCAATGGCCAACGAGGACAACAGCACGGGCAAAGGCAGCAACCAGTTGGGATAGCCCAACACCACCGAGTTGCTAGACAAGCCCACTTCCACTTGCTGCCAAGCACCGCGACCCAACATCACGCAACTGGCAATGACCAAGAGGCGAATCAGCACGGCCAGGGCTTGGATGAGTTTGGGGTGATGACGCAACCCAGCCACGAAACTGGTGAAGGCCATGTGCTCGCCCGCTGGGTAAGCTGCTGTGGCACCGATGAACACCATCCACACAAAGAGCAAACGCGACAGCTCTTCACTCGCGGCGATGCCACTGCCAAAGCCGTAGCGCAGCACCACGTTCAAAAACACGGCCACAGCCATGACACCAAGGCAAACAGCCATCAACACATGCGCCGTCGACTGACTGCGCGAAGCGTTCGTCTGAGTCGTCATACACACTCCTTCGTTTGTAACCAAGCACACACCTGCGCTTGGAGGGTTTCAATACTTTGCGTCGCATCCGCCATCAACACGCCGGTTTCGCCCACCGGTTTTTCCAACGCGGCAAACTGGCTATCCACCAGCGCGGGTTGAAAGTAGTGGCCGGGCCGCTGTGTGACACGGGCGATGGATTGCTCACGCGTGAGGTCCAAATGCACAAAACGCAATTCGGGCACGCTCTGACGCAAACGGTCGCGGTACGCTTTTTTCAAGGCCGAGCAAGTGAGCACGGCATGTGGACCACGACGTACCAGCTCATCCGCCAGAACGTTCAACCAGCCAGCTCGGTCGTCGTCCGTCAAGGCAATACCGGCACGCATTTTGGCCACGTTCTCTGGCGGATGAAACTCATCCCCTTCGATCAAGTTCCAGCCCAAGGCTTGCGTCAACGCCGCTGCAAAACTGGACTTACCGCAACCGGCCACACCCATGATGACAACAGGACCATTCATTGTGAAATTTTGGATAGCGCTATCCCATTTGGTAAAAAAGGAGAGCGTTCTGAGTGATAACCATCACACCAGCCGCTCTTGGATAGCGCTATCATAAACAAATCGAAATCCCGCACAACCTAGCAAAAACCCGTAGCACCTATGAAGTCCAAAAGTCCACGTTCACGCGCCACAGGCCGCGTCACACTGGCCGATGTGGCGGCTTTGGCCAAGGTCAGTCCCATCACGGTGTCGCGTGCGTTACGCGGAGAACGGGCCGTCGCCAGTGATTTGACCGAACGCGTCAAAGCGGCAGCGGACAAGCTGGGTTACACCCCCGACCCTGCGGCACGCGCCCTCGCCTCTCGTCACAGCGACCACGTGGCGGTGTTGATTCCGATGTTGTCCAACAACTTGTTTGTAGACGTGCTGGAGTCCATCCAAAAAACACTGCGCCAAGCGGGCTATCAAACCCTCATTGGCATCACGCATTACGACACGCGCGAAGAAGAGCAACTCTTGCGCGAGCAATTGCAGCATCGACCTGCGGGCATTTTGGTCACAGGCTTAGACCGCAGCGATGCCGCGCGTACGCTGATTGAAAAAAGCGGCATTCCCTGCGTACACATGATGGAGTTGGCGCAATCGCCTGAAGTCAACAGCGTGGGCTTTTCGCAAACGCAGGCGGCCATTGCACTGACCAAGCATTTGTTGCAACGGGGCCGCCAACGCATTGCATTTGCCGCTGCACAGCTAGACCCGCGCACGATGCAACGTTTAGACGGGTGGCGCAAAGCACTCAAGGCCGCCAAGCGCTACGACAAAGCCTTGACCTACACCAACAAATCGGCGTCTTCGATGGCGCTGGGTGGTCAAATGCTGGCAGAGATTTTGAAGAACGACCCTGAAGTGGATGCCATCTTCTTTTGCAACGACGACTTGGCCCAAGGCGCGCTGCTGGCGGCGCAACGTTTGAAAATCAAAGTACCGCAGCAGTTGGCCATTGTGGGTTTCAACGACCTCACGGGCAGCGACCTCATCGGCCCAGGCCTGACCACCATTCGCACACCACGCGCCGAAATTGGGCAAGCCGCAGCACACATGCTGCTCGCCTTGATGCGCGAAGAGGATGTGCCCACACCCAGCGTGGACGTGGGCTACGAGCTGATGGTGCGCGGCAGCACCTGAACCGAATCATCGCCACCGCGCAAGCTGCGTGGTTACAAACGCAAGCCCGATGCTTGGTCAAACCAAGTGATGTGCTCGGCTTGAATCTCTAAGCCCACAGCATCACCGGGACGCACTTGGGTTTGTGGCGCTGCACGCACTGTCACTTTGCCTGCGGCCGTGTCGACCACCACATAGGTATCAGCCCCCGTGGGCTCGACCAAATTCACAATACCACGCCACGCAGCCGCATCACTCAAGCGGATGTGCTCTGGGCGCAAGCCAAGCAAGGTAGGTTTGCTGGCATTGCTTGGCGCAGCCAAGGCCAATTGCGCACCTGCAATGGTGAACTGCTCAACGCCCGATGCCCTGCCCTCGATCAGGTTCATCGTGGGTGAACCAATGAAGGTGGCCACGTAGGTGTTAGCAGGACGGTTGTAAATGTCATCGGGTGTGCCGAGTTGCTGCAACACGCCGCCTTTCATCACGGCGATGCGACTGCCCAAGGTCATGGCCTCGACTTGGTCGTGCGTCACATACACGCTGGTGATGCCGCTGAGTTGGTGCAAGCGCTTGATCTCAGCGCGCATTTCCACACGCAATTTGGCATCGAGGTTGGACAAAGGCTCATCAAACAAAAACAGCTGGGGGTTTCGTGCCAACGCTCGGCCCATGGCCACGCGCTGACGTTGGCCACCCGAGAGCTGCGAAGGCCGGCGGTCGAGCAAATGTTCGATCTGCAACATGGCGGCCACTTCGGCAATGCGCGCTTGTCGCTCGGCCTTGGGAACCTTGCGAATTTCCAAAGCAAAGCCAATATTCTCGGCCACACTCATCGTGGGGTACAGCGCGTAGCTTTGAAACACCATGGCGATGTCGCGCTGCGCGGGAGGCACGCCCACCACATTACGGTCACCAATCGAGATGCTGCCCTCGGTGGGTTCTTCTAAACCAGCAATGATGTTGAGCAAGGTGGACTTGCCGCAGCCCGAGGGGCCGACCAAGATCAAGAACTCACCGGAGGCCACGTCGATGTCGATGCGCTTGAGCACCTCGACCGTGTTGTCACCTTTGCCAAAGCATTTGCGAATGCCATTGATTTTTAATGCTGAAGACATGTTTTATTCCTCTTAACCTTTCACGGCGCCGGCTGTGAGCCCACGCACAAAATACCGTCCGGCCACCACATACACCAGCATGGTGGGTAGGCCTGCAATCAAGGCCGCAGCCATGTCCACGTTGTAGGCTTTGACGCTGCTGGTGGTGTTGGCCAAATTGTTCAAACCCACGGTGATGGGTTTCGAGTCAGCACCGCTGAAGGCGACGCCAAACAAAAAGTCGTTCCAAATTTGGGTGAACTGCCAAATCAAAGTCACCATCACGATGGGTGTTGACATGGGCACGATGATGCGTAAAAAGATCATCCAAAAACCTGCACCATCCATGCGTGCGGCGTTGAGCAAGTCTTTGGGCACAGCGGCGTAGTAGTTGCGAAAGAACAAGGTGGTGCTAGGCAAACCTGCCAACAAGTGCACCAAGATCAAACCGGCAATCGAGCTCGACATGCCCATCCAACCCAGCACTTGGCTCATGGGCAAGAGCACCACTTGAAACGGCATGAACACACCAAACAACAAGAATGCAAACAAGGTTTCGCTGCCGCGAAATTTCCACAAGCTCAACACATAGCCGTTCAGCGCGCCCCATGTGGTGGAGATCAACACAGCAGGAATCGTCATCCACACCGAGTTCCAAAAGAAAGGCTCTAAGCCCGAGCACTGTGCGCCAGTGCACGCCGAATCCCAGGCCAAGCGCCACGCATCAAAGTTCAAACCACCGGGCAAGCTCACCAAGCTGTGTTGGCGAATTTCATCGGCGTCTTTGAGCGACGTCACCACCATCACATACAACGGTGCCAAGAAGAAAGCAGCACCAATCAACAGCGTGACATACAGCAGCACACGCCACAGCATGAGCATCGAGAAGAACTTAGTGTTCATGGTTTTTACTCCGCAACTCGCTGTACAAATAAGGCACGACCAACGCTGCCACGGTGGCCAACATCATGGTGGCGCTGGCTGCGCCCAAACCAATTTGTCCACGCGTGAAGCTCATGGCGTACATGAAAGTGGCAGGCACGTCGGTGGCGTAACCAGGCCCGCCCGAGGTGAGGGCCATGATGAGGTCGAAGCTCTTGATGGCCAAATGTGAGAGAACCATCAAGGTCGAGAAAAAGACCGGACGCAACGCAGGCAACACGATGCGCCAATAAATGCGTGGCAGTGTGGCGCCATCAATTTGTGCGGCCTTGATGATGCTGTTGTCAATGCCGCGCAGCCCGGCCAAAAACAAGGCCATGGCAAAACCTGCGGATTGCCAAATACCTGCAATGACCACGCAGTAAATGGCCATCTCGCTGTCGACCAACCAGCCAAAGCTGAAGCTCTCCCAGCCCCAATCGTGCATGAGTTTTTCAAAGCCCATACTGGGGTTGAGCAACCATTTCCAAGCGGTGCCCGTGACCACAAACGACAAGGCCATGGGATACAAATACACCGTGCGAATGAAGCCTTCGGCACGCACTTTCTGATCGAGCAAGACGGCGAGAAATACACCCAACGCCATTGCACCGCCCACATAGCCGATACCAAAAATGGCGAGGTTTTTCAGAGCGACCCACCAACGGTCCATCTCCCACAGCTTGGCGTATTGCGCCAAACCCACCCATTCGTAATTGGGCAACATGCGCGACGCAGTGACAGACAGCACGCCGTTCCAGATCATGAAGCCATAGATGAACGCGAAGCCGAGCAACAAACCCGGGGCGACCACCAGTTTGGGGATCAACGCTTCTAAGCGATGCTTTTGCATTTCGATGCCCTTTTTGAAAAAATAAAAAAGGGAAAGGGTTGCCCCTTTCCCAATCCCTCGTCTAACCGTGGCTTACCACCACACTTCGTACTGAACGCCAGCGAGTGTTTGTGACTTTCGTCCGTTGGCACCAAACCCAGATGCTGAGTTGTTGTTTGCATCAGCTGCTGCTTGGTTCCAGTTCGCTTTGGTTACGTAAAAACGCAACTCTGGACGAGACCAGAAATCAGGCGACAGGGCCAGCGTGGGCGCAATCGTGATTTTGTTCAAACGTTGTGCAGCTTGGTTATCACTGAATTTGCGTGACGTGGTGCCAGCTTCGGCCAACCATTTGAAGTTCTTGGTCACAGCGTAAGAGACGCGACCACCCAAAGATGTGTCTTTGGTGGTGTAAGTCACAGTTGGATCATCCGACTTGGTGGTTTGATAACCCACGATCGCTTGGCCGCCAAAGGCACCTGATTGCCAGTTGATGGAATCAGCCACGCGATGCGACGTTTTTCCGTAGACCGTTGCAGAGCTGATATCGCCGAAACGACCATTGATGTTGGCGTAACCTGTTGAGGTTTGCAGGAACAAACTGTTGGTCAATCCTTTGCTCAAGAAGTCAGATTGGTTGTGACTGACCGTCAAACCCGAACCACCACTGCTCTTCATGCCTGACGTGCTCACAGATGTGAGCAACACACGCACTTTGCCACCGGGATTGCTGTTGATGTCCGACAAGTCGACGTTGAATTTATTGGCTGATGTACCTACGGCCATTTTTTGGTCAAACGTGTCGCCCGATTGCAGTGCAACGCCCAACTTCAAACCGCCTACAGAAAGGTCATTCACACCAGCGCCTTGATTCACGCCGTAGTCCAACAAGAAGTGGTCCACGATGTGCACATCTTGAATACGTTGACGCTTTTGGCCAGCCCAAATTTTGGCTTCAGGTGCAAAGCCCAAACCGCTCAGCTCAACATACGCTTGCTCAGTGCCAACGTTGCCGCTGTTCCATTTGCTGGGCATGTAATCGAGTTTGTATTTCACGCCGTCAACTTCAAAAGTTTTGGCAATGTTGACTTCTAAACCGTAGTCGCCCTCGTTACCCAAACGGTACTTTTGCAAGTCACCACCGAGTGTGAGACCGCCTTTGACCTGTTGGTCTTTGTTGTAGCTGTAGACGCCACCGCCACGGCTGTAGCCCGTAACTTCTACGCCGCCCACATCAGCCGCCAAGGCTGCGGTGCCCACACAGCACAAAGCTGCAGCCAAGCAAGTTAATTTCATTTTCATTGTTTGTATCTCCAGGGTTTATGTTTCAACAGTCGAGCTGCTGCTTATTTGGTGGCCGCTGCGGCCACAAGACGCTTTTGACCTTCATCAATGCTGATCTTGTCGTCGTTCCAGAACTGGCTCACCAAATCTTTGATCGCGCCTTCGGTCGCTGGCGAAATGGCCATGCCGTGCGCCACAGAGGGCACCAACCCGCCGGTCTTGGCGGTGTCCACGAAGTCTTTGCTTGAGAGCTTGGCGCAGTCATCAAACTTGGCCATCGACATGTTCAAGCGCACAGGGATGGAGCCCTTGTTGAGGTTGAACACTTCTTGGAAGTCGGTGCTCATGATGGCTGCGGCCAAATCGCCTTGGGCTTTTTGTGCGCTGGCGTCTTTGAGTTTGAACATGGCAAACGAGTCCACGTTGAAGGTGTACGCATTGCTTGTGCCGGGGGCGGCTGCACACAAGAAGTCTTTGCCTGGCTTCTTGCCTGCGGCGACAAACTCGCCCTTGGCCCAGTCACCCATGAACTGAAAACCTGCTTTGCCTTGCATGACCATCGCGGTAGCCAAGTTCCAATCGCGACCAGGGGAAGCAGCATCGGTGTAGCCCTTGATCTTGCGGAAGGTCTCGAGCGAGGTCTTCATCGTGGGACTGTTCAGAGCTTTGGGGTCGAGCTTGACCAGCGCATCTTGGTAAAACTTAGCGCCGCCGACGCCCAACACCACCGATTCAAACGTGGTGAAGTCTTGCCAGTTTTGGCCACCGTGCGCCACAGCGATGAAGCCTGCTTTTTTGATCTTGTCAGCAGCAGCGAAGAACTCGTCATAGTTGGCGGGCATCTTGGCCACGCCTGCTTTTTTCAACACCTCCGGGTTGGCCCACACCCAGTTGACGCGGTGCACGTTGACGGGTGCCGCCACGTAGTTGCCTTTGTATTTCATGACATTGGCCACGACTTGGGGGAGCAAGCTGTCCCACTTCTCGGCTTGCGCCACGTTGTCCAAGTTGGCCAGCACGCCCTCTTGTGCCCACTCTTGAATGGCGGGGCCTTTGATCTGTGCGGCTGAAGGTGGGTTTCCTGCCACCACGCGGCTTTTCAACACGGTCATCGCGTTGTCGCCGCCGCCACCCGCCACGGCAAAGTCTTTCCATGCGTGGCCTTTGGCGGCCATGATTTTTTTCAGCTCAGCGGCTGACTTGGCTTCGCCGCCCGATGTCCAGTAATGCAGAACCTCGACCTCGCCCGCGACAGCGGCAGACACCGACAACGCTGCAACGCAGGCCAAAAACAGTTGATTCAATTTCATAAGAATGTCTCGCTCCAAAGTGTGTTGAAACCTGAATTAATCACTCAAGTTGATTTATTGTTACTTAATCAATCAAGTTGATTTATTAGGTTTTTCCCTTAATCAGATTAAGTGATTTAAGCAACACGCCCGAGTCAGACTCACGCATGCGTAAACTTGGGGCCTGTTATTGCCACCACACATTCAAAACATGCGTCTTCAACACAAAGTCAGCCTCATCACCGGCGCAGCACAAGGCATTGGCCTCGCCACCGCTCTCAAATTTGCGCAAGAAGGCGCCATCGTCATCGTGTGTGATGTGAAGCAAGCCGCCGTGGACGACGCGGTGAAACAGTGCCAAGCCACCGGCGCACAAGCCCTTGGTTTTGTGGTGGACGTGACGCAACGCGAGATGGTGGATGCCACCGTCAAAGCTGTGCTGGAAAAATTTGGCCGCATCGACGTGCTGGTAAACAACGCCGGCATCACCCAAGACGCACGCTTGCAAAAAATGACGCTGGAGCAATTTGACCGCGTGATCGATGTCAACCTGCGCGGCGTGTTCCATTGCGCACAGGCCGTGACCGATGCGATGGTGGCGCAAGGCAGTGGCGTCATATTGAACGCTTCCTCCGTCGTGGGCATCTACGGCAACTTCGGCCAAACCAACTACGCCGCCACCAAATTTGGCGTGATTGGCTTCACCAAAACATGGAGCCGCGAACTCGGCCCCAAAGGCATTCGTGTGAATGCCGTAGCGCCCGGCTTCATTGCCACGCCCATCCTCAGCACCATCCCCGACAAAGTGATTCACGAGATGCAAGACCGCGTGCCTTTGAAACGCTTAGGCCAGCCCGAAGACATCGCCAATGTGTATGCCTTCTTGGCGAGCGATGAAGCCTCGTACATCAACGGCACGGTGATTGAAGTGGCAGGTGGTTTGACCGTATGACCACCTCACACAGCAGCGCACCCAACGCGCCCAAAAGCAAAACCGATTTGTTTTGGTCGTTCACCTTCCTTGCGCTACAAGGCTTTGGCGGCGTGTTGGCCGTTGTCCAACGCGAGTTGGTAGACAAAAAACAATGGCTCACCTTGGATGAATTTGTTGAAGACTGGGCCGTCGCCCAAATCATGCCCGGCCCCAATGTGGTGAACCTCGCGCTGATGATTGGCGGTCGCTGCTTCGGTTTGGCCGGCGCGTTGGCCGCCTTGGCGGGCTTGCTCTTAGCGCCCACCATTGTTGTGTTGTTGCTGGCCGCTGCTGTGGCTGGCTTTGCCGACACCGCGGTAGCGCAAGGCATGTTGCGCGGCATGGGTGCTGTGTCTGCGGGCTTGATTGCCGCCGTAGGCATCAAGCTCATGGGCGCACTCAAAAACAACCCGATGGGCATGATGACCTGCATCGCCATTGGCGCCCTCACCTTCATCGCCATTGGCTTGCTACGCTTGCCCTTGGCGTGGGTGCTGCTCAGCCTCGGCCCACTGGCCAGCGTGTGGGCCGCGCATTGCATCAAACAGCGAGGTGCCGCCTGATGCTCGATCTCTCATTGGCCGATTGGCTCTCGCTCTTCACCCACTTCATGTCGCTGTCGCTCTTGGCCGTGGGTGGTGCCATCACCACCGCACCCGACATTCACCGCTACTTGGTGGACGAAACGCACTGGTTGAGCGATGCGCAGTTCACCTCATCCATCGCCCTCGCCCAAGGTGCACCCGGCCCCAACGTGATGTTCATCGCCCTCATGGGTTGGAACGTGGGCCTCAACGCCGCAGGCGGCTTAGGCGCGGGCTGGCCCGCTGTGGCACTGGCGTTGTGGGGCGTGTGCATCACCATGATCGGCATCTTGATTCCCTCTTGCACCCTCACCTTCGTGGCCACACGCTGGGCGCATCAAAACCGTGAGATGCTGGCCGTCAAAGCCTTCAAATCAGGCATGGCCCCACTCGTCATTGCCTTGCTCATTGCCACAGGTTGGTTGCTCACCGGCAAACACGAGAACCCCGCACAAGACTGGCCCATGTGGGCTGTCTCGGCCATCAGCACCTTGATTGTCTGGAAAACAAAAACGCACCTGTTGTGGCTCTTGGCCGCAGGTGCGTTGTTAGGCGGATTAGGCCTCATCTAAAAAAGATGCAGGCCGCAGTCTTCGGCGGTTAGGTATTGGCCGCCACGACTTCTGGTACCCCAGCATGAGGCATGCGGCCAATGCCTAACTGCAGAAGCGAGCGCAGCAATAAATCAACCTGCAGTGCGTTGTCGACGTGCCTCGTACAAGCAAACGCCACTCGCCACCGACACGTTCAAGCTCTCCACACCACCACACATCGGAATGCTGATGAGCTCGTCACACGTCTTGCGCGTGAGCTGACGCATACCGTCGCCCTCTGCGCCCAACACCAAAGCGGTGGGGCCTTTGAGGTCCACTTGGTACAAGGTCTTTGGTGCATCGTCGCTGGTGCCGATGATCCAAATATTGCGCTCTTTCAACTCATTCAAGGTGCGCGCCAAATTGGTCACCATGAAATACGGCACCGTCTCAGCCGCGCCGCTGGCCACTTTGGCCACCGTGGCGTTGATGCCCACGGCGTGGTCTTTGGGCGCAATCACCGCATGGGCACCTGCGCCATCGGCGCAGCGCAAACACGCGCCGAGGTTGTGCGGGTCGGTCACGCCGTCGAGCACCAAGATCAAGGGGGCTTCAACTTTTTCAATGCCTTCCAGCAATTCATCCAGCGAATGTACTTGCTTGATTTCGCTCACGCGCGCTGCCACACCTTGGTGGCCATGACCGCCGGAGAGCTTGGCCAAACGTGGGCCATCGGCCTCGATCAAACGCACACCGGCTTCGGTGGCACGCTCGATGAATTGACGCATGCGCGCATCGCGGCGCGTGGGGTCAAAGTAAATTTCAATGATGGATTGCGGCGCAGTTTTAACGCGCACGCCAACGGCATGAAAACCGAAGAGAACTTTTGGGGCTGAAGACATAGGGCTTGATTATCCCTTGCCTATCGCTTGATCTTCCCCGCCTCAATCGTGATGGCCTGATCGCACTTCGCCGCCAGTTTCAAATCATGCGTGACCAACACCAGTGTGGTACCCAACTCCTTGTTGAGTTCAAACATCAAATCCATGATGCGTTCGCCGCTGGCATGGTCCAAGCTGCCGGTGGGTTCGTCGGCCAACAGCAGCGCGGGTTTGACCACGAAGGCACGGGCCAAGGCGACGCGTTGTTGTTCGCCACCCGAGAGCACTTTGGGGTAGTGGCCCAAGCGTTCACCCAGGCCCACACGCACCAACATATCTTTGGCCGCGACCCGTGGGTTGGGCACACCGGCCAACTCCAAAGGCAGCATGACGTTTTCAAGCGCGGTCATATTGCCCAAGAGCTGAAAGCTTTGAAACACAAAGCCGACTTGGCGCGCACGCAAGGCGGCGCGTGCGTCTTCGTCCATCGCAAACATGTCCACGCCGCCCAAATACACCGTGCCTTGGGTGGGCGTGTCCAAGCCCGCCATGATGGACAGCAAGGTGCTTTTGCCCGAGCCTGATGCGCCCACGATGGCCAAGGACTGCTGCGGCGAAAGCTCAAAGTCGATATCGCGGAGAATGTCGAGTGTGCCCGTGGCGTCTTGCACCGATTTGGACAAATGCGAGACGACCATCAAAGGCGATGTGGAAGATTTTTGAAATGAAGGCGTGGTCATGAAGCGCAAGGGTTTGTTCAGGCGTGACTTTAACTTGGGTGCATTCAGCGCCGTTTGGCTGGGGGCTTTGGGCATCGGCTCGGCTTCGGCACAACAACAAGTCATCACGTCCACAGGACAAGGCATGGAGGGCGAAATCACGTCCACCGGTCCGCACCGCCGCCGTGGTCAACCACCGCAAGGCCAAGTGCCACCCCCCGGTTCAGCACCTGCCCCCGGCACAGTGCCTGCGGCCACCATTTTGGTGTTGGGCGACTCGCTGAGTGCCGAGTACGGCATTCCTCGCGGCAAAGGCTGGGTGGCCTTGTTGGCCGACAAACTGCAAGCCGAACGCCCCGATGTGCGCGTGGTCAACGCCAGCATCAGCGGCGACACCACCGCCGGTGGCCGCTCTCGCCTACCCGCCATGCTCGACCAAGTGCGCCCCGTACAAGTGGTGATTGAACTCGGCGGCAACGACGCGTTGCGCGGCCTCGACCTCGACAGCACGCAAAACAACCTCGAAGCCATGATTCAAGCCTGCCGCGCCGTGAACGCACGCGTGGTGTTGGTGGGCATGCAAATACCGCCCAACTACGGGCCTGACTACAGCGCCAAGTTCAGCGTGATGTTTGCCAACCTCGCCAAGAAATACCGCACCGGCCTTGTGCCGTTTTTCCTCAAAGGCATTGCCGATGCACCCGATGCAGCGGCGCAGTTCCAACCCGACCGCATTCACCCCAAAGCCGAAGCGCACCCGCGCATGTTGGTCAATGTGTGGCCCGAAATTAAGAAGAATTTGTAAAGCATGAGCGTCACTTTTATCTCAGCGCAAGACGCGCTTGAGCGCATGGCCATTCCCTTGGGCGAGCCTGGCGGGTTTAGCACCATCATCGATGCCCGCAGCGAAAACGAGTACGCACTCGACCATTTGCCACACGCCGTCAACTGGCCGTCGCTCAACAACGAAGAGCGCATTTTTGTGGGCACCATGTACAAGCAAGTGGGCGCGTTCGAAGCCCAAAAGCACGGTGCAGCGATGGTGGCAGCCAACATTGCCCGCCACATCCAACGCGAAGTCTTAGAGCTACCCAAGAACTGGCAACCGTTGATTTACTGTTGGCGAGGCGGCAAGCGCAGTGGTTCGCTGTCATTGGTGCTGGGGCAAATTGGCTTCAAGGTGAATTTGATTGAAGGCGGCTACAAAGCGTTTCGTGCTGCCATGGTGGCAGACATTCCCAAGCGCGTAGCACCGCTGCAATTCAAAGTCATCTCTGGCCCCACGGGCTCTGGCAAAACTCGACTGCTGCATGCTTTGGCTGCTGAAGGCGCACAAGTGCTCGACCTAGAAGATTTGGCCTGTCACCGCAGCTCGGTGTTGGGCCACATTCCGGGCCAGCCACAGCCCAGCCAAAAACGCTTTGACACCTTGGTATGGCAAGCACTGCGCAGCTTCGACCCTGCACGACCTGTGTTTGTGGAATCTGAGAGCCGCAAGGTGGGCAACCTATCGATTCCCGAGTCGTTGATGCTCGCCATGCGCGACAGCCCTTGCTTTGAGTTGCAACTCAGCCTTGACGAGCGTGTGGCCTTGTTGATGGAAGACTACCGATTTTTTGTGGACGACCAAGACCTGTTCAACCACCGCTTAGATGCACTGGTGGCCATTCGTGGCAAGGCCGTGGTTGAGGCATGGAAAGAACAAGTGCGCAGCGGCCAGATTGACCAAGTGGTGCGTGAGTTGTTGGTGTTGCACTACGACCCGACGTATGCCTCATCCATGGTGCGCAATTTCACGCAAAACGGCCAAGCCACCGCATGTGTAGCGGCCAATCGCAGCCCCGAGGCTTTGCGTGATGTGGCGCGTACCTTGTGTCAACACGTGGGTGTTTGAGGGCTTAGGCCACATCCCCGTCGGTCACGTGAACCGCGCCTCGGTACGCATGCCAACTGGCAAAGCCCAACCAAGGCCCCACCACCAACAAACCCGCTGCCGAAGGCCACATGGCCAAGCCCACCAGCAGCGTGATGAGCGCGCCCCACCACACAGCCACAGCGGTGCGGTCAAAGAACACACGTAGGCTGGTGATGCCTGCGGTGATGGCGTCGGTGTCGCGATCCAAAATCATGGGGATGGACACCATCATGGTGGCAAACACCAAGCCCGCGAAGAAGCCGCCCACGCACACATAAGCGGCCACGAACTCCCAGTTTTCTGGGTTGAGTACCGCGTCGAGCGCAGTGGCTGTGCTGGGCAATCCGCCAGTGTTGAAGAACACCGCAAATACCACCAACGATGCGCGGCCCCACAACAGTTCGAGCAGCAACACGACCAACACCAACATGCTCATGCTGCCCATGTGCGATTTCCAACACGTGAGCGAGCTGCGAAAACTGGGCCTCTCACCACGCTCCAGGTGCATGCTCACGTCATACAAACCCATCGCCAAAAATGGACCGAGCAACAAACTGCCCGAGATGGCTGACAAGGTGTACTCGGGACTGTTTTTAAAAACGGCAGACACCACCAGTGCCATGCACCAAAAGCACACGCCGTAAAACAGCGCAATCCAAGGTTGCGCGCGCAGATCGCACAAACCTCGCCACAACCATTGCAAAGGGGCCACAAATCCGACAGGCTGAATCTCGATGCGTTCGCGCTGCTCTGGGGTGTCGTGTGGCTGCATGAGGCTCCCTTGAAGGTGTTTAGCTTGGCAAGCCCGCCTTGTTCAAAGCTTGCAAGATGTCTCGTTGTAAATCGCTCACGTCTTCTAAGCCAATGCAAAACCGCACCACCCGTCCACGTTGCAAATGTCCTGTCGACCGTTTTCGGCTAGAGGCCATGTTGTACGGCATCACCAAACTCATGGGGCCGCCCCAGCTGTAACCGATCTTGAACAGTTGCAGGCTATCGCAAAACGCATCCACCTGGTGAGCGGGGAAACGCGCATCCATCACCACGCTAAAAATACCGGCGGCTAGGCCTTGTGGGTTTTGCGGTGTCACACACAGCTGTTGCCAATGGCGGTGCCCGGGTGAAGCACTGAGCGCGGGGTGCAGCACTTGGCTAAACGCCGCTTGCGATAAGCACCAAGTCGCCAAGCCGCGTGCGGCGGTGTCTTGCGCTTGGTAGCGCAAGGGCATAGATGCCAAGGAGCGCAACACCATCTCTGCATCGTTCGCGCCCACGCCTGTGCCTAAACGCATGTGGCTGAGTTTGAGCACACGCGCCAAGGCATCGCTGCGCGTGACGATGCTGCCCATCAACACATCACCGCCACCACTGGGGTATTTGGTCAGCGCGTGGATGGTCAAGTCCACGCCTAGCTCGCCCTGCTCTGGCGTCAAGTCAAAGGCATTGAATGCAAGCCCTGCGCCCCACGTGTTGTCCAACGCGCACAGCACGCCGCGTGACTTGCACAACTTCACCAAAGCAATCAGGTCTGGAAACTCCATCGTCACCGAGCCCGCCGCTTCGAGCCACACCAAGCGCGTGCGCTCGGTGATGCGTGCGGCCAAGTCGTTCACATCCAACGGGTCGTACACCTGATGCGTGATGCCAAACCGCGCCAACTCGCCCTCGGCCAACGACTTGTTAGGCACATAGGCGTTATCAGGAATCAGCACCTCGTCGCCCGTTTTGAGCAACGCAAAATCCACATGCGCAATGGCCGCCAAACCGCTGGGCGTGAGGAGGCAATGCGTGCCACCTTCTAGCGTGGCCAAACGCTCTTCGAGCGTGAACGTGGTCGGCGTGCCGTGCAAGCCGTAGGTGTAAGCCGACTTGTCCATCCATTCACGCGTGCGCATGGCCGCCACATTGGGAAAGATCACCGTCGAGGCTTTGAACACGCCGACTTGCGGTGCTTCAAATTCGGCAGGCGGTTGGTAGGCGTGGTGAATGAGGTCGGTGCTGCGGGTCATCAACGCATATTACGACAGTCAAAAAAAACTCCGCACGAAGCGGAGTTCAGATCGACAACCCGCAGTCAAGCGGTGAAGTCTGTGTGCGATGTGGCGATTTTCTGGCGCGCAGCGACTGATGAGCCATAGCGCGCACAGGCTTTGCCGCTTGACGGAGCGAACACAGCTCGCCCAAGCGGAACTCGACCTATTAAACCTTCCACTTCTCCATCAAAGCCGCTGGACGCATGTTGTCATACGGCTCGAAGGGCTGGTGAATCCAAGGGTTGGTGGGCAAGTAGTCCACCGAGTAGTCGGGCTTGAAAGACGACACGCCTTTGGTCCAAATCACAGAGGTACGCAACTCGGTGATGGGCGCGTAGTTGTTTTTCAACTGGTCCACCACAGCCTTCAAGGTGTGGCCGGTGTCAGCCAAGTCATCGACCAACAACACGCGACCAGCGATTTCGCCTTTGGGTGTGGTGATGAAACGGGCGATGTCCAAGTGACCTTGCACAGTCCCTGCGTCAGCGCGGTAAGAGCTGGTGGACATGATGGCCAACGGCTTGTCAAAGATGCGCGACAAGATGTCGCCAGGGCGCATGCCGCCACGGGCCAAGCACAGGATGGTGTCGAATTCCCAGCCCGATTGGTGAATCTTGAGCGCGAGTTTTTCGATGAGGTTGTGGTACTCGTCGTACGACACGTACAGGTGTTTGCCGTCTTCGGTCAACATGGGTGTGGTCCTTTAAAAAAATTAAGCGATGTAGGGGTGGGTCAACAAGATCGTGTGGTCACGGTCTGGGCTGGTCGACACCATGTGGATGGGCACGCCTGTGGTTTCGGCAATGCGGTTCAAGTAGTGCTGAGCGGCTTTGGGCAGCTTGGCGTAGTCGGTCACGCCCACGGTGCTGTCGGTCCAGCCGGGGATGGTTTCGTAGATGGGTTTGCAGCGTGAAATCTCATCTGCGCCCATGGGCAAGATGTCGATTTTTTCGCCGTCCAATTCGTAACCCACGCACAAGAGCAACTCGGTCAAGCCGTCCAACACGTCGAGCTTGGTGATGCACAAGCCAGACAAACCGTTGACTTGCGCGCTGCGCTTGAGCAACGCAGCATCGAACCAACCGCAACGGCGTGAACGGCCGGTGGTCACGCCTTTTTCAGCGCCCACGGTGGACATGTGGTAACCAGGCGTACCTTCTTTTTCCCAATCCAACTCCGTGGGGAATGGACCGCCGCCCACGCGTGTGCAATACGCCTTGGTGATGCCCAAGATGTAGTGCAGCATGCCGGGGCCAACGCCTGCGCCTGCGGCGGCATTGCCAGCCACGCAGTTGCTGGAGGTGACAAAGGGGTATGTGCCGTGGTCCACGTCGAGCAAGGTGCCTTGTGCACCTTCAAACAAGAGGTTGGCACCGGCCTTGTTGGCTTCGTTCAACTCACGTGACACGTCGGCCACCATCGGCAAGATTTCTTTGGCGTAGGCCATGGCTTCGTTGTACACAGTGTCGAAGTCCACAGCTGGCGCGTGCAAGATGTCGGTCAGCACATGGTTGTGCAGCTCAAGGTTCTCACGCAGTTTGGTGGCGAAGCGCTCGGGGTGCTTCAGGTCTTGCACGCGCAAGGCACGGCGTGCAATTTTGTCTTCGTAGGCGGGGCCAATGCCGCGGCCTGTCGTGCCGATCTTGGCCGTGCCGGCCTTCTCTTTGGCGGCTTCACGGGCGATGTCAATCGCTGCGTGGTAGGGCAAGATGAGTGGGCAAGCTTCGCTGATGCGCAAGCGCGAACGCACTTCCACGCCCGCTTTTTCGAGGCCCGCGATTTCTTCGAGCAACTTGGTGGCAGACAACACCACACCGTTGCCGATGTAGCACTTGACGCCGGGGCGCATGATGCCGCTGGGGATCAAATGCAACGCGGTTTTCACGCCGTTGATGACCAAGGTGTGGCCTGCGTTGTGGCCACCTTGAAAGCGCACCACGCCGGTGGCGGTTTCGGTCAACCAATCGACCAATTTACCTTTGCCTTCGTCACCCCATTGGGTGCCGACGACGACGACGTTACGGCCTTTGGTAGCGGCCACGGTTTGTCCTTGGGTAGTGCTCATATCGACTCGATTACTTAAGAAAATTAAAGGGCGTGCACGGCCCACTGGCCGGCGACTTCGATCAGTTCACGATCGCAGTTGAATTCATCCACTTCGCTCTCGTGGCCTGGCAACACGCAGACCACGGTTTCGCCATTGGCACGCAAGGTGGCAATGGCTTCGCGCAAGCCTTTGGCAGTGCCCCAAGGCGCACGGATGGCCGCTTTGAGCGCGCGCTCGGGTACCACTTGCACCAACTCTTTGAGGTCCAAGCTGAACCCCACGGCTGGGCGTTTGCGGCCAAACACCGCCCCCACTTCGTCGTAACGGCCACCACGCACCAGGGCATCGCTGGCACCCGGCACAAAGATGGCAAAGCGCACGCCGCTGTAGTAGGCGTAGCCGCGCAAATCGGCCAAGTCAAAGGTGACGGGCACACCGCTTAAATCAGTGGCGATTTGGCGCAACTCAGCCAAGGCCTGCACGACCACAGGCCATGCAGCAAATGCTTTTTCGGCTTGGGCCAACACCGACACATCGCCGTACATGCCCACCAAGGCCACCAACGCAGTGCGTACATTGGCCGGTAGGTTTTGCGTGAGCGCTTGAACGCCCGCTGTGTCTTTGGCGGCCAAGGCGCTGTGCAAGGCATCGCGGGCATCGGGTGTCAAGCTCATCACACCATTGAGCAAAGCGGGCACGATGCGCGCATCGCTCAAGTCGACGGTGAATTGCTGGATGGAAACAGCCTTCAAGCTGTCCAAGGCCAAATGCAACACTTCGAGGTCAGCCTCAATGCCTGCATGGCCGTAAATTTCAGCGCCAAACTGCAAAGGCTCGCGGGTGGCAAACGGACGGTCTGGACGTGTGTGCAGCACGGGACCGCAGTAGCACAGGCGCGTCACGCCAGCGCGGTTGAGCAAATGGGCGTCAATGCGGGCTACTTGCGGCGTGGTGTCTGCGCGCAAGCCCAAGGTGCGACCCGAGAGTTGGTCGACCAATTTGAAAGTTTGTAAATCGAGTGCGCGACCTGTGCCGGAGAGCAAGGATTCGAGGTATTCGAGCAGCGGCGGCATGACCAGCTCGTAGCCGTAGCCCCTGGCTGTGTCGAGATAAAGGCGACGCAGCTCTTCAATGTGCCGGGCCTCAGAAGGCAGAACATCGGCGATGTGATCCGGCAGAACCCAAGCAGACATGAAATTAAGGGAGGCTGTTAAAAACGTGATTTTACAGGGGTTCTCGGCCTTAACCGAGCCACCACAGCATCAAAACGCCAGCCAGGATGCAAACCAAACCGAAAAATCGAATCTGACCGTCTTGCAACACCAGCAATTGCGCCATTTTGTCGCGCCAACCTTGAGGCGACGCAAAGGGCATGATGCCTTCAAAAATCAGCATCAGCCCAAAGGCGGCCCACAGCGTATCGCTGTCTAAGCTCATACAAGAGGCCTTTTACTTCTTAGGCGCAGGGGCGCTGCCGCCACCGCTGCCACGCAGGGCTTTGAAGAAGTCGCTCGATGGATCGACCACCATCACGTCGCTCTTTTTACTGAACGTGGTTTTGTAAGCTTCTAAGCTGCGGTAGAACTGGGCGAAGTTGGCATCGCGGCCAAACGAGTCGGCATACAAACGCGCGGCTTCGGCATCGCCCTCGCCTTTGATCTTTTGCGCTTCGCGGTAGGCGTTGGCCACGGTCACTTCGCGTTGACGGTCGGCATCGGCGCGGATTTTTTCGCCTTCGGCAGCACCGGTCGAACGCAACTCATTGGCCACGCGCTTGCGTTCGGCTTCCATGCGGCGGTAGACCGATTCGGTGATGGTGTCCACGTAGTCTGCGCGGGTGATGCGCACGTCGATCACGTCCACGCCCCAAGGCTTGGCGCCTTTGACGGCCGCTAACACTTCGCGCTTGACATCGGCCAGCAGCTCATCGCGCTTGAGCGAGAGCAGCTCTTTCACTGTGCGTTTGTTGATTTCTTCTTGGAACGCATTGCGCACCACGCGCGCGAGTTGTATCGAGCCCGCGTTTTCATCCAAGCCCACGTTACGGATGTATTGCGAGGGGTCTGTGATGCGCCAACGGGCGTACCAGTCAATCACCACGCGTTGCTTTTCAGCGGTGAGCATGGGTTCGGTGTCGGCGTTGTCGAGCGTGAGCAAACGCTTGTCGATGTAGCTCACGTTTTGGAACGGTGGCGGCAACTTGATGTTGAGGCCAGGCTCGGTGATGACGCTCTTGATTTGGCCAAACGAATACACCACGCCAAACTGGCGCTGGTCCACCACAAACAAGGTGGAGCTCAGCAGCGCCAACGCCACGAAAGCCGAAGAAATGTAAAAACCAATTTTGTTTTGTTGCATGTTTATCTCCCCGATCAACGGCTGTCACGGTCGCGTGAGCGGCCATCGCGGGCACGTGCGTCAGCCGCAGGTGTGCTTGGGGTTACAGGTGTGTTGGCGCCGTTATGCGCCGCGTCTGCGGAGGCCGCAGGCGTTGCAGCACCCGCCGCTTGGGTTTGCTGAATGATTTTGTCCAACGGCAAATACAGCAAGTTGGAACCTTGCTTGGTGTCCACCAACACCTTGGTGGTGTTGCTGTAAATCTGCTGCATGGCATCGATGTACAAACGGTCGCGCATGACTTGCGGGGCCTTTTGGTATTCACCCACGAGCGACTTGAACCGTTGGGCATCGCCCTCGGCTTGCGCCACGATGCGGGCTTTGTAGCCATCGGCTTCTTGCTTCAAACGCGAGGCGGCGCCCACGGCACGTGGCACCACGTCGTTGGCATAGGCTTCGGCTTCGTTCTTGGCGCGTTCGCGTTCTTGACCGGCTTTGAGCACGTCGTCAAACGCGGCTTGCACTTGCTCGGGCGGGCGCACGCCGCCTTGTTGCAAGTTGATGCCCACCACTTCAACGCCCACTTTGTATTGGTCAAGGATGGCTTGCATGATGGTGCGAATGCGTGGACCAATTTGGTCACGCTCTTCCGACATGGCCGCATCCATCTTCATCTTGCCCACCACTTCGCGCACAGCGGTTTCAGCGGCTTGCACCACCGTTTCAGTAGGGTTCTTGGTTTCAAACAAATAAGCGCGCGCGTCGGTCAAACGGTATTGCACGGCAAATTTGATTTCGAGGATGTTTTCGTCTTCGGTCAGCATGGCCGACTCGCGCAGGCCTGTGGCTTTGACGATGTTGTCACGCCCCACATCGACCGAGCGAATTTGCGTGACTTGCACCAACTCATGGCGCTGGAACGGGTAAGGCAAACGCCAGTTGAAACCCGCACCCACGGTTGAGCTGTAACGGCCAAACTGCGTGATGACAGCCTGTTGGCCTTCTTGCACGATGAAGAAACCCGTGCTCATCCAAATGGCCAACACCACCGCGCCAATCACGCCCACGCCAAAACGTGCGACTTTGAAATCAGGCCCCTTAGAACCATTGGAACCGTTAGAGCCACCGTTGTTGCTGGGTGGCTCACCGTCGTTTTTGCCGCCAAACAAACCACCGAGCTTGGCATTGAAATCACGCCACAACTCGTCCAAATCGGGCGGGCCGCCCGCGCCTGCTGGGGGGCGAGGCGGCTCTTGTGGTTTCTTCTCGTCACTGGGCGCGGGGGGCTGTTGGCCCGCATTCGGGTCAAACGTGGGGTTGCCGTCTTTGTCGCGGCCCCAGCGGCCATCGTTGAGGTTAAACGTGTTCATGCGCATCGTTGTTTTTTCTCTGAAGTCGTCGATTGTGCCTAAGGATTCAGGCCTCATTCCAATTCCTGCGAATTTGCATGGTCTTCGGGCATATTGGCCACGGCTTCGTTGGCCAGGAAGTCTCGCAAAGCCCCCAAGCCCTTGCCTGTTTGTGCGCTCACAAAGAAGCGTGGCACGTTGTGGCCATCCACCTCGTAGTGGTCTTGCAGCTGACGTGGACGTGATTCGGGGCTCATGGCATCGAGCTTGTTGAACACCAACACCTGCGGCACATCAGCGGCGCCAATTTCGGCCAACACCTTTTCCACCTCGTTCATTTGCTCGGGGTAATTTGGATTGGACGCATCGACCACGTGCATCAGCAGCGTGGCATCTGCCGCCTCTTGCAGCGTGGCTTGGAAGGCATCAATCAAACCGTGGGGCAAATCGCGGATGAAGCCCACCGTGTCAGACAGCGACACCGAACGGCCCGTGCCATCGGCATGGCCCAAATACAACTGGCGCGTGGTGGTGTCGAGCGTGGCAAACAGTTGGTCAGCCGCATACGCACGGGCTTTGACCAAGGCGTTGAACAGCGTGGATTTGCCCGCGTTGGTGTAGCCCACCAGCGAAATGGTGAAGGCATCGCGGCGGTTGCGCTGGCGGCGCTGGGTGCTGCGTTGCTTCTTCACTTTTTCAAGCCGCTCTTTGGTGCGCTTGATGGCATCGTTGATCATGCGGCGGTCCAACTCAATCTGCGTCTCACCGGGGCCGCCGCGCATGCCGATACCACCGCTTTGGCGCTCCAAGTGCGACCAGCGGCGCACCAAGCGCGTGCTGAGGTATTGCAGCTTGGCCAGCTCGACCTGCAACTTGCCCTCGTGGCTGCGCGCGCGTTGGGCGAAGATTTCCAAAATCAACAAGGTGCGGTCATTCACCGCGACGCCCATGTGGCGCTCAAGGTTGCGCTGCTGCGCGGGGCTGAGTGATTGGTCAAACAAAATCTCAGTGGCGCCGTGCATCAGGGCCAGCGCTTTGATCTCGTCGGCTTTGCCGCTGCCCACAAACAGCGCGGCATCAGGCGCTTTGCGTTTGCAGGTGATGCGCGCCACGGGCTTCAAGCCGGCGGTTTCGGCCAGCAGGCCAAGTTCTTCTAGCTCGCCATCGAAATGCGGCAAGCCGAAATCGACCCCCACCAAAATGGTGGCGCCGTCGTTTTTGGGAGGGGTGTCGTTCAAGCGATCAATCTAAAAAAATGAGGCGTAAAAAAAGGGCTGAAACAGCCCTTTTTGCAGAGCATTCAAGCTCAGACTTCAGGCGAGCTGCCTGTGCCATCGGTGGGGTTGAAGTTGACAGCGCGGCCCGGCACGATGGTCGAGATGGCGTGCTTGTAAACCATTTGCGTCACGGTGTTGCGCAGCAACACGACGTATTGGTCAAACGATTCGATTTGGCCTTGCAGCTTGATGCCGTTGACCAAGTAAATGGACACGGGCACATGCTCGCGGCGCAGGATGTTCAAAAATGGGTCTTGCAACAGTTGGCCTTTGTTCTTTGAGTTGTCGGTGTTCACGATATTCTCCGTGTCTGTGTAGTTGAAAGAAATCCCACGTTACCACATCGTTGCAAAGCGTTCGGGATCAGTCGTCTTTGTCTGCGTAAGGGTTACTTGAGGTCTTCATCTCAATTCGCAAGGGGGTGCCTTCCAAATTAAAGGCCTTGCGAAAACGCCCTTCCAAGAAGCGCTTGTACGCGTCGGTCACGTGCTCCAGCGAGTTGCCGTGAATCACGATGATGGGCGGATTCATGCCGCCTTGGTGGGCATAACGCAGCTTGGGGCGATACATGCCGCCGCGTTGGGGCGATTGGAACTGCACCGCCTCCAACAGCAGACGGGTGAGCAACGGCGTGGGCATCTTGCACATGGCCGCACGATGCGCTTGAGCAATGGCGCCCCACAAAGGGCCCAAGCCTTGACGCTTCTTGGCAGAAATAAAGTGCATGGCAGCAAACTTCAAGAACGGCAAACGCGTTTCAATCGAGCGCATCAGCTGTTCGCGTTGGTACGAGTCCACCGCATCCCATTTGTTCACAGCCACCACCACGGCACGGCCGCTTTCCAAGATGTAGCCGGCAATGTGCGCGTCTTGGTCGGTCACGCCTTGCGTAGCGTCGAGTAACAGCAACACCACATTGGCCGATTCAATGGCCTGCAGGGTTTTGACAACCGAGAACTTCTCGATGGCTTCAAACACTTTGCCTTTGCGGCGCAAGCCTGCGGTGTCGATGAGTTCAAACATCTGGCCGTTGCGCTCGAACGGCACACTGATGGCGTCGCGCGTGGTGCCAGGCATGTCGAATGCCACCAAGCGCTCTTCACCCAACCAAGTGTTGATGAGGGTGGATTTGCCCACGTTGGGGCGGCCCGCCACGGCGAGCTTGATGATGCCGTCGTCTTGCTTATCAGCATCGTCGTCTGGCTCCGCCAAGTTCAGCGGGGCCAAGGCATTGGCCATCATGGTGCGGATGCCTTGGCCGTGAGAGGCCGACACAGGCAACACTTCGCCCAAGCCCAGCTCGTAGAACTCGACCAGTTGAGCGCCCTCTTCATGCCCTCGGCTTTGTTGGCCACCAAAATGGTGGGCTTGCCCAAGCGGCGCAGGTAGTTGGCAATGTCGTGGTCTTGGGCCGAAATGCCGCCACGGGCATCCACCACAAACACCACCACATCGGCTTCGGCCACCGCTTGCTGGGTTTGACGCGCCATCTCTTTGTAGATGCCATGGTCGGCCGTGGGCTCGAAACCGCCGGTGTCGATGACGATGAATTCGTGTTTGTCAAAACGAGCATTACCGTAGTGACGGTCGCGTGTGAGCCCCGCGAAGTCAGCCACGATGGCATCACGCGATTTGGTCAAACGGTTGAACAACGTGGACTTGCCGACGTTGGGGCGACCCACCAGGGCCAAAACGGGTTTCAAAACTTAATCCTTTAACTTCCCGATCACGGGATTTGGAGGCCTGTCACGCGACCGTCGCGTGTGACCACCACATAACGACCGCCTGCCAACACAGGTGCAGTCGCCAACGCTTCACTGTCGAGCTTGATGCGGTTGAGCAAAGCGCCATCGGCCAGCGACAGCAGGTACAACCAGCCACCGTTGTCCGCCACCAGCACGCCACGAGGTGTGACCAAAGGTGCGCTCAAGATGCGGTATTTCAAGCGCTCGGTGTCCCACAGACGTTCACCGTTGCTGCGATTGAAGGCCTGCACCACGCCGTTAGACATGGGGGCAACCAACAGGTTGTCATTACCACTCACGCCCATTTCGCCAGCGGAGGGACGGGTCCACACGCCTTGGCCGCGCTCGGCGTTGACACAGCCCACAGAGGTTTGGAAGGCGCGCACGCACACCACATCGCCCACGCGGTCAAACGGGGCGACCAAATCGACCAAGCGCTCCACATCGTTGGTGCCGCGCGGTGTGGCGATGGCAGACTCCCAGCGAATCACGCCGGTGTTGGGGTCGAGACCCGCCAAACGACCAGACAAGCCCACCACCAAGGTGTTTTTGACAGCCAATAACACGCCCGCTTGCTTCAATACCAAGGGCTCGCCTGGGCGTTGTTGCGTCCAAAGTTGGCGGCCCGTCGCGCCGTCAAAGGCAATGACCGAACGGTCTGCCGTCAACACAAACACGCGTGCCCCCGCCACCAGTGGTGCCGTGAACGATTGAGCGGGCAAGTTTTTGCGCCACTGCACTTTGCCATCTTGCAAGGTGACGAGTTCGTTGTTGCGGGTGACCACGGCATATTGCTGGCCATCGCTGCCCACGCCTGCGGAAATGGCTTGGTCCAGCTTCAAACGCCACACGTCTTTGCCAGTGGTGGCATCAAGCACCGCGACCACGCCTTGGCTGTTGGCCAAGGCCACACGGTCGTCACGGGCAGAGGCTACCAAAGGGAAATCGATGTTGCCAATATTGGCCGTCCAGTTCGTACGCACGTCCTGCAACACAGGCACGCCAGGAATTTCAGTGGGTTTGGGGCGCGAAGGGCCTGAACAGGCAGCCAAAGCCAAGCAGGCGCCGGTCAATGCCAAACGCGTGAAAGAGGTCCAGCGAGAGTGGGTGATGTTCACTTTTTGGGCTCCACAGCAGGGGTGTCTTCAGGGTCTGCACCCAAGGCGGCCAACTTCACGGCCACCAAGCGGCGGTATTCGGCGTTGGGCTCAAAGCCCTTCCACGCGTTTTTGTAGTGCTGAACGGCTTCAGTCGGTTGCGCTTGCAACATGGCTAAGTCACCCAAACGGTCGGCCATCAAGGGGGCGAAGGCTTCTGGGGCTTTGGCGGTGAGTTGTTTACGGGCTTCGTCGTAGGCTTTGTCTTCCACCAACAAGGCAGCCAAACGTAAACGAGCCAAGGCTTGGTAACCCTCGTCGCTGGCTTTGTCGATGACCCATGTCAATTGGGTTTTCGCATCGGTTGTACGTTGGGTGTCGTTGTAGACGCGCGCAGCGAGCAAGGCGGCTTGCTGGGCGTAGGTGGTGTTGGCGAATTTGTCTTTGATGTCGGTGACCGAACGGTCCAACAACGCAGCGTCGTTGCCCAAGGCGGCGCGCTCCACCGTGTCATACAAGGCAGCCGCTTGCGCCGCTTGTTTGCCTTGGTAAGACTGCCAGCCCATCCATGCGGCGTAACCACCCAACACGACGATCAGCACCCACGTGATGGGGTCGCCCCAGCGCTTCCAAAAGTGCTTGAGTTCGTCGAGTTGTTCTTGTTCTTCGAGGTCGAGGTGCGATGCCATGGTCTGGGTACTTTGACTAAAAATTTAGCGGATTGTAGGGGGCAGGTTGATGCCTAGCGATCAAGCCACAGCGGGCGACTAAGCCAGCTTGGCTTGCACACGGGCGGTCACGTCGGTCAACGGCACGGCCTCTTGTGCGCCCGCGCCATCGCGCAGGGCTTTGAGGGTGACTTCGCCACGGGCCAATTCGTCGCCACCAAAGATGAGGCCCAAGGTAGCGCCGCTGCCATCGGCTTTTTTGAACTGCGATTTCATGCTGCCCATGCCCTCGCCCGCCCCTGCGTGCATTTGCACCGACACGCCTTGCGCGCGCAAGGCCTGCACCGTTTTGAACACCACAGGCAACGCCGCGGCATCGGGCACGATGGCGTACACGTCGGGGCCTTTGGGCTCAGGCAATGTGCCCTGCTCTTTGAGCAACTCGAGCACACGCTCCACGCCCAAAGCCCAGCCCACAGCGGGTGCGGGCTTGCCGCCGACTTGCTCAATCAGGTAGTCGTAACGACCGCCGCCGCAAATCGTGCCTTGCGAGCCAAGGCTTTCGGTGATGAACTCAAACACGGTGAGGTTGTAGTAGTCCATGCCACGCACCAAGCGTGGGTTGATACGGTAGTTCACGCCACTCGCATCCAAAATGGCTTTGACGGCGTTGAAGTGCGCCAACGAGGCTTCGCCCAAAAAGTCGATCAACTTCGGTGCGGCTTCCACCACCGCTTGCATGTTGGGGTTCTTGGTGTCCAAGATGCGCAAGGGGTTGCTGTGCAAACGGCGTTTGGCTTCTTCATCCAGCACGTCCATGTGGGCTTCCAAGTGCGCAATGAGTGCCGCACGGTGGGCTGCACGCTCGTTAGGTTGGCCCAAGCTGTTGAGCTCTAAGCGCACGTCTTGGATGCCGAGCTCTAGCCACAAGGTGTGGGCCAACAAAATCAACTCAGCATCCACCTCAGCGCCGGGAAAGCCCAAGGCCTCCGCGCCGATTTGGTGGAACTGGCGATAACGGCCACGTTGTGGGCGCTCGTGGCGAAACATCGGTCCCATGTAGTACAGGCGCTTGCCACCTTCGTACAGCATGTTGTGCTCGACCACGGCACGCACCACACCGGCGGTGGCTTCTGGGCGCAACGTGAGCTGCTCGCCGTTCAAGCGGTCTTCAAAGGAGTACATCTCCTTTTCCACAATGTCGGTCACCTCGCCCAAACCACGCACAAACAAAGCGGTGGGTTCGACGATGGGCGTGCGCAGATTGCGATACGCGTGGCGCGCCATCAAGTTGCGCACTTTCTCTTCGAGCCATTCCCAATGCGCCGACTGCGGCGGCAGCAAATCGTTCATGCCTTTGACAGCGGTCAAGGCTTGGGCTTTGGCGGGCTTGGTTGTTGTTTTGTTTTCTGTCGTCACGGTCAGGCTGCGCGGGGTTTAACCAAAGCGCTTTTCAATGTAGTTTTCAACAATTTGGTGGAACTCTTGCGCGATGTTGTCGCCGCGCAAAGTCATGGCTTTTTCGCCGTCAATGAACACCGGCGCCGCAGGCGCTTCGCCGCTGCCGGGCAGGCTAATACCGATGTCGGCATGCTTGCTCTCACCGGGGCCGTTGACGATGCAGCCCATCACCGCCACCTTGAGGTTTTCCACCCCTGGGTATTGGTTACGCCACACAGGCATTTGGGCGCGCAAGAAATCGTCAATCTCTTTGGCGAGCTCTTGGAAAGTGGTGCTGGTGGTGCGGCCACAGCCGGGGCATGCCGTGACGCTGGGCACAAAAGTGCGCAGGCCCAAGGCTTGCAAAATTTCAGAAGCCACCACCACCTCTTGCGTGCGTGCTTCGCCGGGCTGCGGCGTGAGCGAGACGCGAATGGTGTCACCAATGCCTTCTTGCAGCAAGATGGACAAGGCAGTCGTGGAAGCAACCGTACCCTTGGTGCCCATGCCGGCTTCGGTGAGGCCCAAATGCAGCGGGTAGTTGCAACGCTGAGCCAGCTCACGGTACACGGCAATCAGGTCTTGCACACCGCTGACTTTGCAGCTGAGCAAAATTTGGTTTGCCGACATGCCCATGCTCTGCGCAAGTTTGGCTGAGTCGATGGCCGAGGTGATGAGCGCTTCGTACATCACTTGCTTGGCGTCAAACGGTTGCGCGCGCTTCGCGTTCTCGTCCATCAACTTGGCCAACAACTCTTGGTCGAGGCTGCCCCAGTTCACGCCAATGCGCACGGCTTTGTCGTAGCGCATCGCCGCTTCAATCATCTGGCCAAACTGTTTGTCGTGCTTGTCGCCCTTGCCCACATTGCCGGGGTTGATGCGGTACTTCGACAAAGCCTGCGCGCAATCAGGGAACTCAGTGAGTAAGCGGTGGCCGTTGTAATGAAAGTCGCCAATCAATGGAACGTTGATGCCCATCTTGTCGAGCTGCTCGCGCACATGCGGCACAGCGGCGGCGGCTTCGGGGGTGTTCACGGTGATGCGCACCAACTCAGAGCCAGCCAAGGCCAACTCTTTGATTTGAATGGCGGTGCCAATCGCGTCGACTGTGTCGGTGTTGGTCATCGACTGCACGCGCACCGGCGCGTCACCACCGACGGTGACCACATGGCCGCCCCACGTCACACGCGCTTGCAAGCTGTGACGTGCTTTGGGTTGCGACAAAGCGATGCCTTGTGTTTGAGGCAAAGCATCGCCTTGCGGGTGTGCGTTATTTGCCATCAGCAGCCCCTACACCTGTTGCGGGCGCTGCACCACTGGCGGCTTGTGTTGCTTGCGCAGCCACAGCGGAGGAGTGAACCGTGGTCACCACTACATTGCCAGACACGGTTTCAATCGCCGAGGCAGGTGTCTCGGTCGATGGCAACGCCACGGCCGACGATTCCACAGGCACCACCACGGAGCCGGATGCGGGTTCTTCTTTGAATACCAACAAGGCATGAATTTCAGGCCACAGACCAATGACCAAAGCCAAGGCCAACACCGCCACAGCGGCCCAGCGCATGGGCGAGAACAAACGAACCGCCGCCACAAAGCTGGACTGAGGCAAGAACGACGGACGCTCCAGCGGGAAGTCGAGGCCACGCTCATTTTTAGCGGCCAAACGCGACACGTCTTGCCCGGGCAACAAGGCCAACACAGGTGCTGCATCGGTCTTCAACTGACGGCACACGGCCAAGGTTAAAGCGCGGGCAAACATGGCGTCGGGCAGCTCTTCCAAACGATTGGCTTCCAACGCTTCCAACTTGGCAGGCGACACGCGCAACGCTTGCGCCAACACATCGAGCTTGAAACCTTGCGCTACGCGGTATTGACGCAGCAAATCACCCGCCGTGTGGCTGGGTGTTGTCGATGTGGTTGTTTCTTCAGTCATCAGGCTTCAAAAAAATGAGAGGTTTGTTCAATGATTGCGTCAGCGCGTCGCCGCTTGTGTGGCGCGCGTTTTACAAAATGCAATCGCTTTGTTTGTTTTGTCTGTGTTGGCGTAGCCGGATTGAGACAACGCGCGCTCCAGCTGCGTTTGCGCTTCGGCAAATCGGTTTTGCTCGCACAAAAACCAGCCATAGTTGTGCTGAATCGCCCCAAGCTCGGCCGAGCGCACAGGCGCTTGCGAAGCCAACTGCACGGCTTGCTCAAAACTTTGCTGTGCCAACACAGGGGCATTCGCACGCTGGTGAATCAGCCCTAACAAACTATAGGCATCGGCGTAACTCGGGTCGATTTGCAACGCAGCACGCACTTCTTGCTGCGCCACGTCGTTTTGGTTCTGTTCGAAATACGCGCTGGCCAAACTCAGGCGGCGCATGGCGCGTTGGCGCGTGCTGTCAGGCTCGGCGTGTGTGAGGGTGTCGAGCTGTGGCACGGTCGTGCTGCAAGCGCTCAAGGCGCAAGCCATGGCGCACCACGCACACACAACAACAAACACACGCCATAGGTTCATGACGACACCTGTGTGAGCGGAATCACGCGTTGCTTGGCGATGCGCTCGTCCACGCGCGTGCGGTCTTTCACATCGCCCGCGAGCTGGCCGCAAGCGGCATCAATGTCGTCACCGCGTGTTTTGCGCACGGTGGTGATGATGCCGGCTTCGCTGAGCTGCGCCGCAAACGCTTTGACCGTGGCCGCGTTAGAACGCGTGAGGCCCGAGGCAGGAAACGGGTTGAACGGAATGAGGTTGAACTTGCAAGGCACGCCCTCGCCCATCCCGCGTTTGGGCTTGACCAAGTCAATCAAAGCTTGTGCATGTTCGGGTTGGTCGTTCACGCTGTCCAACATGCAGTACTCAAAGGTGATGAAGTCGCGAGGCGCGTGCGCCAAGTAGCGGCGGCAAGCGTCCATCAACTCGTGCAAAGGGTATTTACGGTTGAGCGGCACCAAGTTGTCACGCAGTGCATCAGTGGGCGCATGCAGCGACACTGCCAAAGCCACGGGGCAGTCTTCGCCCAGACGGTCCATCATGGGCACCACGCCCGAGGTGGACACCGTCACTCGGCGGCGTGACAAACCATAACCGTGGTCGTCCAACATCGAACGCAGCGCGGGCACCAAGGCGCTGTAGTTTTGCAGCGGCTCGCCCATGCCCATCATCACCACGTTGGAGATGACACGCTCGGTGGTGTTGAACTGCTTGCGCAGCGTGTGCTCGGCAAACCACAGCTGCGACAAGATTTCGCCGGTGGTGAGGTTGCGGCTAAAGCCTTGGTGGCCCGTGGAGCAAAAGCGACAGCCCACGGCGCAACCGGCTTGCGACGACACGCACAAGGTACCTCGGTCGTCTTCAGGAATGAACACGGTTTCGACGGCGTTGCCGTCACCCACGTCGAACAACCATTTGATGGTGCCGTCGGCGGAGTCGTGTCGGGAAATGGGGGTGAGTGGCTGAACCTGTGCGCAGGTCTTGAGCTTCTCGCGCAGCGACTTGGCGAGATCAGACATCTGATCAAAGTCTTGTGCGCCTTTTTGGTGGATCCACCGGAACAGCTGTGTGGCGCGAAAGCGTTTTTCGCCCAAGCGCTCACAAAAAACGGCCAAACCGTCGAGATCAAAATCAAGCAGGTTGGCCGTCATTTTTTTGCGTCGGCATCGCTGTGAGCAGCGACGCCAATTGCCTCTTAGTGACCGTAAACGTTCATGCCGGCGAAGAAGAAGCCGATTTCAACAGCGGCTGTGTCTGGACCGTCAGAACCGTGCACAGCGTTGGCATCAATGCTGTCAGCGAAGTCAGCGCGGATGGTGCCAGGAGCAGCTTCTTTGGGGTTGGTTGCGCCCATCAAGTCACGGTTTTTCAGAATCGCGCCTTCGCCTTCGAGCACTTGGATCATGACAGGGCCAGAGACCATGAAGTCAACCAAATCTTTGAAGAAAGGACGTGCTTTG
>Ga0213920_1000246_pt1 | contig 50097 bp, 44 predicted proteins | sample McNCre1117MG_FD_161054 | JGI IMG/M metagenome (GOLD analysis project Ga0213920, IMG submission 161054) | Freshwater microbial communities from McNutts Creek, Athens, Georgia, United States - 11-17 MG | ecosystem: Environmental > Aquatic > Freshwater > Creek | place: USA: Georgia | collected...
AACGGAGAGCAACTTCGCTGGCTACTCGTCCGAGCACCTTATCGGTGGCGTCAATCACAAACCACTCATGCACCACGTCAGCGGGTTTTGCGCTGAATGTAGACATAGTTAAATCCTAAAAGGAGAGAGGTTTGTAGGGCCCTTTTCCACGGTCGGCGTTCTTCTGTTGAGAACCTCTTAGGTGGGATGTGCTTCTTGCGAAACCTCTGCCGCGGGACCACTCAAGCGCTGCAGAGCCTGAAATTATACGAAAAATCAAGGACTTAAAGCAAGTCTCGCCAAAACCACCAGAAATGGCGGGTTACCATCCGGCCCATGTTCAGTTATCGCCACGCCTTTCACGCCGGAAACCATGCCGACGTCCTCAAACATTTGACGCTGATCGCGACTTTGAAGCACTTGATGCACAAAGATCCCGGCATTCAGTTTGTGGACACCCACGCCGGTGCGGGCCTCTATCGCCTCGACGGCGACTATGCTGAAAAAAGTGGCGAAGCCGCTGACGGCATCCTGAAGTTATTGGCCACCAAAGATTTAGCCAAAGTCCCTGCCTTGCAAGAGTACCTGGACATGGTGGCCAGCTTCAATTCGGGCGGCAGCACCCGCATCTACCCCGGATCGCCCTTCATCATGCATCGCTTGTTGCGATACGAAGCCCGTGACCGCCTCAAGCTGTTTGAGATGCACCCGACCGATCACAAATCGTTGACGGGCAACATTGAGCAGCTCAATGCGGGTCGCACGGTCAGCGTCACGCGGGCTGATGGCTTTGAGTCACTCAAAGCTTTGTTACCACCGCCGGTCTCGACCAGCGGCTCGCGTCGCACCTGTGTGCTAATCGACCCCAGCTACGAAATTAAAAACGATTACTACCGCGTGACCGATTGCATTCAAGACAGCTTGAAGCGCTTTGCCACAGGCACCTACATCGTCTGGTACCCGATCATTCCTCGCCCCGAGGCGCACGATTTGCCACGCAAACTCAAAACCATGTGCACCCAGCTCAAAAAACCTTGGTTGCACGCGACCTTGGCGATTGGCCGCGCCACCGGTGGCGACGACACGGGGTTGAGCGCCAGCGGCATGTTCTTGATCAACCCACCCTACACACTCAAACCGCTGCTCAACGAAGCCTTGCCCATCGTGGCCAAAGCTTTGGCACGCGGCCCTGGCCAAAGCTGGGCCGTGGAATCGGGCGGCTAAACATCGGCGCCTGCTTACCGCGTTGGCGCCAAAAAGGCCAAGACATCTGTCAAATCGCGACCGGTGACCGTGGGCTTCGGCCCTAGGGTTTCATGCGGCAAGCTCTGGCGATTGACCCACAACGTTTGAAAACCAAACCAAGTGGCCCCCAGCGCATCCCATGCGTTGCTCGACACAAACAAAATCTCATCCAGCCGGAACGGCAAGACTTGCTGCACCAAGCCGTAGCTTTCGGGTGAGGTCTTGAACTGGCGCACACGGTCGACCGAAATGATGTGGTCGATCAAGGTGGACATGCCTGCATGGGTCACCGCCACACTCAACATGTCGGGGCTACCGTTGGACAAAATCGCCGTCGGAATACCTTGCGCTTTGAGCGCCTCCAGCACCCCCACGTTTTCAGGAAATGCCGTGAGATGCGCGTATTGGCGCATCAACGCCCCTTCATTCGCCGCCGACTGGGCCAAGTGCAAACGCGCCAAGGTGTATTGCAAAGCAGCCCGCGTGACCTCAAAAAACGACTGGTAATGCCGGCTTCCCCCTTCGGCGTGTGGATCGGACATCGTGATCAAGCGGGAGTATTCAATCTGCTTGTCGCGCCACAACACCGAAATCGCAGCGCCTTGACCTGGGTACAAACGCTCAGCCAGCGCCCCAATTGAATACACATCAAACAAGGTGCCGTAAGCATCAAAAACAACGGCTTGAATAGCCATGGCGATGTCCCTTTTTTTAAAACGCACATTGTCAGGTTTTTAGGCTCGGAAAAACCCCTAGAGAATTAACCGACCAGTCGGTCGGCTAATTCTCTATACTTTCGCTTGTGCACCGCATGTCGCCGGTGCAGGAGTGGTTCATGTACACCCAATCGTTCAACGTGCCCGACGCCACCGATGCGTCAGTCCCTCAAGGCGCTCAGCTCAAAGCTGTGGCCAAACCCGTCAGCGCATCAGAAGCGGCCTTGCAAGAGGCCTTCGACGTGCGGATTGATGCAGATGGTCGCATCGAGCCGCAAGACTGGATGCCCGAGGCCTACCGCAAAACCTTGGTCCGCCAAATCAGCCAGCACGCCCACAGCGAAATCGTCGGCATGCTGCCCGAAGGCAACTGGATCAGCCGCGCCCCCAGCCTCAAACGCAAAGCCATCCTGATCGCCAAGGTACAAGACGAGGGCGGCCACGGTCTGTACTTGTACAGCGCCGCCGAAACCTTGGGCACCAGCCGCGATCAGATGCTCGATGCCCTGCACACCGGCAAAGCCAAATACAGCTCCATCTTCAACTACCCCACCCTCACTTGGGCAGACGTAGGCGTGATCGGTTGGTTGGTCGATGGCGCGGCCATCATGAACCAAATTCCCCTGTGTCGTTGCTCCTACGGCCCTTACGCTCGCGCCATGGTGCGCGTGTGCAAAGAAGAAAGCTTCCACCAACGTCAAGGCTATGAAGCCTTGTTGGTGATGATGACCGGCACTGCCGAGCAAAAAGCCATGGTGCAAGACGCCGTCAACCGCTGGTGGTGGAAGTGCTTGGCCATGTTCGGGCCACCCGACGCCGACAGCCCCAACAGCGTTCAGGGCATGCGCTGGGGCATCAAGCGCATCAGCAACGACGACTTGCGCCAAAAGTTTGTCGACGCCACCGTGCCACAGGCCAAGGTGCTGGGCGTGACCCTGCCCGATCCCGATTTGAAATGGAACGAGGCACGCGGCCACCATGACTACGGCCAAATCGACTGGGACGAATTTTGGGCCACCGTCAACGGCCATGGTCCTTGCAACAAAGAGCGATTGGGCACCCGAGTGAAAGCCTGGAATGACGGCCAATGGGTGCGCGACGCCGCCTTGGCCCACGCACGCAAACAACACACCATGAAGGAGGCCGCATGAGCCAAGCCACCCCCAAAGCATTGAACGAATGGCCCCTGTGGGAAGTTTTTGTGCGCAGCAAACAAGGCTTAGAGCACAAGCACTGCGGCAGCCTGCACGCCAGTGATGCACAACACGCGCTGCAGATGGCGCGCGATGTGTACACGCGCCGCCAAGAAGGCGTGAGCATTTGGGTGGTGCCATCCAACACCATCACGGCCAGCGCGCCTGACGACAAAGCCGAATTCTTCGAGCCCGCCAGCGACAAAATTTACCGCCACCCCACCTTCTACACCATCCCCGACGAAGTGGGGCACATGTGATGACCGCGCACTTGGACTACGTGCTGCACTTGGCCGACAACGCCTTGGTGCTGGGTCAACGCAACGCGGAATGGTGCGGCCACGGCCCCATCTTGGAAGAAGACATTGCCATGGCCAACATCAGCTTGGACTTGGTGGGTCAAGCCCGCCTGCTCTACCAACATGCGGCCACGCTCAAAGGCGATGGGACGACCGAAGACAGCTTGGCCTATTTCCGTGACGTGCCCGACTTTCGCAACTACACCTTGCTGGAGTTGCCGCATCACGCGGCCTTGGTGGGCTACGCCGTGGACAACCGCGACTACGCCGTCACCATCGTGCGCAACTTTTTGTACAGCACGCTGATGGCCCTGGTTTGGGAAAAGCTCCAAACATCCCAAGACGAACACTTGGCAGCCATTGCCGCCAAATCGCTCAAAGAAGTGCGCTATCACCTGCGCCACTCGCACGACTGGCTGGTGCGCTTAGGTGACGGCACCGAGGTGTCACACGCCAAAACACAAGCGGCGCTGAACCACTTAATGCCCTACACCCAAGAGTTTTGGTCAGCCAGTGACTTTGAGTCGCACGTCACATCGGCAGGCATTGGCGTCGACACCGCCACTGTGCGCGACGACTGGCAAACCTTGGTGAACAACGGCATCGCTGACGCCACTTTGCAGCAGCCATCCACAGAAGGGTTTGTACACACCGGTAAGCACAGCTTGCACTCCGAGCATTTGGGCTTTTTGCTCGCCGAGATGCAAAGCTTGGCGCGTGCCCACCCCCAAGGCGTGTGGTGAACACATTTGCCGCATCCGCGTCAGACGCGTCCGCGAGAGCGGCGCTGCTGGCACGCATCTGGGCGGCGCTCGACACCTTGAGCGACCCTGAAATTCCCGTGGTGACCCTGCGTGAAATGGGCATCTTGCGTGACGTGGTGTGGCAAAACGATGGCGTCTTGGCCGTGGTCATCACGCCCACCTACAGCGGCTGCCCGGCCATGGGACAAATTGAAGACGACGTGCGCACCACCCTGGCCACCTTGGGCGTGAACGCCCGCGTGCAGACCCAGCTCGCGCCAGCATGGACCACCGACTGGATGAGCCCAACCGCACGCGACAAACTGCGGGCCTACGGCATCGCCCCGCCCGCACGTTGTGGTGCCAACAGCAACACCGATGCCGCTTCCACCGTGGTTCAGTTCGCCAGCCGTGCGAACAAGCCTGAGGTCGTACCGTGTCCACACTGCGGCTCGCACGACACCACCGAAACCTCGCACTTTGGCTCCACCGCCTGCAAAGCACTTTACAAGTGCTTGTCATGCATGGAGCCGTTTGACTACTTCAAACCCTACTAATTTTTGAACAGGCCAGCCCCATGTCTGCAGCCCCTCAATTTCATACCCTCACCGTGTCAAGCGTCGATGCGGAGGCTGCAAATGCAGTCGCACTCAGCTTTCGCATCCCTGCTGATTTGCAAAGCACATTTGCGTTTGAACCCGGTCAGTTTTTAACCCTACGCGCCACCCTCGAGGGGCAAGATGTACGCCGCAGCTACTCGATCTGCTCAACACCCCAAACGCTGGCACGCGATGGTCTGTTGCAAGTGGGCATTCGCGCGGTTGACGGCGGCCTGTTCTCGAACTGGGCCACCACCCAACTGAAGGCTGGCGACACCTTGCAAGTCATGCCGCCGCAAGGCCGCTTTGGCGTCCAACGCCCACGCGCTTTGCACCGCGTCGGCTTTGCAGCAGGCTCGGGCATCACCCCTATCTTGTCGATCATGGCCAGCACGCTGCACAGCCAGCCCGAATCGAAATTCACCTTGGTCTACGGCAACCGCCACATGGCCAGCGTGATGTTCAACGAAGCGCTGCAAGACCTGAAAGACCGCTACCCCGACCGCTTGACCTTGATCCACATTTTGTCGCGCCAAGCCCAAGAAGTGCCCTTGCTCGAGGGACGGATTGATGGCGACAAAGTCCGCGCCGTCATCGCGGCATTGCTGCCCGTGAAGAGCATGGATGAGGTGTTTGTGTGCGGCCCAGAAGCCATGATTGAAGCCACAGAAACCGCGCTCATTGACGCAGGCGTTTCTGCCAAACGTGTGCATTCTGAGCGCTTCACCTCGAGCACACCCGCCACGCCTCGCAAGGTCAGCACCGCGCAAACAGACGCCACCAAGCATGCCATCCAATTGCGCATCGTCTTGGATGGCAAGCCCTACGACATGACCATGGGCCCCGATGACCATGTGCTGGACGTAGCGCTCAACCATGGTCTCGATTTGCCTTATTCATGCAAGGGTGGCGTGTGCTGCACCTGCCGCGCCAAGGTGATGGAAGGCCACGTGGAAATGAGCAAAAACTTCACCCTTGAACCTTGGGAAATGGAACAAGGCTTTGTGCTGAGCTGCCAAGCACGCCCCACCACCGCCAGCGTGGTGGTGAGCTTTGATGAGCGTTAAGTTTTCTGATCGCCCATAAAAAATGCCCTGCAATCGCAGGGCATTTTTGTCGCAACGAAAGCGCTGCGGTTCGCGCTTAGAAGCGGTAGCCGACGCCGACAGCCACCAACAGCGGATCAAGTTTCAACGTACCAGCCTTGGCACCGTTGGCATAAACATCCGTCTGGATATAAACCTTCTTCACGTCCAAGTTGACAGAGACTTGCTTGGTCACAGGAACATCCACGCCGACTTGCAATGCAGCACCCCAGCTGTGGCTATCCAAAGTCACAGGCGCCAGCGCGGTGCCAGCCAACGCGGAGAAGTCTGTCCCAGTGATCTTGGTGTAGTTCACACCTGCGCCCACGTAAGGCTTGAAGCCTTGGAAATCCGTGAAGTGATATTGCGCTGTCAATGTCGGCGGCAAGTGCTTGAACGAACCAATCGCTGCGGCATTGGAATACACAGCTTGCGATTGGGGCAGCGTCAAGATCAACTCAGCAGCCACGTTTTTGTTGAAGAAGTAGGAAACATCAACCTCGCCAATTGTTTTGTCGTTCACCGTCAAACCCAAGCCCGTGGAATCCTTGTTTGCCATGTTCAACTCAACGGCACGCACACGCACCAACCAAGGCGACTCTTGCGCGGCGACTTGACCGGCGACCAACATGCCCACAGCGGCAGCGATGATTATTTTTTTCATGATTTTTCCTTCTTAGACTCGGGTCTATTCCCGTGAGATCTATTTCAAATCAAGAAGGACGCGAACGAATTGATGCGCATCAATGCCGCCTGCTGCGACATTTGACAAAGATCAAACGGACGCGGTTTAAGCGGTCAAACCTAGGTTTTCACAAATGGACAAGGTCGCTGCGCTTTGGTTCATGCTGTAGAAATGCAAGCCTGGGGCACCCGCGCTGCGCAGTTGGTCGCACAAGTCGGTCACCACCTCCAAGCCAAAGGCTTTGATGGACGCGATGTCGTCCCCGTAGCCTTGCAAACGCAAACGAATCCAACGCGGGATCTCGGCGCCACACGCATCTGAGAAACGCAAGAGCTGTGACGAGCTGGTGATCGGCATGATGCCCGGCACGATGGGGATGTCAACACCGAGTTTTTGCACGTCGTCCACGAAACGGAAATACGCATCGCTGTTGTAGAAATATTGCGTGATGGCCGAATCAGCCCCCGCACGGGCCTTGGTGGCAAAGGCTTGCAAATCAGCTTCTGCCGATTTGGCTTGCGGGTGAATCTCGGGATACGCCGCCACCTCAATGCCGAAATCATCCCCCGTTTCGGCGCGGATGAAGGCCACCAAATCGCTGGCGTATTGAAACTCACCGCCCGCGCCATAACCACTGGGCAAATCACCACGCAAAGCCACCAAACGCTTCACGCCCATGGCTTTGAATTCGGCCAACTGCTGACGCACGCTGTCGCGCGTCGCGCCGATGCACGAAAAGTGCGATGCTGCGGCCATGCCTTCACCCAAAATCTCTTTCAAGGTCGACATCGTGCCCGCTTGCGTCGAACCACCAGCACCATAAGTGACAGAGCAAAACTGCGGCTTGAGCGGATACAACGCTTGGCGCACCGCACGCAACTTGTCTGCCCCCTCTGGGGTTTTAGGTGGAAAAAACTCAATGCTCAAACTGTTGTTGACGATCATCTCTATCTCTCTTCATGGCGCGTCAGGCACGACGGGCACCGATCCAAAACTCTTGGTTGCCATCGCCACCGGCAATGGCGCTGGGCCAATAGCCCAACACGTCTAAATTCAATGTGGCACAGGCCTCGCGCAAACGCGCCTCGACCTGCACATAACTGGCTTCGTCTTTGACCAAGCCCCCTTTGCCGATGTCGCTGGGCTGCAATTCGAATTGCGGTTTGACCAACATCAACAGCGCACCATCCGCTTTCAAAAACGGCAAGATCGCGGGCAAAACAAGGGTGAGCGAAATGAACGACAAATCGCCCACCACCAAATCAAAACCTTGGTGCACATCAGGAATCCGCGCATCGTTGACTTGCAACTCACGGGCATTGATGCGCTCCACGCACACCACACGTGCATCGTCACGTAAACGTGGATGCAACTGACCATGCCCCACATCCAACCCCACCACCTGCGCAGCGCCTTGCTGCAGCAAGCAATCGGTGAAGCCGCCGGTGCTTTGGCCCACATCAAGACAGCGCAACCCCTGTGCAGACAAGCCACTGCTTTGCAAGGCGCCTTCCAGCTTCAAGCCCCCGCGAGAGACATAACGCGCCTCCGCGGTGTCCAGCAAGCGGAGCTCGCTGGGCAGTGGCAGCTCGTCACCATTTTTGGTCACAAGCTTCCATGGCTTCGTGCCCAAGCGCCACTCCACGCCCGAGGCAATCAGCCGCTGCGCTTGGGAGCGCGAAGCGGCCAAGCCACGATCAACAAGAAGCTGGTCTGCACGCATGGACAAAAAGCCAAAGGGCTTAGTAGCGGTACGTGTTGGCTTTGTATGGGCCGTTCTTAGACACGCCGATGTAGGCGGCTTGCTCGTCGCTCAACTCGGTCAGCATGGCGCCGACTTTCTTGAGGTGCAAACGGGCCACTTTTTCGTCGAGGTGCTTAGGCAACACATAGACCTTGCCGGCTTCGTATTCGTCTTGCTTGGTGAACAACTCGATCTGAGCGATCGTTTGGTTCGCAAAGCTGGACGACATCACGAAGCTGGGGTGACCGGTGGCGCAACCCAAGTTCACCAAACGGCCTTTGGCCAACAGGGTGATCTTCTTGCCATCGGGGAAGATGACGTGGTCGACTTGCGGCTTGATCTCGTCCCACTGCAATTTTTCGAGCGAAGCAACGTCGATTTCGTTGTCGAAGTGACCGATGTTGCAAACGATGGCTTCATCTTTCATGGCGGCCATGTGCTCGTAGCGGATCACGTTCTTGTTGCCGGTGGCCGACACGAAGATGTCGCACTTGTCAGCCGCGTATTCCATGGTGACCACTTTGTAGCCTTCCATGGCAGCTTGCAGGGCGTTGATGGGGTCGATCTCGGTCACCCACACCTGGGCGCTCAAAGCGCGCAAGGCTTGTGCAGAACCTTTTCCCACGTCGCCGTAACCGGCCACGCAAGCCACTTTGCCCGCGATCATCACGTCGGTGGCGCGCTTGATCGAATCGACCAATGATTCGCGGCAGCCGTACAGGTTGTCAAACTTGCTCTTGGTCACGGAGTCGTTCACGTTGATGGCGCGGAACATCAGGCTGCCCTTGGCGGCCATCTCGTTCAAACGCAACACGCCGGTGGTGGTCTCTTCGGTCACACCAATGATGTGCGCGCCTTTGCGGCTGTACCAAGTGGGGTCCACAGCCAATTTAGCTTTGATGGCGTTGAACAAACATGTTTCTTCTTCGCTGGTGGGGTTGGCGATCAACGAAGCATCGGTTTCAGCGCGCTTGCCCAAGTGCATCAACAACGTGGCATCGCCGCCGTCGTCCAAGATCATGTTAGGGCCTTCGCCTTCAGTGCCTTTGGCGCCGAATTCAAAAATGCGGTGGGTGTAGTCCCAGTACTCAGCCAAGGTTTCGCCTTTGGTGGCGAACACGGGGGTGCCTGCTTCGGCAATCGCAGCAGCCGCGTGGTCTTGTGTCGAGAAGATGTTGCAAGAAGCCCAGCGCACATCAGCGCCCAAAGACTTCAAGGTTTCGATCAACACAGCCGTTTGAATGGTCATGTGCAAAGAACCGGTCACGCGAGCGCCTTTCAAAGGCTGCGCTTTGGCGAATTCTTCGCGAATGGCCATCAAACCGGGCATTTCGGTTTCGGCAATTTTGATTTCTTTGCGGCCCCAAGCGGCCAGCGACATATCGGCCACGATGAAATCGGTGGCAGGGTTGGTTTTGAGAACAGCGTTCATGGTGAGACTCCAAAGGTGGGCAAAGCCACTGAGAACGCGCGGTAAGCGTCGGGAGTCCAAAAGAGGAATTTTCCGAGGGACTCACCTCACGTTGACAGTGGGTGAGCGCGGTTGGAAACGTGAGGCCAACGCAAAAAAGCAGCGAATGGGCCTGTGTGTCCGAGCCTCACCTGTGAATCGCCAGAAATGGCGGGTACAGGCTGCAGCGCTCCTCGGATGGGCATTATTTTAGCCTGCGAGACATGACCACCTTAGAATTAAATCTAAAGGTTTAATATCAAGCATGAACGTCCATCGCCACATCCACATCTTTATCAAACGACAACTCGCCACGCATTTGCGCCAAAGCGCGAATGTGTACTTCGTCTGGTTTTCGGTGGCCGCCATGGTTGGCCTGATAGGCCTCACGCCTTGGTTGTATTGGCTGGGCAACACCGCCAGCGCCCACTCTTGTGCTTTGGCGGTGCTTTGCGTTTTACTGGGCATGCTGGTGTGGCGCTATGGAGGCGGTGTGAAATGGGGCGGTTTGATCTATCAAGTCACGCTCATGACGCTGGTGCTCTTCAACGCGAGCATCACAGGTGGGGTCGCCTCGCCAGTGCTGACGTGGCTCGCCATCATTCCTTTGTTGCCGCTGTTCATGGGCTCACGCATCGGGGGCATGTTGGCGATGCTGGCTTCGATGCTGGGCGTGATCGGCCTGTATGTGTTGCAAACCAGAGGGTGGTTGCCGCCCATCGAGGATCAGTTTGTTTTGCAATCGCTAGGCGATGGAGCAGCCCCCACCGACAACGCGTGGCAAACCCTGTCATTTGCCGCCGGCATGTTCATCCTCATGCTGTTGGCGCAATTGGCCTTGGTGCAAACCTATGACACAGCCAACGAGCAGCACTTGCGTCGCCTGCGCAAAACGAATGCGCGGCTAGAAAACCTGTCCAACAACCTCAAAGTGGCCAGCGCTCACAAAGACCAATTCTTGGCCATGGTCAGTCACGAAATGCGAACCCCACTGAACGCAGTCATGGGTTACTTAGGCCTGCTGTCCTCAGACACACAGCTGCCAGAACCCGCAGACCAATACGTCAAAGGCGCGCGCAACTCGGCCGCGCACTTGGTCACCGTGATCAACGACTTGCTGGATTTTTCGCAAATTCAACAAGGTAAATTGGTTCTGAATTTGCAACCGGTGAATTTACGCGAGATGCTCACCAGCACCCACCAAACCTTGACCCCGCGTGCCGATCAACTTGGCTTGGCCTACCCGCTAGACATCGACGGCAACGTCCCTGAATGGGCCTTGGTGGATGCCCATCGACTGGCTCAAATCATTTTGAACTTGTTGGGTAACGCCTTGAAATTCACCTCTCAAGGCCAAGTGCGTATGCACATTCGTTTTGACACCATGCCCAACACCCCGTCACACGGCAACTTGACGATACGCGTGGAAGACACGGGAACTGGCATGCCTCAATCGGCCCTCGAAAACATCTTTAAACCGTTTGTGCAGCTCAAAATCAGCGACAACGATTTGAAAGCTGGCAACGCCTTACACGGCAATGGATTGGGGCTGGCCATCACGCGCAGTTTGGTGCAAAGCCACAAAGGCAGCATCAACGTGGAAAGCACACTCGGAATGGGCAGCGCCTTTACCGTCAAACTGCCCATCGAGGTGGCTGAACCGCCCATGGCTCGCCGCCCCATCGATGCCGGCAGCGCCAACCCGATTGCGCTCGACATTTTGGTGGTCGATGACCACGTCACCAACCGATTGGTGGCCACCGCCAGCATCAAACGAGGCCTACCCAATGCCCTGATTGATCACGCCATCAACGGCACCGATGCCCTGAACAAAATGCGCGAACACCGCTACGACCTCGTGCTGATGGACTTGATCATGCCGGACATTTCGGGCACCGAGGTGGTTCGTCGCATCCGCGATGATCTGGACCATCCTTACCGCGACGTCCCCGTCATCGCCTTGACCGCCAATGTGGCGGAAGATGCGGTCAAAGCGTGTATGGCGCTCGGTTTTCGCGAGGTGTTGCCCAAGCCCTTTGACCGCGACATCTTGGTGCAAGCGATTCTGACCCACGCTCAACCGCAAAGCGCGCAGCCCCGAGCGCTATGATTCTGCCCTTTGACATGACGTGCTGACACGCACCGCCCCATGAGCTCTTTTCTGAACGAAGTGCGCCGTCGCCGCACCTTTGCCATCATTTCTCACCCCGACGCGGGTAAAACCACGCTGACCGAAAAACTCTTGTTGTTCTCGGGCGCGATTCAAATCGCGGGCGCCGTCAAAGGCCGCAAGGCCAGCCGCCACGCCACCTCCGACTGGATGGAGATTGAAAAGCAACGCGGCATTTCGGTGGCCTCGTCTGTGATGCAGATGCTGTACCGCGACCACGTCATCAACCTGCTCGACACACCCGGCCACAAAGACTTCTCGGAAGACACCTACCGCGTGCTCACCGCCGTGGACTCGGCCTTGATGGTGATTGATGCGGCCAACGGTGTGGAAGCGCAAACCCGCCGCCTGATCGAGGTCTGCCGCCAGCGTGACACGCCCATCATCACGTTTGTGAACAAGATGGACCGCGAAGTGCGCGACCCGCTCGACATCCTCGATGAAGTCGAACGCGAGCTTGGCATGCCCTGCGTGCCCATGACGTGGCCCGTGGGTCAAGGCAAGTTGTTCGGCGGCATCATCAACTTGCGCACGCAAGCCATGACCGTGTTTGACTCCGGCTCCGAACGCTTGCCCCAAGACTTTGAAACACACCCACTGACCGAGCAAGCCAAACTGGCCGAACGCTTCGGGTTGGAATGGGCCTCCGCCATGGAAAGCATGGAGCTGGCCACTGGCGCATCGCCCAAGTTCGACAAAGAAGCCTTCTTGGCAGGCAAGCAAACACCCGTGTTCTTTGGCTCAGGCGTGAACAACTTTGGTGTGATGGAAGTGCTCGACGCCTTGGTCGATCTCGCACCTTCACCCCGCCCGCGTTTGAGCCACCTTGTCGTCAACAAGCAAGCCATTGAGAAAACCATTCAACCCGAAGACGAAGGTTTTGCGGGCGTGGTCTTCAAAGTGCAAGCCAACATGGATGCCAACCATCGCGACCGCATCGCCTTTGTGCGCGTGGCCTCGGGCAAATTCACCCCAGGCATGAAGCTCAAGGTGCAACGCACCGCCAAAGAGCTGCGCCCCACCAGCGTGGTGACCTTCATGTCACAACGCCGCGAAGCGGTGGAAGAAGCCTATGCCGGCGACATCATCGGCTTCACCACCCACGGCGGCGTGCAGTTGGGGGACACCATCACCGACGGCCAAGCCTTGCAATTCACAGGTTTGCCGTTCTTCGCACCTGAGTTGTTCATGACGGTGATTTTGAAAAACCCCTTGCGTACCAAGCAACTGCAACAAGGCTTGGACCAGTTGGGTGAAGAAGGCGCGATTCAAGTGTTCAAACCCGAAGCTGGCGGCGCGATGCTGCTGGGCGCGGTGGGCCAACTGCAGTTCGAAGTGGTGCAACACCGTTTGAAAGCCGAATACGACTGCGATGTGAAGTTAGAGAGCTGTCAGTACACCGGTGCACGTTGGATCACGGCGGACACACCTGCGGAGTTGCGTGAGTTCACGTATGCATATCCACAGCGCATGGCGTTGGACGCGGCCAACACCTTGGCATATTTGTGCACGTCGCCTTATGACGTGCGGTTGGCGCAAGAGCGTTTTCCGAAGATCCATTTCCATCCGCTGCGCGAGCATGCGGGCTTGGCGTTGTCGACAGCCGGTTGACCTTTTATTGCATTCGATCTCGACGTGCCAAAGCTGGAAACAACTTGAGCCATGAGGCGGCGACCAACACGGTCCCCACGCCGCCGCTAACCACCGACACGACAGGGCCCCAGAGCGCAGCGACTGCGCCTGACTCAAACTCGCCAAGTTGGTTAGACGCGCCAATGAAAATCGAATTGACGGCCGCCACACGACCTCGAATTTCATCGGGGGTTTGAAGTTGCATCAAAGTCAAGCGCGTCACCACGCTGATGTTGTCTGCCGCGCCTGTGACGGCCAATGCCAGCAACGACAACCCGAAGTGGTGCGACAAGCCAAACACCATCGTCGCGCCACCGAACACGGCCACAGCACCCAATAAGCTGTAGCCCACATGGCGGTGCAATGGCCAACGCAGCATGGCAAACGACATCAGCAGCGCCCCTGCAGCAGGTGCAGCACGCAGCAGGCCCAAACCTTCGGGGCCTGTGTGCAAGACATCGCGCGCATAGATCGGCAACAACGCCGTGGCGCCGCCCAACAAGACGGCGAACAAATCTAGCGACGTGGCGCCTAACAAAATTTTGTTGTGCCAAACAAACGTCACCCCCGCCATCGCGGATTGCCAAGACACGGCCTCTTGTGTGGCGTGATGCACGTAGCGCACGGTCAAGGTGAGCACGCTAGACAGCAGCATCATGACCACGCAGGCGGCGTACACCGTCAACGCGCCATGTGCATAGAGCACACCACCTAGCGCAGGTCCGCCGATCGTGCCAGCCTGCAAAGTACTGGAACTCAAAGCCACGCCACGTTGCAGCAAGTGGGTGGGCAACAAGGTGGGCGTGAGCGCTTGTTGTGCGGGCATTTGAAAAGCCCGCGTGCTGCCCAACACCACAGAGAGTGCCAAGATCAACTCACGGCTGACAAACTCACCCGCAGTGGCCCACACCAACAAAGCCGACACCGTGGCCTGAATGGCCACACACGCGGCGAACAAACGCCCACGATGCACACGGTCTGCCACATGCCCGGCAGGCAAGGTCAACAACAACGCAGGGAGGAACTGAAACAAACCGACCAGTCCTAAGTCCCACGCACTGCCGGTGAGGTCGTACATGTGCCACGCCACAGCCACCATCAACATTTGGTTGGCAGTGATCACCAAAAACCGTGCGCCCATGAAACGCACAAAGCTGCGATGCGTCAGCAAGTTTTTAAGCGTTGGCATGGTCAAACCCGCGCCAGCACGGGCTTCAGCGCGACACCCGTGTGGGTGCCCTGCGCGACCACCGCTTCCGGCGTGTCGGCCGCCACGATCAAGCCGCCGCCATTGCCGCCTTCGGGCCCGAGGTCGATGATCCAATCGGCTTCGGCAATCACGTCGAGGTCGTGTTCAATCACCACCACGCTGTGTCCCCCATCCACCAAGCGGTGCAGCACGCGAATGAGCTTGTCCACGTCGGCCATGTGCAGGCCCACCGTGGGCTCGTCCAACACATAGAGCGTGTGCGGGGCCTTGTTGCCACGGCGCGTCACGTCGTCACGGACCTTGCTCAGCTCCGTCACCAGCTTGATGCGTTGCGCTTCACCGCCGCTGAGTGTGGGTGAAGGTTGGCCTAGGGTGAGGTAACCCAAACCCACGTCTTTGAGCAGTTGCAACGGGTGCGCAATGTTCGGCATGGTGGCGAAGAAGTCCACCGCCTCGTCGACTTCCATTTGCAACACATCGCCAATGCTTTTTCCGCGCCAGCTCACCGCCAAGGTCTCGGGGTTGAAGCGCGCACCGTGGCAGGTTTCGCAAGGCACTTTCACATCCGGCAAGAAGCTCATCTCAATCGTGCGCAAGCCTTGGCCTTCGCACGTATGACAACGGCCTTCACCCGTGTTGAAGCTGAATCGTCCAGCGCCATAACCACGCGCTTTGGCTTCGAGGGTTTCAGCAAACAGTTTGCGGATCGTGTCCCAAAAACCAATGTAGGTGGCGGGACAGCTGCGTGGTGTTTTGCCAATCGGCGTTTGATCGACTTCCAAGACGCGGTCGATGGTTTGGTAGCCCTCCAAGCCTGAGCAGCCCACCCACGCGGGATGCTTCCCTTCTTCATCGAGCTTACGACCTGCTTGTGTCGAGCGCTGCGCCACCGCAGCCGCCACGTTGTGCAGCAGCACATCGCGCGCGAGCGTGGACTTGCCCGAGCCAGACACGCCGGTCACCGCCACCAAGCGCTTGAGGGGGACGTCCACACTCACATCGTTCAAGTTGTGCAGCGATGCGCCTTCGAGCGAGAGCCAGTTGAGCGGCAATACGCCATCATCGTCCGAAGCGAGAGAAGCTACGGCACGGCGTGCCTGCAAGGGGTGTCGCATTGCGTGCAACAAGTAGCGACCTGTTTGTGAATCCGCTTGATCGGTGATGTCCTTCACCGAACCCTCGCTCATCAAACGCCCACCGCGCTTACCCGCACTCGGCCCGATGTCGATGATGTGGTCGGCTCGGCGAATGGTGTCTTCGTCGTGCTCGACCACCACCAGCGTGTTGCCTTTGTCGCTCAGCAAATGCAGCGCGTTCAACAAAATCTGGTTGTCACGCGCATGCAAGCCAATGGTGGGCTCGTCCAACACGTAGCACACGCCTTGTAAGTTGCTGCCCAATTGCGCGGCCAAGCGAATGCGTTGCGCCTCGCCGCCACTGAGCGTGGGAGCGCCACGGTCAAGCGTGAGGTAATTCAACCCGACTTGCTCTAAGAACTCCAAACGGCTCTTGATCTCAGGCAACAGATCACGCGCAATGTCAGCCTCACGACCGCTCAACGTCAGGGTATCGGCCCACTTGCGAATGTCGGTCACGCTCAAGCGCGCGATGTCGGTGATGCCCACGCCCGCAAACTTCACGGCGCGTGCCGTGGCATTCAAACGCGTGCCTTCGCAGGTGGGGCAGGCGGTGTCGGCCAAGTCGTCGACATCAGGCTCGGCGAAGGTTTGCTCGCGGCCTTTGTCTTTGTCGTCGCGCACCGAATCGTCCAGCACCTTGCGCTGATCTTTGTTGAGTTTCACGCCCGTGCCCACACAGTCAGGGCACCAGCCGTGTTTGCTGTTGTACGAGAACAAGCGCGGGTCGAGCTCGGTGTACGAGGTGTCGCACACGGGGCAAGCGCGCTTGGTGGAATACACATCCAAGCGGCCAATGCTGTTGGTGTCAGCCCCCGCCTCCATCGCTTCGCGCAACCCGTCGAGCTGGCTCAACACATGCACCACGCCTTTGCCGTGCTCCAGCGCCGTCGCCAAGGCAGCGCGTAAGGCGGGCTCATTCTGCGCAGAAACTTCGAGGCTGGCCACAGGCAATTCAATGGTGTGCTCTTTGAATCGGTCCAAACGCGGAAAGCCCGTGGTCGGCAAGAAATGTCCATCCACACGCAAATGGCTGTAGCCACGCGGACGCGCCCAATCGGCCAACTCCGTGTAAACGCCTTTGCGGTTCATCACCAAGGGGCTCAGCAACCCAATGAGCTGCCCTTTGAACTCGCGCATCAACTGCGCGGCAATGCGGTCTGGCGTTTGCGGCTGCACGGCGGCGCCGTCATGGATGCAATGCTGCGTGCCCAACTTCACATACAACAAGCGCAAGAAATGCCACACCTCAGTGGTGGTTCCCACCGTGGACTTGCGCCCCCCGCGACTCAAGCGCTGCTCAATCGCCACCGTCGGCGGAATGCCATACACCGCATCCACCTCAGGTCGACCCGCAGGCTGCACGATGCTGCGCGCATACGCATTGAGACTCTCCAAGTAACGCCGCTGACCTTCGTTGAACAAAATATCAAACGCCAACGTCGACTTGCCCGAACCCGACACCCCAGTGATCACGTTGAACTTGCCGCGTGGAATGTTCACGCTCAAGCTCTTGAGGTTGTGCTCTTTCGCATTGATGATTTGAATAGCGCCCTCACCGACGGAGGCGACACGCGCCCCCGCTGGCGGAGCAGCCGGTGTGCCGGGCAACGATGTTGAGCCTGCGTCTGAGGCGCCCGGCATACCGGCTGTTCCGACAGCTGCGCCAGCAAAACGAAGCGCGCCTTCTGCAGCGAGAAGCCCCACAGAAGCCTGAGCCACCGCATAAATCGACCCCATAGACTCCGCATACTCACGCAACGCCAGACCCGTGTGCGAGGTCGGATGCAAACGCACCACCTCCGGCGGACCTTCGGCCACCAACAAGCCACCCGCGTCACCCCCTTCGGGGCCGAGGTCGATCAACCAATCGCTGGCACGGATCACATCGAGGTTGTGCTCAATCACGATGAGCGAGTTACCGTCTTCCAGAAGGCGGCGCATGGCACGCATGAGCTTGGCAATGTCGTCAAAGTGCAGGCCCGTGGTGGGTTCGTCAAACAAGAACAAGACGCCTTTTTTGGCCAAGGCTTGGCGGCTGGATGTTTTGGCTTTGGCCGCTTCGGCCAAGAAGCCGGCGAGCTTCAAGCGTTGGGCTTCACCGCCGCTCAAGGTGGGCACGGGTTGGCCGAGTTTGACGTAGTCGAGGCCCACATCCACGATGGGTTGCAGGGTGCGCACCACGTCGCGGTCGTTGGCGAAAATTTCTAGCGCTTCGCCCACGGTCAGGTCCAACACATCAGCCACGTTCAAGACTCTTCGCGTCGCGGCTGCGGGGGCAGCCACGCTGCGAAGCTCGCGCTCGATGGTGATTTCAAGAATTTCTGGCCGGTAACGTTTGCCATTGCAATCTTGGCAACGCAAATACACATCGCTCAAAAACTGCATTTCCACATGTTCAAAGCCTGAGCCGCCGCAGGTGGGACACCGGCCATCGCCGCTGTTGAAGCTGAACTTCGAGGCGGTGTAGCCGCGTTGCTTGGACATCGGCGACACCGCAAAGATTTCGCGCACAGCGTCCCACGCGCCGACGTAGCTGGCGGGGTTAGAGCGGGCGGTTTTGCCGATGGGCGACTGGTCTACAAACACGACGTCACTCAAATGGTCGGCGCCGAGCAAACGGTCATGCACGCCCGGCGTTTCGGTGGCGCGACCGAAGTGGCGCATCAAGGCGGGGGTCAACACGTCTTGGATGAGGGTGGATTTGCCCGAGCCGCTGACGCCGGTGATGCAGACCAAGCGCTGCAGGGGAAATTCGATGCTGAGGTTTTGCAGGTTGTGCTCGCGCGCACCTTCCAAGATCAAGCGCGGCGTGCTGTCGGTGACCAAGCGTTTGAGCCCCAAGCCGATGCTTTTGCGTGCCCCCAAATAGGCGCCTGTCAAAGTGTCGGCAGATTTCAAATCTTCGGTGGTGCCGTCAAACACAATCTCGCCGCCCTTGACACCGGGGCAGGGGCCCATGTCGATGATGCGGTCGGCGCACAGCATGACGGCCGGATCGTGCTCGACCACCACCAAAGTGTTGCCCGCATCGCGCAAACGCAACATGGCTTGGTTGATGCGGTTCATGTCGCGCGGATGCAAGCCAATGCTGGGCTCGTCCAACACAAACAAGGTGTTGACCAAAGAGGTTCCCAACGCCGTGGTCAGGTTGATGCGCTGCACCTCACCGCCGCTCAAGGTGCGGCTTTGACGGTCGAGCGTGAGGTAACCAATGCCCACGTCGCTGAGGTACTTCATGCGCGTGCGAATTTCGTCCATCAGCAAGTGCAAGGCTTGGGCATCGGCGCCCGCCACATCCACTTGGGTGGCCTTGAAAAACTGATGCAGTTTGTCGATCGGCACAAGCATCAAGTCGTGCAGGCACAAGCCGGGCATGGCTTCGAGCTGCGCACGCGTCCATTGAACGCCTTGCGGCATGAAGCGCTTCGCGGGGGGCAACACCGCATCGGCGTTTTCTTTGCTGCCAATGCGCCATAGCAAGCTGTCGGTTTTGAGTCGCGCGCCAGCACAAACGCCGCAAGGGGTATAGCTGCGGTACTTGGAGAGCAACACACGGATGTGCATCTTGTAGGACTTGCTCTCGAGGTATTCAAAGAAACGCTTCACGCCGTACCACTGGTGGTTCCATTTGCCTTTCCACAGTGGCGAGCCGTGAATGACCCAGTCTTTTTGCGCTTGGGTCAGCTTGTACCAAGGTGTGTCGCGCGGAATGCCTTCGGCTTCGGCGTGGCGCATCAAGTCGTCTTGGGTTTCTGCCCAAGCATGCGTTTGAATCGTTTTGATGGCGCCCGCGCGCAAGGTGAGTTTCTCGTTAGGAATGACCAACCCGTAGTCCACCCCAATCACGCGGCCGAAACCGCGGCAGGTCTCGCATGCCCCCACGGCCGAGTTGAACGAGAACATTGACGGGATGGGGTCGCTGTAGCGCAAGTCGCTGTCGGGGCAGTGCAGACCGGTGGAGAAACGCCACAGTTCGGGCGTCGACTCGGCGTCCAAGGACCAGTACACATTGAGGCGTCCGCTGCCGCGCTTGATGGCCAACTCAATCGCTTCCAAAACGCGCGATTGCTCGGTATTGCCCAATTTGAAACGGTCGGCCACCACATCCAACAACTTACGCGGCCCTGTGGGCGTGGCCACTTCGCGCTCGGCATGGATGCGCGTGAAACCGCTCGCGCTGAGCCATTGCTCGACTTCTGCCGAGGTCGTGTTGGCAGGCAACTCAACGGGGAAGGTCATGATCAAGCGCGGATCTTGTGCTTGGGCGGCACAACGGCGTTGCAGCTCGGCGTAAATGGTTTGTGGCGTGTCGTGCTGCACGGCTTGCGCGGTTTGACGGTCAAACAATTGGCCGGCACGGGCGATCAACAGCTTCAAATGATCGTTCAGCTCCGTCATCGTGCCCACGGTAGAGCGAGAGCTGCGCACGGGGTTGGTTTGGTCAATCGCAATCGCGGGGGGCACGCCTTCTACTTTGTCGACGGCCGGACGGTCCATACGGTCTAAGAACTGACGGGCATAAGCGCTGAAAGTCTCTACATAGCGACGCTGACCTTCGGCGTACAAGGTGTCAAACACCAGGCTGGACTTACCAGAGCCACTGGGGCCCGTCACCACCGTCAATTCGCCGGTGCGAATGTCGAGGTCTAAGTTCTTGAGGTTGTGCTGGCGTGCGCCACGGATGCGAATGGTGCCTGACATGGCGGAGCCTTGTGAAGTGAGCCCAACATTCTAGGGACTCCGTGCCACCCCAGCGGCGACTCAGGGCATTGGCAGAATGCCCTTCAGAAAGCAAAACGCCACGGAAATCCGTGGCGTGGGCCAAGCCCCAAGACGGGGCGTGAGAATGCAGCGCTTACTTGGCGGCAGAGGCCTCTGCCGCAGGGGCGGAGGCGGGACCAGACGCGGCTTCTGCGGGGGCATGAATCGCTTCATCGCCATGCTTCTCGCCACCCATGTCCAAACTGCTACCGCCCTTCATGATCACAAAGATGGCCAGTGCGGCAAAAATCAAAAAACCCAAGAAAATTTTCAACATATCAAGTCTCCGAAATCAGTAAAAAGCCCTCCACGAGGGAGGGCTGCAATGTAGCACCTAGGCGGTCCTAGGTGGCTGACACGCTTAGTCGTCAGCGTAGATGTCGACGTCTTTGGTTTCTTTCACAAACATCATGCCGATGACGAATGTCATACCAGCGATGATGATGGGGTACCACAAACCGTTGTACATGTTACCGGTCTGCGCCACGATCGCAAAGGCGGTGGTGGGCAGCAAACCGCCGAACCAGCCGTTGCCAATGTGATACGGCAAAGACATCGAGGTGTAACGGATACGTGTGGGGAACATTTCCACCAACATCGCGGCGATAGGGCCGTACACCATCGTCACCAAGATCACCAAGTAAGTGAGGATCAAGGTCACTTTGACGGTGTCCACCTTGGCTGGATCAGCCTTAGTGGGGTAACCCGCATCTTTCAAAGCATCTGCCACAGCCTTCTTGAACTCGGCAGCTTTCGTCTTGGCTTCGTCAGCAGGCATGCCTTTGGCGTTGTAGCTGGCGATCTCTGTCTCACCAATTTTGATGGTGGCAGGTGCACCTGCTGCGCCGACGGCGTTTTCATAGCTCACCGAAGCGCCAGCCAACACTTGTTTGGCGATGTCGCAAGAGCTGGTGAATTTCACCGTGCCTGTCGGGTTGAACTGGAACGAACACTCGGCAGCGTCAGCGGTCACGACCACTTTGTTCTTTTGTTGTGCAGCGTGCAAGTCAGGGTTAGCCGCCTTGGTCAACGCTTCGAACACGGGGAAGTAGGTCAGCACAGCCAACAAGCAACCCAACATGATGATGGGCTTGCGGCCAATCTTGTCAGACAGCGAACCGAACACCACGAAGAACGGGGTACCAATCAGCAACGAAACCGCCACCAAGATGTTGGCCGTTGCGCCATCCACCTTCAAGGCTTGTGTCATGAAGAACAAGGCATAGAACTGGCCCGAGTACCACACCACGGCTTGACCCGCGGTCAAACCGATCAAGGCCAAGATCACGATCTTCAGGTTTTTCCATTGACCAAAAGCTTCGGTCAATGGCGCCTTAGAAGTTTTGCCTTCGGCTTTCATTTTCACGAAAGCAGGTGACTCGTTCATGGACAAACGGATGAAGACCGACACGGCCAACAACGCGATGGACACGATGAAGGGCACGCGCCAGCCCCAATCCGCGAAAGCAGCTTCGCCGATGGTGGTGCGTGTACCCAGAATCACCATCAGCGACAGGAACAAGCCCAGAGTCGCTGTGGTTTGAATCCAAGAGGTGTAAGCACCGCGCTTGTCATGAGGGGCGTGTTCAGCCACATAAGTGGCAGCACCGCCGTACTCACCGCCCAAAGCCAGACCTTGCAACAAACGCAAGCAGATCAGGATGACGGGAGCCGCCACGCCAATGCTGGCGTAGTTCGGCAAGATGCCCACGATGAACGTGGACAAGCCCATGATCAAAATCGTCACCAAGAAGGTGTACTTGCGACCGATCATGTCACCCAAACGACCAAAGAAGATCGCGCCAAAAGGACGCACGATGAAACCAGCCGCGAAAGCCAACAGCGCAAAGATGAACGCAGAGCCTTCATCCAAACCGCTGAAGAACTGCTTCGCAATGATGGCTGCGAGTGAACCGTACAGGTAAAAGTCGTACCACTCGAAAACGGTACCCAATGAAGAGGCGAAGATCACCTTCTTCTCTTCGGCCGACATTGGGCGGCCTACGTCTAGTGTTGCCATGTAATTTGTCTCCTTAGCTTGAAATTCAGCGCCCTGATACGAGCACTGTGCGAAGCGACTATCTGTGGACTTGCTGACCATATTCTGACAACCAAAGTACCTCTGCGTGCGGTGAGAAATGGCCCAAAGCCAACAAACCAAGTAGTAACCCTTTGACTTTATTTTTTAATACGAGACACGGCCCCACTCCGCCCCAAAACAGTGCCAAACATTGACTGAAACGTTCGGGTATTCACCGAGCGAATAAATGCAAGTGTCTAGCAATTAAGTCTTAAACCAAGGGTTTTCCTGCCCCCTTTACGTAAGCACTTGGTCAGTCCCTCTCCGCAGAATCCGCGCAGCCAAGAGGGCTTTTGCCCTCCTGCTTTTTTACAACCCTTAGGGAGATAACCATGAGTGATCCAGTGGTCGACAAGATCCAAAGTCACCCGAAGTACCTTGAGTTGCGCAGCAAGCGCAACAGCTTCGGCGTGCTGCTCACCATTTTGATGCTGGTCGTTTATTACGGCTACATCGCTTTGATTGCATTCAACAAACCATTCCTTGCACAACCGATTGGCGCAGGCGTGACATCGCTGGGTATTCCCATTGGTTTGGGCGTGATCATTTTCACGATCGTGATCACCGGCCTGTACGTGCGTCGCGCCAATGGCGAATACGACGCGTTGACCAAAGAAATTTTGAAAGACGCCACCAAATGATCAAATTTTCAACACTGTTAACAACCCTGTTGGCGCTTGTCGCGAGCAGCGCTGTCATGGCAGCAGGTGGCGACGTCGGCGACACCGCCAAACAAGCCACCAACTGGACGGCCATTGGCATGTTTGCGACCTTCGTGGCAGGCACCTTGTGGATCACCAAATGGGCCGCAGCGAAAACCAAATCTGCAGCGGACTTCTACACCGGCGGTGGCGGCATCACAGGCTTCCAAAACGGTTTGGCGATTGCGGGCGACTACATGTCTGCCGCCTCGTTCCTCGGCATTTCCGCTGCCGTGATGGCATCGGGCTATGACGGCCTGATCTACTCGATCGGCTTCTTGGTCGGCTGGCCCGTCATCACCTTCTTGATGGCTGAGCGCCTGCGCAACTTGGGCAAGTTCACCTTCGCCGACGTGGCAGGTTACCGCTTCAAGCAAACACCGATTCGCGCCTTCGCTGCCTCTGGCACCTTGGTTGTGGTCGCGTTCTATCTGATCGCTCAGATGGTGGGTGCGGGTCAACTCATCAAGTTGTTGTTCGGTTTGGACTACTGGATGGCCGTGGTCATCGTCGGCGCGCTGATGATGGTTTACGTGTTGTTCGGCGGCATGACGGCCACCACGTGGGTGCAGATCATCAAGGCGTGCTTGTTGCTCGCTGGCGTGACCTTCATGGCCTTCATGGTCTTGGCTCAGTTCCATTTCAGCCCTGAAGCCTTGTTTGCACAAGGTGTGGCGGTGAAAGCAGCCATCGCAGAAGCGGGTGGCAAGACCCCCGAAGAAGCACAAGCAGCGGGCTTGGCTTTGATGGGCCCTGGCGGCTTCATCAAAGACCCCATCTCTGCCATCTCCTTCGGTATGGCTTTGATGTTCGGTACGGCTGGCTTGCCACACATCTTGATGCGCTTCTTCACGGTGCCTGACGCCAAAGAAGCCCGCAAATCTGTGTTCTGGGCGACCACTTGGATTGGCTACTTCTACGTGCTGATCTTCATCATCGGTTTTGGCGCGATCACTTTGGTCTTGACCAACCCCGAAATGGCGGATGTCGCCAAAGGCGTCATCAAAGGCGGCGCAGGTACCGCCAACATGGCGGCTGTGTTGGTGGCTAAGTCGGTCGGTGGTGACGTGTTCTACGGCTTCATCTCGGCTGTGGCGTTTGCCACGATCTTGGCTGTGGTGGCTGGCTTGACCTTGTCTGGCGCATCTGCTGTGTCGCACGACTTGTACGCCACGGTGTTCAAGAAGGGCCACGCCGACAGTGCTGCTGAACTGCGCGTGTCACGCATGACCACCTTGGCCTTGGGCGTGATCGCTGTGGCTTTGGGCATTGCGTTTGAGAAGCAAAACATCGCCTTCATGGTGGCCTTGGCTTTCGCGATTGCCGCATCGGCCAACTTCCCTGTGCTGTTCATGTCTGTGCTGTGGAAAGATTGCACAACACGTGGCGCGGTGATTGGTGGCTTCTTAGGCCTGATTTCTTCTGTGGCGTTGACCGTGGTGTCGCCTTCGGTGTGGGAAGCCACACTGGGCAACCCCAAAGGCTCGGCCTTGTTCCCTTACGCATCGCCTGCGTTGTTCTCGATGACCATTGGTTTCGTGGGCATCTGGTTGTTCTCGATCCTCGATCGCAGCGACGACGCGAAAAACGAGCGTGCCGCATTTGCGGCTCAGCAAGTGCGCTCGGAAACTGGCTTTGGTGCCTCGGGCGCTTCGGGTCACTGATCCAAACCGTGCTCCCCCCAGCGCGCTTTGCTGCGCAATGGGGGACACAAAAAACCGGGCTTCGTGCCCGGTTTTTTTTCGTCTTCAACGCCCTCAATGACCGCGCAACTGCCTCAACTTGATGAAGGCCATTGCTGCCATCACCGCATCGTTCAAAGCGTCATGGGCCTCACGCACGGGCAAGTTCAAATCGGCCATCAGCGTGGCAAAACGTAAATCGATGTCGGGGTTGGTCTGTTGCTCATAAGGCAACATTTGGCGAAACTTGTGTTCGTAATACAAGCCCGACACTTCAATCTTTGGCTGCGGCAAGCCCTGCCCCAACAAAGGCCAAATGGCGCGATTGAGCATGGCCACATCGAACTCTAAAAAGTAGCCCACCAAAGGGCGGCTGCCAATGAAACGCATGAGTTGCTTCATCGCTTCGTCCAAGGGCAAGCCTTGCGCCACATCTTGTTCACGCAAACGGTGAATGCGCACGCTGTCCGCAGACACCCCACGCTCAGGACGTACCAGCAACTCCAAACGCTCGCTGGTCATGATGCGGTTGCCCACAATGCGCACAGCGCCAATCGAAATGATCTCGTCCGTGTTGACGTTCAGACCTGTGGTTTCGCAATCCAAAGACACCCATTCGTTCGGTGGCGGCGCGTCGAACATGAAACGGAACTCGGGCAGACCCAAGTGGTAAATCAGCCACTCACGTTTGAGCGCACCCCACCAACGCTGCGGCGACAACAAAGACATCATCACAGCGCATCCAACTTGAAACGACTGCGCAGCAAGCCTTTGAAATGCTTGACCACCCCCAACGCGTCTTTCAACAAATCGCGCTCCAAGGTAGAAAGCTTGGCCACATCCACCAAGCCACTCACGGCCTGTTGCGTGTCCATCTCGGTCAAGCCCGCTTTGAGTTTCAAGCCCATCAAAAAGTGCAAGGTTTGTGTGAGGTCCGCGGCCAACGCAGGCGTGATGACCGCCTTCACCACCAAGGCATCAATGCGAGCGATGGTGCTGGTCTCTTGCAAATGCTCCGCCAACGCCAAGCTGCGCACGCCATGCACCAGCGGGAAGATGCCCTCTTTTTTCAGATGCAGTCCTTTTTGATCGTCCAACCCGAGCAAACGGTTCCACCAGCCTTGGGACTGACCGAACGCATCGATCGACGCAGCAAAACGCGCCAGCATGGCATCGCTGTCGGTGGCCAAACGCATCAAGGCCTGCTGGGCATGCGCCAACAAATGCGCATCGCCGCACACGGGATGGGCGTCTAAAAAGATGGCCAGGTTCATCAAACTGTCGGCATCGGGCATGAGCAACCACTGCTGCACCATTTGCCCAAATTCGTAGGCAGACTTGCGCCACATCGGGTTGCTGACCATGATGTGGCCTGGACATTCTGGATAGCCAAAAGCGGCCAGCGCTTGTGAGAACTCGAGACAAATGGCGTCTAAGTTGTCGGGCGGCGTGTAGCCATCACGCAAGATCAACCCATTGTCTTGGTCGGTCTTGAGCAACTGCTCGCCTCGACCTTCGCTGCCCATCACAAACAGACAACTGTTGGCCACCAAATCGGCAGGGGCAATGAGTTGCCACGCCCGTTCAAACAAACGCGCATTCAAGTCTTGGACCAAGCGCGCAATCAAACTCACCCGCGTACCGCTGCGGTACAAGGTGGTCACCATGCGCGTGATTTGCGTGGCAGCTTGTGCCAACCCGGCAATGTCCGTCGCCGCCTCGACCTGCACGGTGATGAGGTGCGAATGGTTGGACAAGAAGCTGAACAAATCCAGCGCCTCCAACACGCCCACCACACGCGAGCCATCCGCCACCACCAAGCGGTGCACACGGTGGCGCATCAACAACGCCAAGGCGTCACCCACTTGATCGGAGGGTTGAATGGTGATAAGCTCGAAATTGGACAAAGGCCCGACAGGCTGCTGATCCAACGGTGTGCCGCTCAGGATGGCACGTTGCAACGTTTTCGCCGTGAAGATCCCCAAACGCCTTGGGGTGGTCGAGGTGTCGCGCACCAACACACTGGCGGTACGTTGCGCCTGAAACACTTTGACGACCGACAACACATCGGTGTCACTGTCGACGAAATGCGGGGGCCGCACGAAGGCTTCATCGACACGCGAGAGTGTCAGCGACTGCAACTCATGCTGGCTTTGTCGCTGCGACAAGGCAATGAGTTTGTTGCTCAAGTCCGAGAACAGCAACGCCCCGAAGGTGGCGTTGCTGGCAATCAAATCGGTGACGGTTTGACGTGCCAGCTGGTACGCCACCACCTCTTCTTGCGCGACAAAACGGCTGCTGGTTTTGCCGGCCACCAAGCCGCGGCCATCGAAGGTGTCGTCGGGTGCGTATGTCGTGATGACTTCATCGCCTTCCAACTGCGTGACATAGCCTTTGATGATCACGAACAAATGCGTAGGCGCATCACCCACATCGAGGATGACGTCTCCCTCGGGGTAATACACCACATCCACGCTGTCGCGCACCAAGCGCTGTTCGTCGGTCGTTAAGCAGTCAAACGGGGAAGCGGAAAAATTGAAAGCGTTAGGCATGCGGTCAGTCTCAAAGCAAGACCTCCATTCAACGCGTCACGCCTTGCTGAATGCTTGCAACCGAGTCCCACGCGCTGTCAAACCATTGATCTCCGTCAAGGTAAGCACGCATCATGGGCAATGCATCCAAGCCCCAGAACAACTTGTCGTCGACGCAAAACGTCGGCACACCAAACACCCCACGCGCAATGGCTTCTTCGGTATTGGCCTTCAGCTGGGCTTTCACCTCGGGGGCATCACTGGCACGCATGGGGTTGAGCTGCGTCACGAGGGCTTGCAGGCGTGCAGCGTCATCGGCTGGCGCGCCGCCCTGCCAAACATGGCGAAAAATGGTTTCGCACACATAACGATTGGGCTGACCATCGGCCGATGACGCCACCGCCAAACGCAACAAAGCCAAGGGGTTGAACGGATGCGAGGCAGGCATGTCTAAACGCACCCCCAATTCACGGGCTTGCCACAGCACCTGTCGATAGGTCCACTCCCGTTTGCCCGCGATCTCGGCGGGCCCCAATTGGCCGTGGTGCTTGAGCATGCCTGCAAACAGCACCGGCTTGTAGACCACGTGCTGGCTGACACCCATCAAGGCGCGGGGCAAAGCCTCAAACGCCAAATAGGCATAAGGTGAAATGAAATCGAAGTAGCAGGTGATGGTTTTCATGGCGCGACTTTCGGGGATGCACCCTGTTGCGCCACCGCCACCGAAATGCGTTCGGCAATGCGGGCCCAGACCAAGCGCTTACGGGCGTCGGTCGCTTGACCCCAGCCGCCGATTTCATCCAAGGTGCGCCAGCAGCCTTCACAGACTTGGGTGTCATCGGTCATGCGACACACCGAAATGCAGGGCGAAGGCACAGGCCCCGCATCGCGCAACACTGTTTGTGAGTACGCCAACAAATTCAGCGCAACGGCCGAAGGGCCTTGAGGTTTGGGGGTGAGTTCGCTTCCACACATGGCGACATTGTCGAGCAAAGACAACGCCCCCTGTGTCTCACTTGGTATTGGTCACCCCAAGAGCTTTAGCGCACCGCGCCAAAGACTTTCGACAGCAGCGCACTACCTGCGGCGGCAGGGTTTTGGCGCAGCTTTTTCTCCTCTTCGCCAATCATCAAATACAGGCCATCCAAAGATTTGCCGGTCACATATTGCTGCACATTCGCGTTGTCTTTGTTGACCACGCCAAAGTTGGCGGCCTTGCCTGCCACTTCGTTGTAGAGCGAGGCCGCGCCTACTTTTTCAGTCGCTTGGGTCACGGCGGGCAAGAATTTAGCCGCCATGGGCTCGCGCGTCTTGGAGGAAAAGAACTCCGTGACCGAGGTGTCGCCCCCACTCAAAATGGATTTGGCATCACTCACCGACATCGACTGAATAGCCCCCGCCAGCAAGTCTTTGGACAAGGGAATGGCGGACTCGGCCGCGCGGTTCATGGCCAGCACAAGTTCGTCAACTTTTTGCCCCAAGCCAAAGCGCTTGAGCAATTTGGAAGCGTCATTCAGGTAGCCGGGCAAGCCAATACGCACCTTCTCGTTGCCCATGAACCCATCGGTTTGTCCGAGCAAACTCACGGCGGCTTGCGCACCTTTTTCCAACGCGGCTTTGAGGCCTTGACCGGCGTCTTTGTCGGTTAAATCGGCCAAGCTCAGGGCATGGGCTTGGGTATAAGCCAACGTCAACAAGGCCGCGAAGCCTGCGCTCATGTGGCGATTGAATTGGCGGCGATTGGGTTGAACGCGTGAGATCTGCATAAAGCTCCTGAGGGTTGAATGTCCGAAGGAGCGAGTCTATCGCCAGATTTGAATATTAAAGCGTTAAATATTGTTGCGTTTGCTGATCACAGCGCGCGCGACGCGTGAGCCGGATGGCCGGCCCAAAAAGTCGCTGATGAAGGCGCCCGCATCAATCAGCGCATCAAGGTCTATGCCGGTCTCAATGCCCATGCCGTGCAGCATGTACACCACGTCTTCGGTGGCCACATTGCCGGTGGCACCTTTGGCATACGGACAACCGCCCAAGCCCGCCACCGACGACTGAAAGTTCCACACGCCCATCTGCAAAGCGGCCAAGGTGTTGGACAGGGCCTGCCCATACGTGTCATGGAAATGTCCTGACACACGGGCCACATCAAAGTGCTGCAAGGTGGCCTCGATGGCTTTTTGCACCTTCAGTGGCGTACCCACACCTATCGTGTCGGCCACGTCGACGCGCTGCACACCAATGCTTTTCATCAAGCCGGCGAGGTAAGCCACGCGCTCGGGGGCAATATCGCCTTCGTAAGGGCAACCCACCGTGCAACTCATCGCACCGCGCACAGCGATGCCGGCCGCCAAGGCCGCTTCAACGACCGGTGCAAAACGTTCGATGCTCTCGGCGATCGAGCAATTGATGTTCTTTTGACTGAACGCCTCGCTGGCTGCACCGAACACCACGATCTCGTCGGGCTTAGACGTGACCGCCGCTTGAAAGCCTTGCACATTGGGCGTGAGCACCGAGTAGCGCACGTTGGGTAACCGCGCGATGCCCGCCATCACCTCGGCGTTGTCGGCCATTTGCGGCACCCATTTGGGCGACACAAAACTGGTCACTTCAATCTCGGTCAAACCTGCCGCTTGCAGGCGATGCACCAGCGCGATCTTGACCTCGGCGGGCACAGGTTGCTTTTCGTTTTGCAGGCCGTCGCGAGGGCCCACATCGATGAGTTGGACACGGGAAGGCAAGTTCATGGATGTCATCGTTGTCAATCAATCAATAACCCGTGCGCGGGTCGACCAAGCCAGAAATGGGTTGGCCCTGTTCGAGCGCCAACATCTTCTGTGCGATCTGCGCGACGCTCTCATCGCGCAAGGTACGTGCCGAGGTATGCGGCGTGACCGTGATTTTGGGGTGCATCCAGAACGCATGACCCGCAGGCAGCGGCTCGGTGCGAAACACATCCAAAGTGGCGCCGGCCAAATGGCCACTGTCGAGCAAGGCCAACAAATCTTCTTCCACCAAATGACGGCCACGCGCCACGTTGATCACATACGCATGCGGCGGCAATTGCGCCAAGGTGGCTTGGTTCAACACGTTTTCTGTTTCGGGCGTGAGCGGCAACAAGTTCACCAACACACGGCTGCTGGACAAGAACGCATGGAGTTGCTGCGCGCCAGCAAAGCACTGCACACCCGGCAATTGTTTGGCACTGCGGCTCCAGCCATTCACAGGGAATTCAAAAGCTTGCAAGGTCTTGGCCACGCGGGCACCCAACACACCCAAGCCCATCACGCCGACCGAAAAATCGGCACGCACGTTGGGCTTGCGGTACGACCACTTGCCTTCACGCACATCGCGCTCATACGCATCGAACTCTCGAAAATGACGAATCACGGCATGGCTCACGTACTCGGCCATTTGCACGGACATGCCCGCATCGTCCAAGCGCACCACTTGCAGCGTGGGCGGCAAGCGCAGTTGCAACAAAGCGTCCACCCCGGCACCAATGTTGAACAAGGTCTTAAGGCCCACTTGTTCATCGATGAAGGCTTGTGGCGGTGCCCACACCACGGCATGGTCAGCCACAGGGTTCCCAGGCTGCCACACCGACACGTCCGCTTGCGGCAACAACGCACGCAAGCTGTCCACCCAAGGTTCGGGTTTGATGTTCGTGAGGCAGACGGTGATTTTCATGCGGTCATTCGGTTTTGAGTTTGAGCAACTCCGCGCCTTCTGCCACTTGGTCGCCGGGTGCATACAGCAACTCCAGCACTTCGCCATCGGCGGGCGCGGCCATGGTGTGTTCCATTTTCATCGCTTCCATCACGGCGAGCGGCTGACCGGCTTTGACTTTGTCACCTACGTTCACCGCGAACGACACCACCTTGCCAGGCATGGGTGCGGTCAAACGCCCGCCCTCTTCTTGTATCTCACCCGCGTGCGCCAAGGCATCGACCACCGTGATGCGTGTTGCACCGTGCGCGACAAACACATGGGCCACCTCCTCACTGCCTTCCACATGCATGAAGACCTGCACTCGGGCCTTTTGTTCAGCAAAAGCAATCGCCAGTTGATCGCCCTCGACACGCCATGTCAGTGCGCCTGCGATCGGCGCTTCGGTGTCAACGGCCGCGTGCGATGGGGCATCGGCAGCCACCTGCTCGGTCACGCTCAACTGTGTCGCGCCATCGTGCCCGTAGGTCAGCAACGCGGTTTGCGCTTGACCGTGAAACACAAACCCAAAACGACGCGTCGCCACGCCGTAAGCACGCCAACCGTCGCGACGGCTGAATGGATCGTGGCCTGCCAAGGTGGCTTCACGTTGCAAGGTGCTGGCCACCACAGCGGCAGCGGTCAAAGCCAAGCCCAAAGGTTCTTGGCCGAACAAGGCTTTGTCTTCCCGTTGGATGAGCGCCGTGTCAAGCTTGGCGGTGGCAAATGAATTGGTTTGGATGACACGACGCAAGAACTGCACATTGCTGGTCAAGCCCACGATGCGCGTTTGCGCCAAGGCCTCGTCCAAACGCGCCAGCGCTTGCGCGCGCGTGTCGCCGTGCACGATGAGCTTGGCCACCATGGAGTCGTAAAACGGGCTGATGCTGTCGCCTTCACGCACGCCATCGTCTATGCGCACAGGGCTGCGGTCAAAGCTGCTGCACGCGGGCTTGCGGTACACCTGCAAGGTGCCGGTAGCGGGCAAGAAATTGTTATCGGGGTTCTCGGCACAAATGCGTGCTTCGATGGCATGGCCGTGAATACGCACTTGGTCTTGGCCCAAAGGTAAGGGCTCGCCACTGGCAACGCGCAACTGCCATTCCACCAAATCAAGGCCCGTGATGGCTTCGGTCACCGGGTGCTCCACCTGCAAGCGGGTGTTCATCTCCATGAAGAAAAACTTCATCGACTCGGGGCTGTCATAGCCCGTTTGTTCGACGATGAATTCCACCGTGCCTGCGCCCACATAGTTCACGGCTTTGGCCGCGGCCACGGCTGCCTCGCCCATCTGCTTGCGCAGCGCTTCGGTCATACCGGGGGCGGGGGCTTCTTCCAACACTTTTTGATGGCGGCGTTGCACCGAGCAATCGCGCTCGAACAAATACACGCAGTTGCCGTGCGTGTCGCCAAACACTTGAATTTCGATGTGACGAGGGCGCTGCACATACTTCTCGACCAACACCGCATCGTCGCCAAAACTGTTGATGGCTTCGCGTTTGCAACTGGCCAAGGCGTCTGCAAAGTCTGATGTTTGTTCAACGATGCGCATGCCTTTGCCGCCCCCGCCCGCACTGGCCTTGATGAGCACGGGGTAGCCCATGTGATCGGCCTCGCGCTGCAGCAAGGCAGGGTCTTGGTCAGCGCCGTGATAACCGGGCACCAAAGGGACGCCCGCTTTTTCCATCAACTGCTTGGACTCCGCTTTGAGGCCCATGGCCTGAATGGCCGAAGCGGGTGGCCCAATGAAGACCAAGCTCGCGGCGGCACAGGCTTTGGCGAAATCTTCGTTTTCGCTCAAAAAACCGTAGCCTGGGTGCACCGCTTGGGCGCCCGTGTCTTGCGCGGCTTGCAAGATGCGCTCCCAGCGCAAGTAGCTGTCTTTGGGCGCGCTGCCGCCGATGTGAACAGCTTCGTCACACACCTGCACATGCTTGGCTTGCGCGTCTGCGTCTGAATACACGGCGACAGTTTTGATGCCGAGCTTGCGGGCGGTAGCTGCCACACGGCAGGCGATTTCGCCACGGTTGGCGATGAGAATTTTTTGAAACATGACGAGGGGTCTTTCTGAGTTCAAGGCGTGGCGTGAAATAGCGAAGGGTCAAGCGACATGGGGGACGCCCACGTCAAAGCAACCAGTTGGGTTTGCGCTTTTGCAAGAACGACTGCACGCCTTCTTTACCTTGTGCGCTGGCACGGATGTCTGCAATGCCCGCCACGGTGTGGGCGACCAGCGCATCGTCTATGTCGCGCCCTGCCACGTCTTGCACCAAGCGCTTACAAGCACGCAGCGCGTTAGGGCTGGCACTGACCAAGGCGCCGGTCAGCTCGGCCACTTTGGCATCCAAGACCTCTGCCGTGACCACCTCGTGGACCAAGCCCATGCGGTGCGCTTCAGTGACGTTGAAACGCTCAGCCGTCAAAAAGTAGCGGTGCGAGGCACGGGCGCCCATGGCGCGAATCAAGTAAGGGCTGATGGTGGCGGGAATGAGTCCGAGCTTGACCTCGCTCAAACAGTAGGTGGCCGTGTCCACACTCACCGCCATGTCGCACGCAGCGACCAGTCCCAAGCCTCCCGCAAACACATCGCCCTGCACGCGGGCGATGGTGGGTTTGGGGCAGTCGTAAATGGCGCGCAGCATGGCCGCGAGCTGTCCAGCATCGGCCAAGTTTTCATCACGCGTGTAGTCGGCCATGCGGCGCATCCAATTCAGGTCGGCGCCTGCACAAAACGCGGGGCCAAGGGCGGCCAACACCACGCAGCGCACGTCAATCGCTTGACCGGCTTCGATGAAAGCAGTTTTCAACTCAGCAATCACCTCATCGTTGAACGCGTTGCGCACATCGGGGCGGCTGAGCGTGATGGTGCGCACGCCCGCATGGGTAGATATAGACAAGGCGGAAGGGGTTGTGGTTGTCATGAAAACACCTCGTCCATCACATGCGGAACAAACCGAATTTGGTTTCAGGAATCGTCGCATTCAACGACGCACTCAATCCCAGCGCCAGCACGCGACGCGTGTCGGCGGGGTCGATCACGCCGTCGTCCCACAAGCGGGCGGTGGCGTAGTAAGGGTGGCCTTGGTCTTCGTATTGCTGCTTGATGGGCGCTTTGAAGGCTTCCTCTTCCTCCATGCTCCAAGCACCGCCCTTGCCTTCAATGCCATCGCGCTTGACCGTGGCCAACACGCTGGCGGCTTGCTCTCCCCCCATGACGGAGATGCGCGCATTCGGCCACATCCACAAAAAGCGCGGGGCAAAGGCACGGCCGCACATGCCGTAGTTGCCCGCGCCAAAACTGCCGCCAATGATGATGGTGAACTTCGGAACAGCTGCGGTGGCCACAGCCGTGACCATCTTGGCGCCATTGCGAGCAATGCCTTCGTTTTCGTACTTGCGGCCCACCATGAAGCCCGTGATGTTTTGCAAAAACACCAGCGGAATTTTTCGCTGACAGCACAGCTCAATGAAGTGCGCGCCTTTCAAAGCCGACTCGCTGAACAAGATGCCGTTGTTGGCGATGATGCCGACTGGCATGCCTTCAATGCGGGCAAAACCACACACCAAGGTCGTGCCAAAACGTGATTTGAATTCGTCAAACTCCGAGCCATCGACGATGCGGGCAATGATCTCGCGCACATCAAACGGCTTGCGTGTGTCCGCAGGAATCACACCGTACAACTCTTGCGCATCGAACTTCGGCGGCACAGGCGTGTGCGTCGCGATGTTGGGTTGCTTTTGAGCATTCAGGTTTTTCACCGCATGACGCGCCAGCGCCAACGCATGCACATCGTTTTGTGCCAAGTGATCGGCCACACCGGAGAGTCGGGTGTGCACATCACCACCGCCCAAGTCTTCGGCGGTCACCACTTCGCCGGTGGCCGCTTTGACCAAAGGCGGGCCGCCCAAGAAAATGGTGCCTTGGTTTTTCACGATGATGGTTTCGTCACTCATGGCAGGCACATACGCGCCACCGGCGGTGCAACTGCCCATCACCACCGCGATTTGCGCAATGCCTTGCGCACTCATATTTGCTTGGTTGAAGAAGATGCGGCCAAAGTGGTCGCGGTCGGGGAACACCTCGTCTTGGTTGGGCAAGTTGGCACCGCCCGAATCCACCAAGTAAATGCAAGGCAAATTGTTTTGCTGTGCGATTTCTTGTGCGCGCAAATGTTTCTTCACGGTGAGCGGGTAGTAGGTGCCGCCCTTCACCGTGGCGTCGTTGCACACGATCATGCAGTCCACACCGCTGACGCGACCGATGCCAGCAATCAAGCCCGCACACGGCGCATCGTTGTTGTACATGTTGAGCGCAGCGAGCGGCGCCACCTCTAAAAATGGCGTGCCGGGGTCGAGCAACATTTGCACGCGGTCACGGGGCAACAGTTTGCCGCGGGCGGTGTGTTTGGCGCGCGCCGCTTCGCCGCCACCGACGGCTATTTTTTCGAGATGGGCTTTCAGGTCATCCACCACGGTGCGCATGGCGGCGGCGTTGGCCGTGAAGTCGGCGGAACGGGGGTTCAATTGGGTGTGCAAAACAGTCATGCTTTCGTCCTTTGCGTCAGAGCGTAAAACGAACCGACCCTGACGGGGCGTCAGCATGGTTGCAAATCCTGCCACAATGGCTGCCAATATGGTTAACCCTAGCCGCCCGCTGCCCCCCTCGCCCGCCCAAGGTCGCGCAGAGACGCCAATTGCTTTTATTCAAGCCATCGCCGCCGCTTACGCACAGCGTGGCATGCCCATGGATGAGGCCTTGGCAAAGGCACAAATTGAGCCATCTCTGCTTCTGCAAAACAACGCGCGCGTGACTGCCATGCAAATGGAGTTGATCTCAGGCATCGCCATGCAAGCGCTGGACGATGAAGGCTTGGGCTGGTTCAGCCGCCGCCTGCCTTGGGGCAGCTATGGGCTGCTGGTGCGCGCATCGCTCACATCGGCCACGCTGGGCTTGGCACTGACGCGCTGGTGCAGACACCACGGTTTACTGACGGACGACATTCACTTGCACCTCAGCGAGCGCGACGGCGTGGCCACGTTGCAGTTGGACGAGGTGCACGACTTGGGCGAGTTTCAAGAATTCTGTGTGGTGTCCGTCTTGCGCAATGCCTTGGGCGTGGCGTGTTGGCTGACTGACTCACGCATTCCCCTGCAGGCCACGCACCTGCGCATTGCCGCGCCAGCCCACCAAGACAGCTACCGCGTGTTGTTTGACGGCCCCACCACGTTCAATGCCGCCGTCAACAGCTTGCAATTTGATGCCGGTTATCTGGCCCTGCCCGTGCGTCGCGACGAAGCCGCGCTGCAACACATGCTGCAACGCGCGCTGCTGCTGACCGTGCGTCCCTACCGACGTGACCGGTTGTTGGTCGAAAAAGTGCGCCAAACTTTGGCCCTGCACCCCGAGCATTGCCGTAACGCCGAAGACTTGGCCGCGTGGCTGCACATGTCGGCGCGCACGCTGCACCGGCAGCTGAAAGAAGAAAACGCCTCGCTGCAAGAACTCAAAGATGCCGTGCGCCGCGATCTCGCCATGACGCAGCTGCAACGCACGACACGCCCGTTGAAACAAATTGCCGAAGCCGCAGGGTTTCAAAACGAGAAAAGCTTTATCCGTGCATTCAAAAGCTGGACAGGCAGCTCACCCGACGCGTTCCGTCGACAACGCATCACGGCGCCTTAGTGCACATTAGTGCGCGTTAGTGCGCCCGGGCCTAGGCGGCGGTAAACAGCGCGGGTAGCTCGCTCATGCACGTGAACACATGGGCGGCACCCGCCGCACGCAACGCGTCCGCCTGCCCGTGGGCGGCATAGCCCCACACCGTCGTCCCCGCTGCGACGCCTGCCGTCACGCCCACAGGCGTGTCTTCGATCGCCAAGCAGCGCTTGGGGTCTTTGCCCAAATACGCAGCAGCAGCCAAATACACATCGGGTGCGGGTTTGGTCTGAGGCACTTCATGGCCGCTGAAGATGCGCCCGTCAAAGAACTCGAACAAGCCCACCTTGCCCAACATCAAATTGATTTTGAAACGGTCTGCGCCTGAAGCGCATGCGATCTGCCCTTGACACGCGTCGAACACGTGTTGCACCGCTTGATGAATGTGCGCAATGGGTGTGATGTCGGCATCTAAGCGCAGATTGCGTCGGCGGTAAAACTCATCCATGAAGGCGTCAGTCAACGGCTGGCCGGTGTTGGCCTCGATCAAATCGCGGCGGTTGCGCACGGTGTGGCCCACAAAGTGCGCCATGCACTCTTGCAAGGTCAGGGTCCAGCCACTTTCTTGCAGCATGTCGCGCAAGGCCCCACAGGTGATGGCTTCGCTGTCAACCAGCACGCCATCGCAATCAAACAACACAGCTTCGAATTTCATGCCGCAATTATGAGGGGCTAAAGCACGTCGCCATCCACGTAAAACCAACGCCCGTCTTCACGCACAAAGCGGCTGCGCTCGTGCATGCGCACGGCGCCACTGGGCAAACGGTAGCGGGCGACAAAGGTCACCTCGGCCGTGTGGTCCCCGGTCATGCGGTGGTCGCGTACATCCAGGCCCAGCCATTTGGCGCCCGCATCAAAGTCCAGTGACGCAGGTCGGGTGCTGGCGTGCCACGTCGCCAGTAAATAGTCCGCACGCTCATGCACAAAGGCGCTGTAGCGCGAGCGCATCAAGCGCTCTGCATCTGGGGGCAACGCCACGTCAACGTGGTCCACAAAAGCACCGCAGCAGTCTGTGTAGGCGATGGGGCGGCGCTTTGCATCGGTACGCCCACACGGGCAATCGGTCACGGGGGGCATGCAGCGCCTCTTAAGGTAACACCGAAATGGTGCCGCGCATGCCTGCGTCGTAATGACCGGGCTCGAAGCAGGCCATGTGCAACACGCCAGCATCGGTGAAGGTCCAGACCAACTCGCCGGTTTCGCCTGCGCCCAATGACAAGGCGTTGTGGGCGTGTGAATGGCCCTCTTTTTGTGCTTTCATGGCGGCGGCATGCGCACGTAAATCCTCTTCGCTACCAATGACCATTTCGTGACGCACCTTGCCGGTGTTGGTGACGCGAATGCGCACAGTCTCACCGGAGGTGGCTTGCCAATTGGCGGGAGAGAAACGCATGGCATCGTTCATCTCGATGGCGACGATACGGGCGTCTGCCGACGCAGCGTCCGGATGGGTATGCGCAGCCTCTGTCGCAACACCATGCGTGTGAACCTCTGCGGTTGAACCGCTGTCGTGAGAATGGCTGTGCTCAGACGGCGGCAGGCCTTGCAACAGCGACCACGCGGTGGCGGAGATGGCCATCACCACGGCAAACGCAACCAAGCCATACGTCACCAACGACCGCAACGGCGTTCGGGCACGACCGTCGAGGAAGTACATGGCCAAAAGACTGAGCACAAAGCCCAAGGGCACCACCCACAAACTGCGGTCTGGCGAATCGGGGAAGTGTTGCAAACCCCCAGTGAAAAAGCCCAAGCCAATCGACGACACCAAGCCAAAACCGAGCACGTCGGTCCAGCGCACGTTCAATGCGTCGCGGTTACGCGTTTCCAACCAAGCGCCCAACAAATAAAACAACACGCCAAAACCGGCCGTCCATAGAGAACGTGTTTCGCTGAAAAACCCATGGTTGACAGCGCCAGCGATGAAGCTAATGCCGCCATATTTGAAAAGCGTGGCGATGTGCGATTGAGCAAAATTCATAGGAAATCCTGTTGATTGAACGCGATGCTACACAAGCCACGTGAATGCGATGTGAAGCCGACTCAAGCCAAGGCGCGTTGAATGATGATCTTTTGCACGTCGCTGGTGCCTTCATAAATTTGGCACACACGCACGTCGCGGTAAATGCGCTCGACAGGGAAGTCGCTCACCACGCCATAACCCCCCAAAGTTTGAATGGCCACGCTGCACACCTTCTCCGCCGTTTCGCTGGCAAAGAGTTTGGCCATCGCGGCTTCTTTCAAACAAGGTAAGCCGGCATCGCGCAAAGCGGCAGCGTGGTACATGAGTTGGCGTGCCGCTTCGAGTTGTGTGGCGCAATCGGCCAAGCGAAAACCCACCGCTTGATGGTTGAAGATGGCGGTGCCAAAGCTCACGCGCTCTTTGCTGTATTGCAAGGCAGCTTCAAACGCGCTGCGCGCCATGCCAATGCTTTGCGCGGCGATGCCGATGCGGCCGCCTTCCAAAGCAGACAGCGCAATCTTGTAGCCCTCGCCTTCTTGTCCAATCAAGTTCTCGGCAGGAATGCGGCAATTGTCAAAGTTGATTTGTGCGGTGTCGCTGCTGTGCTGACCGAGCTTGTCTTCCAAGCGCGCCACTTGATAACCAGGGGCGCTGGTGGGCACGATGAAGGCACTCATCCCCTTCTTGCCTGCGCCTTTGTCGGTCACGGCAATGACGATGGCCACATGGCCGTTTTTGCCGCTGGTGATGAATTGCTTCACCCCGTTGATGACGTATTCGTCGCCCTCTTTGGTGGCCGTGGTGCGCAAGGCTGATGCGTCAGAGCCCACATGTGGCTCGGTCAAGCAAAACGCGCCAAGCATGTTGCCCTGCGCCAATTCGGTGAGCCATTGCTTCTTTTGCGCGTCGTTGCCGTAGCGCATGAGGATGGCGTTGACGGGGCAATTGGTCACGCTGATGGCCGTGCTGGTGCCGCCATCGCCAGCGGCGATTTCTTCCAACACCAAAGCAAGCGTGAGGTAATCGAGGCCCGCGCCGCCCAAGTCTTCGGGCACGCAAATGCCATACGCACCGAGGGCGGCCAAGCCTTTGTGCACGGCGTGCGGGAAGGTGTGTTCTTTGTCCCACTTGGCGGCGTTGGGCCAGAGTTCTTGTTGGGCAAAGTCGCGCACGGCGTCGCGAATCATGGTTTGGTCAGGCGTGAGCAACATGGGAATTTAAAAATAAAGAGGACAAGAATCGAAGATCACCAAGGAATGGTGCTGCCGTCGTGCGATAAAAATTGGCCGCCCTGCGCGGACGTCAACTGAGACAAGGTGCGACGCATGTGCGTCACACTTTCTTGCGCCGTCAACGTGGCATGGGCGCCGCCCATCTCGGTCTGCACCCAACCGGGGTGCATGGCAATCACGCGAGCCCGTGGGTAAGCGGGTTGCGAGGTGCGCACCACCATGTTGAGCGCTGCTTTACTGATGCGGTACAGCGCCGCATCGCTGCTGCGTGTGCCTTGCAAGCTGCCCATCACGCTGCTGATGCAGGCCAACACGCCATCGGCCTCTTCCACCATAGGCGCGATTTGAGGGATGGTCATCATGGCGCCCATCACATTCGCATGCATGACGTGGTCAAACGTGTCTTGCGTCGGGGGTGTATCGGCACTGGCGCGGTCCATCACGCCAGCCACGTACAACGCCACGTCGAGCTTTTCGCCATCGAGCAGCCACGCCAACGACGTGACGCTCACGGGGTTGGCCACATCGACACGCAAACACTGGGCGCCCAGTGCTTGCACGCGATCACGCCCTGCGTCGTCACGGGCAGTGGCCATCACGCGCCAGCCGTCCGCCATGTATTGACGAACCAGCTCTAGCCCAATGCCGCGTGATGCGCCAATGATGAGTGCGGTCGGCATGGTGAAAACTTAAACCAATTCGAGCGCAACGGCGGTGCCTTCACCGCCGCCGATGCACAAGGTGGCCAAACCTTTTTTCAGGCCGCGTGCTTTCAGCGCGTGAATCAACGTGACCATGATGCGGGCGCCCGACGCGCCGATGGGGTGACCCAACGCACAGGCACCGCCGTTGACGTTGACTTTGTCGTGCGGCACGTTGAGTTCTTTCATCAGCGCCATGGGCACCACGGCGAAGGCTTCGTTGACTTCCCACAAATCCACATCGGCCACAGACCAACCAGCTTTGGCCAAGGCTTTTTGTGTGGCGCCGACAGGTGCGGTTGCAAACCATTCGGGCTCTTGCGCATGCGTGGCATGGCTGACGATGCGGGCCAAGGGCGTGCAGCCCAATTTCTTGGCGGTGCTTTCGCGCATCAACACCATGGCGGCTGCGCCATCGTTGATCGACGAGCTAGAAGCGGCCGTGATGGTGCCGTCTTTCTTGAAGGCGGGCTTGAGCGTGGAGATTTTGTCGAGCTTGACCTTGCCTGGGCCTTCGTCAATAGACACCACGGTTTCGCCCGCACGCGTTTTCACGGTGACGGGGGTAATTTCTGCGGCAAAGGCGCCGCTTTCGGTGGCGGCTTTGGCGCGTTGCACGCTGGCGGTAGCAAACGCGTCTTGCTCTGCGCGCGTGAAGCTGTATTTGGCGGCGCAGTCTTCGCCGAATGTTCCCATGCTGCGGCCGGGTTCGTACGCATCTTCCAAACCGTCAAGCATCATGTGGTCAAAAATACGGTCATGGCCCAAACGATAACCGCCACGGCCTTTGAGCATGAGGTACGGCGCATTGGTCATGCTCTCCATACCGCCCGCGACCAACACGTCGTGCGAGCCGGCCAACAGCATGTCATGCGCAAACATCGCAGCACGCATGCCTGAGCCACACATTTTGGACAAGGTCACTGCGCCAGCACTCTTGGGCAAACCGCCTTTGAAACCCGCTTGCCGCGCAGGCGCTTGGCCTTGACCGGCCATCAAGCAGTTGCCAAACAAGAGCTCGGTCACCAACTCAGGGGTGAATTGAGAATGAAGACCCGCCCGCTCTAACGCGGCCTTGATGGCGGCACCGCCGAGGTCGTGGGCGGCCAGACTTGAGAAGTCGCCTTGAAAACTGCCCATGGGTGTACGGGCTGCACTGACGATGACGATAGGGTCGGACATGAGTTTCTCCAATAAAAAAGAAAAGTGCCACGCCGACCCCGAGGGTCACGCGGCGGGAAGCATGCCACCACGAGGGTAGCGTTTGAAAGCGTTGCGGAAGACGTCAACCACTTCGCCAGCATGGCTCATGGTGACGCCGAGGTCTTTGACCAAGCCGTTGTCGAGGCCGTAAATCCAGCCGTGCACGGTCACCTTTTGACCACGACCCCAAGCATCCTGCATCACGTTGGACAACGCCACATTGCCGACTTGCTCAATGACGTTCATCTCACACATGACCGATTCCAGCTCAGCTTGTGGCAAATGGTTGAGGCGTTGACGATGACGCAGACGCACATCTTGCACATGGCGCAACCAGTTGTCGGCCAAGCCCACGCGTGTGCCACGTGTGGCCGCCAAGACACCACCGCAACCGTAGTGACCCACCACCATGATGTGCTCGACCTTGAGTGCGTCCACCGCGTATTGGATGACCGACAAGGCGTTCAAATCTGAATGCACCACCACGTTGGCCACGTTGCGATGCACGAACACCTCGCCAGGATCCAAACCCGTGATTTGGTTCGCAGGCACGCGACTGTCAGAGCAGCCAATCCACAAATACTTGGGGTTTTGCTGGTTGGCCAAGCGCGAGAAATACGCAGGATTCTCTTGAATCATGCGGCCGGCCCATGCCCGGTTGTTATCAAAAAGGTGCTGAAGTGATGTGCTCATGCGGTCATTGTCGCAGTGCAGCGATGGCCTTAACAAGTCTCAGCGAAAAGCTCACGTCCAATCAGCATGCGACGAATCTCGCTGGTACCTGCACCAATTTCATACAACTTGGCATCGCGCCACAAACGGCCTAAGGGGTATTCGTTGATGTAGCCATTGCCACCAAAAATCTGCACGCCTTCACCGGCCATCCACGTGGCTTTTTCGGCGGTCCACAAAATGACAGACGCGCAATCTTTGCGCACTTGGCGCACGTGGTCGGTGCCGAGCAGGTCGAGGTTTTTGGCCACGGTGTAGGCGAAGCTGCGACCGGCTTGCAACACGGTGTACATGTCGGCCACTTTGCCTTGAATGAGTTGGAACTCACCGATGCTTTGGCCAAATTGCTTGCGGTCGTGGATGTAGGGAATGACGTTGTCCATCACCGATTGCATGATGCCCAAAGGGCCGCCTGTCAGCACAGCACGTTCGTAGTCCAAGCCGCTCATCAGCACTTTGGCGCCCATGTTGAGGCCGCCCAAAATGTTTTCGGCTGGCACCTCGACGTTGTTGAACACCAACTCGCCCGTGTGGCTGCCGCGCATACCGAGCTTGTCGAGCTTTTGCGCCACGCTGAACCCCTTCATGCCTTTTTCGATCAAGAAAGCTGTGACACCGCGCGCGCCCAACTCGGGCTCGGTTTTGGCGTAGACCACCAAAGTGTCAGCATCGGGGCCGTTGGTGATCCACATCTTGCTGCCGTTGAGCACGTAGTAGCCGCCCTTATCTTCCGCTTTGAGCTTCATGCTGATGACGTCGGAGCCCGCACCGGGCTCGGACATGGCAAGCGCGCCCACATGCTCACCGCTGATGAGCTTGGGCAGGTACTTGGCGCGTTGCGCATCGGTACCGTTGCGTTTGATTTGATTGACGCACAAGTTGCTGTGCGCGCCATAGCTCAACCCCACGCTGGCGGAGGCGCGAGAAATTTCTTCCATCGCGATCATGTGGGCGAGATAGCCCATGTTGGCGCCGCCATATTCTTCACCCACGGTGATGCCCAACACGCCCAAGCCACCCATTTTTTGCCACAGATCCATGGGAAATTGGTCGTTGTGGTCGATCTCGGCCGCACGAGGCGCGATCTCGGCTTGGGCGAATTCGCGCACGGCGTCGCGCAAGGCATCGATGTCTTCACCGAGTTGGAAATTCAGTCCGGGCAAATTGTTCATGGCGGTCTCCTTGTGGGTCTCAGTAACTTTGTTTGACGGTGGCCAAGGTTTGTTGCATCAGGGCGCAAGGCGACTCACCGCCATCGTCGTTCAGATGCACGACCTCGGCCGTGGTGATGATGAGTCGCTTGCCGGCACGCACCACATGGCCGCGTGCGCGCAACTCCCCCCCTTGAAATGCAGCGAGAAAGTTGATCTTGTATTCAACGGTGGTCACCTCTTGGCCCTCAGCCGCCAAGGTGAGGCCGGCGTAGCCTGCGGCGATGTCGGCCAGCGCGCCCATGGCGCCGCCGTGGTAACCGCCTTGTTGTTGGGTCACACGCTCGGAATAGGGCAAGGCGATTTCGACCTCGCCAGGGGCCACCGACACCAAGCGTGCGCCAAGGTGGCGCATCATGCCTTGACGCACAAAGCTCGATTCGATGCGGGCATGCAACTCGGGGTGCGCGATTGGTGTCGTACTCATGCTTTAGCCGCCTTGGTGGATGGGGTGGCGCTCGCAGCACCTTGCTTGGCGAGCAGGTTACGTGCCTCTTTTTCATGCACCTTGACTTCGTCGAGGTTGGCTTGAATTTCGGCCATTTGTTCTTCCAGCTGGCGTTTGTGATCGGCCAACACCACCAAAAACTTCTGCAACTGAGGGCCCGTATCGCGTGGGCTGTCGTACATGTCGATCAGGTCTTTGGCCTCCGTCAGCGACAACCCCAAACGCTTGGCGCGCAAGGTGAGTTTCAAACGCGTGCGGTCGCGGTGGCTGTAGACGCGGTTGCGACCACCGGGGCCGGAGCGCTCGGGCTGCAGCAGCCCCATGTCTTCGTAAAAACGGATGGCCCGGGTGGTGAGATCGAACTCACGCGCCAAGTCGCTGATGGAATATGTGGTGGCCATGGTGTGTTTACGTTTACGTAAACGTCAATTATGACGGGAAAATTCAACCGCGCAAAAAACGTCTCAATTCCAAGGCGGCAAGGGCTCGTTTTTCAACACCCGACGGCGCTCAGCGTAGTCCGGCATCACCGCCTTCACCGTGTCCCAAAAACGCGGACTGTGGTCCATCACCCGCAAGTGGCTCAACTCATGCGCGACCACATAGTCAATGACGTCGAGCTTGTGATGGACCAAGCGCCAGTTGAGGCGAATGGCGCCGCTCGAACTCGCACTGCCCCAGCGCGTCGCCGCGCTGCTGAGCGACAGGCGCTGCCATTGCACATTCAGCAGCGGGGCGAAGTGATGCAAACGCTCGGTGAACAAGGTTTTGGCTTGCCGCATGAGCCAAGCCTGAACGGCATCGCGAATCTGCTCTGGGGTGGCATGAAGCGGCAGCCCCAAACGCAAGGTATGCGGTGCCAAGCCATCTTGCGCGGGTTCAAATTGCGCGCTGTTCTTTTTCAAAGCGCTGCTGGAATCGAGCACCGCCTGAAGCTCGCCCCCCAAATACGGCACCACAACACCGTCGCACCACACGATGCGCTGGGCACCCATTTGGGCGTGACGTTCGCCCATTTCAATCAGCTTGCGTGAAATCCAATCGGCCTTTTGACGCAACGCAGACTCGACCTCGCCGACCGTCACCCACGTTGGCGCACTGACCTCCAGCCCATCTGGCCCGACCGCCATGCCAATGGTGCGGCGCTTGCCACGGCGAAAGGCATACGCCACATCCGTGGCACCTAACAAAATGCGTCGCGTGGCGCGTGGGTGTGTGAACTGTGCTTTGGGCAGCACATGGGCCAAGGGTTCAGCAGGTTGATGCGGCCCCTGCAGCGGTCGCGGCGTGGGCAAAGGCGGCGCAGCTTGGCTTTGCGGCGCCTCAAATAAATCAAGCACGAGTTGCATGAAGCGGCTCATGCGTGACGCCTCACGACTTGGCGACGTAGGCCTCAGGATCGAGGCGACGCATTTCGGACTCGATCCAATGTTCGACCTCACGGGTCAGCTCATCGGCTTCGCGGCCCACGCTGTCAATAGGCGCGCCGATTGACACATCCACCACGCCTGGGAATTTGATGAAAGCCTTGCGCGGCCAGCATTTGGCAGAGGTGACGGCGATGGGAATCACGGGCGCGCCCGTGGCGATGGCCAAACGTGCACCACCGCTCTTGTAGTTCCCGCGCTCGCCACGCGGAATGCGCGTGCCTTCGGGAAACATGATGACCCATGTGCCTTGCGCTAACAGCTTTTGGCCCTGCTCCACCACTTTCCCGAAGGCCTTGGCGCGCTGGCTGCGATCGATGTGAATCATGTCCAGCAAGCCGATGGCCCAACCAAAAAATGGCACGTACAACAACTCACGTTTGAACACGTAAGCCAAGGGGTGCGGCATGATGGCCGGCATCAAAAATGTCTCGTAGGTCGATTGGTGTTTGACCAACAAAATGGCGGGACTGGTCGCGCCGTCAGGCAAGTTTTCTTGCCCTTGAATGCGGTAGCGCACACCCATGATGACGCGCGCGGCTTGGATGCTCAGGTTGAGCCAATACGCGGCAATGGCGTAACGCTTGTCCGCACGCAGCCCAACAGCCGCAGCCAAGACAATCAGCAGCGCAAACGGAATGACGGTGACAAACATGAACGCCATGTGCACGGTCGATCGAATCATGGGCATCATGCGTGAGCTCCTGTTTTGTGCGGTGCTTTGTGCACCGCGTGGACTTTGGTCTCAGGTTGCGCCAACAGCCAATCGACAAAGGCTGCCAAGTCGTCATGCACACGGGTGTCTTGCGGAAAATCAGCGGGCAATGTTTTGCCACGCAGCTTTTGGCCCTTGCCCGTGTGGACCAAATGCGGGGTGCAACCCGCGGCAGCACCGGCTTGCAAATCACGCAAGCTGTCACCCACCGTGTGCACGCCGGTCAACTCCATGCCATAACGCTCGCCAATCTGTTCAAACAACCCCGGCGCTGGTTTGCGGCACTGGCAGGCTTCATCGGGACTGTGCGGACAATAAAAGACCGCATCAATGCGCCCCCCCACAGACCCCAAAAGCTTGTGCATTTTGGCGTGCATGGCGTTGAGCGCGGCCACGTCAAACAAACCACGGCCCAAGCCCGATTGGTTCGAGGCCACCACCACATGCCAACCCGCATGGTTCAGTCGCGCAATCGCCTCGAGTGCGCCGGGCAAGGGCAGCCACTCATCGGCAGACTTGACGTAATCGTCGCTGTCTTGGTTGATGGTGCCGTCGCGGTCGAGGATGACAAGTTTGGTGATCATGCGTGGTGCGTCTTAGGCTCAGGTCAGTCAGTGAAGACGTGTCAAGTCGCGAGGCACGACAAGTCGGCCACGCGGTTCATGGCGAGGTGCAAGCTTTTGAGCAGGCCTTGGCGATTCAAACGCAAGTCCATCTCTTCGGCGTTGACCATCACATCGTCAAAGAAGGCATCGACGGGCGAACGCAAGGTGGCCAAGGTTTGTAACGAAGCGGTGTAATCGCCCGCCTTGAACTGCGCCTCAGATTCGGGCAGCAACTTTTGCATGATGGCGTAGAGCGCTTGCTCGGCGTCTTCTTTGAACAAGGCGGTGTTGACGTGTGCATCGACTTCGCCTGCTTTTTTGAGCACGTTACCGATGCGCTTGTTGGCAGCAGCCAACGCTGGGCTTTCAGGCAATGCAGCGAAGGCGCGGACGGCGGTGAGGCGCTTGGCCACATCGCTCAAGCGTTGTGGACGCAAGGCCAACACGGCTTCGACCTCTTGGGCCGAGTAGCCTTGCTCGCGCAAGCCGCCAGAGAGTCGGTCGTAAATGAATGAAGTCAAAACAACTTCGGTATCAGGCAATAGGACATGCCGTGTTGCATCTTGGGCACCAGGCATTGGCTCATTTTTAGGCCAAGCACTTCTCGCGACCTCAATCAACTCAACCAAAGATACATTACGCATCCAATCAGCATCAATCAACATCCTAATCACGCCCAACGCGTGACGACGCAACGCGAAGGGATCTTTGTCGCCCGTTGGCAAGTTGCCAATGCCAAACATACCCACCAAGGTTTCGAGTTTGTCAGCCAAGGCCACCACCACACCCACGGTGTTGCGTGGCAATTCGTCACCCGCAAAGCGAGGCTTGTAGTGGTCTTCAATGGCTTGCGCCACGTCCTCACCCAAACCATCGTGGCGCGCGTAGTAGCCGCCCATGATGCCTTGCAACTCAGGGAACTCGCCCACCATGTCGGTCAGCAAATCGGTTTTGGCCAGTTGTGCGGCGGTGTCGACGGCTTGCATGAAGGTGGCGTCTTTGCCTTGAGGCAATAGCGCGGCAATGCCTTTGGCAATGGCGCGCACGCGGTCGGTGCGCTCGCCTTGGGTGCCGAGTTTGTTGTGATAGACCACCTTGGCCAACCCGTCCACGCGCGAAGCGAGGGTCTTTTTGCGGTCTTGGTCAAAGAAGAATTTGGCATCGGCCAAACGTGGACGGACCACGCGTTCGTTGCCGCCTGTGACCGCGGACGCGTCATCAGGCGTGATGTTGCTAACCACCAAAAACTTATTGGTGAGCTTGCCGGCTGCGTCAAGCAACGGGAAGTATTTTTGGTTGGCTTTCATCGTGAGGATGAGGCACTCTTGTGGCACGTCGAGGAATTGTTTTTCAAACTCGCACACCAACACGTTGGGGCGTTCGACCAAGGCGGTGACTTCGTCGAGCAATGCTGCGTCTTCAATCGCCTTTACACCGCCGCCAACTTTGGCTGCAGCGGCTTCAAGTTGACGTGCAATTTCAGCACGACGCTCGGTGAAGCTGGCAATGACCGCGCCGTCTTTGGCGAGGGTCTCTGCGTACACATCGGCATTGGCCAACACCACGGGCGACACACGGGCTTCAAAGCGGTGACCTTGCGTGCTGTTGCCAGCGGTGAGGCCCAATGCTTTGACGGGCACCACGGTGCTGCCATGCAAAGCGATCAAGCTGTGTGCGGGGCGCACAAAGTTGACGCTGCTCCAACCGGGCAATTCACAGTCGGTTTCAAGCTGATAGCTCATCACTTTCGGGATGGGCAACTTGGCGATGGCTTCGTTCAAAGCTTTTTGCAAGCCGTCGGCCAAGCTCGCGCCTTTGACGATGCTGTCGTAGAACAAGGCTTCGGCTTTGCCATCGGGTGCGCGTTTGAGTTGCGCCACGGCCTCGGGGCCAGCGCCCAAGGCTTGCAGTTTTTTCAGCAAGGCGGGGGTGGCGTTGCCGCTGGCATCCAAGCCAACCGTAACGGGCATGAGTTTTTGTTGCACGGCTTTGTCTGCAGCCAATGCAGACACGGCAGTGATGTGCGCAGCCAAACGGCGGGGCGATGCGTAAGCGGTCACCGCAGAGTTCGCAGCGGTCAAGCCTTGCGCTTTGAGTTGCTCAAACAGAACGCCTGAGAACGCGTCGCCGAGTTTTTGCAAGACTTTGGGTGGCAACTCTTCCACGAAGAGTTCGATGAGTAGGTTGTGTGTCGTCATGTTTTTGTGTCCTACGCTCAAGCGGTCTTCTTCGGCATTTGGTCAACCCACTCACGCGGGGCCATGGGAAAGCCCAAGCGCTCACGGCTCTCGTAATAGCTTTGCGCCACAGCGCGCGCCAAGTTACGGATGCGGCCGATGTAGGCGGCACGCTCGGTCACGCTGATGGCGCCGCGCGCGTCGAGCAAGTTAAAGGTGTGTGCGGCCTTGAGCACTTGCTCGTAGGCGGGCAATGCGAGCTGTGCGCCCATGAGGTGCTGCGCTTGTTTCTCGTGTGCGCCAAAGGCGGTGAACAAGAACTCGGCATCGCTGTGCTCGAAGTTGTAGGTGGATTGCTCGACTTCGTTTTGTTTGTACACGTCGCCGTAAGTCAGGCCATCGGTCCATTGCAGGTTGTAGACGTTGTCCACCCCTTGCAGGTACATGGCCAAGCGCTCGAGGCCGTAGGTGATTTCGCCGGTGATGGGTTTGCAGTCAATACCGCCGACTTGTTGGAAATAAGTGAACTGCGTGACTTCCATGCCGTTCAACCAAACTTCCCAGCCCAAGCCCCATGCGCCCAAGGTTGGGTTTTCCCAATCGTCTTCGACGAAGCGGATG